>Ga0137393_10003557_pt1 | contig 10133 bp, 9 predicted proteins | sample 15con2h34BmetaG_FD_101396 | JGI IMG/M metagenome (GOLD analysis project Ga0137393, IMG submission 101396) | Vadose zone soil microbial communities from Angelo Coast Range Reserve, California, USA - 15con2h3.4B metaG | ecosystem: Environmental > Terrestrial > Soil > Vadose zone > Saprolite...
AAGTAGCCGCCGACCGGGCCGCGCAGCTCGATCTGGTCCCCCGGCCGCAACTCCCCGGCCAGGTACGGGGAGACCTCACCGTCGTCGATGTGCACCACCGTGAGCTCCAGGCGGGTGCCATCCGGCGCCGACGCGATCGAGTAGCTGCGCTCGGCCTGGTAACCGTCTTCGGCGGTCAGGCGAACGTCCACGTGCTGCCCGGCACGATGCCCCAGCCAGCCCTGGACGTCGAAGGCGATCGTGGTGACCCTTGGCGTCTCGGCGGCCACGCCGACGACCTCGGCGACCTGCCAGGTCAGTCGCCCCAATACCGTTGTTCCCTCCATGGATCTCCGTAGTTGTGGTAGCCATTGACCTCCCAGAAGCCGGGCTCGTCGGCCGCCTGGAGCCGCAGCCCGCGCACCCACTTCGCGCTCTTCCAGAAGTACAGGTGCGGCACCAGCATCCGCGCCGGACCGCCGTGCTCCGGGGCCAGGGGGCCGCCGCCGTAATCGAACGCCACCCACGCCTTGCCGCCCATGACGTCTTCGAGCGGCAGGTTAGTGGTATAGCCGCCGTCACTGAACTGAATGACGTACTCGGCAGCTGTTTCGATTCCATCCAGCAGCGCGTCGACCGAAACCCCCCGCCACACCGTGTCCAGCTTCGACCACTTGGTGACGCAGTGGATGTCAACGCTGACGTCCTCGCTCGGCAGCCCGCGGAACTCCTCCCACGTCCACCGCCGCGGCTCATCGACCTCCCCGGTGATCGAAAAGTCCCACCGCGCCAGCGGCGTATGCGGGGTCGGGCCAGCGGACAGGACGGGAAAATCCCGGGTCACATACTGGCCCGGCGGCACCCGGCCGGGCGGCACGTCGTCGCGGCGACGGCCACCAAAGCCCCGGGAAATGATCGGCGGCATCTCACCTACTAGGGTCGCTGACCGCCATACTTTCGCAGCGCGTCAAGTGTTACAAGAGCCCGCCTCAAACGCCCCGCGCACCGGCCGGGGCGTCGCGCACCTCACCCCACTCTGCCCGCCAATATGCCGACCCTTCGAAGCCACCGAGGCTTCCACTGGCGCCCCGCGCTGCCCGCGCGGTCGACCTGGCCACCGGGGAACGCTGCGATGGGCCTATCTTCCTCGCTGCTGACGGCAAACCGGGTCAGGACGTTCTGGCTGGCCCGGTTCGCCCTGGCTGGTGCGGTCGTTCCAGGAGCTGCGCCTGGAGCGTGGTCGCCAGCCATTTTTCGTAGCGGTCGGCGCTCCAGTGCCGTTCGATGGTGAGGATGCGGTACACCTCGGGCGACATGAGCGTGTAGATGAGATCTGCGGCGTCGGCTTCGGTTACCGCAAGCTGCTGACGTTCGGCAAGGGTCCGGGCGATGCGTGACTGGCCGGTGAAACGCTGCGATGCGGTAACGGCCAGCATGCCGGCGGCCTCGGGATCCACATCCGCGGCGGTGCGCAGGACGTGCAGGATCGGCGCAGAACGGCCCAGCAGCTCGCGGGCCAGGTGCGCGAATGCCGCCAGAAGCCGGCGAGAGTCTGGCTCGGCGAGCGCCGATCGCACGGCGGGCCGGTCAGCGAAGGCGATGGGCTCGTCGTCGCCGCCGAAGGCAATGTCAACCACGAGGTTGAGGATGCCTCGCTTGGATCCGAACAGCCGGTACACAGTGGCGATCGGGGTATCCGACTCCTCGGCGATGGCCTCGATCGTGGTGACGGGATACCCGCGTTCGGTGAACAGCCGCTGCGCCGCCGCCGCTACCTGCGCGCGTGTGGCGCGGACCCGCGCCTGCCGGCGGGAGTTGTCGTAACGCCGGCTCTTGACCGCCTCTTCCATCTTGGTGATAGTAGCACTATCATGGAAAAAGTAAGACTCTCATGAATTCTCTGATGGACCGTGCGGCCAGATACCACGGCGCCAGCCCGGGTCGGTGGCCGTCGCGCACAAACCGCCGGTTCGCTGCCGCCGCTAACCAGGAGAGGCCATGATCACTGACCGTTCCGGCCCGCAGGACCATGTGACCTCGACCCGAGACACGAGCGTGCTGGCGGTCCCCCGGGCGGGCCGGGCGTTCGACGGGCGGGCTGCGGCGCCCGGTGGTGCGCTGGTCTTGTGCGCGGGCGGCCGCATTCTCGGGGTCGAGCCTTCGGCCGCGCGGGCGCCGGAGGGCTGGCCGGTCGCGGAATTCCCGGACGCCACCGTGCTGCCGGGGCTGATCGACTGCCACGTCCACCTGTGCGGGGACTCCCGCAACGGGGCTCTGGACCGCCTGGCGGACTATAGCGACTCCGAGCTCGACCAGGTCATCGAGGCAGCCCTGCGGGCGCAGTTGCACGCGGGCGTTACCACCGTGCGGGACCTCGGCGACCGCCAGTGGGCCGTGCTCGGCTGGCGGCAGCGGGCCACCGCGGGCCTTGCCAGCCCGATGATCGTGGCTTCCGGGCCGCCGATCACCACCCGGGGCGGCCATTGCTGGCATCTGGGCGGCCAGGCCGACAGCCCAGACGAGCTGCGCGGCGCCGTGCGCGAGCGCGCTGAGCGTGGCGCCGATGTCATCAAGGTCATGGCCAGCGGCGGCATCATGACCGCCGGCACCGACGTCCTGGCCTGCCAGTACAGCCTCGAGCAGCTGCGGGCGGTGGTCGATGAGGCACACGCCCGCGGCCTGGCGGTCACCGTCCACGCGCACGGGCTGCCCGCCGTGGTCCAGGCGGTCGACGCCGGCGCCGACGGGATCGAGCACTGCAGCTGCCTGACCGAGCGCGGGATCGAGCAGCCCGGCCCGCTGCTCGAGCGGATCGCCGCCAGCAAGATCATCGTATGCCCGACGATGGGCAAAGCCCCCGGGGTGACGCCCCCGGCAGCGGTGGTGGCGATGACGGAACGAACCGGGACGACCTGGGAGTCCCGCCAGGCGATGACCGCCCGGCTGCACCGGGCCGGTGTCACCCTCGTGTCCGGCGTTGATGCGGGCATCAGCGAGGGCAAGCCGCACGGCATCCTCGCCCTGGCGATCGCCGACCTGGTAGCCGCCGGCATCCCGGCCGGGCACGCTCTGGCGTCGGCCACCTCGCTGGCCGCCGAAGCCTGCGGCCTGAGCGGCCGCAAAGGGCTCCTCCGCTCCGGCTACGATGCCGACCTGGTCGTCGTCGACGGCGACCCGCTCACCGACATCCGCGCCCTTGGCACAGTCCGGGCCGTCTACCTGCGTGGCCAGGCTGTCCCCCGGCCCGCCGCCGCCTGACCAGGCTCTCAGCAACCTCGCGGGCGGCGGCCTTGCGGGCCAGTGCTGGCCTGGTCCGCGACCTGACGCAGCGGCTACGAGCCGAAGCCGCTGAAGGCTGGCAACGGAGATCATGAACCCACGAGCCCAGGTGGCTGCTCCGGCGGGCTCCAGCCTGCTGGTTACTGCTCCGATCCGGGCTTGGAGGCTCGGTGCTGCAGGTCGACCGCGACCAGGCGTAGCTCGCTGGTGTAGCGGCGGCCGTGCCCGTCTTGCAGCCAGCAGTCCTGGGGCCCGGGAAGCATCTCGGTGAACCGGACGGGCTGGCCAGGAGCGTCGGCGACGGCCCGCCGGAGCTGGCGGCACAGGATCCGGATCAGCACGGGACTGTCGAAATCGACGTAGATGGGCTTGATCTCGAGGGGAGACAGAGCGAACACCCTCCGGGGCAGGCCATGGTCGCGCGCCCAGGTGGCCGCAGCCTCCGGCCGCAGGGGTCCCTGCACCGCGGGAATGTCCCACGTCTCGCGGCGCCAGACCGTTCGCCCGACGGTGATCCGCGGGCCGTGGCCATCGACAGGAAATGGCTTGTAGGCATGCACCCCGGCGATCAGCATCGGGAGCCACAGCAGGTGCGCCAGCGGGACCCGCCACGAGCCGTCCGCCGTCATGACGGCCCCGGCGTCCACGAACAGGTCCCGCGCGTGCACCGTACGGTACCCATCGGGCATGCACGCCCCTGGGGTACCGGCGACGTGCACGTCGCCGGGCCGCGTGATCGCGGGCATGTTCCGTGTCGTCTGCCAGCCGACGTCCCGCGGCGGGATCAAGAACGGAAGCCGTCCAACGTCGGACGCGATCGCGGCGAGAAAACGTCCCCGGTCGGGATGGCGGGTAGCGAACATGCCCTGGCCCAGCGGGTTCGCTCCGGGATGGAAGTCGCCGACGACGCACAGGTAGTCGCCGGCATTGATGGCGGCCAGGCTGGGCGCGGCGATCTGCACATCCGCCGACTGGTAAACACTCACCGGCCACGCCGGCAGGTAGTCGGCGAAAACCGCCGCCGCCCGGGCACCGAGGGTTGCGGTATCCGGATCGGCGAGCAGGAGCGACCAGCGGCGCTGCAACTCGGCGTTCTCCGCTCTGGCCGCTTCCGGCAGCCGGCCCAGCGCGGGCAGCGCCGTTTCGAGCACCCGGTCCAGTGACCGGGAGCCGCCCGCGGCGACGGCCTCCTCGAGGATCTGCTGGGCCGCCTCGAACACCCGGCCGCAGTACCAGCGGGCCCCAGCCAGCAAGGGCGGCAGCGTGGTCGCCAGCTCGCCCCGCAGCCCAGGACCCACGGTGAGATCCAGCCCGCGCATGCAGTCCAGGTAGACCAGGGTCCGTGCGGCGTACGTCGCGCCCGGACGGCGGGTCGGGGACCGTCCGGTCAGCTCCGCGAACGTGCGGTCCAGGTCGCCGAGCGCCTCGTCGAGCGTCTCCGGTGCCGCGCGGGCCACCGCCGACCGGCACCGCTCGAGCCGGTCCAGGGCAGCCAGCCCCCGCTCCCGGACATCCGGCCGCGCCCGCTCCAGCTTGGCCCGCAGGTCGCGTTCGGCATGCGGCCCAAGCGGCACCTCCAGGCCGGGATCCAGGGCTTCGGCGAGGGCCTGCACGCCCCACGCCTCAAAGTGCACGCTGCCCTCGCGGACCAGCGGGCCGCAGCGAGCCTGGATGGCCGGGCCATCATCGGCGAAACGCCCCCACGCCAGCGGCCCGAAGAAGCCGATCGTGTCATTCTTGGCGCAATACCGCTGCCAGTAACTGGCGACCACCTCCTCCCGCCGCCGATGATCACTGCCCGGCGCGGGGGAACCCGCGGCCACCTTGCCGACCGCGTTATGAAGCACCGCCCGGTTCTGCCACGTCACCGCCTCCCGGAACAGCCGGTCACTGGCCACCGCGCGCAGGCCCGCCCGCTCGTCCGCCAATCCGAACACATCGAGCCCAGATACCGGAAAGCCTGCGCTCCGCACCGCCAGATCGCGCCACAAGGCCCACTCGGGGTTCAGCCGGACCAAGTGCGGCTCCATCAGCACGCCAGACCGCCCGGCGAGGTGCAGGTTGTCCTCGACGATGCTCATAAGATGACGCCTCCTGGCCACGGCTATTAATGAGAGTTCACCTCTCAACTGATAGTCGCACTATCTCCAATATGACGGAGCCAGTCAAGACCGAGAGAGGCCCTGCATCGAGGGAGACGACCTCGACCTGGCCTACCGACTGCCATGGGAGCACGGGCTCACGGAGAAGAATCTGGCAGCGAAGTGGCGCAGCTACCGGGCGCTGGGGCACCGCAGGCTCATCTACACCAACACCGTCAGCGTCCTGCACACCCGGGAGCAGTGAGCCCCGATCCAGCCATCACACCACCAAGCCAGCTCAGAACCGGGTGATCGGCGTGCGCACGCCATCGCTTGAGGTGCCGCCGATCCGAGCACAGAGTCGGCAGGCTGCTCAGCATCAAAGAAATGCCGACCTCAATGGCGAAGTCGACGCCCATTCGACATGCGTGGACATGCTGATCTGTGCATAAACATTCGTGCGGCAACGCGCGCTATTCGGCAAATCCGGTTGGCTTCTGGGCTTCTCGTCTTTGGCGGTAGCGGTGAGACCTGCCGCGTGCCGTTGCTGGCAGTCAGGCGCAGAGACCATCTGGGCGGGGTGGGCGGACCGTCCGTGTACCAGCTTGCGTCAGGAGCCGTTGGCGGCGGCTTCGTACTGCTCAACGACGCTCGCCGGGATGCGCCCACGGTCGCTGACCGCGATACCGTGGTCTTTCGCCCAGGCCCGGATATCGCCGCTGCGCTCACGGCTTGATGCGGTACGCCCGGATCGGCGGCGCTGTCCTGGTCCGGCCTTGCGGGCGTGTTCGATGAAAGGTGCGAGCTGCTTACGGAACGCGGTGGCGTTCTTTTTGCTCAGATCGATCTCGTACTCGGTGCCGCCCAGCCCGAACCGCACCGTCTCCTCCGCCGGGCCCCCGTCAAGATCGTCTTCCAGCGCGACGGTTATCTTCTGTGCCATCCCGGCCTCCCTGACTGCGCTCGGCTATCTGCACCGTACAAGATCAACTGTCATGCTCGGCCCGTACCGGAGAGCAATGGCCCCGGGACCGCCAGACCGTCGGAAGCAGGCGAACACGCCGCATAGCCCGCCGCGAACAGTTGCTCGGGATTGGTAGCGCCGCCTTAGACCCCCGGTCACGGGCCGCTTCTGCGCTCAGGATGAGTCGGCGCGAAATGCTGGGGGAACGCCAGGTTGCGGCACCGCTGATGGCACGGTGCGCCGCACACGGGGCACTCAGACCGGCTCACCGCCGGTTCCAGCCGGGCGAGGGTGTCGGCATCCAACTTGCGGGGCTCCGGCTGAGCGGGAAGCCTCAGCGGCCCTCGCAGTGCCAATTCGGACACGAAACGCTTGTACTCACGTTCGCACTCGTCGCACCGGCAGCCTCGCGCCCAGGCCAGCACTGTGCCGTGCGGCGGCAGCGCGGGCGGCAGGTTGCCCCATGCGGTCATGCGTCCACGGTAGGACAGCGGTCTCTCCGGTTGGTACTACGAGATGACCAGGAGGAGCGGCTGGCGAAGGCCGATCCCTGCGATCCTGTACCACCCGATGACCCTCAATGACCGTCGATGACCGTCAGCCCCTGCCCACCTTCTGCCCCCAAATGATCAAGGGCCCGACCGCTGTGACCATGAGATGCACAACCGCGACCTCGTCCTCGCACTCAGCGATGACATCGTCGTTCGGCAGCGCCTTGGCAATCACGCGCCATGGCCGGCCATGCAGAGCATGCCCCGGAGCGATTTCTCGCCGCAGTTCCGCTCACCAGCAACAACGTCCATGGGCACTACACCTAGACGCCTACAAGAGCGCCACGTCCCTTGGCGAGAGAACCGGACGGCGAACCCAGGGCCTCCCACGAATGTTGCATGGGCCGAGCGGTGGGCCTGCTCGGCAACCTAGAACGACGTGAGCGAGGTCCCGGTCCGCAGCCGCCCTGCGCAGGCCGGCCACGCCATACTGTCTAGGGCAGAGTCACGCGTACCCACGGGCCTCTCCCGCCCCCGCCTGGCGCGGTTTGCACCGAACCGACCTCGATGTCGGCCAGCATGACGAACGCCGTCACCACACTGCGGTCGGGGCTGCGGGGGACAAAACCTGGACTCTGAACAAGAAACCGGGCACGCTCCATCAGCTCGCGGTCACTGACGCCGCCCAGCGTCGCCACAGCTTCCTCCAGGCGTTGGACAGACTCTCCTGCACTGTTCGCAACCGTTTGGAACTTGTTTGAGATGTAGTGGTTGGTATGGGCGCCCCAAGGTCGCTCCTCGGTGACATCGTCGATGGCCGCCGAAGTCTCGACAACCCGCACGCCCGTTGAGGTGACGATGACGAACCCGTTTCCACCTGAGCGGTGATGTCGCGTCGCTTCCCGTACCGCCTCAGCGGCCGACAAGGCGCAGAGTGCGCTTCTGCTGACCATCGCACGCGGGACTCCAACCCTCACATCGCGTGAAGAAGTTGACTGCACGCCCATGGCGAATCCACTGCCGTTTAGGCCCACGCCCGTTAGAAACCCAATACAACTGACAGTGATCACCGGCGGTCCGTCGGCGGGCTCGGAGATCAAGACGGCATAGTCGGTGTGACTTGCAAACCACATCTCGGCGTGGAGAAGAAAGCCGGCTCGGCCTGCGGTGGTGCAAGCGTCAACATCGAGCAGGTCCTCGAGCATCTGCATCAACAGTACGTCTTCGATCGCGAGACACGATCCCTGCGCGACCCCGACCAACTCATCCCATCTGGCTGGAAGTTTTTGAGCGTAAGGGATGTAGTCATTGATACGAGCCTTGAGGCTCATGCGGTCGTGTCCTGCCGCCATCGCCAACTCCTCTATTGCACGAGAAGCATGCGCAATATCGGCGCGGAGTTCCTCACCGTATTGTCGACCTATCTCGAGCCAAGAGCCTTTGCAGCGGATAACGCGTGGCCCCTCCGTATGCTCGGCCATTGGCTCGGCTTCTCCTTCCTGATGACTCCATCGTCGTCGACGCAGGCGAAAATGTGGCGCGGTCGGATGCCATGTATTGCCCGGCATGAAAGTTCTTGGAACTCGTCCAGTCTAAGTTGCGATGCTCGTCCGGGTAGCACTCGGCCGCCAGATCAAAGAGCGGCAGGGCTGGGTGGATCAGGCCGAACCTCGGCGCTTCCTCGTGAGTTTCGACGTAGAGAGCGACAGCTACGCCGCCGCCGCACGCGAGTGCCTTACGTCCGTCGCGGCGGTTCCCGAGATCGAGCCGCGCCCGGGCACACTTGAGGAAGTCGGAGCGACCGACGAAGCGGGCTACCTCGTCGTGGGAACTGACGACTTCGAGGAGCTCCGGCACCCGGCGGACTGAAACGCACGCTCATGCATGTTATGCCGCCGACCGGGCGATGACTTGCCTACCGCGCAGGGTATCTGCGGCGGTTTGTCAGCGCCCGTTGCCAGCGGCGTGGTACTGCTCGGCCACGCTGGCTGGGATGCGGCCACGCTCACTGACCGCCAGGCCCTGCTCCTTCGCCCAGGCACGGATATCCCCCGAACGCTGCCGGCTGCCTGCAGTCCGGCCGGCCCGGCGGCCCTGCGCCCCGGTCACGCGGAGAGTAAGAAGTCGGCGGACGCGCCAGCTATGACAAGCGTGCTTCGGCTAGCAGCAGGCCGGCCAGGTCGGCCGGCGCCGGCGTCACTGCGGTCAGCCCGCGGGCGGTGAACCAGCGCGCGACGTTCGCCGAGTCCCTGGTCAAGAACTCCACGCCGCGCGGGTTCGCGATCAGGTCGACGATCTGCGGCATGTCGATCATGACCAGCCGGCTGCCGTGCACCAGCAGGTTGTAGGCCGACAGGTCGCCGTGCGCGTAGCCGAGCCGGGCCAGGCCGCACAGGGCAGCCACCAGCTGGTCCCACAGGCTGGCGAGCTCGGCTCCAGCCGGCCTGATCTCGGCCAGCCGCGGCGCGGCCGTGCCGTCCGGCTCGCCGATGAACTCCAGCAGCAGCTCGGTCTGGAGTATCTGCACCGGATACGGCACTGGCAGGCCGGCCGCGCAGAGCTGACTCAGGGCGGCGAACTCGGCGCTCGCCCACTGGGTGGAGATCATCGCCCGGCCCGCCGCGGACCGCGCCGCGATCGCCCGATTCACCCTCGACTCCCGGACCCGCCGGCCTTCGAGATACTCGCTGTCGCGCTGGAACATCCGGTGCTCCGCGGCCCGGTACCGCTTGGCCGCGAGCAGGCACGACCGGTCGGTGCCGGGCACGCCGCGGCGCAGCAGGAAGACGTCGGCCTCCTTGCCGGTCTTCAGGATGCCGAGCTCGGTGTCGACGGCCGCGAGGTCGGTGACAAGCCAGTCCGGGTGCGGGTGCGGACCGCGCTCCGTGGGCGCGGACTGATCCCACGTGGACCACCGGTCACCCTCGGGCAGCCCGAACGTCTCGGAGCCGAAGTCGGCCGGCGGGAGGCGCCGGCGGTGCCGGTCGCGCTTGAGGAAGGTGGACTCGTCGTCGTCAAACCGCCGCTTGCCGCGGCGGAACTGAGAGCTGGACATGGCGGAAGCTCCTGGTACAGGAAGTGCGGGCGGGCAGCAAGAAAGCCGTGATGGTCCTCATCTGCGTCCCTCCTTCCTGCTCAGCGAGCGTCCGCCAGTCGCGGGCGGCGATGGCAGGGATGCGGGCTGCCAGGCTGACACGCCGCCAGGATGCGGGCAACAGGTTTTCCGCCGGTCAGGCTCCCGTCGCGGCAGCGATCGTGCGGGCCGACGCCAGCCGGCCGCGGCACAGGTCAGGACGCCGTCAGCCAGAACGCCTTCGGACAGGGGGTTCGCCAGGTGCG
>Ga0137393_10003558_pt1 | contig 10133 bp, 8 predicted proteins | sample 15con2h34BmetaG_FD_101396 | JGI IMG/M metagenome (GOLD analysis project Ga0137393, IMG submission 101396) | Vadose zone soil microbial communities from Angelo Coast Range Reserve, California, USA - 15con2h3.4B metaG | ecosystem: Environmental > Terrestrial > Soil > Vadose zone > Saprolite...
CTTTATCCCGCGACGGATGCCTAACACGTCCGCGGCTTCGAGCATTTTACTGGGGACGATATGGGCTTCTATTTGCTCACGCTATGTGTTCTCTGTGTGTGGCGAATCACGCACCTGTTGCATGCGGAAGATGGACCTTGGGACTTGCTGGTCCGTTTGCGTAGGTTGGCAGGAACCGGTGTTTTCGGCAAGATAATGGACTGCTTTTACTGCCTGAGTCTGTGGGTGGCGCTGCCGGTTGCACTCCTGATGCCGGAAACTCGGCTGGAGCGGCTGCTGTGGTGGCCGGCACTATCAGCGGGAGCGATTCTGCTGGAACGAACGTCGTCGTTTCGGACTCCACACGTGCCATCGCCCTACATGGAGGATGCGCCGTTAGAAGGCGAGGAAGGAACTAGATGTCCTGTTGTGGAAAGATGAGGAGACAGGTGGGCGCGGCGTTCAATCCGCCGCCGCGTCAGCATTCGGGCCCTCCGCCACCGGTCGGAAGGTTCGGCAAATTCCCGATGGGGAGCGTTTTTTTTGAATACATCGGCGCCACAACCATCACAGCTCTGGGGGCGACGACAGGCCGGCAGTACCGCTTCTCTACTCCCAGCGTTCCGGTGGCCGTAGACGCTCGTGACCGCTGGTCACTGGCTAAGGTTCCCAACCTGCGTGAAGTAATACCGAGTGAAGCCCCGCACCATTGATGGCGATCTGCCGCGCTACATGCGGCGTGGCGCACCACAGTGAATCACAATCATGGGCAATAGACTCGCTGGGACCGGCCGCTGATAACCGGTGTTAACATGGCAGCATCTTTTCTTGATTCCGGAAACGAGTGAGTACATTTTCTAGTTGGGGTCTGACATTGTCTGCGCGAGGTTCTTGCGTTTCGGTACTTATTCTGTGCACACTATCAACTTCTCTTGAGTTACTTCCGAAAGCGGCCAGCATACGAAGTCTGGGGTTGTACTGATCTACGGAGAATAGTTAGTTCGGGCATCAGTTCCCCGGCGCCCGTATAACGCTGCCCCGCTCGGACAAAGAAATGTGTGATCGAGGCGCGTTGATCCAGCCAAAGGTAGGCGACAACTGGCTGCGTTGGGCAACGTTTGTAGGATGCGGCGCATTTCTGTGCCAGCTGATCGCCTACAATTTCGTCGACATCGACATCTGGCACCAGATGGCTTTGATCCGCGAGAGCGTGGCGGCAGGTCATCTGCTTAAAGCCGATCCCTACGCCTACACTCCCACCGTCCACCCATGGATTGATCACGAATGGGGATCGGGAGCAATCGCATATTTGGCGACGGTCTGGCTCGGAAGCCGCGCGATTGTGGTGTTGAAATTTCTGACTGCGCTGGGTACTGGAGTGCTATGTGTGCGGTGTTCCGAGGCCCGCGGGGCCGATTTTCGTCTCCTCGGTGCCTGCGCACCGCTGCCCATTTTTCTGGCATACCTTGGCTTCTTCCCGGTGATTCGGGCGCAAGCCTATTCATTTTTTCTGACTGCGTTCTGGCTATTACTTTTGGATGGCATTGGGGCGCGGACTTGGGGTCGGACTTGGACGGTCGCTGGGCTGGCGATTTTTCCCTTGTGGGTGAATCTGCATGCGGGCTTTGTGGTTGGACTCTTCCTCACCGCGGTGCATGCGTTCGAGCAGCGGCTTCGCCAGAAACCCGTCCGACCCTTGCTGTTGTTGCTGATCGGAATGTTTCTGGAGATTGTTCTCAATCCGTATGGTCTTGGATATTTCAGCTACCTGAAACGCGGACTGCTGATGGCGCGGCCCTATGCCCCCGAATGGAACGCGGTCTGGAGCCTAGGAAGCGTGTGGACGACCGGTTTCATGGGGGCCGTACTACTCGCCGTCTACTCGGCGCGGTCGATTGGATGGCGCGGCACGCGCGGCATTTTAATTCTGGCGGCGACGGCAGTCGAAGCCACGATTCATCGAAAGCTGCTGCCGCTGTTCGCCGTCGCCTGGCTTTGCTATGTGCCCGGGTACTTGCAGGAAACGGCTTTGGGAAAGGGGTGGATAAAATTCGCACAACGCAGAGCACGATTTCTTTCTACCGCCTGGGTTGTGCTCACCTGCGTTTGTGTGGCAGCGGCAATACGTCAGAAGCCATGGGAACTGGCCGTGCCCCAGCTACTCTACCCGGTGGGGCCGGTTCAGTACTTAGCGAAGCAGAAGTTCGCTGGCAATCTGATGGTGCCGTTCCGACAAGGGGCTTTTGTTTCGTGGAAACTGTATCCGGCGGTCAAGGTTGCGCTGGATAGCAGATACGAAGTCGCTTATCCCGACGCCGTCGTCAAAAAGATTTTCGATTTCTACGAGGGCCGCCCGGATTGGCTGTCCGTCCTCAGAGAATATCCAACCGATGCAGTCCTGATCCCCACGGACGCTCCGATATCAAGGTTGATGCAGGAGACGGATTGGCGTCGCGTTTACACGGATCAACAGTTTCATATCTATGCACGGCCTGATTCTCGCCTGCAGGTGCAAGACTGGTCATCGACCTCGTTCCAAGGGGTGTTCCCCTGATGGCGTTTCTCTTCCCTGAAGTTTGGTGCGAGGGCGGTGCCGCGTGTCCGCGGGAATTGTTCGGGATTCGTAACAGAGTAAGATTGCCAAGCCGATGGCGAATAGTGGGGGTAAAATAGCGGTCTTCCCTGCAGTCCTCTGGCCTTGAAGGAGAAAACCTATGACCGCCTCCGGTCGCCGCAGTGTTGTATTGACTATTCTTCTGCTCAGCGTTTCCATCGCTTCCGCCCAGGACTTCAAGAAGCAAGTGATCTACCAAATCATTACTGACAGATTTGTCAACGGATCTACCGCGAATGACAATCCTTCACAAAGCGCGGGATTGTTCGATTCGACTAAGACCAATTGGCATCTCTACTGGGGCGGCGATCTTACCGGCATTCAGCAGAAGCTGAGCTACTTGAAAGGTATGGGAGTAACCGCAATCTGGATTTCGCCGCCAGTGGACAATCTCAATCTAAATATCGCAGATAACTCGGGTAATCCGACTGCTCCCTATCACGGATACAGCGCACGCGATTTCAAACGAATTGAAGAGCACTACGGGGACAGCGCGAATGTCTGGACAGAGTTTGACGCCCTGGTTACAGGAGCGCACCAGAATGGCATCAAGGTGATCGTGGACTTCGCGGCGAACCACAGTAACCCGGAGAATGGCGGCGAGTTCGGCTCCCTGTACGACAACGGCACTTTCGTCGCGGCCCACAACAATGATCCCAATGGAGTCTTCCACCATAACCCTGATGTAAGTGATTTCAATGATCGCTATCAATTGCAGTATTACAGCATCTTCAGCCTGGCTGACCTGAACCAGGAGAATGCGACCATTGATGCCTACTTGAAAGCCGCGTTGCAACAACTACAGCAGCATGGTGTCGACGGCTTCCGCATGGACGCGGTAAAGCATGTAACGTGGGGTTGGGAATATGGCGAGGTGAACTCAATATTCAACAATGGCCCGAGCTTTGTGTTTGGCGAGTGGATGGAAGGGGGCACGGGCGACACTCTCTATCACGACTCCTATAAATTCGCCAACAAGAGCGGCATGTCACTCTTGGACTACCCGCTGTATACGGCGGTGAAAGATGTTTTTGCGAGTAATAGTTCCTTCACTGAAATTGACAACACATTGACGTCGGAGAACAGCAACTTCCTTTGGCCGAATGATCTGGTAACCTTCGTAGATAATCACGACCAGCCCCGGCTTCTCAGCATTAACAACAACACTAACCGGTTGAATGAAGCAACGGCTTTCATCCTAACCTGCCGAGGTATCCCCACTATCTACTATGGGGACGAACAATACCTGCACAACGATACGGGAGGAGGAGGCGATCCCTACGACCGTCCGTGGATGTCCTCGTTTAGCACAACGACCACGGGCTACCAACTTGTGGCACAATTGGCTGGTCTGAGACAAAGCAATCCGGCTCTGGCGTATGGTACATCCCAGCAGCGCTGGATCAACAGCGATGTATATATCTATGAGCGAAAGTTTTTCAATGATGTGGTTCTGACTGCGATTAACAAGAGCGACACCGCGTCATACAGCATCGGTGGGCTCTTCACAGCGCTACCTGCGGGAACTTATTCGGACTATCTCGGTGCATTGATGGGCGGCATGAGCATCACCGTAAACTCCGGAGGCGGGAATAATCCCGTCACTACGTTCAATCTGCCCGCACACACGGTTGCAGTGTGGCAGAGCACATCGACCGCGGCCGCACCAGAAGTAGGCTCGATCGGACCAACAATTGGCCAGCCGGGAGTGAAGGTTACGATGGCAGGGAAGGGCTTCGGCGGTGCGACGGGCAGCATTCTGTTTGGGGGCACAGGCGCGACGATCAATTCGTGGTCAGACAGTGGCGTGACATTCACTGTCCCCGCGGTCGGGAATGCGATTTACAACGTACAGCTCAAAAACTCCGCTGGAACGGCAGCGAATACGATTCAGTTCACCGTACTCACGGCGAAATTGGTTTCGGTCACTTTCACCGTCAACAATGCGTCCCCCACCAATGTAGGTGATTACATTTTCCTGACAGGCAACACGGTGGAGCTCGGCGGCTGGGGCACAACGTTCGACACCGCGGTGGGGCCTATGCTGACACCGAACTATCCGAACTGGTTCATCAACACGTCCATGCCGGCCGGGACAGCGATCCAATTCAAATTCATAAAAATCGCCTCCAACGGCACGGTGACTTGGGAAGGCGGTTCCAATCACACTTACACGGTCCCAACTGGCGGTACAGGTTCCGTTACGGTGAATTGGCAGAATTGAAGGGGAATTGTCGATTCTGCGTAATGTCTGGTCTGCCATCGACTCGTCGGTTCTCCAACCTTTGCACGAGTTCGCTGCAGGGTTTGTACGGGGAACGATGAAATCGAGAGCCAGCGATTCGAGGGAGACGGTTATGAAGGGGATGTTCATTGTCGGGGTGGTTATAGTCCTCTTGCTGGTCGTGGGAGCTTTCCTGTTTTTGAATTCGAGTCAGTTCAAAGTCGTAGTTCCGGAGTATCAGAAACCGCCAGAACAATGGGTGCATGCAGGGCAGGGGTGGACAGAGGATCAGCGTTTTCAGTTTCATCACACGCCTCAGGGGACCCGCCTTGTCCCGTATGACTGGTTTATGGCGTTGGAACAGCCATGCTTCTCTCTCTTCAGTTGTGAACTGTTTGCCGACAAGACCTACTTGGCGCGTTTCGGTTTTCTAGCCAGTCAGGTGGAGTCCAAGCTCAATCCCGATGGACTACCCATTGGCTTCGCCCGCCAGGAGGATTTTTATGATCCAGATACCGGGAAGACCTATCCGGTAGTGGGGCTAAACTGCGCGGCCTGTCACACCGGGGAACTGCACTATGGCAAATACGCGGTACAGGTCGACGGTGCGCCCGCCATGATCGAGGTCACGGAATTTCAGAAGGCGCTTGCGCTCTCCGTGGGTTTCACAAAATTTATTCCCTTTCGCTACGGTCGTTTCGAAAAGCGTGTACTCGGACCTAATGCCTCTGCAGATCAGAAGGCTGATTTGAAAAGGAGCTTTTCCGCATTTCTCGATAGCGCGGACTTCGAGCTGAAGAATACAAAGCCGGGGAAGGGGATCTATGAAAATCCAGCGGGGTTTGATCGTACAGACGCTCTAACCCGCATCGGAAATCAGGTGTTCGCCGTTGACATGAAGAATGCGGCCAACTTTGCGCCTGCGAATGCCCCAGTCCGATTTCCCCAGATTTGGGATGCTTCCTGGTTTACCTGGGTTCAGTACAACTCCTCTATTTCAGACCCCCTGGTTCGCAATGTAGGCGAGGCGCTGGGCGTGCGGGCAGCCGTTAAGCTCTACGGGTCCAATGCCAAGGATTTCGGAAACAGTGTTCACATGGAGGGCCTTAAGGCGGTTGAGGATCTGCTTTCTGGTCCTGCTCCGTATCAAGGCCTGTGGTCACCGAAATGGCCATCAGTGTTTCCGCAACTGGACAGCAAAAAAGTTCTCCGCGGCGCTGAACTCTACAAGTTGCACTGTCAAGCGTGCCACTTGCCGCCGGTCGCAGAGCTTCTCGCTGACCTGAAGTCTCCGCAACCAACTTACTGGTGGGAAAACGGCCAGGGTAACGTCTATTGAAAGTAAAAGATGTCAAAGTGGACTACGTCGGCACCGATGCCCACGAGGCAAACGACTTTATCAATCGGACGGCAGATACGGGCGAGCTCGGCAAAGGGCCTGTCTCCGCGGCAGTCGGCTTGGATCTGGTTACCAATGGGATCGCTAACAGATTCTTTATCAAGATGGGTTTTTCCCCACAAGAGCAGATTGAGTGGAGAGGTAACCGCGACCCTCGCGACCCCGTGGTACGTGCGGATTCTATCTATAAAGCCAGGCCTTTAAATGGCGTTTGGGCTGTGGCTCCGTATCTGCACAACGGCTCTGTCCCCAATTTGTACGCACTGCTTTCGCCGCAGAGCGAAAGGCCCGACACATTTTGGACAGGAAGCAAGGAGTTCGATCCGGTCAGGGTTGGTCACGATACCTCTGAAATCAAGGGGGGATATCTTTACCATGTCAGCAGAACAGGGAACAGCAACCGTGGTCACGAGTTTAAGGACGGGCAGAGAGGGAATGGGGTGATCGGTCCCGGACTTTCTCCAGATGATCGCTGGGCCATCATCGAATATCTGAAATCACTCTAGCCCGGGCGGAACCGTCACACCCAGAGTCAGCCGACCAGGGTTGACGTTTTGACGCCCTCATTTTCCCCCTGTTAAACTGTTGGTTTGCCATACTAGCTCAACCCTCCACCGTTACCACTTAGAAGGGAAGTCCGTGCGCGCACAAACCCGCCATCAACTGAAACAGGATGCCTTTAGCCGTGTCACCATGGAAGCGGCCGAAAAGACCGCTCATTGGACAGTAGAACATCGGTCAACTTTGGTCATTGTCGCCTTCGTCGTTGCGATAGTCTTGGCGGCTGCGTTGGGTGGGTGGTACTACCTGAGTGCGCAGGACGAAAAGGCTAGTCTGGAATTTTCTCGGGCGGTTCGCACTCTGGACACGCCTCTGCGCCCCGCCGGTTCGCCTCCACAGCCGGATGTATCCAGCTTCGTATCCGCCAAAGAGCGCATCGCCGCGGCCCAGAAACAGTTTCAGCAGATCGTGGACAGATATCCGCACACGCGCACAGCCGACATGGCCCATTATTTCCTGGGAGTAACGGCGGCCGAGTCCGGTGACAACGCAGTGGCGGAGCGGGATTTCAAACAGGTGGTTGCTTCCGGGAACCGCGAGCTGGCGTCAGTGGCCAAGCTTGCTCTAGCCCAGCTCTACGGAAACACCAACCGCATCAAGGACGCCGCCGCTCTCTATCAGGAGTTGATGAACAAGCCCACCACTTCGGTCAGCAAGGTGACCGCTCAGTTGCAGCTTGCGGAGCTCTACCAGAATTCGAACCAGCCCTTGGACGCCAAGCGGGTGTACGAACAGGTAAAGAAAGACAACCCGAACACTGAGGCCGCGCAGCTTGCCACGCAGAAATTGCAGGAACTGAAGTAGTCAGCATTCCTCTGTTTCGCCCGCGATTTGCTTCGTAATCCTCTTCGTAGCCCGTTTGCTTATCTCTATTTCGTTACCTTCGTAAGCCGACCACGGTCTTTTGTCGTGAGTCTCATGCCCGCCTCAAAGAGAATCCAGCGTGGTGGATTCTCGTCTTTGAGATGGAGTTTTAATGACCTTATTGCGACGGGCCTTGTTCATCGCGACCTGCGTATTCGGATTCCTTTTGCCTGCCGTCAGCCAGCAGGTTGATTCCTCTGGCCCAAGTCCCAGCCAGAACCCCAGCGTGGGCCAGTCTCAGAGCCTGGGGGACGTCGCGCGCAAGCTCCGCAAAGATACGACTACCGAAGTTAAGATGACCGATGCCGACACCAGGAAACTCTTCGAGTCGGTGGATAAAATCTTTGCCTTCGCAGCCGAAGATACGGGAATGCCGAAACATGCGGCGATCAAGCGCCAACTCGTGGGCAAAGCGGACGTCGAAAAATACACCAGAGACCGGCTGTCAAAAGAAGAGTTCACTCAGCGTTTCGCCACCTCTGAAGCAAGTATGAAGAAGCTGGGCTTCCTGCCGCGCGATTTCAACCTGCGGGAATTTCTTGTGAAATCTAACGGACAGAGTATCGCCGGCTATTACGATGAGGAAACCAAGACAATTTCACTGTTGAACTGGGTTTCACCTGATCAACAAGGACCAATCCTGGCCCACGAGTTGACCCACGCGCTGCAGGACCAGAATTATGGTTTAACAAAATGGATGAAAGCCGCGGGGAAGCCAGCCGACGGCCCTTCCAGGAACAGCGACACTGACGACAGTGGCATAGCACGCAAGGCTGTGATCGAAGGCCAGGCCATGGTGGTGTACGTGGATTACATGCTCGCCGCAGTCGGTCGCAACCTGGCAGATACGCCGGGCCTTCTTTACCAGATGGAAGAACCCGCGGTTAAGGCTGTCATCGATTCGCAACTGATGCACGATGCACCCATGATCATGCGGGAGATGGGGACATTTTCCTACAACGAAGGCCATATCTTCGAAGGCGAACTTCTGCACAAAGGCGGCAAAAGGATGGCGTTCGCTGGAGTCTTCGCGCGCCCGCCACGCAACTCCCACGAGGTGCTGCAGCCGGAGGCCTACATCAGTGGCGTGAAGCTGCCATCGGTGCGAATCCCGGATATGCGGCAAGTCCTCAACAACCAATATGAAGTCTATGACTCTGGCGGTATCGGCGAACTTGATGTGCGAGCTTTGCTCAAGCAGTACGGAGAGCACAAGACTGCCGCTGAACTTTCTTCCGCCTGGCAGGGCGGAGCCTACGTGACTTACCGCCGCGCGACCAAGGCCGCCGCTGAGATTTCGCCTGCTTTATCTGATCTCGCCTTCCTGTACGTTTCGCGCTGGAAGTCGCCCCAGGCCGCCGAACGATTTGCCCGCTTCTACGCCGGCGCCGTCTCCCAGCGCTATCATAGCGTGACCGCGAAAGCTTCACCGTCCTGCACCGGAGCGGACTGCCCTGTTTCTACAGTGCAGATTGCAACCGAAGAGGGGCCTGTGATTGTGGAGCATTGGGCGGACAACAGCGTCGTAGTGTCTGAGAGTTTCGATGTGACCACCGCAGCTAAGCTGCGCGATGCGGTGCGAGAGGTCGGAGCCTCCGTCCACGTCGGCAGTCTGCTCGACGACAATAACGATAACCGTGAAGGCGAACTTGGTTCGCGGCTGTTGGAGATTCCAGCCTTCCGGCGATTTCAGGCTGCTATCGGCGAACCGATCGCACAACAAATGACCTCAGGCCGCGACCGCTGAAGAAGTCGCCGAATCGGGCTTGTCTTCATTCCGGTTCATATCTATTCTGCTCCCTCAGTTATGCCAGGCTGTTTCGAAAGCTCTCTCCCATTCCCATTTTTCCGCGGGTTCAGTAGGATGGTTGTCCAAGCCGCAAAACAAGACTGGACAGCAAGACTGGGACCAACATGGCTGACGTCACACTCCGCGTGAATGGCAGTGAAAAGAAGGTAAGCGTCTCGCCGGAGACGCCTTTGCTCTGGGTTCTGCGAGACACGCTCGAACTCACGGGAACAAAATTCGGTTGCGGCGCTGGCTTGTGCGGCGCCTGCACCGTGCACGCCGACGGAGCCCCGATACGCTCCTGCTCCACTCCCGTCTCGCAGGTTTCAGGGAAAAACATCACAACCATCGAAGGCCTCGGAGCCAATGGCCTGCACGCGTTGCAGCAGGCGTGGATCGCCGAAGAAGTGCCCCAATGCGGCTACTGCCAGACCGGCCAGATCATGTCGGCCGCAGCTCTGCTGGCGAAGACACCCAATCCCACTGACGAACAGATTACGCAGGCGATGAACGGAAACCTGTGCCGCTGCGGAACCTACGAACGGATTCGCAAAGCGATACATCGCGCTGCGGGAAACGGAGGCGCGCGATGAGCCCACTCTCTCGCCGTGAATTTGTCGCCGCCGGGGTTGCTGCCGGAGCTGGACTCGTCATCGGCTTCTACCTGCCGCACGGAAAATCTTCTTCCAACAAGGACTATTTC
>Ga0137393_10003560_pt1 | contig 10130 bp, 4 predicted proteins | sample 15con2h34BmetaG_FD_101396 | JGI IMG/M metagenome (GOLD analysis project Ga0137393, IMG submission 101396) | Vadose zone soil microbial communities from Angelo Coast Range Reserve, California, USA - 15con2h3.4B metaG | ecosystem: Environmental > Terrestrial > Soil > Vadose zone > Saprolite...
GCTCACCGAGACTGCTGCGAGTTTTTTTCTCGGCTGGGCCGCGCATGTGCGGACGCATACACGGTACGGAGGCTTAACGAGGGGCGGCCGGCCTCTGGTGGCGCACCGACGATATCGGGGGCGTGCCCGGAGAATTCATCAGCGTCGCTGCCATCCCACCCCCTCGATGAAACGCCACCATTTCTGGAAAACGGCGCGCAGGATCCGTTGAACTGAAGACGGCCCTAAATCCGAAGCCCCACTTCCCGCCATGGGCAACGTCCCATTCGTTGGGCGCAGATTCGTTTGAGTTCTAGGAGACAATGATGAATATTGGTGCCGTCAAGGCCGACATCAAATCAAGCGAAATGCTTTCGGACAGGCGTTTGCACGACGCTCTAAAGCAGTACTTTTTATTTGACCCGCAATATTACTTGAAGAAACACTTGCTCAATCTGCCAATTCAAGATGCCCAAAAGCACTTTCTTGAGATTGGTATGTTCGAAAATATGCAACCGTCTCCGTATTTTAATCCAAATGAATATTTGCTGGAAAACATCGACGTCGCTAGTTCTAAAATCAATCCGTTCTACCACTTTGTCGTTTGGGGCCATACGGAAGTCCGATGCACCACAAAATACTTTCGTTTCGACGGAAGGATTATCAGGACGCGCGCCGATGCAATCGCCGAACTGTTCGAGGAAGCGAAGGTTTTCGATGCAGTCTGGTATAAGAAGCGCCACCCGGAAGTAGCTGATGAGAACGTTAGCCCAATCAAACACTATATCACGTTCGGCATGAAAAAAGGTTACTCTCCTAATGTCATTTTTGATCCCCAGTATTACGGTAGCCAAGCGCCCGGCTCCGCAATCAACGGGTGGAATCATCTTCTCCACTATCTCCTAGTAGGCACCATCCTTGATCTGAATCCACATCCCCTATTCGATGCCTCTTGGTATCGAAACAAGTATGCGGTGGATGAGCCAAAAATCTCAACTCTTACACATTTTCGTACGATAGGAAGAGAAGGAGGTTACGATCCGAACAGTTTGTTTAACGTTAAGCACTACATTATCCAATTTCCGGAAGCAGCAGTTTGGCCCGGCGGGCCGGTCGGGCATTATATCGAACGCGGCCACTTGGAAGACACCACTTCGAGTGAAGCCTTCGATGCGCCCCACTTTGAGCGCACGCGCGGGGGCGCGGAATCGGGCGATCTAAACCCGCAAGTTCACTGCGAGACTATCGGCCAAGCAAATAAATCTGATTGGGGCTCCCCAGCCGTCGAGGTAGCTGCGCAAGCAATAGGACGCCTTCCCTTTTCTATAGAGTCCGAGTTGATCGCCGCGCTACGCGATCCTCTCATATTCGATCTCTCTTTTTATAGGCACGCTTATAAAATCAAGGGCAGCGATGCAGCCGTCGTTATCGACTTTCTGCTTCATCCCACGCGACGGGCCAGTCCTTATTTCGATCCTGCATGGTATCTTGAGCAGAACCCGGAGGTGGGACCAGAGGGATTCGCACCACTATTGCATTATCTCACGACAGGCCGGCGCGGGGGACGTCGACCATCGCAATTCTTCGACGGCAAGCAGATCGACATTCCGCATGAACTAGCAACGCGCATCATTGAAGAGTCTGGTCTCTTCGATTCCAAATGGTATCTCCACAAACACGCCGACGTGGCGCGCGCCGGTGTAGACCCCTTACAGCACTATGCGTTTGGCGGACACCGCGAGAAAAACCGGTCACCGAACGCAATGTTCGATGCGTCTTGGTATGCGAGCCAATCTCCGGACCTTAGGGAATATGGATGGAACCCGCTAGTTCATTACATTCTGTTAGGTGCGAGCAAGTCACTAACTACACACCCACTTTTTGACTCTCGTTGGGTCGAGAATGCAACGGGTGACGAAATTCCTGAGACTCGGCTCGGCATACTTTTAGGCAAGGCCACTTCTGATGGTATTGGGCCGAACGAGTTCTTCGATCCCCAATTCTATCTTAAGCGGCACCCTGAGTCTGGCAGATACCCGGGAGGGGTCTTCGGTCATTTTATAGAGGTCGGCTGGAAGGAGGGATTTGATCCGTCGGAGCGCTTTAGCACCGAAGGATATTTGCGCGCTAATCGGGACGTCCAAGAGCGCGGCACCAACCCGCTGGTTCACTTTATTCTGAGTGGGCGCGCCGAGGGACGAAATCCAAGGCCAGCGCCTCTCTCGGCGCCGTTAGAACGTTTCAGCGAGAGTGAGTACGGAGCTACTGGGCCACTGCTGAGTTTCGACGCGGAAACCAAGTTGCCGGAAGGCTTCACCCTATCGATCGCCGTCCACCTCCATCTATACTACGTCGATATGGCGGAAGAATTTTGCCGTTATTTGCAGAACATTCCCACTACGTTTCATCTCTTCGTTTCAGTTCCACCCGGTCGCGGCGATCTCGAGAAAGTTAGCGCGACCTTTGCCCTGCATTTGCCCAACTGCTCCCTAGTTACAGTGCGATCGCCCGTTAATCGTGGTCGTGACGTTGCGCCCTTCTTGGTAGAGTTCGGAGAAGAGCTTTTGAAGTTTGATCTCGTGCTTCACATGCACTCCAAGCGATCTCCTCATAGCTCCCAACATGCCGATTGGCGCCGGTATTTGCTTCACTATGCGATCGGCAACCGGTCTATCGTCAACCAGATCCTCACGGCTTTTTGCGCCGATCCAAGAATGGGATTGTTTCAGCCGCCTTACCACCCGCGGGTGCGAGCCCAGCCGAAATGGGGAGATAACCGAAATGCGGCCTCTAAGCTGCTGCTACGTATGGGGCTTTCATATGTAGGTGACACCTGCCCTGATTTCCCCGCTGGATCATTCTTTTGGGCGCGTGTTGAGGCGTTGCGTCCGCTTTTTGACGGCCGGCTGCAGCTAGGTGACTTCGAAGAGGAAGATGGCCAAATCGACGGCACCACGGCACATGCCCTCGAACGCCTTTTCGGAATTCTGCCTGTTCTGCGCGGTTACACGACGGCGTGCCGGTATATCGACGTTGCCCATAACTTAACCAATTACTACGGCAAGAGTCGCGCATTTCGCGGCTTCGAGCGCGACCGCACTGATGACATATCCCGCTATCAAGCCGCGGTGCGTGCCCGATTAGGCAAGCGCGGACGCATCGCCGTCGTAACCGCGATCATCGGCCCTTTCGACGCACTGCTGCTGCCTGAATATCTTGAGGCGGAAATCGATTATTTTTGTGTTTCCGATTCTGTTGTAGACGGTTACGGTGTATTCCGCCTTAGTTCCCCACCATATATTGACGCTGATCCGCGCCGTACTGCGCGTTACATAAAGACCAATTTGCTTCGGCTCTTTCCGGGTTATGAATTCGTGGTTTGGGTCGATGCGAACGTGCTTTTGCGTACGCCCGTGACTAAATTCGTTACGGCGACAGAGGCCTCGGGTTGTGGAGTCGGCGCTATCCCGCACCCCATTCGTCGCTCGTACCTTGACGAGGCAGCGATTGCCATCGAATTGGCGCTCGATGATGCCGATATTATCAAGGTTCAACTCAAGAAGTACGAGGAGGTTGCTGATCTCGAGTCGGCCGACCTGATCGAGACAAATTTCATGGTCTTCGATACGCGGATTCCTGTGGTGCATGAATTTATGCGCATTTGGTGGAATGAGATAAATACCTACAGCCGCCGAGACCAGGTCAGCATCAATTTTGCTCTCATAAAAGCTGGGGCAAACTGGCATCCATTGCTCCCGGAATATCTTTCGGTACGCGATGCGCCTGAATTCGCATTGTTCCGTCACGGGCTAAACGAGTGGGGGCCAAAGCCGTCAATCTATGCGGCTTGGCACAAACCTAGCGCCAACGATGGCTATCTGCTGCCTCTGCCTGAAATCCACCTCTATTCGAAGCAAGCGGAGCTTCTCGACCTCGACGTTGTTGTGTGCGTCCACAATGCCCTTGAGGATGTTCGCACGTGTCTCGCTTCGGTTGAAGCAGCGCGTGACCGTCGCGGAGGACTCATCATTGTCGATGACGCGTCGGAAACTGAAACCGCACCGTTCCTACAGAAGTTTGCGGCAAGCACGGACGCTACGATTGTACGACACGATGTTCGTCAAGGATATACGAAGGCGGCCAATGCGGGCGTGCGGGTGAGTACCGCCAAAAATATTCTGTTGCTCAACAGCGACACGATTGTACCGCGGAAAGCGCTTGACAAGTTTGCAGACGCTCTGGATCGCGAGCCGCTGCTCGGCATCGTCGGTCCGCTGTCTAATGCAGCAAGTTGGCAATCTGTGCCCTCTACGGATGGCACTCCTGGCCAGACTGCCGTGAACCAACTTCCTCTTGGCATGTCAGTTAGCGACATGGACCTATCTTTCGAAAGGCGGTGGGATGGACGTGTGATTCGTACGCCTTTGGTGCACGGATTCTGCTTTTGCGTGAAGAGGGCGGTGTTCGACGTGGTTGGCCTGTTCGACGAGGAGAACTTCCCGCGCGGCTATGGCGAGGAAAACGACTTCTGCTTTCGTGCGTCCGATGCCGGATTTGATTTGGGTGTGCTCACGAACACCTACATCTTTCATTCGAAATCGAAGAGTTATGCGGAGGGCGAACGGACGCAACTAATGAACGACGGCATGACTGCGCTGATCCGCAAAGCAACTAAGTCGCGAATTGTCCGAGCCGTAGAGACAATGCGCAATCAGCCCGCCCTCGTCGCGGCGCGAGAGGCATCAGCCGCCTTGTTCGAGACCTCGGCTTCGACCTTATTCCCGGCAGCACTGAACGAGGCGAATCAGCGGCAGGTTGGGAAAAGGGGGAGGCTCTTTCTCCTGCCGTCCCGGCGTAGCGACGGCTTGCCGGCAGGCTCAGGATTTGTGCGCGTACTCCAACCCTATAAGTCGCACGCCGTAGCCCGCGAATGGGACGTCGTTGAACTTCGCAACGGGGAGTTACCTTCGCTAACGTCGTCTGACACTATCCTGGTGCAGCGCGAAGGCAGCGGTATCGAATCGGCCGCGATGCAGGCCTGGATCGGTACAATACTTCAGTCAGGGGCTCGCCTTGTCTATGAAGTGGATGACGACCTTTTCGACGGTTCCGCGCTTCGCAAACGTGGCTTCCGTGGAAATACCGAGGACCTCGCGAATCGGGTTCTCCATTTAGCACGTTCGGCACATTGCGTGACTGTCTCGTCGCGAGCTCTAAAGACGAAACTTGGGATGCACAACCGTAACGTGGTCTTGGTCCCTAACGCTCTCGACGCAGATCTTTGGCAGATGCGCGGCAAAGCCCCGCGTGCGCTCGACCCAGCAGTAAGCTCAGATGGTCGACGCGTCCGGATCGGTTATGTTGGGACGCCGACCCATGACCAGGATCTGGCGCTGGTTGCCGAGGTAATTACCGGCCTGCAGGAACGCTATCCCGGACGCCTCGACGTTCAGGTCATCGGGGGATTCGGGCAGAAGAAGAATATTTTTGGCAGTGTGATCTCACTACCGACCGCTAATGACTACCCGACCTTTGTACGATGGCTCCGCACCAATATGTGCTGGGACATTGGTATCATTCCGCTGGCCAGCAATAGTTTCAACGCCAATAAGAGCTATTTGAAGTTCCTAGAATGCGGCGCGCTCGGGATGGCGCTAATTTGCTCGCGAAATCCAGAATATTCGACTGTCGTGCGCCACGGAGAAAACGGGCTTCTGGTCGCGAACGATGCGGCGGAATGGGATGCTGCGCTGACGAAACTCATCACGGACCCTCACGAACGGCGACGCCTGGCGCGCACCGCCTACGATGAGATCAGCCAAATACATCTGCTAGACCATTTGGCAGAGACCCTGCTCCATGTGGTCGCACCCGCTAGCTAAAGGTGTTAGGGTTTGATGTTTGTGTTTCCCCCTAGGGACCTGCACCAGTTTATAGGCCGACTTATCGCGGCCAAGTCGGCCTCCGTCCTGGAGTATCCATGAGCAACCAATTGAACAAATCGACAAACAATCCAGAATTCCCGTCGGATTTTGATCCACTCTTCTATCGCGATACTTACGCCGACCTGGCATTTTTGGATGACAGTCAAATATCAGATCATTTCGAGAAACACGGAAAATTCGAAGGCAGGATGGCCTCTTTCCCTGCAGCGCGTGAAAATTTCCTGGGATTGATCCGTACGCAGAAATCCATTCTTGAGATAGGCCCGTTTTGTAGTCCCGTGGTTACTGGATCAAATGTCCGATATTTCGACGTCCTTGATACCGAATGTTTGATCAGACGTGCAAAGGAAATTGGCTACTCCAGCAGCCGGGCGCCAACAATCAGCTACGTTTCCGCGACAGGTGACCTTTCGGTCGTTACAGACCAGTTTCCATGCGCGATTAGCGCGCACTGCATAGAACATCAGCCAGACCTGGTGCACCACCTTCAACAGGTTAGCAATCTGCTTGATCACGAGGGCTATTACTTCTTAATTGTCCCTAACAAGCTCTATTGCTTTGATCATTATATTCCCGAATCGACGCTCGATAATATAGTCGACGCCCATGTGAATCGTCACCAGCTCCACAAATTAGAAAGCGTTATCGAGCACAGAGCATTTACTACCCATAACGATGCGCGCCGGCATTGGCGCGGCGATCATGCTGACGCTGGCTATCAGGAAGGTATTCCGCGTCGAGTTGAAAGAGCGTTGGCAGAATTTAATGCCGCGCCAAATAAATATATTGACGTCCACGCGTGGCAGTTTACGCCATCCAGTTTTCGTTGTGTGGTGCAAGGTCTCTATGACTCCGGGTATTCGCCCTTTGAACCGACGCGGGTTTATAATACGCCGAAAGACAGAAACGAATTTTGTGCGATTCTTCAAAAAAGGGACATAATCTAATTGAATAACAAATACTGCCCGCCACGAAACAATCGAGCTCGATTGGCGTCAGGTCTTCCTTTGCTTTCATTCCTCGTTCTGGTGTCTGGTGGGATCGCTGTATCACCGGCGCGCGGGAGCGACGCCCCCGGAGTCGGTTGGCCTGATAAGCCAAAGCGAGGCTCGATATCTTCATCGTCGCCGTTCCGCGGCTCACCGATCACTATCGGCTTCTCGAGCCGGACAGCTGGCGCGATCGACAGTTTGACGTGGCGTCAACACCAGTTCGTCAACTCAAATGACCACGGGCGCGAGTTCCAGTCCGCCAGCAGCTTCGACGGTAAGGGAGAATGTTTCAATCCAACGGAAGCCGGCTCCGCCAGCGACGGAACTGGGGGGAACAGCACCAGTAAGCTTCTGTCGGTCCAGATCGGCAATGGCGAGTTCGCTACAAAGAGCATGATGGCCTTCTGGATAGGGCCCGGCGGACAGTCTTCCAATTGCCACGGCACAATCTCCACTGTCGCTTCGCCGCTTTCCGAAGACACCCTCACCAAGAACGTCGCGATCGGGGCTTATGACATACCAAATGCCATTCAATATCGGGTAACCTTCGGTATTCCGGACCAGCGTAGACAAGGTGGATTCGAAGCGATTACCGGCTACATGCCACCGGAATTCAACAGGTTCTGGACATTCGACCCCGCAAACGACACCCTTTCGCGGCAGGGGCCAGGGCATGGTGCGCAGTCCCTACCGCTGGTGGTGTCGACCGGTGATGGCAACTTTGCCCTCGGTATCGTCACACCGGCAAATCCTGCCGTCGATCAGACGGCGCAACAACATGTTTATGGGCGGTGGGATTTTACGCAACCCTCGATGGCATCCCCGACAATCAAATGGAACTCATACTTCAAAGTGCCTGTTGTGGTCGCGGGCAATCATAGCTTTACATCCTACCTCGTTATCGGATCTCTCGACGATGTCCGTTCTGGTATGAGCGCCCTATGTCTGCGCCTTCAGCCACTCACTTGTTGATCGGTTGGGCCTCCTAAACGGAACGCGATGTCCAGACGTCTATGGTGCAGTCTCAAGGCGATAGTTATCGATCTCGTCCATCGAACAACTAAAAAGGCTTCGTTGACCTCCCACTCGAGCCGTGAGCCCAAACTTTTTCTTCCGCAGATATTAGTGGCGTCGGCCAATTCGAAGAGGGTCAGAACGGGACTGAATCAGTCCGACGCGTTGCGTCTCATAGCCGCGATCAAGGATTGCTCTCCACCACGGCTCATTTTTTAGGTACCAGTCGACAGTCTTCTTGAGTCCGGTATCGAAATTTTCGGCAGCGCGCCAGCCGAGATCATTCTCTAGCTTGCTGGCATCTATTGCGTAACGGCGGTCATGACCGGGACGATCGGTTACGAACGAAATCAGTTGCCGCCGAGGCCCATGTTTTGTCGGTCGCATAACGTCCAACAAATCGCAAATCGTCTGCACGACCTCAAGATTCGGTCGAGCATTGCGCCCGCCCACATTGTAGGTCTCGCCGACCACGCCTCGCTCCAACACGAGGGTCAACGCCTTGGCGTGATCTTCCACATAAAGCCAGTCGCGAATGTTTTGGCCATCGCCATATACAGGAAGCCGTTCGCTCCCGAGTGCTTTGATAATGATGTGTGGGATTAGCTTTTCCGGAAAATGATACGGCCCGTAATTATTGGAGCAGTTCGTGATCAGCGTAGGCAACTCATAGGTTTCGTGCCAGGCGCGAACCAGGTGGTCGGACGACGCTTTGGTGGCCGAATATGGCGAATTCGGCTCATACGCGGTCGCCTCGGTGAAGAGACCGTCAGCACCGAGAGATCCATAAACCTCGTCAGTCGATACGTGAAGAAAGCGGAATAGATCGCGCCTGGCTGGCGTTAAGCTACGCCAGTATCGCAGCGCTTCTTGAAGTAGCGTGAATGTCCCTACGACATTGGTCTGTATGAAATCTCCGGGACCATCGATCGACCGATCGACGTGACTTTCTGCCGCCAGATTCATCACAGCATGGGGACGATGCTTTTCAAACAACTTGCAGAGCAACGGTGCGTCGCAAATATCCGCACGTTCAAACACATAATTTTCGCTTTCATCCGCGTCCGGAATCGAACTCAGGTTTGCTGCATATGTCAACTTATCGATGTTGACGACGACCGCACCGGTGTCCTGCAGCAGATGTCGAATGACTGCAGAGCCGATAAAGCCGGCCCCGCCTGTCACGAATATTGTAGATCCCTCGAATCGCATAAGAACCTTATCCTCGAGTTGTCACGCTTGTGGTTTGCAGGACGGCCGATGCCTTCATACCGGAAGCCCAGCGCGGCCATCACGTCGGGGCGATAGATGTTGCGCAGGTCAATCATCACTGGTTGTGCCATTTCCCGCCGGAGCCGGGGTAAATCCAGGGCGCGAAACTTTGCCCACTCCGTCACAATGACAAGTGCATCGGCGTTGCGTGCACAGGCATACGGATCACCGCAATAGACTAAATCTGGCAGTTCCTTCCGGGCCTGCTCCATTCCCACCGGGTCGTATGCTTGTACAATAGCACCTTGATCCAAAAGACCGGTAATCAGCGGGATCGAGGGCGCCTCCCTCATATCGTCAGTATCGGGTTTAAAGGTAAGGCCAAGCACGCCGATGATCTTGCCGCGCAAATTGCCGCCAAGCGCCCCGCTCACCTTACGCGCCATTGCCCGTTTGCGGTTTTCGTTAACTGCCAGAACGGCTTCGACAACGCGCATCGGCGAATCATAATCCAACGAGGTTTTCACGAGGGCACGGGTGTCTTTCGGAAAGCAGGACCCCCCGAAGCCCGGGCCTGCATGCAAAAACTTCGAGCCGATTCTGTTGTCAAGACCGATGCCGCGAGCAATATCTTGGATGTCCGCGCCTACCTTTTCGGCCAAATCAGCCATTTCGTTGATGAACGTAATCTTGGTGGCGAGAAACGCATTGGCTGCATATTTGATTAATTCGGCGGCGCGCCGCTCAGTATACATGATCGGCGCCTTATTCAGATAAAGCGGACGGTAGATTTCGCCGAGAACCTTGCGTGCGCGTTCGTTGTCGGTGCCGACCACGATGCGGTCGGGGTGCTTAAAGTCGCGGATCGCCGCGCCCTCGCGCAAGAATTCGGGGTTGGAGGCGACCGCGACCTCTGCTTCGGGGTTGGCCTCGTGAATCAAAAGCTCGACCTCGTCACCGGTACCGACGGGCACGGTCGATTTGGTGA
>Ga0137393_10003561_pt1 | contig 10130 bp, 13 predicted proteins | sample 15con2h34BmetaG_FD_101396 | JGI IMG/M metagenome (GOLD analysis project Ga0137393, IMG submission 101396) | Vadose zone soil microbial communities from Angelo Coast Range Reserve, California, USA - 15con2h3.4B metaG | ecosystem: Environmental > Terrestrial > Soil > Vadose zone > Saprolite...
CACAATCATAATCAAGATTTCACGGGCGCTAATGACACGTTGACCATGTCGTTGTGACAAATCGAGTTCGTGAGCCCATTGTCCCAACGTATCGTGACGGCGCTCCAATCGATTTCAACCACCCTGCCGCGATCTGCCTTGCGGCCTTCCCAATAGACATACTCACCAACCTTCAAGAGTCTGGATCGATCGCCACTCATCGTAATCGCACCATGATATCCACGTGAATCAGCTCCTGTTCAGGCTTGTGATATGAGGGCGGTCGATGAGCAAATGGGTCGAGCAAAAGGCGTGACCACCTGACACTTTCATGGATGAGCCAAACACTAACCGAGCCACTCTGCATGGCAGCGAGCGCTTTTTGCCAATTCAGTTCGGTTCCCGTCTCATGATGAGCGAAACATTTTGGCCGCCGAAGCCAAACGAATTCGACATTCCCGTGGCGACGCGCGCGTCTCTCGCCCTATTCGGCACGACGTCGAAGGGAATTGCGGGATCCGGAATATTGTAGTTGATCGTAGGCGGGATGCGTTGGTGCTCAAGCGTAAGGAAGGTGAATACCGCTTCGATGATGCCGGCGGCGGAGAGGGTGTGTCCGATCATCGACTTGTTGGATGAGACCGGAATCTTGCGGGCATGATCGCCAAACACAGCGGCGGCGCCGAGATATTCCATCTTGTCGTTCTCTGGCGTACTCGTTCCGTGAGCGTTGATGTAGTCGATCTGATCGAAGGTCATGCTTGCATCGGCGAGAGCGTTACGGATGCAATCGGCAATCGGAACCCCGTCCGGTTTGGGACGAGTACGATGGAAAGTGTCCGCCAATTCGCCGCAGCCGGCGATCACGCCCAAGATCTTCGCGCCGCGCGATTGCGCGGCTTCCAGACTCTCCAGCACCACACCTTCAGCCATCACGAATCCTTGCCGGTTCTTCGAAAAGGGCTTCGATGCGCTGCGCGGGTCGTCGTTGTGAGTGGATAGCGCCGACAAGAGAGAAAATCGGACCATAGCCTCGGCATTGACGGAACCGTCGGTCGCGGCGCAGAGCGCGGCGTTGGTTTCTCCGCGCCGAATTGCTTCGACGCCGAGCTGGATCGCCGTCGCGCCCGACGCGCAGGCGGTCGATACTGAGATGGGCGATCCCTTTGTGCCGAAGGTCTCGCTGAGGTGGTCCGCAACCGAGCCGAACAGATAGCGGACGTGGATCTGCGTGAAACGCCCGCCGCCGCTGGTCCGCAGCAGGATGTCGTAGTCAATGGAGCCCGCTTCGCCGGCGGCCCGTGCGATTTCTTCGCGTTGCGGCCACTCGACTTCGACCGGGGCCAGACCCAGAAACAACGGGCCTGGAAAATCGCCCTTTCGCCCAATTCCTGATTGGCCGACAGCCTCTTCGATGACGATATCTGCCAGACGCTCGGCCAGCGTTGTCGAGGAGAACGGCTTCACCTCGACAAAGTCGATGGTGCCGGCGATGCGGGTCTTCAGTCCATGCGTGGGGAAGCGCCGGATGGTGCCTATTCCAGACTCTCCGGCAGTGAGTTTCGCCCAGTTCTCAGTCTTGCCCTCTCCAAGCGAAGTGATCACTCCCATGCCGGTAACGACGACGATGGGACGATTGTGGCCGTCACGCATCGTCGTCTTCGCGCTACGCAGCTTTGTGGATTCCAAGCCGGTTTCAAGGAGCGTCGTCATGAGACGGCCTCTATGAGTGCCATTCCTTCGCCGCGCCAATGACCGACGCCGACGGCCACTATCTGGGCCGGCATCACGTCGATCTCTGTCTCTCGGCCGGATGTATCGTTTGGGGGGACCAACGCACCGCGGGATAGGCTCAACGAAGCAAGGGCCAATGCTAACGGGAATTGCGCTTCGCTGAGATGTCCGAAGGACGTGCCGACCGCGCGGACGGGGACATCGCCGCGTGCCGACAGGAAGGCTGCCTCTTCCCCGGTGGCAACCGCAGCGCCTGTCGCTGCCGTGTAGATCGCGGTTGCATTCTCGGTGACCCCCAGGGACGCCCAGAGACCTCCCAGAACGCTTTTAACTCCGCCCGGGGCAGATCGGGAGGAATGACCGGAGACGACGTTGACGAGCCGTGCAAACGGCTTGGCGCCTCGGCGCTCCGCATGAGGTCTCGACTCAAGCACCAGGAACACGCCACCCGACCCCAAAGCAAAGCCACCGCCATTACGCGACCAGACCGATGCGAAGTCCTTTTTGAGATTGAAGCCGCCGCATTCGTAGAGCATCAGCATTTCCTTGCGCTCGCCGTTGTGCGCGGCGCCGACCAAGGCAACCTCGCTCTGTCCAGAGGCAATCTTCGCCCACGCAATCCGGACGGCGTCCACGCCGGCGGCTTCCTCGCCCATAAAGGTCCGTGACGATCCGGACACGCTGTGGACGATCGATATGTTGCCGGCGAGCAGATTGGATAGCTGCGCGAGGAACAGGGTAGGGCGCAGGTCGTTCATCAGCCGTTCGTTGAGAGCCCCCGACCCGGCGTCCGCACGCGCGGTCAAAATCGCGGCGTCGACTTCGATGTCGCGCTCGCCGCCGCCCGCAGCGGCGATCATGTCGGTCCGTGCCAGGATTTCCTTGTCGTCCTTGATGCCCGCGGAATCCAGCGCGAGTCCGGCTGCGTAGGTACCGATACGCTGCCATGCTTCCATCTGGCGCTGGTCGCCCTTTTTCGGAATCTGGCTGTCAAGATTAAGTGGCGCTAAAGGGTGGATCATCCACGGCGCATATTTTTCCAGATCGATGTTTACACGGCCGCTGCGGAGAGCGTCCCAATTCGCTTCCAACCCGTCCCCCAGGAAGGAGACGAGCCCGATGCCGGTTATCCACGCCTCGCGTCGGTCCGCCGGAAACTGCGACATCAGCGTAATCCGCAGGCGAGATCGCGGCTTCGCAATCTTCCCCGGCGGATCGCCCAGCGTTCATGGCTATGGTGTATCACGCGATCGAGCGCTGCCCGTGGACCCAACGTCTTCTCGGGGATGCAGGCGATGACTGCATTGCGATCCTCGATGAATTGCTCATCGGCGATCCATGTCCGCAGTTCCTCACCGGCGAGTCTGGCCGCGATCCGGTCAGGTGTCGGATCAATGTCGTTTGCCACCAGCACATTCATCACGATTCGGCCGCCTGGTGCCAGACGGGCGCGGATGGCGTCGCAGGTCTCCGCATCAAACTCCTCCGTGAAACGGAATCCCGGTCCACCGACATCGATCGCAATGCCGTCGTAGTATGCGCGGTCATCGAACACGAATTTTCGAAAATCGGAGACGATGCAGGGCAATTCGTCCGGCAGATCGAAATACCTGTGCGCGAGCACGAAGCTGATCGGGTTACTATCGACGATGGTCAATCTCTTGCCGAGACGCGACAGCCGTGTCGCAAGATTTCCGCCGCCACAGCCCAGGACGAGGATGTGTTCGGACCGGGACAGGAGTTCGTCCATGAGCTTGACGTAGGTGAACACGCTTTCGCCGTTTGGCGTCGCCTGACTTTGCCGTATGCCCTCTTCGAAATACACGCGCGTACCATCCCAAGAACACTCGACGATGTCGATTTTCCCATTCCTGCCCTGATAACGTCCCAACAACCGCACAATGGACTTCCAAATAAGATCCACGCATTAACAAACATGCATAAGCCATCTCTTATCATGTAATGTGCAAAGCGCCAAATAATTCGGCTACCGATGTTAAGCTCTCGCAGGACGCCGACGATTCGGTGCAAGTACCCAAAGTCGCCGGCCGCGGCCGACGTCCCGTCTCGCGGTCCCCTCCGGCAAACCGAGATGCATTGATATCTTGTGCATTTAAATTGATGCTTGAAACCATAATTCGTACGGTGTAGATATATCGGATAGGGATCGCATCGGAGGCTGCCAATTCATGATTTCCGCCAATCAACTCAGGGCCGCCCGCGCGCTCCTGAATATAGATCAACGGCAAACGGCCGAGCTGGCGGATCTTTCAGTGCCGACCATTCAACGCATGGAAGCAAGCGACGGCGTCATCCGTGGCAATGTCGATTCCCTGATGAAGCTGGTTTCGGCCCTGGAGAACGCGGGAATCGAGCTGATCAATCCAGGAGTTGCGAGCTCAGCCGGTGGTCGAGGCGTTCGCCTCAGGGAACACCTCACGAAGCCGAAGATGAAAAACATAAAGCAACCCAAGCCTTCTTCGTCGCGGACCCTGGAACGCGCTCGATGAATACTGGGGTCGTAGCAATAATGGATTGCCCGACCGTAGATGATGAAAACGCTGAAGACGAGTGTTCTTGCCGACGGATTCTGGCGCCTAAAGGCGCCTAGATGGCATATGGGCGCCCTATGGGTGTCCGACACGCGCGCCGGCAAGGTCTTCCGCATCGATTTGGACGGCAAGGTTACGGTCGTCGCGGACGTGCCCAGCCGGCCGTTCGGCTTGGGATTTCTGCCTGACGGCGAATTGTTGGTCGCCGCGATGACCAAGAGACTGATTCTGAATTTCGGCGCCACGAAGCCGGTAGTCCACGCTGACATGGCAGACGTCGCAGTAGGCTATCTTCGGGACTTGGCCGTAGCCCGGGATGGAAACGCGTACGTGACTTCCTTTGACGCGGACGCGGGTGGGCCGGACTGCTTTGCATCCGCCCAAGTTCTTCTGGCGACGCCCGACGGAAAAATACGGTCAGTCGCGGATAACATGGCGCATCCGAACGGATTGGCAATCACAAGCGCTCATGAACTGCTGGTTGCTGAAACGCTCGGCAATCGACTGCTCGCGTTCAAAATCGAGGCCGACGGCACGTTGCTGCATCGAAAAGTGTTCGCAAATTTTGAGAGGATGAGTCCGCTCGGCATCTGCGCAGATTCCGAAGGAGCGGTATGGACCGCGGCTGCTCGGCAACCGCTTTTCGTCCGTGTCATGCAGGGCGGACGCGTTACGCATCGCGTTCATGTTCCAGGACGTCATGCGGTCTCATGCCAATTGGGCGGACGGGACGGCCGGACGCTCTTCTGCCTGACGGTCGCGGCCAATCTTGGCGAATATCCTGACCGCCAGCAGACGGCGCGCGTAGAGACGGCGCTCGTCGACGTTCCAGGGGCCGCGACTTCGATACGGTTCGCGGAAATTGGCTCGCACTAGCGAGCCCGATTGGCATGGACCCAGGCGGGACCATGCAGCAAGCTAAAATGAAAGTTTCAGACAAGCAGATCCCGGAAAATGCGCCTTCGCCATACCTCGCGGGTCTTCTGTGCCGCTGTCCGCGCTGCGGCAAGGGAAAGTTGTTCGACGGATTCTTGACGTTGAAATCCAACTGCGATGCGTGCGGCCTCGATTTCACCGTTGCAGACGCGGGAGACGGACCTGCCATTTTTGTCATCATGATCGCCGGTGCTATCGTCGTCGGGGCAGCATCGGTGACCGAGGTCAAATATCAGCCTCCGTACTGGCTCCATGCGCTGCTTTGGATTCCTCTGATCTTGGCTGTGACGCTTTGGCCATTGAGAGGGCTCAAAAGCCTTCTCATCGCGTTGCAATACCATCACAGGGCTTCGGAAGGCCGGCTTCATCCGCGGGTCGACGACTAGCCGTTTTACTTGCCTCACACCGCCACGCAATCTGATCTGGTGGCTTAGCGCCCGGGCAGTCCCAAGCCGGGAAGAATTCGTTTAATACTGCCCGAATTTTTGGAAACAGGAGATGACTATGACCGCATCGATAGTAGGTTGGGCACATACGCCCTTTGGCAAGCTGGAACAGGAAACCGTCGAAAGTCTGATCGTTCGTGTTGCGACGGACGCGTTGGTCGATGCGGGCATCGCCCCCGGCGATGTCGACGAAATTGTTCTTGGACATTTCAACGCCGGTTTCTCCCAGCAGGACTTTACCGCATCGCTCGTCTGGCAGGCAGATCCCGCACCGCGCTTCAAGCCGGCCACGCGCGTTGAAAATGCATGCGCAACGGGATCGGCGGCTGTACATCAGGCTATCAAGGCAATTCGCGCCGGCGCTGCGCGCGTGGTGCTGGTCGTCGGTGTCGAGCAGATGACCCGAACACCCGGTCCTGAGGTCGGAAAGAATTTATTGAAGGCCTCCTATCTGCCAGAAGACGGAGATACCGTTGGCGGCTTCGCTGGGGTTTTCGGCAAGATCGGTCATCACGGATGCGGAGACCGCGAGGACGATGCGAAAGGCGGTTTCCTTCAAGGCAATAGCGCACGCGCAGGATTTCCTGCCCATGTCGAAGCGCAATATCATCGATTTCGAGGGATGTTCGGTCGCATGGACACGCGCGCTGCTTGATGCGGATGTCAAGCTGTCCGACCTTTCGTTCGTGGAGACCCACGACTGTTTCACGATCGCCGAATTGATCGAATACGAAGCCATGGGATTGACGCCAAAAGGCCAGGGTGCGCGTGCCATCAAGGAAGGCTGGACCCAGAAAGACGGCAAGCTGCCGATAAATCTTTCCGGCGGCCTAAAAGCGAAGGGCCATCCGATTGGCGCCACCGGCGTTTCCATGCATGTGATCAGCGCGCTGCAGTTGACCGGTCAGGCGCCCGAGGGGATGCAACTGAAAAGCCGCCGGTTAGCAGGAATTTACAACATGGGCGGCGCAGCCGTCGCAAATTATGTGTCCATTCTCGAGGTTGCGCACCAACTGCCGACACTGGCAGCACTTAGACCTAGGCCGCTTTGAAGGTGAGTTTGCCGTCGTCCGTCAACTTGAAACGGGCCGACGCCGGAATTTTTCAAGACGTTTGTGGGCCGCGCTCAGTGGCAAGTCGCAGACCATGATGGATGGTTTTGCCGCAGGAATGGTGTCGAATGAAACAAGCGCAAATCGCACAAGTAAGCGACGTGGATCAGGCATCGCCGGTCGTCCAAAGCGGCTATGAACTGCTGACCACACCAAGTCTCAACAAAGGCACCGCCTTCACGGAACAGGAGCGGCTGGAACTCGATCTGCATGGGCTGTTGCCATCACACATTTCGATGCTCGACGAGCAGATTGAGCGGCGCCTCATCGCGCTTCGCAACCTGCCAAACGACCTGGAACGGTATGTGTTCCTCAGGGACCTGCAGGACACGATTGAGACGCTGTTCTATGGGCTTCTTGTCTCCAACATCGAAGAGATGCTGCCGATCGTCTACACGCCCACGGTGGGACCGGGATCGCAGCAGTTCAGCCGGTTGTTCCGCAGGCCGCGAGGATATTTCCTGAGCGTACCGCTACAGGATCAGATCAAGCGCATTCTTTCCCATTCACGCTTCGACGACGCGGAGGTGATCGTTGCGACGGACGGTGAGCGTGTTCTTGGGCTCGGTGACTAGGGCGTGGGCGGCATGGGTATCGCGATCGGGAAGACCGCGCTCTACACTAGCTGTGCGGGACTGCATCCTTCGACCACGCTTCCGATTTTCCTCGATGTTGGAACTGACAATGAAGAACTTCTGAATGATCCGCTCTATGTAGGCTGGCGCCATCCTCGGGTGACCGGCGAACAATATGACGAGTTCGTCGACGTGTTCGTTTCGGCGGTCAACGAACGATGGCCGCATGTGGTTCTGCAATGGGAAGATTTTGCCAGGAACAATGCGCTGCGTTTGCTGAACCGGTATCGCAATCAGCTTTGCACCTTCAACGACGATGTGCAGGGAACGGCCGCCGCGGCGACCGGAACGTTGCTCGCGGCGCTCAATGTCACCGGTGTCCCCATCCAAAATCAGAGAATATGCATCTTCGGAGCCGGATCGGCGGGTTGTGGGATTGCCAACCTGCTTTTCCGCACAATGACGGAATCCGGACTGTCCGAGCTTGAGGCCAGGCGGCTGTTCAGAAGCTGCAGATGGCGTTGCACGCGAAAGCGTGAAGTCTTGTCCGAGAGCCGGCGGCACATCTGCATGGTCGATGTCAAAGGCCTGCTTTTGGAGGGCATGCGAAACTTGTCGTCAAGCCAACTTCCGTTCGCTCGCTCCGCCGCAGATGTGGCGGGATGGGAGATTGAGCATCGCGGCAATATCAGTCTCCTGGAAACAGTCGCAAACGCGCAGCCCACCGTATTGATCGGTGTTTCCGGACAACGCGGGGCTTTCAGCGAGAGCGTTGTGCGCAAGATGGCTGCAGGGACTAGCCGCCCGGTGATTTTCCCGCTGTCAAATCCGACTTCTTGCAGCGAGGCGGCTCCCGCCGATCTTTTGGCCTGGACGGACGGCCGTGCCATCGTGGGGGTGGGTAGCCCATTTCCGCCGATGGAGCGGAATGGCAAGCCGTTCAAGACCGACCAGGTGAACAATTCCTATATTTTTTTCGGCATCGGTCCCGGGGCGATAGCTTCCCGGGCAACGCGGATCAGCGATGGCGTGTTCATGGCCGCCCGCCAAGACCTTGGCGGAAATCTCGAGGAGGACAGAGCGTCCTGACGGCAACATTTTGCCGCCCGTATCGGCATTGAGGGGTGTCGCCTTTGAAATTGCCAGAGCGGTTGCCTTAAAAGCCATTGAAGAAGGGATCGCTCCCCACGCTGGCGAAGCTGCGTTCAGGCGCAGGATTGAACGCAAGATGTGGACACCGGCATATACGTCGTATGTTCGGTCGCGCTGAGGATCGCTACCGAACAGGACGTGAATTCGACTCACTGCGCTTGCGATCAAGTGATTGCAGGGCGGCTAACATGCGCACGGTATGTAGTCATGCAACGCCGGTGGACGGGTGTCGTGCGGCAAGCCAAACATGCTCGGCCGCGTCTCCGTTCATGTAAAGAATCCCCAGGCCGGCTAGGACGTCCGGCCACATCGTCGCGGAGCCCCAAGTCAGCAGAGCGGCCAGGACGATCCCGGTATTCATGATCGCGTGAGTGCGAATATGGGAGAGCGACCCTGCCTGATGCGAAAACATGCCGCGGCTCAGCATGAAGAGAAAGGCGATATTGGCCAGCAGCAGCACGGCTCCGGTTGTGGCCAGCGGCGCTGCGGACGGGCTCTCGGCTCCGAAATAGTTCGCCGCAATCATCCAGAACATGAAGCAGGTCGGAATGAGAAGCATTGTTCTTGAGAAGCGAGCAAATGCTTCGCGGCCCGGGACGCTCCAGTTCAATTTGGGCGACATCAGAACGCTCACGGAGGCTCCCTCGAGAAAGACGATGCTGTCCGAAAAAAGCGAGACGGATCGGACTTCGACGGCCAATACAAATTCAAGGCAAAAGAAAAGCAGATTGGCCGCAGCCAGCAGCGGAATTGGCCTCAGGAAACTGTTGTAGTTCGCGTCCTTGCTTTCGGCCATGTTTCATGGACCCTATGGTGCGCGTATCAGGCGCCAAACGCTTCCGGGTTATACTCCCAAGAGCCTGATCAAGCGAGCCTTTGCGCTGTATTCGTCGTCAAGCAAATCCGACACGGATGCCTTTTACGAATCAGTTCGACGCCTTTCGGTGCCTCACTCGAACCCGGGAGCCTTCATCGCCCAGATTGCCGCAATGAACAGGGCCTTCGCCCGCGGCAGTATGGTCATTGTCAGTGCAAAGGCCGTCAACGGCCATACCGACATGCTGACCAAAAGCGGCCACTGAAAATTCGTTTCGGTAAACAAGGCCATCGGCACCACGACGTGACCCATGATGCCGATGGTCAATCACGCTGGCCCATCGTCAGCATGGATTTGACCGAAGCTTTCACCGCACACCGAGCACCTGTCGACCTGGTGCAAATAGCTTTTGAAGAACTTTGCACCTCCGCATGCGGGACACTTTCCGAATACCGCGCGAGCGATTGCCGGCCAGACGCGTATAGGCGGATGCGAATCGCTTACGGACATTCGGTCGGTCCAGGTCTGAAGGTGATCGGACAATCGGCCCGATCACCAAGGTTACGTTTTGGGTTCTCGGATCAGCCAGACTGGGGCGCGCTCCTACGCCGACATTGCGACGGCCATGACGTCCGCCTGAACGACACTTTCAAATTTGGCGAAATTGTCCTGGAACATCTGCACAAGCCTGCGGGCGGCGACGTCGAATGCTTCTTTGTCACTCCACGTCTCCCGCGGCTTCAAGATGCGGCTGTCGACACCCTTGACGGCTGCAGGTACCCGGAAGCCGAAATGCTTGTCGATGTAGAATTCGCCATCGTTGAGCG
>Ga0137393_10003568_pt1 | contig 10120 bp, 10 predicted proteins | sample 15con2h34BmetaG_FD_101396 | JGI IMG/M metagenome (GOLD analysis project Ga0137393, IMG submission 101396) | Vadose zone soil microbial communities from Angelo Coast Range Reserve, California, USA - 15con2h3.4B metaG | ecosystem: Environmental > Terrestrial > Soil > Vadose zone > Saprolite...
AGAAGGAGAATTATGGCTGACGAAGTGAATCAAGAGAGTTCAACTCCGGCACCCCGTCCTCACACCCCGCGGGAGAACCGCGGACCGGGCGGGCCTGGCGGAGCACGCGATGGCGGTGGACGCAAATTTTTCCGCCGCAAGAAGGTCTGCAAGTTCTGCGTCGAAAAGATCGACGACATCAACTACAAGGACGTACGCCTGTTGCAAGGCTTTGTGGCCGAGCGTGGCAAGATTGTCCCTCGCCGGTTGACCGGCGTTTGTACGCCCCATCAGCGGCGGCTCACCGCGGCCATCAAGCGGGCGCGTAACATCGCTCTGCTGCCATTCGCCGCTCGCTAAAGCCGCGAAGCGGTTTCAGCGAGCGAGTTGCGGCGATCAGGCAGACGAATCAAATGTTTTGTTATCTGGAGATCTGAAATGGAAGTTATTCTGAAAGAAGACGTTCCCAAGTTGGGCCACCGGGGCGATGTGGTGAAGGTGGCGGAAGGCTACGGCCGCAACTTTCTATTGCCCCGCAAGCTCGCCATTGAAGCCACTGCCGGCAACAAAGCGGTCGTCGAGCAGATGCGCCAATCCGCCGTCCGGCGCTCGGCCGTGGAAAAATCTGACGCTGAAACTCTTTCCAAACAGTTGGAGAGCGTTGCGCTCGAATTTCGCCGCAAAGCCGGAGAGAAGGACCACCTATTCGGGTCGGTCACGAACTCCGACATCGCCGAGGCTCTGGAGCAAAAAGGCTTCAACATCGATCGTCGCAAAATCCAGGTCAGCGATCCACTGAAGAGCCTGGGCGATTTCGATGTTCCAATCCGTCTGTATCGCGACGTGACCAGCCGGATCAAAGTTTCCATTCTGAAAGAAGACGAAGCTTAGTCTGCTGGATAGCCTGAATTGCAGCTTGAATTCATGAACGCGGTGCGCACTCAGGGGATTCACCGAATACTCCAAACGCACAGCGAGCTATTTGCGGGCAAGGACCTTCTCGAAATCGGCAGCGGCACCGGCGCCCAGCTTCTTGTGCTCCGTGAGATGTGCAAGTCCGCAACAGGCATTGAAATTGCTGGGGGATTGTATGGTCGCGATGCTCTCACCGAGATCGCCCAATACGATGGGCGCCGAATCCCTTTTCCAGATGCGTCTTTTGATGTGATCTTTTCTTCCAACGTGCTTGAACACATAGCGCATGAGGAGACAATCCACGCTGAGATGCACAGAGTGCTTCGGCCCGGCGGCCTTGGCTTTCATATTGTGCCAAGCGCGACATGGCGAATCGTCGCCTCAGTTGCGCACTACCCATGGTGTATGAGAGCGGCCTTCCAAAAGTTGATTGGCCGAATAAGCGGTCATGGAGCCGGAGATAACGGAGCCGGCGGAACAAAACCCATAACACATCGCGGCTCTATGGCCTTTTTGAAGTTTGCATTGCTCCCTCCTCGCCATGGGGAGTTTGGCAACTGGTTTACCGAACACCTGTTTCTTTTTCGTGCTGGCGCATGGCGCAAACGTTTTGAAGCACATGACTGGCAGATAGAGTCGATGGGGCCTGTGGGACTCTTCCACACCGGTTGTTGTCTCATGGGCCCGCGCTTGAGTTGGCGTATGCGCACTTGGTTGGGGAAGACCATTGGCTCGTCTGAATTGTTTTTTGTTCTGCGTCCTGCTGCCAGCCCTGTTGGTCTTTCGCGCGCGGGCGCGCAGCCACGATGAAAGCCCGGATGGGGTGTAGCACACAGTCCGCAGCGCCAGCAAACCTGAGTTGAACTAAAATAGCGACACTGCTCCGCTCGACGCAGCCTAAAGTCGCTCTTTCGAATCGCGGAACATCCGGTCTAAGGGTTTCTATGCTTCGAGGAATTTATGACGTGCTGACTAATCCTGCCATTCGACCCGAATGGAGGTGGCGCACGCTTTACAAATTGCGCAATTGGATCATGCCCGATTATCGGCTCCAGTGGCCCCAGTTATCCTGGTGGCGAAATGCGGAATTCAATGACTATCTTGCTCGATTTGACGAGTCCCACGGCCTCAACGCCGATCGCCGCTGGACCATCAGTCAATTGGTCAAGCTAGCCGATAAGATACCCGGCGACACCGCTGAATGTGGCGTGCTCTTCGGTTCCAGTTCATACCTCATATGTCGAGCTTTGCCCGATCGCACGCATCACATGTTCGATTCCTTTGAGGGCTTGCCTGAGTCGTCACCGGAGGACAGTAACAATTGGGAGAGCGGGGTCTTCGCCTGCTCCATGGACATCGCAGTCCGCAACCTGAAAGAGTTCCCCAATACCAGCTATCACCCGGGTTGGATACCGGACCGCTTTGGTGATGTCGCCGACAAGAAATTTGCGTTTGTGCACATTGACGTTCAGTTGTACCAGCCCACCTGGGACAGCTTGCATTTTTTTTATCCCCGGACCAATCCAGGAGGAGTCATCGTATTTGACGACTATGGTTTTGCAAATTGCCCCGGCGCCAGGCTTGCAGTTGATCAGTTCCTCCAGGGGAAGCCGGAGAAGATCATAGAGCTCTCAACTGGCAGCGCATTTGTCATCAAGAGCGGCTAGCGCTCAACAGGAGTGTCTTGGGCCGGTGGAGAAAGCGCCCAGTTTGCGAAAACCCGCATGCAGGCGCAAACGGCAGAGATTTGCAACGGCCTTCAATCGCACCCGCCATGGCAGAGGGGAAAGAAAAAGCTCCCAGTAGTAGGCGAACGCCATTTTGGGGCTGGAGGCGATCAAGTCCGCGCCTCGTTTCGACAGGCTTTCCGGAGTGGAGTTGACCACGAGGAGCGCCTCATTCAAGAACCCTACCGCGAATTCTCGAAAAATGCGGTTCCATACGAGCGCTTCCAGCACAAATCGCTCTCCCTCGGGGAATGGAAATCTACGCGCAATGTCTGTACGGAGCAATGCGCACCCATCCCTCCCTTCTCCATACTTGCTTAAGTAGTAGCTGGTATCTTTGAAGTTGAAAGAGCTGATGAAATGAGCTGGATAGGGCTTGCCCAGCATCTCGCCCGAGGGCGTGCAGCACCTGGCAGCCAAAACAGCGAATCGCTTCGGGTCCGGGATTTGTTTCCACGTGAAGTCGAACCGTTCCAGCGCCGTTGGAATGCAACAGTCATCGGAGTCGAGGCTCACCACAAACTCGCCCAGCGCGGACGCAACGCCGAGGTTCCAGGCAGTGTGCTTGCCGCCATTGGCTTTCCGTAGATAACGAATCGGAAAAAACGCCTTCCAAGAACGTACTAGTTCTCTCGTTTCGTCGGTACTGCCGTCATCCACGATTAGCCATTCGAAATCGCGGAATGTCTGGGCGCACAAAGATTCATACACCCGGTGCAGGGTATGGGCGCGATTGTATGTCGCGGTTAAGACAGTAAACCTCATGGTTTTCAAGCAAGGCGAGAACAGCGCTTATGATAGCGCAGGGGGTTGTCGGGCCCGATGTATAATTTTTTGCGCACTCTTCACCAACAAAAACGCTTGCTCCTATGCGACTGACTCTCGTCATCTCATGCCTGGAAGGTGGAGGGGCCCAGCGTGTAATGCTTGCCTTGTCGGCCGCCTGGATCGAAAGGGGCGACGATGTGACCGTCATCACTTTCGATCGCGTGGATGTTCCCTCATATCCGGTGCACCCCTCGATCACCCAGCGGAATCTGGAATTGCCGGCGGGCAGATCGACGAACATGCTGGAAGCGCTCACTAAGAATTTCCGCAGAATCCGCAAGCTCCGCCGGGCGATTCGGGACTCTAAGCCGGGGATTGTGGTCAGCTTCCTGGATGTCCCCAACGTCGTTACCCTATTCGCGACGCGGGGACTTGGGGTTCCCGTGATTGTTTCGGAGCGCGGAAATCCGGAACTGGACGAGATAACGCCAATGTGGCGGTTCCTGCGCCGCTGGATGTATCCAACAGCCTCGGCGCTGGTTTGCCAAACCCACCCGATGCTTCAATCGATGCTGCAAAAAATTAACATCCCTGGCTATGTCATTCCCAACCCCATTTCGCTGCCTCCGGGGCATGACTCCATTGTTAACCGGCGCAAAGACGATTCCCCCAGTCATACTGTTATCGGCATGGGAAGGCTCACCCGGCAAAAAGGCTTTGATCTTTTGTTGGAAGCCTTCTCGCGAGTGGCCAAAGCCCATCCTGATTGGTCGCTGAAGATACTGGGCGTGGGGCCGCTCCGAGAACAGCTTGAGGCGCAGGCGGAAGCGCTGGGAATAAGCGAACGGGTTGAGTTTGCCGGAGTATTCGCCGATCCATTCCCCATTCTTCGTGCCGGCGATCTTTTTGTTTTCTCATCGCGCTTCGAAGGTTTTGGCAACGCCCTGGCAGAGGCCATGCTCTGCGGACTTCCAGTCATAAGCTTTGATTGTCCGGCTGGACCCTCTGATATCATCCGCCATGAGATTGATGGCTTACTTGTGCCTGCCGGGGACGTAGAAGCACTGGCAAGCGCAATGGACCGGCTGATGAATAATCCCGGGGAGAGAGAGAGGTTGGCGTCGCGCGCTCCTGAGATCGTCAGCCGCTTCAGTATGGATAAAGTTTTGACCCTGTGGGATGAGCTCTTCCGAAAGGTGCTACGGGCCTAGTTCCCGAGCAAATCGCTGTGTCTAAAGACCTGGCATCAGATAAGTCCACCTTCATTCCCGGTCGCGGGTCTCCTATCCTTCATGTAATCACGGCCCTGCCAACCGGCGGCGCTGAGATGATGCTGTTTAAGCTCATTTCAGCCACCAGAGGAGAATGGCCGCAGGTTGTGGTATCGCTCGGCAAAATTGGCAGGATTGGCCGTCTGATTTCCGATTTGGGAGTACCGGTTTATCCGGTGGACTACGGGGGCTTGGTGCCAAAGCCCTTGCGCCTCTTTGGACTGATCTCGCTCGTTCGCCGTTTGCGTCCTCGCCTCATGGTCGGCTGGTTGTATCACGGCAATGCAGCCGCCAGTCTTGCCGCGAGTGTCTGTGGTGGCTCCATTCCGGTGGTGTGGAACATTCGCCAGTCGCTCTACGACCTGGAAGTCGAAGACTGGACCACAGCTAAACTGATACGTCTTAGCGCTCGTCTCTCGGGGAAAGCGGAGGCGGTCATTTATAACAGCCAAATCAGCGCGCCTCAGCATGAAGCGCTGGGCTATTGCGCCGTGAACCGGGTGGTGATTCCGAACGGCTTCGACTGCCGCCAATTCCTGCCGGATGCGGATGCCCGGCAACGGATTCGTGCAGAGCTTGGACTGCCGGAAGACGCCATCGTGGTCGGATTGACGGCGCTACCATCCCATGAAGGACCATCGCAATTTCTTTCAGGCGGCCGGCATGATTGCGCAACGTTATCCCTCGGCCAGATTCTTGCTGGTGGGCAGCGGAACCACTAACCAGGAACCCGGGTTGCGAAAGTTAATCGCGGAACACCAGCTCGCAAACCGCGTTTTATTGCTTGGCGACCGGGCCGACATGCCGGCCCTTACGGCAAGTCTTGACATTGCATGTTCCGCGTCAGCCTGGGGCGAAGGCTTATCCAACGCGGTCGGTGAAGCAATGGCCTGCGGCGTTCCTTGTGTCGTTACCGATGTTGGTGACAGCGCCCGGTTGGTGGGAGAGACTGGAGTAATCGTGCCGGCTAAAGATTCGCAAGCATTGGCAAATGCACTCAGCCGGCTAATCGAAGCCGGACCTTCGGGCCGGCGCAGACTTGGAGATGCAGCGCGGCTTCGAATTGAAACGGAGTTTAGCCTGGATCGTGTTGCTCAGCGCTACATAGAGGTCTATCAGGAGCACATCACGAATAACCGCTAGCAGCTATCCCAACGCCGCGGGTTAACCAACCGCGAGCTGTTGACGCTCTCTGGCGCCGGCCGAGAGCCAATCTTGAAAAACCAGGACCGTCCACAGCAGGTACTGCCAGTCGCGTTTTCCCGCAAGGTGCGCTTCCCATTTTTGCCGGATCGGCTCCACGGCAAGAAAGCCGCTATCTTTGAGGCGCCGATGGGAAAGCAGGCTTTCTGCCCATTCGCGCAATGGACCACGGAGCCAGTCGCCGACCGGAACGCCAAACCCCATTTTGGGCCGCTCGACTAACTCCCGCGGCACGTAACGATCCAGGACTTGGAGAAGGGCCCATTTGGATTTCCCGGCGCGGACCTTCAAATTCATCGGTAGGCGCCAGGCAAATTCTATGACTCGATGGTCCAGAATCGGTACCCGGGCCTCCAGACCGACAGCCATGCTGGCCCGGTCGACCTTGGTCAAAACGTCATCCGGCAGGTAATTGGTCAGATCGGTCAGCATGGCCATGTCCGTTGGGCTCGGCAGCGATCGGAGGCCCGCGATGGCATTCGAGACAGTATTGGGTTCCCGCGAGCCGGGGACTACAGCTTCCGGGTCCGACCAGTTCGACAGGGCATTCATGTAGATATCCGCCGGGTCTTGAAGAGCCAGGTAGTTGGCGAGCTTGTGCAATCTTGGCCCAGGCTCTGGACGCATGGCGCCAGGCAGCGGCACGGCGCGTAGCCACCGGTCAAGTTTGTCCGGAGGAACTGCATGGATCCCCCTGGCCAGGCCGGGAGCGAGGGAACCAGGCACTGCTTTTACCACTCTCCACAATGTCCTCAGCTTTGAATAACGGGCATAACCGCCAAAAAGTTCGTCGCCGCCGTCGCCGGAGAGCGCGACCGTCACATGCTGTCGCGCCAGTTTTGATACCAGGTAGGTGGGGATCTCCGAGACATCAGCAAAGGGCTCGTCGAACATGGCGGGCAGCAGAGGCACCACGTCCATGGCCGCCTGTGGCGTCACGTAGAGTTCCGTGTGCTCCGTTCCCAGATGCTGTGCGACCTTTTTCGCGTGCTGGGCTTCATTGTAAGAGCCTTCATGAAAACCGATCGTGAAAGTCTTGACCGGGCGCCTGCTTTGGGATTGCATCAGCGCCACGACGGTGGAGGAGTCTATGCCGCCGGAAAGGAAGGCGCCGAGCGGCACATCCGAAATTAAACGCAGACGGACAGCGGTAAGCAGCTTGTCCTCAAGTTCGTCAACGGCCGCGCGTTCATCACCGCGAAAGGGAGATTGCAAACCCGCGCGAGCGACCTCGACGGCAGACCAATAGGGCTTGTTCTCCCCTGGACCGCCCGCGGAGCTGAGCGAGAGTATGTGTCCCGCAGGCAGTTTGTAGATACCGGAATAGATCGAATGGGGCGCCGGGACGTAGCTGTAGCGCATGTATAGCGCCAGGACATTACGATCAATGTCATCGCGGAAGCCGGGAAATTGCCGGATAGCCTTGAGCTCCGAGGCGAATACAAAGCTCCCGTTGATGTGTCCGTAATAAAGCGGCTTGATGCCAACCCGGTCGCGAACCAAAAACAGCCGCCGTTCGTGGCAGTCCCACAGTGCAAAGGCAAACATACCGACAAATCGCTGCACCGCCGCCTCAACTCCCCAGCGTTCGATCGCTTCCAGTATGACCTCGGTGTCACTGCGGCTTCTCCATGAGTGCGGCCCCAGCTCTGCCCTGATTTCCTCGAAGTTGTAGACCTCACCGTTGAAAACGATCTTGAAGCGGCCGGAGGCGGATGCCATTGGCTGGTTGCCGCTCTTAGTGAGGTCAAGGATCGCAAGCCGCCGGAATGCCAGGCCGACCCCGGTCGCGGAATCATGGAATGTGCCGGAATCATCTGGGCCGCGATGGGCCAGCGTTGCCCCCATCCGGTTCAGGATTTCAGAAGGTGGTTCATCGCCACGCTTGCTTTGCCAAAACCCGGAGATTCCACACATAAGTTTTAGTCTTCAGCACGATTATAGGGCCTCAGAAACCGCCCGCACCGTGAGTAGAGCTGCGCGCAGCACCCTGAATCCTATCAAAAGGGAGCGGCGAGCGCAGCCAATAGCTTGAATGGTCTGACCTTGTGGTTGTTTCGGCGAAATGGGCAAGTGTTGTCCTTCAGCGTGTCGCTAGAATGTTGCAAAAGGGCGGAATAAGATTACCTGGCGCATCCGGGAGCGTTTCAAGCACCTGCAGGGTCGTAAAGTTCTCTTTAAGGAAGTCGATCAGAAGTCGGCCACTACCATTTGCCTCCGCATACTCAATAACTAGCCTCAAATTGGGTGATCTGCTAAGGGTCTCGCGCATGCCAGTCAATGCCATAAGTTCGGCTCCTTCGATGTCCATTTTGCATACATCGATTGGAGGCAAGTTAAAAGAATCCAGTCTTCTTCCCAACACAGTCCCGGATGGCTCCCCCTTCCTGCAAATGTTTGATTCGCCCATGTTCCAGGGATGACGATAGAGTGGAACGGTTTTGTCGCACTCAGTTGCGGCGATTTCAAGCACGGTGACCCGATCGCTGTATCCGTTTATTTGAATGTGACGCCGCAGTTGAATCGCATTGACTGGATCTGCTTCAACGGAGAACACCCGCGCGCCTCGTTTCGCCGCCAGCAAAGTGTAGATTCCGATGTTGGCCCCGACGTCAAGCACCGTGCAACCGGGCCGAATCGCGGAACAGAATACTTCTCGTGCTTCCTTTTCATAGAGCTCAGGATAGTGCCAGAGACAGAATCCGGTCTCGTGCCACAGATTCACATCAAGTGTGAGATCGCGATCGAAATTCGCGATTCGCACCGTAAGATCTGCCGGCAACACTCTCCGATACAGCCTTTTCAGACGATGGTATCCCTTCCAACTCGATGTCAACCGGGTAACGCGGCCCAGTCTTAGAAACGCCGAAAGGAAATCGGAAATCATATGATCCACGCCAGCGTATCGGCTCCTCCGTCAGGGTAAACCGTTGCCTGCGGTACCAGTTGTTGACACCATGACCCAACCAGGCAACCGAACGCGAACCATTCGTGGCGCTTCATCCTCGTGTGGGTTTGCGCCGCTCTGGGATTTCTTCGGGTTCGCCGCCCACAATGTGCAGGCGCATGAAGTTGGTTGATCCCGTGGTGCTGCGCGTACCGGCTACAATCGCGACCACGTCGCCTGTCTGCACTGCCTGCCGCGCAGACATCAGGCGCTCGGCGCGCACTACCATGTCCTCGGTATCAAACGTGGCTTCGCACCTTACCGGATTCACGCCCCACATCAGGTTCATGCGAGCACACACGGTAGGCCGGGAGGCAAAGCCGAAGACCGCCGACTTGGGCCGGTATTTCGAAATCAGCCGCGCCGTGGTGCCGGTCTCGGTGTAGACGGCGATGGCGCGCATGTCGAGGTCCTGGGCGGCGTGGGCCACGGATTCGCAGATGGTTTCAGAAATAGACAGATGGTGCCGTGTGGCCCGCCGGCGCGTCACTGAATCCTGCATCTGCGATTCGGCTTCCACCACGATCCTGGCCATCATGGCCACGGCTTCCCGCGGATATTTGCCGCTCGCGGTTTCCGCCGAGAGCATCAGAGCGTCGGTGCCATCGAAAACGGCGTTGGCCACGTCACTGGCTTCCGCACGGGTCGGCCGCGGGTTTTCGATCATGGATTCCAGCATCTGGGTCGCGGTGATGACCGGCTTGCGCCACTCGGACGCGCTGCGAATGATTTGCTTTTGGATGATCGGCACTTTTTCCGGCGGCATCTCCACACCCAGATCGCCGCGCGCCACCATCACTCCGTCAGACACTTCAAGAATTTCTTCCAGATGCTCAATCGCCTGCGGCTTTTCCAATTTGGCAATGACCCAGGCGTCAGAACGATGGCCGCGCACCAGGCGCTTGACCGTGCGCACGTCGTCCGCGGTGCGGATGAACGAGACCGCGATCATGTCTACGGCATGCTTGATTCCAAACTCCAGGTCTTTCTCGTCCTTTTCCGTAAGCGAGGGGACGCGCACAATGGTGCCCGGCAGGTTGATTCCTTTGTGCTCGCCCAGCAAGCCGCCGTTGATCACCTCGCATTCCACATCGTCGCCCCGGACCATGCGCACCCGGAGTTCAATCAAGCCGTCGGACAAGAGAATTCGCGATCCCGGTTCAACCTCCTGGGCCAGCGTCTTGAACGTCGTGGAGATCAGGGTTGCGGTACCCGGAATGTCGCGTGGCGTAATCGTGACCACCGAGCCGCTCTTGAAGGCAACGGGGGTGCGGTACTTAAGGCGTCCGGTCCGTATCTTGGGCCCTTGC
>Ga0137393_10003569_pt1 | contig 10119 bp, 10 predicted proteins | sample 15con2h34BmetaG_FD_101396 | JGI IMG/M metagenome (GOLD analysis project Ga0137393, IMG submission 101396) | Vadose zone soil microbial communities from Angelo Coast Range Reserve, California, USA - 15con2h3.4B metaG | ecosystem: Environmental > Terrestrial > Soil > Vadose zone > Saprolite...
ACTACAAGAAGAACTGCATTTCGACCGGGGCTTTCGCCCAGCAGTTGCCGGACCCCAAGATGGAGCCCACATTCCTTCCCTCGCTGGTGACCAGCATGATCCTGATTAAGGACTTGCGCATTCACTGGGGAACGATCAAGGAAGATTGGGCAGCTCAGCAGGAGACCAATTCTGCGTCTGTCTCGGTGGGTTTTGGGCCATTTGCGGTCAACGGCTCCTATAGCCACCACAGCGAGAAACGGGACTTTACAGCTGATATTGACGGCGAGAGCCTGTCTGTACCCGGCATTCAGTTAGTTGGGTATGTCTCGACTATCAATCCGGCTGCACCTGGCGTGGATTCAGCCGACTTTTTGGCGAAGCCTGCCGTGGCGTAACCATCGCCAAGAAATTGCTGTCTCGTTTGGCGTGCGGCGGGACGATCTATTTGCTCCGCCGCTATTCTAAAAGGATGATGTCCTATGGCTGCCGATCTCCGCGCTCTGATGCAGTCGGTCTATGATTTTTTTTTACAGATGTACCAGGCTGGCGGCACCGATGACCAGTCAGGAGCTTTTCTTGCTTTTGAAAAAATCGGTCATCCGGTGTTGCCATCCGATTTCAAGCTAAACCCAGTTGACGGAGACTTTTCTCCTGGAATAGCTCGGGAGCGCACATCTCAATTGGGAAACTCGGTCCCTCAGGTTTTTGACAACTTTGCCACGCCGACCGACCGACTCGTAGACGACACCTATTCGATGCTGCTGATCGGAGCCATGCCAAACGGCACCCCGGATGAGATCACCTTCTGTTCCAACTTAAAGGCCGAGGCCAACAAGCGCATGGCGAACCAAAGTCTTGAGTCGCTGCTGGGAATGAGTAGCTATCACCCCTGCGATCCCACGCCGGTCGACTGGTACGATCCAGCGAAGGCGGCCAGTTGGCCCAATTTCACCAAGAAGGCGGAACCGCCGGCAGCCACTCCCACCCCGCCGGCGCACCCGGTTCGATTCAATCTGGCATGGAAGCTTGAGCCTCCGCCTGCCCAGATAACCAGCGTGCTGGCAAGACGCTCGCTGATCTCTACCCCGGCAATAGCAGTTGCTCCCCAAGCAATGCGTGTAGATGCGGTGAAGCGCACGATGCTGACGCATATGACGTTGACCCCGATGGGTGGACTTGCCGCCACGAGAATTGCTACACCGGCAGTGAGCGCTGCCGCAGTCGAGCCCGCGGTGGAAACGGCTCCAGCGATCAAGGCTTTCGCGCCTACCGTGGCGCTGCCGATGCGAGCGGTGTTGCTGCGAGATCTGGTTGCTGTCGCGCCTGAGAAGCCGGTCAACTCCGATCAGTTCTCACTCTCGTTCAGCTACTGCATCGTGCGGTTGCAGCGTCCGTGGCTATTCCAGCCCTTTCTCGATTGCAAATCATGGTATGTTCCCGGCTACCCGCAGGGAGCGTTTTCCAGTGGCCCAGAAGAAGGGAACAGCGGCCTTTTCGCAAACGTGCCCCTGGCCTTTCTTCTGATCAAAGATCTTTCCATAGCGGCGAATTGGACCCAGGAAGACACGGCCGCCGCCCAAGGTTCTCTTGCGCTTCCCCCTTTTTCGTTAGTCGGCAGCACATTTCAGAGCAACACGTTGTCGAGTCCAGGCATGCAGATCATCGCCTGGATCGTTCAGCCTATGCCTTTGCTTCCGCCACAGTCGGCGCCCGCATGATGGGGCGAACAGAAAGGAACTTGTAGGGAGGTCAGAATGCGCACGGTATTGGCTCAAGGCGCGATCGGACAACTGGTAAAGAACCTCCAAACCGCACTTACCGCAGCTGGGTGCGACACCCAAGGGACCGATGGATGGTTCGGGAAGGCTACCTTCGACGCAGTCCGCGCCTTTCAACAATCGAAGTCCCTGGACTCCTCGGGAGTAATCGACGCGGGGACATGGCAGTTATTGATGAACGCGCCCATCCCTTCGGTACCCGACCGGTGTTTACAGTTGACGGCGACATTTGAAGGCCACGGTTTCGGGCTTGCGGTCGGCAATTTTGATGACGCCTTGCTCACCTGGGGCATCATTGGGTTCACCATGGCGTCCGGTGAAGTGCCAGGCATCATTCTGGCCGTAAATGCCAGCGCCCCGGACCGTCTGCAGCAGTCTTTCGGGGATAGCACGGCCGAGCTTCTGAGAATCATGCAGGCCCCGAAGCCTGAACAGACGGCGTGGGCAAATGACCGTACCGGCTCAAACGGTTCACTGGTCGATCCGTGGCGCACGATGTTTGCGAATTTCGGCGAGTGTCCCGAAGTCCAGGCTGAACAGATGAAGCGCGTGCGGGCGGATTATATGAATCCCGCGTTGAACACGGCGAAGCGGCTGGGGATGTCGAGCGAACTTGCGCTCGCGCTTTGCTTCGACGTCCATGTTCAGAACGGCGGTATCAAAACCGCCAGTATGAAAAGCATCTCGCAGCAGGCCCTTGCCGGAGCTTCCGAAGCGGACATCCGAGTGTCAATCGCCAATGCCGTGGCCGACTCCGCCAATGCCAAATGGCGGGAGGATGTGCGGCAGCGCAAACTCACCATCGCGAAGGGAAGTGGTGTTGTGCATGGCCACAGCTATGTCTTGGAGAATTGGGGCCTGTCATCGGCATTTGTGGCCGCGGAACTTTCCGAGGCGGCTAGCGCCGTCAACGCTGCGGACTGAGCACTAACCGATTAATTATCTGCGAACCAAGGAAAGGAAAATCTATGGGAGACAATCCTGAACTGGAAGTCGTGAATACTGTTCTGGAACTGATCAAGGATGGAGGGAAGTTAACAACCTCCGGCAAGGTTGTGAACTTGCTGCCCAAGGGCACAACCATGGCGGATTTCTCCAACTGGGTAGACCCCATCACCATCTTCGAGAAATATGAGCAGCTCTCGGCCATCTTCAAGAGTGAGCTGGCCGATTTTACGATTTACATCAGCTGGCAATACAACGGCCAGTATATCGGCAACTTCAACGTTTCAGCCGACGGCACGGTGGATGTGCTCTCGAGCGTCGATATCAGCGTCGAAACCCTGGGAGGCTACTACGATGATGACGGCGTGGCGCAACTCCCGTTCAACATCCAGGTGACTTTCCACAATTTGACGGGCGGAACCCAACGCGTGACTTACAAGGAACTGGCGCGAGGAGATGGTGGCGGAATGTGCGTAGGAGTCGCGGCAGCCTGAGCACTGCCCGCGAATTTTGTTGGGGACACGGGGCCACAAGGTAGACGCCCCTTTAGCGTGGATATCGAAAGTCCGCCTTATGAGAAAAAAAAGGCAGCGGACATTGGAGGCAACGTGCAAATTATTCACCCTAGCGAAGTGGAACAGATTCCTGAGGGAGAAGCAGAAGCCATCCAAAAAATTATCGACATTGAACTGCGGCTTCTTCAAAGGAGGGTCGCTCAGGACCATTTGGGCAGTCCAGACCGGCCCGTGCCCCGTGCACAACATCCGAAACATCACGGTTGTGTGCGGGCGGACTTCGTCATCGCCGACGATATCCCGATTGATTTCCGTTACGGCGTTTTTCGCGAGCCCGGAAAGGTGTTCCCCTCCTGGATTCGTTTCAGCAACGCCCGCAAGCTGGACGATCGAGAAACAGGCGGCCACGGCATGGCCATCAAGCTGATGCAAGTAGCAGGGGACAGAGGACGGGCGGGAGAACAGCACGATCAAAGTCAGGATTTTCTGCTGCTGGATAATCCCGTGTTCTTCATCAAAAACGCAGTTGAGTTTGCAGAGTTCGATCAAGCCCTGCTGAAGTCCAAGGTGTCGCAGTGGGGCAAATTGTCGGTCCTCTGGTATTTTCTGAGACATCCACGCGAATTTTGGATCTTGCGTCAGATCGAAAAAAACCAGTGTTCCGATCCGCTGGGCACGAAATATTGGAGCGTCACTCCGTACAAGCTCGGTAAAGGCGCGGTCAAATATATGACGATGCCCCGTGCTGATGGTCCTCCGGTCGCCACGATTCAGTCGGGGGATCAGCTGCGGACGGCCATGAAAACTCATCTGCAAACCCGGGACGCGTACTTTGATTTTTGCGTTCAGCCTCGAGTCGATGCAACCGAGCAACCGATTGAAGATGCCACCCGGTTGTGGCGAAGCTCACCGCAAAAAGTGGCGACAATCCACATCCCCTGCCAGTCGTTCGACAGCCCGGAGCAAATGGAGTTCTGCGAAAACATATCTTTCAGTCCATGGCAGGCACTCGACGATCATCGGCCATTGGGCAGCCTGAATCGCATGCGGAAGGCAACTTACGTGGCACTTTCTGACTTCCGGCATCGAGAGAATCGCGTCCCGAATATCGAGCCGACTCCCGAAACCCTGCAGAGTGGAAAACGTGCCAGCTGACCCAGAGTTACTTGGCTTCTACACGATTAGTGATTTCCGGAGGTCGTGAAATGCCTTGGAAGGCCCCGCAGATCGCGGTTTGCTCAATCGGTTTTCTTCATGTGTTGTTCATGGTTGGCGAATTACTTCCGTGGAACTGCCCGTTGATTATGTCTCTGGTACTACGGAAATGGCCCCGGCAACTTGATCTTTCACTCGACGATAGACATTTCGTTTCCATGGTGGTTCACAACGCGGGAATCTACAACGGAATTGTGGCGGCCGGGCTGTTTGCGGCAGCTTCTGGGGGTGCAGGCGGGCTCCGTACTGAAATCGCGCTATTGACGGGGGGTATTGTGGCTGGCGTCTTTGGCTTTGCGACGTTGACAAAAGAGACTATTTCGCAAGCTTTCTTCGGTACGATCGCCCTTGTCATAGTAGTGTGGTGTGGCACATAAGGGTTGGCATATGCTTCGTCTAGAATCCGCACTTAAAGCAACGATAATCTGCCAGAACTGATCGACGCTGGTCATCAGGTGCTCGGCCTCGCTCGCTCGGATGCGGCAGCCAAGTCCCTTGTCGCGGCGGGAGCCGACGTGCATAGCGGTTCGCTCGAAGATCTCGAAAGCTTTCGCAGCGGCGCAGCGGCTGCCGACGGAGTGATCCACACCGCTTTTATCCATGATTTCTCAAACTATGGGCCTGCCGCCGAGGCGGACGGGCGTGCGATCGAGACTCTCGGAGGCGCGCTCGCGGGCTCTGATCGCCCGTTGATCGTCACTTCCGGGACCTTGCTCGCCCAACGCCGAGGCTCGCTCGCAACAGAAGAGGATGCGCCCAATCCCAGCTTCCCCCGCAAGTCGGAGGCGGCGGCGCTTGCGCTGGCGGCACGCGGAGTCCGCGCATCTGTGCTGCGGCTTCCCCCATCGGTCCACGGCAACGGTGATCACGGCTTTGTGCCACGCCTGATTAGCATCGCACGTGAAAAGGGCGCTTCCGCATTTATAGGCGAGGGGCTCAATCGCTGGCCCGCGGTGCACCAGCTGGATGCTGCTCATCTCTACAGGCTCGTGCTCGAGAAAAGTTCCGTGGAGCACGGTATCACGGCGTGGCCGACGAGGGTGTACCGACTCGAGAGATCGCTGAGGTCATCGGCCGGCATTTGAACGTACCGGTCGTCAGCAAGTCTCGCGAGGAAGCAGCCGATCATTTTGGCTGGATCGCTCTCTTCTTTGGTATGGATGGCCCGGCTTCCAGCGCGCAAACGCAGGAACGGCTGGGGGATGGCGACCGGTTCAGCCTGGGCTCATTGCCGATCTGAACGCGGAGCACTATTTCGAACACACTGCGGACGCCGTCCCTTTGCACGGCTAGCGCGCGACCGGATCCATAAACCCTCACATCGAACGTGTCAGTACAAGGAGGTGGGGAATGACGAACATACTTGAGGCAACTTCATTTGGGGCAACTTCGACCACAGATGACGTTTTGTCCGGCGTGAATCTGAAGGGCAAACGGATCCTCGTAACGGGTATTTCAGCCGGAATCGGTATGGAAACGGCGCGGTCCCTGGCTGCGCACGGGGCTCAGGTTGTAGGCGCGGCGCGGGATTTGAACAAGGCCGAAGCTGCAACCGAGCAGGTGCGAAAGGACGCCGCGGCCAATGGCGGAAGCTTCGAACTGGTTGAACTCGATCTTGCCAACCTGAAAAGCTTGCTTGCCTGCGCCGACCGGTTGCTGGCGAAAGGGGAACCGTTGGATGTGGTCATCGCCAATGCCGGAGTGTTCTTGACCATCCCAGCTCAAACCCTCAAATCGCCCGTAAGATCACTTCCTGTACGTTCATCGCCACATCTGCTAACGACACTTTCCCCCCGCCCTCTCTCTCCCTCTGGAAAAGCTGGAAAAGACTCCCTCTTGACTCCTGCCATTTCGAAGAGCACAATGTGCGCGAGTCGCCTCTCCGAAGAGCAGTTCCCGCCGAGGGGGGAGGAAATGCAAACCCCTGAGGCGACCCGTCCCGATTTATCGGGAAACCCATTGGTTTTAGATCTGTTGCGGCAACCATCACTGACGAAGGGTCCGATTCTTGCTCTTTTCGATAGGAGACCTCTTCGCCAGCGCGGGAAGTAGCTTATCCATCCCCACAGCGGTCGGCCACTTACGAATCACTACAGACAGGTGCCGACGGGGGTATGAACGATGCGCGGACGGAGTTTTCTCGATCCTACTAAGAGAGAACCTAGCCTTACGCTGGCGTTCTCCTTGTGGATGTTGACATGCCTTTTAATACCGACGCTTAGCGTATGGGCGCAACAGGCCACCGACTCTCCTCTCAGTCCCGAAATCAAGAAACTGAGCGATAAGAGCGAAGCTCCCGAGATCCGCGTAAGCGCTGCCCGTGCCCTCGGACGTGTTAGCCCACCCACCGACGCAGCGGTCAAGGCTCTAAGCGAAGCTCTCCAGGATAGAAGTGAAGAGGGACAGATTCGGCGAGCCGCGGCAGATGCACTAGGTGCCATCGGCCGGCAGCCCGGCGAATCGGACCAAGCCATTGCCGTCCTCATCAAGACACTCGCTGACCGGCGCTTCGCTCCGGTTTCAGTTCGAGCCGCAGCTGCCCGGGCTGTCGGAAAGATTTTTCAAACTGGCCAAGCGGGGGCAACTGGACCAGCGATCGCGGTCCTGGTTGAGGCGCTTACAAAACCCGACCCAGACCCCATGGTTCGAGCGAACGCCGCCTGGGCCCTCGGGCAGATCAGTGGAACCATGCCGGAAGCTGACGAGAGTGTCAAGGCGCTGATCCGCGCAGTTAAACTCACGCAACTAAACGTCGGTCAAACCGCTGCCCAATCTCTCGTAAAGATGTATAAGACAGCGGTCCCTGAACTTACTCGCCAGCTCACTGGCGACGACGACCCAAGCTTTCGATGGAATGTCGCGTGGATACTGGGCGAGATGGGTAAAGATGCGAAGGATGCCGTCCCCTCCCTCACTCGCTTGCTGAAACAAAACGAGGAGGATCCAAATGTTCGGGGTGCCGCCGCGTGGGCTATTGGGAAGATTGGCCGGGACGCGAAGGCTGGGACCTCAAACTTCCGAGATACTGTGTCGGCGCTCGCTGATGCTCTTAGGAACAAGGACAACGACCCAAATGTCCGATCAAACGCTGCCTGGGCCCTTGGGCGCATGGGTCCGGAAGTGAAATCCGACAATGCCAGGTTCCCGGATATTTCGGCCCTCACCGATGCCCTCAGCGATATGGATCCCGATATCCGGCGAAATGCTGCCTGGGCTATCGGCCAGGTCAGTCCAGACCCCAAGAAAGCGCTCTCTCCCCTTGCCACTGCGCTCCAGGATGATGAAGACCCGAGGGTCCGAACCGAGGCGGCCTTGGCTCTCGGCCTGATCGGTCCGCTCGGGCGGGAGGAGCAAACAAGGGTGCAGGCCCTTTGCGCTGCGCTGAAGGATAACGATCCCTCGGTTCGAAGGCTTACAGCCGTTGCGCTTGGGCAGATTGGTGTGGAGGCACAAACAGCGATCCCCAACCTTGTTAGTGTTTCACACAAACCAAAAGAGAATCCGGAAAAGGAAAGGAAACAAGACAGGGATGCGCGGCTCGCCTCTGCCGAAGCGTTGGCCAAGATTGCCGATTCGCTCCAGATAAACGGAAACACAGCCGTTATTGAACAATTGGAGGAGGTCACAAAGGGGCTGCAGGAAGACGGATATCGCGTATACGCCGCTCAAGTCAGAATCGACACCCGCACGCTTCGCAGTTTGCTTTGGTTCAATCGCATGAAAGGTCTTCTGTCCTGGATTCAGCGATACCGTGCACCCGTTTTTGTGATTTGCGCCTACGTCCTTTTCTGGTTTTTTCTTTATTGGAAGTATCCACGCTTAGTGTTCCGAATCAACGAGGCATTGAAACCATACGTCAGATATAAATTTCCCAAGTTCCTGGGTGAGATACCTTTGTCCTATCTGATTCTGGGAGGGTTTTTTCACTACCGACCCCGTGTACTCGATGCCTGGGTAGCCGAATACGTCGAGGGTGCCCGCGAGAAATTCCAGAAAAAGCTGACCGTAGAACAGCGGGAGGTTCACGTCGAGCTACCGGCGTTTCTCGATGGCAGGGCTATCCCCTCCGTAGGTGGATGCGATCTGCGGTCTTGCTTTGCGAGAAAGCGCAACTGTGTGCTCATATGGGGCGAAGGCGGAGCGGGGAAAACAAGCCTCGCCTGCCAGATCTGCAAGTGGGCCATGCTTGAAGACGCTGAGAGGCGCCTCACTAGGCATCCCATGATCGCTGTTTTGCTCGAACTGGAGGATTTTGAGGCCAGGACTGGCAAAGATATTTTCATCGAAGCTGTCCGAAACCAGTTATGGTATCTGATAGATCCAGCGGATCCTCCTTCGGAGGAGCTGGTTGAGAAACTCTTGGAAAGCCGGCGCGTTCTGGTTGTTGTCGATGGCTTCTCTGAGATGAGCGAAGTCAACCGCAGAAAACTCCAACCTGGCAACGCAAGATTCCCCGCCCATGCTCTGGTCATGACCTCGCGCCTAGAGGAGAAGCCAGCCGGCGTAGATTTGACCGTCATCAAACCGATGCGCGTACAGGGCGATCACTTGTCCACCTTCATGGACGCGTATCTGGTTCAGCGAAAAAAGAAAGTCCTGTTTAGCGATGCCGAGTATTTCGATGACCTCGGCAATCTCTCCAAGATGGTCCGGGAAAGAGACATCACGGTCCTGCTCGCAAAATTGTATGCGGAACAGATGATCGCCGCGAAGGAAGCTACCACTAGGGAGCTTCCAGAGAACATTCCAGACTTGATGCTGGAGTACCTGAATGAGCTAAATCGGAATGTGAAGCAGAAGAAACTCGACGACAGGGCCGTTCATCGAGCTGCAAAAACTGTTGCCTGGGAGTGTCTAAGAGACACCTGCCGTCCCATGCCCGCGAGAATTGACAAGGTCGTACTGCGGTTGGATGGCCAAACTGTAACCGTCGAAGACCAACTTAAGTTTCTGGAGGGCAGCTTGCGGCTTGTACAGACAGTTGGTGCCGGGCGAGATCGCATTCGCTTCACTCTGGACCCGTTAGCTGAGTACCTGGCGGCTTTGAAAGTTATGGAGGATCTGGCTGAAAACGAGCAAGGCTGGCGGAAGTTCCTAACTGAGGCAGACTTGGCGCCCGGTGCTCCTGAGGCGATCAAGGGATTCCTGTTGGCGGTCCGCGATTGCTGCCTTGTCAAGGGTGCTGAGCTAGGAATACCAGACTTCGTGTCTGGCGAACTCGGCCAGCGAGTTGGTTTGGATCCAAGAGGCGAGAAAGACGGGACAACAAAGCCGGTGAATTACAGCTCCACAAACCCGATCACGTCAGCCGACATTTTTTATAGCATAACCGTCAAAAAGGAGGATTGATGCTTCTGCTCAGACCTCGAGTCACCCGTCAGGACAAGCCGGGACCCGGGATTGCGGTGGCCGCGACAAGCGAGGATTCATTGCTGTCCGCAATAGTAAAATGGATTCCCGTAGAGGTGTTGACGGTATATAGACAATCGATGGCTTCATCCCTGCTGACTACCATTCTTTCCGACTGCCGTTCACGGTTGCTGTAATCATAATTTGCGCCCTGTGGATCGCTTTCGCCACGAAACCCTCTCCGGCCGCAGTCACCATTCACCGATCCAGTTCTCCTACACAAATCACTTAAAATCAGTGGCCTCGTTTTCCATGGACTTACGTGCGCTTAGAAT
>Ga0137393_10003571_pt1 | contig 10119 bp, 9 predicted proteins | sample 15con2h34BmetaG_FD_101396 | JGI IMG/M metagenome (GOLD analysis project Ga0137393, IMG submission 101396) | Vadose zone soil microbial communities from Angelo Coast Range Reserve, California, USA - 15con2h3.4B metaG | ecosystem: Environmental > Terrestrial > Soil > Vadose zone > Saprolite...
AGTTCGACGTGATCGCGTTCGCTGATGTCATACACGCCGAGATGAATCTCATTGCCGCTGGGCATCCGCACCGTAACCTCTTCGCTGAGGAAGAAATCCGGCTGGCCGCGGAGGATCTCCGCCCCATCTATGGAATCATGGTCGGTGAGGGTGACAATGGACATGCCGAGGCGCTTCAACCGGGAGTACACTTGCTCCGGCTCATTGTAGGACTCACGGCAGAGACGCCTGAGCACTGGGGCGCTGCACATTCACGACGCCCTGCTGTGAACATGCAGGTCGCATCGCATGGGACAATTGTTCAGGGCAGATATGAACAGCCCATTAAGAGGCCGCAAATTGTGAATGAATGTGCCCACGGAACTCCTTGAACACACGTGGTTTACAAACTTATTCACATGGCATGGAGTGTGCTCTTCCCGGTGAAGGTTAAGCGTATGGCACAATGCCGGCAATGAAAAAAATCCACGTTGTCTTTCACGACGGCGGGGGCGGGCACAGGAACGCCGCCGTTGCCCTTCAGACCATTTCCGGTCAGCAAGGCCGCCTCTGGCAAGTCGAATTGGTGCAGTTTCAAGAGCTGACCGACCGGCTGGATGTCTTGCGCAAACTTACTGGCATTCGAATTCAGGAGCTTTACAACCGCATGCTTCGAAACGGCTGGACTCTCGGTAGCACTTACGTCTTGCGGCTATTGCAGGCGACCATCCGGCTCTTTCACCGGCCGCTCGTCCGCTTGCTCGAGGATTTCTGGCGCGCGCATCCCGCGGACTTGCTCATCTCCGTCATACCGCACTTCAACCGCGCAATCTGCGAGAGTTGGAGTTTGGTCTATCCCGGACGCCCGTTTGCCACCCTTATTACCGATCTCGCTGACTTTCCGCCTCGCTTCTGGATCGAGCGGCTCGAGGAGCAGTACATAATCGCCGGCACACACCGTGCTCTCGAACAAGCGCGGAACTTGGGCCACGACGGCGCGCACATCTTTCGAGCTTCCGGGATGATCCTGCGCCCCGAGTTTTACGCGAACGAAAGCGCCGACCCGCTGGAGCTGCGAGGAAAGATGGGCCTTCGCCCCGACCTGCCCACTGGCATCGTGCTTTTCGGCGGGTACGGTTCGAACGTCATGTATCACATCACGGAGCGATTGGACGGCGCAGGAATGCCGTTACAGCTCATCCTGATTTGCGGGCGGAATCAGAAGCTCGCTGTGAAACTGCGCGGGCGAAAATGGAAAATGCCCGTGAATGTGGTCGGCTTTACAAAAGAAGTTCACAAGCTGATGCGCGCAGCGGATTTTCTGATCGGCAAGCCCGGCCCTGGAAGCATCGCCGAAGCCATGGTGCGCCGTCTCCCCGTCTTGATCGAATGCAATGCCTGGACGTTGCCGCAGGAGCGCTACAATGCGGAGTGGGTGAAGGAAAAACGCGTGGGGATTGTGCTGAAAAGTTTTCGCGACGTCGCGGCGGGAGTGCGGGGAATGCTGGAGCCCGCAACGCTCGCGGAATTCCAAAAAAACGTCGCGGCGCTTGAAAACCGCGCCATCTTCGAAATCCCCGATTTCATCGCCACGCTGCTCGAGGGAACATCCGGCCGGGCTGGCGCGTCGGCTATCCGTCCGGCCCCGATTCAATTCGCAAGATAAAAAGAAAACGGGGCGCCTGCTTCGAGGCTGGCTCTTTCCGCGCGCCCGGGATGAGGCAGGCGGGGGCCGGCGTCGTGGCTGTCAGAAGGCCGCTTGATGCGAAGCTTCGAGCACTTCGTAGCCCACCAACGCGAAGCATATTTCCTAATTTCACACATCTTCACGCATCCGACGCGAGCTCTTCCCTCTGCGCACCGGCAGTAGCACCTGCTGACCGCAAAGCCCTGTTGCGGTGGAGGTGTATCCGCAGATAGTGCCGTTGCAAAGGTGAGGAAGCAGACCACCAGCACCGAGGAGTTCCGGCCGGCCTTGCGCCAGGCTCGCGCGGAGGGAAGAGGGATTTCCATCACGCAATACTCGCCGCGAAGGGGGAAAAAACCGATAGAGCCCGCAGTCCGAAAATTTTGTTACCGGAGTCCTGGAACTCGGTTTGCCTGAGAACTAACACCAAAGAAAAGAAGCTTGTTCCCAATTCAGATTTGGAGTAGTTCCAAACTGAATTCTGCGGTCGATTTTGAAGCGGAAACAGCTTGGGTGGGGTTTGGCCAACTTGATGAAAATGGATGGTTTACGAGAGGAGAGGTCTTTGAGGCGCCATTGGCGCGGTTCGTGCATTGAGGGAGCGTGTGGACGCGTTTCAAATGACGAGTTGCAAAGAGAAACGAGCGAGGGGGAAGGGGCTTGCTCGTCACTTTCTGCAGATCGTTCCCACCTGCCTCTGAGAGGGAAGCTAGGATGGATGACCCCACGCGCCGGTGTGAAAACGACACTGGCACCGAAACGCGCCTTCCGGGGCTCCCGGTCCCAAGCGGGGGCCCCATTTTTTGTGGGCTCATTCGTTCCGTGAGACCGCCTCTGTAGTCTGTCTTTCCAGACCTAATCCACGAGCTGGAATCAGAGAATCAAGAAAGCCCGGTCGCCGGACCACCCATCGGAAGGCTATGATGTTGCCAAGCCTCTGCGCCTAGTTGACCTTGCGCGCGACGGCGATGCGGGCCTGGCCCAGCACGTGCGCCACTTGCGTTTCACGCAGGCGCGAAGCGTCGTATTCGAACGACAACTGATTCTTAGCCTCGTCGACACGGAATCGGCGCAAGCCGTAGGTGTTGGCGAACTCGCCGAGCTGGCGAAGCTGTTGAGGGGTGAGCGGGGATTGCACTTCGTAAGTAACTTCCACGAGGGTCATGCCTGAATTATACCAGCCTGCGCAAGAATGGCCGGCCTAGCTGCTTGTAACCACGAATCATCTAACATACTGTCATCTCCCGACACTTACCCATGTCTGATCCGAAACAGCCCGGTTTGACGATTCTGCCATCCGCGCCGAGGGTAAAGGACCCAGTTTGCGGAATGATGGTCGATCCTGAGAAGGCAGCAGCAAAACTCGAGCACGCCGGAAAAACTTATTTTTTTTGCTCCTCGCGCTGCACGGAGCGATTTGCGAAAGAACCGGTGAAATTCTTGGCGGCGCCGGGTTCAGCTGGAATGGAACACGCTCCCGGCGCGCAAAACCAGGCCGCGCACGGGCAGCCGTCGACATTCACCGGAAGGCCCCCAGAATCCTCGGGGTCTTTTGCACGCGAAAGCGTACGTTACACCTGCCCCATGCATCCGGAAATCGTCCAGATCGGACCGGGCACGTGTCCGATTTGCGGCATGGCTCTCGAGCCCATGGATGTCTTCGCGGAGGTGGAAGCCGACCCGGAATATGACTCGATGCTCCGGCGATTCTGGGTGAGCGCCGCGCTGTCTCTCCCTGTTCTCTTGCTTGCAATGTTCGGCGATTTGCTCGGGATGAAGCTTGCGCCAAGCGTCCGCAACTGGATCGAGTTTGTGCTTGCGACGCCCGTGGTGCTATGGGGCGGCTGGCCATTTTTCGCGCGCTTCTGGGCGTCGCTCGTAAATCGCAGCCCAAACATGTTCACGCTGATCGCCATGGGCACGGGCGCAGCGTATCTCGATAGCGTTGCCGCTACGCTATTTCCGCAGTTTTTCCCGGCATCGTTTCGAGGCATGGATGGCGCGGTGCCGGCGTACTTTGAAGCTGCGTCAGTCATCACAACACTGGTGTTGCTGGGGCAAGTGCTGGAATTAAGAGCGCGGCAGCGCACCAGCGGCGCGATTCGCGCGCTGCTCAACTTGGCGCCGCAGCAAGCGCATCTCGTGACGCCGGATGGAGCGGAAAAAGATGTCGCGCTCGACCAGGTAAAGCCCGGCGACCGCCTTCGCGTGCGGCCGGGAGAGCGCGTGCCCGTGGATGGCGTAGTGCGAGAGGGAGCGAGCGCCGTCGACGAATCGATGGTGACAGGCGAACCGATGCCGGTGGAAAAGGCGCCGGGGGACAAAGTCACGGGCGGGACGCTGAATACCAGCGGCAGCTTGGTAATGGAAGCGGAACGCGTCGGAAACGAAACGCTGCTCGCCCAGATCGTGAAACTCGTCAGTGAAGCACAGCGAAGCCGCGCGCCAATGCAACGGCTGGCCGACAAAGTGTCCGGGTATTTTGTGCCGGCGGTGATCGCAGTAGCAGTGATGTCGTTTGCCGCCTGGGTGCTCTTCGGTCCGGAGCCACGCTTTGCCCACGCGCTGGTGGCTGCCGTGGCCGTGCTGATCATTGCGTGCCCCTGCGCGTTGGGATTGGCAACGCCCATGTCCATCATGGTGGCCGTGGGGCGAGGAGCACATGCCGGCGTACTCGTGCGCAACGCCGAGGCGCTCGAAACGCTCGCGAAAGTGGACACCCTCGTTGTGGACAAAACCGGCACGCTTACCGAAGGCAAGCCAAGAGTGTCGAGCGTGCAATTGTTCGAGCGGGCGGGTGTCATGGAGGAGGCGCTCCTTTCCCTAACCGCAAGCGTCGAGAAGTTGAGCGAACACCCCCTGGCACGGGCGATTGTCCGAGCAGCCGAGGATAAGAAATTGCCGTTGGCGCCGGTAACGGAGTTTCGCGCGACGCCAGGCGCGGGAGTAGAGGGGCGAGTGGCGGGAAAGAGCGTTCTCGCCGGCACAGCCGCGTTTCTCCGCGAACGCCGCATAGATTTGCCGGATCTCGAAAAGATGGCAGCCGTCCTGCCAATGCGCTCGGCGATTACTCCCATTCTCGTGGCTGTAGAGGGACGCGCAGCGGGCTTGTTTCTCCTCAGCGATGCGATAAAAGCGTCCACGCCTGAAGCGATTCGCGCGCTTCGCGCGGACGGGATGCGCATCGTCATGCTAACGGGCGACCGTCGTGCGACGGCGACCAAGGTTGCCGGAGAACTGGGCATCGATGACGTCGAAGCCGAAGTTCGACCGCAAGAAAAAGGTGAAGCCATCAAGCGGCTCCGCGAGCAAGGCCGCGTCGTGGCCATGGCCGGCGATGGGATCAACGACGCCCCGGCCTTGGCCGCGGCGCATGTTGGTATCGCCATGGGCACCGGAACCGACGTAGCCATCGAAAGCGCCGGAATCGTACTGGTCAAGGGCGACTTGCGCGGAATCGTACGAGCGCGAAAGCTGAGCCGCGCTGCAATTCGCAACATCAAGCAAAACCTGGCCTTTGCGTTCATCTATAATTTGCTCGGGGTTCCCGTCGCCGCGGGGGTTTTCTACCCCATCTTCGGCTGGCTGCTTAGCCCTATGCTGGCCAGCGCGGCGATGAGTTTTAGCTCCGTCTCCGTCATTGCCAATGCCCTGCGTTTGCGGAAGACAACTCTCTAGTCCGAATACCGTGACTATGACTTGGGGAAGAACACGGCCAAGAGTGACTCTGCTACCTAATGCGAAGAAACGTTCCTCGTTACCATGGTTCTCAGGATAGTCTTCCCCGCGACGTCCGGCGGAAACTTCCACATAGGCACGGCAGCACTGGCAAGCGGTGTTGGCTCATAGCCATATAGATGCATATACATCTAATGTGGTTGCAAAAGATTTTCTCGACAGGAAAATTTCAGCAGTGGGTGGTCAGTTTCCGGTATGCGCGTTCATCAGGACTTTGCAGTGTTCGACCCACACCTAGCAGCTCCCAAGACGCCAAGAATCTAGGGTCTCTCGACGGAAAGTGAAGGGAGGGTTATTTCGGGGCGTAGAAGAGGTAGTCAGCGGAGTATGGCACGCGGACTTCCTGGCCAACGTGCGAAGCGTCGCAGCCGGACGCTGGTGCTTTGCCACCTTTGGTGTTAAGGCGCTGGATGGTTGTGGCGCGCGAGAGCACGCCGCTGCCATCGTGGCTGAGGATGTTGACGAGAAGCCATGGAATGGAATCAGCGTCCGGCGAAGGCGCATTGGCAACGGCTTTGCCGGTAACACGGCTGCCGTCACTCGCTTCCCAGGAAGGTCCGGCGAAATGTTTACCGAAGGGTTTGCCATCCTTGTCGAAGAGCTGGGCGTCGGGAGCCTTCAGGGTCCAAGTGAATTGCGCGGCGTCACTCTTGCAGGTGTAGACCTGGTCGCCCTTCGCATGGACCTGGAGAAGAAGTTGTTCCTTGGCGGGTGGCTGGATTTGCTGCGGCACTTGTTGCGCGGCAACAGAGAACGAAAGAACCGTGCTCGTGGCGGCGAGGAGCGTGGCGGATGCGAATCCGCGAATGCTGTTGCGCATGGAACATTTCCTCCTGTAAGGGCACAGCTTGGGTTCGAAGCACAGTATAACTCAATTCACCTCATCTCGCCGTTTCTTGCTTTCGTTCTGCGCGACCCGCGCTTTCACCAGTTTCTTGACAAGTGCAGTCGGCAGTGGCTTGTCCGTGGGGAAGTGGATGGTCCCTTTGGATGTGGAGAAGCCCTTAAGCTCGTTCTTAAACGCTTCGACAACCGAGGCAGTGGGGAACAAACTGCAGTGGTTCGAAAACGCGGCGAACCACACCAGCACTCCTTTGTGCTTGAATGCAGGAATCCGATAGCTGATGGTCTCGGTAGCCTCCGGTGGCACAGCGGATCGAATCGCCGCGCGAATCTTGTTCAAGGTGCTGCGGGCGGGTTGCGGGACACCAGCAAGGTATTCAGCAAAGTTCTTTGGAGTGCCATTGTCTTTCGCCGCAGAACTGCGATTGCCGGATTTCACTTTTTTCATACGGGCGATGCTACAAGGACTTCCACTTCAAGTCCATGCCCCAGACCACCGTGCAGCCGTCCGATATGAAAAAATGCGGTGAAAACCGCGCAGTTATCAATGGCCCCACGTCTTCGCGGCCCAGCCCGCCGATGCGCCAAAGATCAAACCGGTTCCGAGGATTCCGGCATAGGACTTCATCGCGAAGGCATCGGGAAGACTGATCAGCAAACCCACAAGCGCTCCAGCAAGTACTGGATGTAAGCGGAGCGAGACGTTGGCCGCCAGAAAGCCAATGGCGAATCGGCTAAAAAATGCCTGTAGGAGCATTGCCCTCGACATGTCCGGATGCTTGCCGAAGACCACCATCAGTGCGTCGAGCAGACCAAATGCGATGCCACACAGGACTCCCAGGACAACGCGATTCATGGCAAGGCTTGTACCCCACTACATTCAGGGCCGCAAGTCTTTTCGTTAGAAAACAGCGAAGCAATCTTCGTTTCGGATTCTTGACAATCACCTGCCCGTCATACGCAACTTCCGTATTGGTTCGCCGTCGAGCGCAGATTCAAAGCGCCACAGTCCGGTGTAAGAGCCGCTTTTCCAATCGGCCGTTGCGCCGTCTAAGTTCTTCGTTTGCTCGACCTTCTTCGCTGGCATTCGCCCGTGTGCCCCGATGAACTCGCCGTTGCCCCAACCCTGGAGCGACAATTGACCGTTCACGGCGGGGGTCCGAGCGAACGACGCTGGCGGGGCAGCGATTTTCCTTGGCGCTCTCATTTCCACCTATCGAAGATGCGACGGATTTCCTTATCTGCGGCGCGAGCGGCGTCCTCGGCACTCATCTCACCGCGTGCTACCTGGGCGAACATAGTGTTAAGGACGAACGTGCTGACGACCTCGTTGATTGCATTCGTGGCATAACCTGGAAAGCCGACGTGGGTAGTCCAGTCCAGCACGTTGGCCAGCACCTTGTACTTATCTTGGGGGCTGGCTTTGGGGTCTCGCGCCAACAGCTCTGGCAGATCTGGCACGGTGCTCGGAAAACATGGGAAGTTGAAGAACTCACTTGCCTTGAACGCTTCGCCGAAATTGTCAGTGAAGTCCATCAGGAATTCTTTGGCGCCCTCCTTGTTCTCCGCAAATTCCCAAATGACGTAATAGTTGACGACATTTCCCGGCGACGTCCTCCGCGCTGGCCCTTTTAGCGCCGGGCAGAGCCAGATCTTCTTCGACATTTCCGGGTTGTCTTTTTCGGCCGCACGCGTGATGGAGATCGCGTTCATCGTGTAGGAAATCTTCCCTGCGAGCATCGCTCTGTTATTCGACGTCTCGTCCCACGTAAACACTTCAGACGTTTCGGATTCCTGGTAAAGCGCCCGCGTGAATTTCAGCGCCTCGATGGTCTGCTTGGAATTGATGACCACGTTTCCTTTTTCGTCCTGCTCCGAGCCGCCGAAGGACCAAAGAATGGCACGCACGGCAGAACTCGTATCGTTATCGTGGGATAGCCCGACACCGCAGGGGTTGCCGGATTTGTCGCGGATCTTTTTCGCGCCGGCGCGCAAGTCATCATAGGTGTCCGGGCCAAGGGGAAAACCCGCCTGCTCCCAGAGGTCCTTGCGGTAGTTACCGGGGAATGGCACGTAGGAATCGCTGAAGGCGAAGTATTTCTTGGTCTTGGGGTTGAAGGTAGATCGGTGCCCGAGCGAAATGACCTTGCCGTGTTTCCTCTGAACCTCTTGATAGAGGTCGGTCAGATCGATAACCTGCTTTTCGTAAGCCGCGGGCGGAAATTGAAACAGAAAGAGGTCATGGCCTTTACCAGCGGAGACTTCCGCAGCGCCCCGGGCGTTGACCTCGCGGGCGGTGATATGGTCCACGGTAACATTCGTATTGTGCTTCTCGCCCCATTGCTTGGCAAAAACGCCGTCGAACCACTTATCAAAACCGGGAACGAAGTGACTCCACTGAAGAATCTTCAAGGTTCTCTGCTGCGCTTGCGCTCGTTCGGGAAACAGAAAAAAGGGACCGGCTGCAACCCCCAACGCCCCGGTGCTCGTGATCTTGAGGAAGTCCCTACGTTTAATTTGTTGAGCTGATTTCCTGGCCATATAAGATTCCTCCCTCGCTAATTCCGGGCCTCAAGAGGAGTTCTTTCCGCGATTCGAGAGCTTCATTTTTTTTCGCCCGGTTCGAGGAGCCAGACTTCATCGGAGATGTGCTGGTAGTTGGTGGCGGTGATCCACTGGGCATCACGGGAGATGTCGAATGGGAAGTTGTCGCCAATGAAGTGAAATCCCGGGAGTGTGCGCAATTCCCCTGACTTGAGCGTAAAAACCTGGATCTGCATGTTTCCATCCGGCCCGATGGCCTGAAACCCGATCTGCTGGCTATCGGGCCACCAGACCGCCCAGCCACCGGTCTCGGTGAGATGGCGCGAACCCGATCCGTCGGGATGAACGATGAAGACACCGGCGGTGAAGCTGCGGCTGGGGCTGAAGGAGATCCATTGCCCATCGGGAGACCAGCGCGGCACGGTTCCAGGGACATCGAGCACGCGGCGGGGTTCGCCGCTTCCGTCCGCGGATGCCACGAAAATGTGTGAGACCTTATCTTCGGTGCGCGCAAACACGATGGAGCGACCGTCGGGAGAAGTGTCGGCATAAGCATCGCCGCCGCTCCGTGGGGACATGGCAGCCTTGGCCGGACCGCCGCCGCGCGGCACACGCCAGATACTCAGGGGCTCTTTTCCCCAGGTGTTGAACAGAATCGAAGCACCATCGGGCGTGAAACGCGGATAGATCTCCGGGACTTTGCCAGATGTGAGTTGGCGAGGCGTGCCGCCGCCGGAAGAGATGACCCAGAGATGCCAGGAACCGTCCGGCTCATCGCGAGAGTAGGCGATTTCTTTACCGTCAGGGGAAATCGCCGGAGCCCACAAAACGGAGGAGTCGGAGAGCAGAGTCGTGCTCGTTGCGCCGGCGAGCTGATGCACGAAAAGCAGGTTTTTCGCGCGAGAATTCAAGAAGGCGACGGTGCCGTCGCGTGAAACGCTGGGCATGGCGTCGGGTCCGGGGCCGCTGGTGAGCTGTTGGGGCGGTTTGCCGTCGAGCGGCTGCCACCAGAGATTCGAAGCTCCGCCACGATTCGAGCGGTGAATCACGCCGAGGCCATCCGGAGAGAATACCGGTGAATCACTGAAAACCCCGGCGAGGTCCTGCACCAGCCGTCTTGCCGGGCCGCCGGCAATGGGGACGGCCCAAATCTCACGATTCAGGCCGCCACGGCTTCGCGTAAAGGCGATGAGCGTTCCATCCGGCGACCAGGCGGCGCGGCCAAGAAATGGATAGACGCCGTCGCCGGTGAGCAACGTTCGCGTCTCCGTCCCTTCCACAGTCGAGATGATAAGCGCTTCTGCTCCCCCCGGTTTTTCCGCGATGTA
>Ga0137393_10003574_pt1 | contig 10113 bp, 9 predicted proteins | sample 15con2h34BmetaG_FD_101396 | JGI IMG/M metagenome (GOLD analysis project Ga0137393, IMG submission 101396) | Vadose zone soil microbial communities from Angelo Coast Range Reserve, California, USA - 15con2h3.4B metaG | ecosystem: Environmental > Terrestrial > Soil > Vadose zone > Saprolite...
AGGTTGAGAAAAGGATTGCCGCTGTCGTCGAAAACGTATCCGTTGTCAATCGGCGCGGGAGTGGACCACGTGTTGGCGCCATCCGTCGACATGGTCAAGACGACACGAGCATCGCCATTGGCGTTGCGCTGCGAGACCGCCACATACACGCGGCCGGTGGCGTCCACCGCAAGCGCAGGGTAGCCATTACTCCGGTACGTACTGGATCCTTCCAGTTCGTCGAACTGGCAGTTCGGGGCCGTGGAATTCGTTGCACAACTCAGCGGAAAGTCGACCACGTCAATGGCCTTGCTCCAGGAAATACCGCCGTCGGTTGACTTCGCCAGCACGATCGCATCGCTCTGGCTGCCGTTGGCGAATCGTCGCCATCCAACGTAGACCGTCGCCGGAGAAGTTGCCGGCACGCTCGGATCCATGGCAATCACCGTCCCCTGGTTCACGCTGTTGGTCTGGCTGATCTTGACTGAGGACGGAAAGGTAGCACCGCAATTGTCAGAATAGGCAACGTTGACCTTGCTGGATCCGCCGGTGCCGGTGAAGTTGCTCCACGCCATAAAAACGCGCGCGGCAGGGACGGTTTGAGTTCCCGCCGTGCCATCAGGGTTCGTGAAGTTGATGGTGCAGGTGTTCGTATTACGCGGGATATCCACGGCCAGCCAGGGCTTGTCGAGGAATTGTCCGGATGTGCCGCTGCTGATGACGGTTGCTCCCAGATAGCGAATCGAATCCGTGGGAGTGAGGTTGGTGAGGCTCGCCTTGGCCGTCGGATCGCCGTTTTCGCGATTGTTGTTATCAACGAACCGCGCCACGAAGACGGCTCCGAGCGCGTTGTTCGTCGGCGTGCGGTTGAAGGCGATGCCGCTGTAATAGAACATCCCGCTGGGCCCCGAACGCACCGTCGGGTCGGAAGCGGCTTGAAATCCATGGAGCGGCGACGCGTTGCCCACAGCGGACGAATCCTGAGGATAACCCGGCAGCAACGTGCTGCCCCAGGTCAGGCCCCCGTCAAAGGATTTGAATACACCGAGCCAGGTATCGCCGTTTACTTGAATGCCCGTGACTCCCGGCAGGTCAACCGTCCGATAGTCGTTGTTGCCGGCCAGCAAGTGTAGATTATTGCGGGTCGACACAGTGATCGAAGGTTCATTCTGCCGCTCCAGGAAAGGATCGCCCGTGGTCCAGTCCGTGCCGGAAACCATGTTCACGTTCTCCCCTCCGAGCGATGTTTGTGACACTAGAGGGGACACAAAAAGACAAACGAACACACACAAAGATGCCGCGGAGACGATGTGACGCAACATGACCTCCAGACAGAACTCGGCTGCCTTAACTAAGTTGTATCTTTTCTGGGAATGCCCAAATCCGTGGGGGCGGATTCTCGTACGGCTTGACCACACATCATACGTCAAAAAGACGATGCGCGGAAAAATCTTATCGGCGACGGCCGCAGATGCGCATATGCATGAGTTTGTGCTCTGCGCAGAAGTGCCTGCCGGAACATGGTCGTGGCGGGAGTGGCGCAAGTCAGGTTTCCGGTCACGGCGCGATGCCATCGTCTCCGAGACGGACCTGCGGACGGCTCTCTGAGCGACTTAGGCGTACCTGGTGGCGGCGGCGAAGGAGACCGTAGTCGCGATGGCTGCGAACGGCTAGGAATTCACTGCTTCACGGACAATTCACGGACAAAAACCAAAGGGCACCCTTCGCGGGGTGCCCTAAGTCGTTGAGGGAATGGTGCGCCCTGAGAGATTCGAACTCCCGACCTTCTGGTTCGTAGCCAGACGCTCTATCCAGCTGAGCTAAGGGCGCAGGTCTTGCTTGGGCAGGAAACTTGTTCAAGGATTATAGCGGAAGTCGCCAGTCGCTGCGCAAGGTTTGCTATCGTGCGGCCTTGGCGAAGGGGTCGAGGATTGAAGATCAAGACAGCTTGTTTCGCTATTGCTTTGCTTCGAGCGTCTCAGGTATTTAACTTGAAAGTAAAGGATAGAAAGATTTCGCCATTTGCTGTTTTCCACAGCCCTTTGGCCCTCGAGACGCACCTCGGACCCGAAGTAAATCTTTCCCGGCCTAGAGCAATTCCTACAATGCCGCCGCCTGTATGCCCTTGTATTTTGTTTGGCTTACAGAACGGTACGCCAGATGCTTTAAAGAAAACAGACGAAGTGGCGCGCAACGGGGCGCTCCAAGAAGGACTTCGGCCAGAGGTTTTCTTGGGTGCCCCTTTGCATTTATCTTCGTTTCGACCAGCCCTCCCCAACCCCTTGTCGCAAGTACTCCTGATTCTTTAATTCCTACGCTAACTCGAGACGCTCCCGTACATCCACTCCAGCCTGGCGCAAAAGTCGAGCCACAGCCTCCGCTCTAAGGCGCGAAGCGTCAAACTCAACGCGCACCGTGCGCCCATGCTCGTTGAACTGCACCCGTATCACTCCGTAGACCTCACGCATGCCATCGATCGCTCGGAGTGCGCTCTCGCCGGGCACAGCATCGTAGCGAAACACTACCTCCAAATACGTCATGGGATAATCCTTGGGTTCCAGATCAACATGTTCGAGATCAATGGGTTCCAGATCAACGTTTTGCCGATCGATGTAGGCGCATGCGTCGGGCTGAATCCAATATAAAGCATAGCCCATCGAACAAGTACTTGCGGTGACGGAGAGGAGCGGCGCTTTCCGCGCCGCCTAAAAGCATCACAATTGATCGCGGGCTTCAGTCCCGTGTCGCATTCGAGTTCGCCTCAACTTATGTCCACGCGCCCAACAAAACCGGCCACACTAGAACGCGACCCGGTGTGCGGAATGAAGGTGAATCCCGCGACCACCAAACATGTCCATGACCACGATGGAAGGAATTACTATTTTTGCTGCGCGGCGTGTGTGGAGAAATTCAAAGCAAATCCTCCGAAATACTTGCAACGGATGATCCCAAGGCACCCGGCCGGTTTGGTAGTGCTCGACGGCGCTAACGCAAGCCCGCCGTTCCGCGACTCATCCTGGCAGATCACGCCAAAGCCCCAGGCGTCGCCCGCCGCCTACGTCTGCCCCATGTGCCCTGAGGTGAGTGAAGGCAAGCCCGGCGCTTGCCCTTCATGCGGAATGGCCCTCGAACCGGAAGTCCCCGTCGCGTCCACGCGCACCGAGTACACCTGTCCCATGCATCCGGAGATCGTGCGGCCCGCGCCGGGCTCATGTCCGATCTGCGGCATGGCGCTGGAACCTCGCGCGGTGAGCGCAGTCACTGACGAAAATCCCGAACTGCGCGACATGAGTCGCCGCTTTTGGATAAGCCTTGCTCTGACGGCGCCACTGATGACGATGGCGATGGCCGCAATGTTATGGGAGATGCCGCTGCACCGCATTCTCTCCGGCGCGACGCTGCCCTGGCTGGAACTCGCGCTGGCGACGCCGGTTGTGCTGTGGGGCGGATGGCCCTTCTTCCAACGCTTCTGGACCTCGCTCGCCAATCGCAGCCCAAACATGTTCACGCTGATTGGCATGGGCACCGGCGTCGCCTACGGATACAGCCTGATCGCCACCCTTGCCCCGCAGATTTTTCCGGAATCGCTGCGCAGCATGGACGGATATCCCGATGTGTATTTCGAGGCAGCCGCCGCCATCACCACCCTTGTTTTACTCGGCCAAGTCATGGAGTTACGCGCCCGCAGCCGCACCAGCGCCGCCATTCGTGCCTTGCTCGACCTCAGTCCGCAGACTGCGCGACTGCTTAGTGCAGATGGCAACGAGAAAGACGTTCCGCTCGAGCAAGTAAAGCCCGGAGATCGTCTCCGTGTGCGGCCCGGAGAAAAAATCCCGGTGGATGGCATTCTGTTGGAAGGGCACAGTTCGATCGACGAGTCGATGATCACCGGCGAGTCCATCCCGATCGAGAAATCGCCAGGCAGCAAAGTCATTGGGGCAACCATTAACGGCAGCGGCTCATTTGTGATGCGGGCCGAACGCGTGGGCAGCGAAACTTTGCTGGCGCGCATTGTGCAACTTGTCGGGCAGGCGCAGCGCAGCCGCGCTCCTATTCAGCGCCTCGCCGACCGCGTGGCGAAATGGTTTGTCCCTATCGTCGTAGCGGTCGCGCTGATCACCTTCACCGCGTGGCTTTTTCTGGGGCCGCAGCCCCGCTTCGCGCACGCCCTGGTGAACGCTGTGGCCGTGCTCATCATCGCGTGCCCGTGCGCCCTGGGACTCGCTACGCCGATGGCAATCATGGTCGGCGTAGGCCGCGGCGCGCGTGCCGGCGTTCTGATCAAAAATGCCGAAGCACTGGAGATTCTGGAAAACATCGACACCCTGGTCGTTGATAAGACCGGGACGTTGACTGAAGGCAAACCGCAAGTGACGGGAGTGCTCTCGCTAAGTGACGACAATGGCGAAACTCTTCGCCTGGCCGCCAGTGTCGAAAGAGCCAGCGAGCATCCTCTGGCCGGCGCAATCGTTCAGGCTGCGACAAAACAAGGGTTGTCGCTCTCGCAGCCAAGCGAATTCGTCAGCGTCGCCGGAAAAGGAATTATGGGTTTGGTTGACGGTAAGCGGGTGGCCGTGGGCAACGCCGCTTTGATGAAGGATCTGGGAGCCTTCGCCCGCGCGAATACGGAATTTCACGATAGGGACGCCGGAGGCGGAACCAGCCTTTGTGTTGCGGTCGATGGCAAATATATTGGAGGCTTCCACGTCGTGGATCCGATGAAGGCTTCCACTTTCGATGCGATCCGCGGAGTCAAGAATCAGGGCATCCGCATCGTGATGCTCACCGGCGACAACCACTCGACCGCCGCCGCGATTGCCCAGCAACTTGGGGTAGACGAATTCGAAGCGGAAGTCATGCCCGAAAGAAAATTGGAAATCATTCGCAAACTGCAAGGGCAGGGAAGAGTGGTCGCCATGGCGGGCGACGGCATCAACGACGCCCCGGCCCTGGCGCAAGCCGATGTCGGCATCGCGATGGGGACCGGCACCGACGTCGCGATGGAGAGCGGCGGCATCACGCTGGTGAGAGGCGACCTCTCCGCAATTCTGCGGGCCCGCAAGCTAAGCCGGGCCACGATGCGCAACATCCGTCAGAATTTATTTTTCGCCTTCGTCTACAACGCGATCGGGGTACCCATTGCCGCCGGAGTTCTCTATCCATTCTTCGGGCTGTTGCTCAGCCCCATCTTCGCCGCCGCGGCCATGAGCTTCAGTTCTGTGTCGGTTATCACGAACGCGCTGCGTTTGCGCAAGGCAAAGTTGTGATTGAAATAGGAACTGTGGAACGAAAAAACGGCGCCGGTTCTTTGCCGCCAAAAGGCTCGCTTCGTGGCGGTGTGGCTCGGTGGCGAATTAAAGTTTCCCGAGAAAATCAATGATCTCCGGCTCCGTCCAATCCACCGCGCCAATAAATTTGCGGCGCATCACGCCATTGCGGTCGATGATGTAAGTCTCGGGAAACTTGAACGTTCCATACAGAGCGTTACTTTTCTGATCCGGATCGCGCACGGAAAGCAAATTCACATTGTGATCTTTCAGGAAGCGCCTGTATTTGCTGTCGTCGACGTCGACGCTGACGGCCAGCACCGTCACGCCTTTAGGCTGCATGCGCTGCTGCATTCGGACCAGCGAAGGCATCTCTTCGATGCAGGGCGGGCACCACGTTGCCCAGAAGTTCAGCACCACCACCTTACCTTTGAGTTGGCTGAGAGACACCGCATGCTCGGAGTCCTGCACGGTGAAGTCAGGAGCGGCCGTGCCGATGCGCGGGGGGCGCGTCCCGCTGTAGCAGCCAGAGAGAGCGAACAGAATTAAGGCGGAGAAAATGGCGCCGGGAAAACGAAGGATGCGTCGCACACAGCTATAATAATGGATTCGGCATATGCCTGCGACAGATAGAGCAACCGCTCAACCCGCAGTCTCAGTGATCGTGCCAGCGCGCAACGAAGAAGCCTGCCTGGACGCGTGTCTTCAGTCTCTTGTGGACCAGTCTTTTGCGGACCAGACTCCTGTGGACCAGGGAATCGTGGATTTTGAAATCATCGTGGTGGACGATCACTCCACCGACCGCACCCGTGAAATCGCCAACTCATTTGCTGGTCAGGGAGTTCGAGTCATCGATGCCGGTCCGCTTCCCGCAGGTTGGACCGGTAAGAACAACGCCGTCACCGCCGGAGCCAAAGCGGCTCGCGGCCAATGGCTGCTCTTCACCGATGCCGACACCATCCACCTGCCGGGATCGCTAGCCCGCAGCATGAAAGAAGTGAAGCGTAACGGTGCGGCTATGCTCTCCTACTCTCCCAGGCAAATTGTGAAGAGCTTTTGGGAGAAGGCTGTCATGCCCGTAATCTTCGCCGAACTCGCAGCCAGCTTTCGCCCCAGCCAAGTTAGCGATCCCAAGTCTGTGGCAGCGGCTGCCAACGGCCAGTACATCCTCATTAGCCGCGAAGCCTACGACGCTGTCGGGGGCCACGCCGCAATCGCAACCAACCTCCTCGAAGACGTAGTCCTGGCCCGCAGCGTGAAGCGATCCGGCCGAAAGATTTTTTTCCGCTACGGCGGCGACGCGGTTCGCACGCGCATGTATCGCAACTTCGCCCAACTGCGCGAAGGCTGGACTAAAAATCTCGCGCTACTGTTTCCCTCACCGCTGCGCCTGGCCGCGCTCCGCGCCACCGAGTTTGGGCTTATCGTTACCAGCTTTGCCGTTGCCATCGACAGCCGCCTGCGCGGGCGTTGGCGACCCACGGTGATCACAGCCGTTCTTTGCGTGGCTGTCTATGGATTATTTTTAAGGCGCGTCCGCCGCGCTCATTTTCCCGCGGAGGCAAATGTTCTAGCCCTCTTCGGCTTGCCTCTATTCTCATATTTATTGTTGCGCTCGGAGCGATCTCACCGGCGCGGCAATGTTTGCTGGGAAGGCCGCGAATATCGCGGCAATCGACTCACCCTGGAATCATCGACAGAAACCGATCCCGCAACGCAGGAAAAGCATGGTCTACCTCACGCGCAAAGCTGAATTCTCCGCATCGCACCTCTACCACAACCCGGACTTCACGCCGGAGGAGAACCGCCGCGTCTTCGGTAAGTGCAATAACCCAAACGGCCATGGCCACAACTACACGCTCGAAGTCACAGTAAAAGGGGAAGTCGACGCGCGCTCCGGTTTTGTTGTCGACCTCAAGCAACTCAAAGAAATCATGCACCGTGAAGTGCTCGACGCGATGGACCATCGCTTTCTCAACAAAGAGGTTCCCGAATTTCAACACCAGATTCCGACGACGGAAAACATCGCCATCGCCATCTGGCAGCGCCTGGCCACCAAGCTCACCGCCGCCAAACTGCACCGTGTGCGGCTCTACGAAACCCCCGACTTGTTCGTCGATTTCTACGGAGAAGCATGAAGCCCAAAGAAAGTCCTACCCCGTGGAACCCCGTGCCCTCTGTAGTGAAGGTTTTTGGGGTACAGCATCCAAATCGAGTCAGTAAGGCAGGTAAATGAAAGCTCACCTCTCCCGCCGTTATCTCTTTTCGGCCTCGCACCGTCTCCACTGCGAAGCGATGTCGAATGAAGAAAACCAGATGACTTACGGCAAGTGCAACAATCCCTACGGACATGGCCACAACTACACTGTCGAAGTGACGGTTAGCGGTCAGGTCGACGAGAAAACCGGCATGGTCTGCAAGCTCACCGATCTCGACCGCTTCATCGAAACGGAAATTCTCGCGCGCTACGGCCACGAGAACCTGAACATGCTGCCGGAATTTGCCCAGGAGGTCCCTACTACAGAAAATCTCTGCATCCAGATTTACGAAATACTGCAGCGCGGCTTCCGCTTCGCGCATCTGGAAAGAGTGAGGCTGGAAGAAACTATGATGAATTCGTTCGAGTACGCAGGCTAATCAGCTTTCAATTGCAAAATTACCGGCTTACAAGAGTACCAATTTGATATGACCATGAAACCCACGACCGAGCCGTCCACTCTTACCAGCGCGAGCTTCGAAGATCTGGTTCAGGAGATGATCATCCGCCTGGGCGAAGACCCGCAACGCGAAGGCCTCCTGCTCACTCCCGAGCGCGTTCGCAAATCGATGCAGTTCCTAACCCGCGGCTACACCGAAGATCCCGAGAGCTTGCTCAAAGCCGCGCTTTTCACCGTCACTTACGACGAGATGGTGATCGTCAAAGACGTCGAAATGTTTAGTCTGTGCGAGCACCACATGCTGCCGTTCTTTGGCAAGGTGCACGTAGCCTACATCCCGAACGGCAAAGTGATCGGCCTCAGCAAAGTGCCGCGTCTCATCGAACTCTTTTCCCGGCGCCTGCAAATCCAGGAGCGCCTCACCACCCAGATCGCCGAGACGATTCAGAAAGTAATCGAACCGCAGGGCGTCGGGGTGGTCATCGAGGCCCGCCATCTTTGCATGATGATGCGCGGCGTCGAGAAGCAGCATTCCGCTGCCGTCACATCTTCCATGCTCGGCTGTTTCCGCAACGAGCAGGAAACGCGCTCGGAATTTCTCTCGTTAATTCGCCAGCGCCCCAACGGAATTTGATCTCCCTTGCGTTAGCGCCACCGAATGCGGTCCAATGCCCGTGCGATGGAATCACTGAAGATCGTCTTTCTCTCGATCGGCGCCGGAGTCCTCTACGGTATTGCCCACGATCAAATTACTGCTCGAATCTGCATTGAATATTTCACGGTTTTTCATCCGCCGCTTGTAGCGACCGATTCGCCCACGCTCTTGGGCTTTGCCTGGGGAGTCGTTGCAACTTGGTGGGCGGGCGCGATCCTTGGAGCTGCCCTCGCGCTTGCAGCGCGGGCTGGCTCCCGCCGAAAATTGGCAGCCCGGGACGTGCTTCCTCTAATTGCGCGGTTGCTGCCTGTCATGGCAGTATTCGCCGGAGTGTTTGGTATCGCGGGATTTGTGCTCACTAATAAAGGGATGATTTCTCCGCCATCGTGGGTGCAGTCGCATCTTCCGCCGTCGCGATTCCCGAACTTCATGGCAGATTGGTGCGCACATAGTGCGTCCTACGGTTCAGCGTTTCTCGGCGGTGGTGTATTGTGTGTCATTGCGTACAGGAAACGGCGTGTGCGCTCGGCCAGAAATGCCGCCAATTAGGGGAGAGAAATGAAGAATCGTTTCAGCGCAGGTCAAGGACGAGAGTATCTGCACAGTCAGGTCGCCCTCGTCACCGGGTCCACCCGCGGCATCGGACTCGCTATCGCCCGCGCTCTGGCCGCCGAAGGCTGCAATTTGATTCTTACCGGCCGCGACGAACAAGCCCTCCGCCGCGTGAGCAGGGAACTGGCGTCTGGAAAAATCAAAATCCTTGCCCACCCTGGCGACGTTCGCGACCCGCAGTCGATCGACGATCTCTTTCGATCCATCCGCCGGCAATTCAAGCGTCTCGATATTCTTGTCAACAACGCCGGGATCGCCCATAGCAATCTCACAATCGACAAGCTGCCTTTGCCACTTTGGAAAGACGTGATCGAGACAAACCTGACCGGAATGTTTCTGATGACGCAAGCCGCGCTGGCCATCATGAAGCGCGGCGGCACCATCGTGAACAACCTTTCCATCACCGCCAATCGCGTCTTTGCTGGATCAGCCGCCTACGCTGCCTCAAAACACGGGGCGCTTGGCTTCACCAATACGCTTCGCGAGGAACTAAGCCCGAAGGGAATCCGCGTCGTCGCCCTGTTGCTCGGCGCCACCAGTACCGATATCTGGAACAGTTTTTGGCCGCAAGCCCCGCGAAAAAAGATGATGTCTGCGGCCACGGTCGCCGCCGCAGTCGTCAACGCAATCCTGCTGCCGCCGAACGCTACCGTCGGAACCCTGGAGATCCTCCCCACCGTTGGCCTTTTATGACTCGATAGTCTGCGCTAGATTTCAGGCCGAACAGAGGAAAAAGAGGGAAGAACGAAAAATACCGCGAAGCCTGGTGCCTCCTGGACTGCCCCCGAAAAGCGCGCGGCTGGAAAGATATCCCGGCCCTATGCCGAAGGGGCCGTAAGCCGTGAGTAAACGACAGATAGAGGATAACCAAGCCCCGGAAGGGCGAAAGATCGTTAGCCCCTTGTTGACCCATCACTTCACAGCCAAAAACTCAATCGCCACA
>Ga0137393_10003584_pt1 | contig 10097 bp, 11 predicted proteins | sample 15con2h34BmetaG_FD_101396 | JGI IMG/M metagenome (GOLD analysis project Ga0137393, IMG submission 101396) | Vadose zone soil microbial communities from Angelo Coast Range Reserve, California, USA - 15con2h3.4B metaG | ecosystem: Environmental > Terrestrial > Soil > Vadose zone > Saprolite...
ACCCGGCCGTGACCGTGCTGCTCGCCCGCCTGTTCCTGCACGAACACTTCACCCGCTGGAGGTTCGTCGGCCTGCTGGCTGCGCTGGCGGCAGTGCCTATGATTGCGTCGCCATAATGGTCTGTGCAGGTCAGACTCACCAAAAATAAAAGTGGCCCCATTTCTGGGGCCACGATTCAAAGAGGCAAGTGGAAGGATGTGTCAGGAAAGGCGTTGCATGCCGTTCCGCCAGCCGGTACGGCAATTCGGGAAATGTCGAGAACGATCGAAGAGAGTGAAGGTCATTTGCTTGAGGTTGCGGCCTCTTTCGTTACTTGGAACGAAGCACTTGCCGAGCCAAATTCAGAACGCCTGTAAGCTCGCTCGCCGGTCTCAGTAAATATTTGAGACATAACGGTTTAGCTAGAAACTGGGGCGGTGGGGAGCACAGACCACGTGCCAATATGCGCCGAGGAAGTGCAGAACAATGCATATTCCCTGCATTCCCATGCTGCGGCCTCGACTGATGCAGGGCGAAGAGCAAAAACAAAGCCCTTGGCTCGCCAATCGTGGCTTCCAAGGGCTCACTGAAATAAGGGTTATGAAAACTCTAGCTGTTTCCAGCCACGGTGCGAAGCTTCCCGGGAAGGAAATGATAGGGTGGCCAAGGTCCGCTGATCGCTACCTCGCAGTTTTTCAATTGCTTGGCAGCGGTGCTGTAGCGGTTCTGATATTTTTCGACGCTCTTGGAATCGATCAGGTGAGCGATATCAATGAGCATGCCTGCCGGAGCGACTTTTTTGCAGCTGACTTCCTCTTCCAAAGGGTTAAATAGCTTGTGCACTTGAACTGAAAGGGCTCGTGCCTTGGTCTGACGCTCCCGATCCCGGGAGGCCTTCACCCGCAACTTAGACAGGTAGTCGCCACCGACTGTGTTAGGCAGCACCACTTCAATCATAGCCTCACGCAGCGAACCGTCGCGCACCATTAGCTTGATGTGCATTTCGGATTTGCCCCGCAGCTTGGCGACGCTCAGGCCGAACGCCCGACGGTTGACTCGGACGGCCTGCCGCAGTGCGTCATCGCTCTCGAAAATTGTCCCAAACTTGAAAGGAAGAACTGTGGAATTGCGGAAGCAGGAGCTGACGACCCGAGCATGTTCGATCGCAGATTTCTGATCGAGTTCCCCGGCCGTATGGTCAAACTCGCTCACAATGACGGCAAATTCACCACTGGGATAGCTCAGAACCGCAGCGCCGTTCACCCCTTGAACGCCCTCTAACAGGAAGGGACGACGCGTGCGAGTTCCATTTGGAAGGCTTTGGTGCTCAGTAAGGCAGTACGCATACCACGCCATGTTTTGGACCTCTTCGAACCGGGATAGAGACGAACCGGGCCGTCTCTCGTCGAGTTTTTCGCCAAAGTTTGAACGGCTATTCTGGAAGTATGGATCGGGCGGTACAGGGTCAAGAACCGGGAGTGTTCACAAACACGCTCCTTTTGCATATTACTTTGGTTCCGATGGAAAATGCAACTTTTTAGTGGCAAGTGGCATCTCTGAGCATTTTTTCAACAGCGACGGCATGGAACTGGGGTACTGATGCGGTCGGAAAACAGGCAGGTCGGTCTGCAGCATGCGGATGTTTTTAGCGCTATTCTCGTGTCGCTGCCGCTTTCGTGGCTCGCTCCTGCAGCGCAAGCAGCACAACTCGCAGCATTTCGTCCCACGGAGCGGGTTTGCCGGTCCAGATCTCAAATTGACGCGCGGCCTGGTGGACGAACATCTCGATGCCGGGGATCACCTGCGCGCCCCGTTCTTTGGCCAGCCGCAAAAGGCGAGTTTCAGCCGGATCGTAAACCATGTCAAAGACATAGCGGGCATTGATCTCTTTGTCCTGCAGCGGCGTCTCTCGCGTATTTCCCATGCCTACGGGCGTGGCATTGATGATCACATCGAAGGCCAGCTTCTTCAGGTCGGCGCGCTTGATGGTGCGAGCCCGCGCCTGCCGCGCCAGTTTTTTGGCCGGGGCTGCGCTTCGGTTCAGAACATAAACCTCACATCCGCGCTCCTTGAGGCCGAAGACGGCAGCGCGCGCTGCGCCTCCCGCACCCAGCACCAGAATGCGCGCGCCTTCGAGCGTGCTCAGGCGGCGTTCCAGCGGACGCACAATCCCGGCGGCGTCGGTGTTGAAGCCGTAAAGCTTGCCGTCCTGGGCGCGCACAACAGTGTTACAGGCGCCGATCTTTGAGGTGTGGGAATCGGTGTTGTCGAGGTACGAGACGATGCCCTGCTTGTACGGCATGGTAACGCTGATGCCGTGGATCGGAATCTCCCGCACACAGGCCAACAGATCTTTCAGCGTTTTGGCGTGCAGGGCGAGATAGACGGCATTGACGTTTTCCCGCCGGAACGCTGCATTTATGATGGCGGGAGACAGCGAATGGCTGACGGGATCTCCAGCCACACCGTAGATCCGCGTGGCGGCATCGACCTGTTCAATGCGATACACATTTCGCAGCTCCTGCGCCGTCACCTGACCGGGAGCAGTCTCCTCGCCCACGCCAGCGGAGGCAAAGGTGAAGACGCTGCCCGCCCGCACTCCGAGCACGCGGCTGATGATTCCCTGTTCACCCATGCTCATGCCAATCAGCGAGTGCTTGTCGCTTTCCTTGGCCAGGAACTTGATCATGGTGACGTTATCGGCGAGCGTGGTTGCGGTGCTCACGACTTTGTAGAAGTCGGCTGGATACTTGAGCATCTTCTCCAGGGTCTGTTCCAGCTTCTTGGTCGCGCGGAAATCGTGATAAGACAGAATCAGGGCCGCCTTGGAGCGGAGCTTCACCAGTTGTGCGGGCTTGCACTTACTCGCGGTTTGCAGTTCAACATCGAGCAATTGACAGCCTGAGGCGGCTGCTTTGGCCAGGACATTGAGCTGCGAAGCAATCGAACCGCGGAACTTGCCTCCGGCTGCGACCCGCCGGCAGGTAGCGATGGCCACCGTGCCGGGGTGAGTTTCCATGAACCGCTTGATCTTGGGAAGCGCCAGGGCGGGCTTCGAGAGATAGTCCAACCTGAACTCCAGGAAGGAGTTATCGCGAATCACAGCCTCCGCCTTCTCGATCATGTTAGAGGCGTCGGAACCGATCACGGCCACACAGACCCGTGGCAAGCGCAGGGGAAGCAGCCGGGGCATATAGCTCGTTGTCGCGGAATTCATCTGGTTGAAGGACGGCGAATTATTACAGGGGCTTAACTGCAGATGCAACAACGGATTAACACTGTCGCCGAAAAACTTTCGGCGAGGGTCGGCTGACACCCTCGTAACCTTGACCCACCCTTACCCTCTTGTTACCTTCGGGCTGAGCCTTTCTTTTGTGGCATTTGACTAGCGGAGGGAGTGCTGTGCGCTCCTTCCCGGAGGTAACATGAAGAAAACAGGGTTGTTCTTGTTGTTGCTCGCGACTGCGGCATGGGCGCAATCGGCCGCCGACGGCACTCCTTCCGACGCCCCGCAGGGCACGGCCCCGACCTCGGCGACTTTTCCCACTGAACGGGTGCAAACCCCCACCTATGCGGATTTGTACTGCGCGGGCTTTATCAACAAGCAGATCCTGCCGGACGCCAACTTTGTCGTGGGTGGTTTGCAGACGCCCACCACCACCAAGTTTGTCAGGGGCGACATGATCTATATGCAGGGCACGGGATACACTCCCGGCGCTGAATATGAAATTGTCCGCGCTCTGCGCGATGTGAACGAGTATGAAACGTTTCCTGGACAGAAAAAAGTGTTGAAGGAAACGGGACAGCCTTATCAGGAAATAGGGCGAGTGAAAATCGTCGACACGCGCAGCAAGTCCACGATTGCACAAATCGAATACGCTTGCGATGGTGTCAACCCGGGCGATACGGCGATACCCTTCGCCGAGAAGCAGTCCGTAACCTTCCACGCGCCGATTCGCTTTGATCGCTTTCTGCCCCCCAGCAGCCGGCTTTCGGGTCGGATCGTGATGGGGAAGGATTTCGATTCCACGATGGGAACCGGGCAAAAGCTTTACATCAACCTGGGCGCGACTCAGGGCGTGAAGGTTGGTGACTTCTTCCGCGCGGTGCGCTCCTATGAGACCGACCTCCGAGACCCGGTGGATTCACTCTCCTTCAAAGCAGCCCTTGCGGAGGACACACAGAAAAAGACCCCTTCGGTTGATCCGCACATGTTCACGAAGTCCAATGGACCGGTGATCCACGTGCGCGATCTCCCACGCCGAGCGGTCGGGGAGATCGTGGTGATCGGCGTGACGCCGACCACGGCAACCGGCATGGTCATTTTCTCCATGGAAGACGTACACGCCGGCGACGGTGTGGAACTCGACCAGGTGCAATAATTCAAGTCCAATAATTCAGCTGCAATTACTTTCGCCAGCACGTTGGCGCAGTCAGAGGCCGGGGACGGGAAACCGTCCCCGAGCTTTTTTGGCGCGCAAATATGCTTGCGCCACACATATTGATGTGTAAGACTCTACACATGGCAACCAATCTAGCGATCGACGACAAACTTATCGAAGAAGCTCGGCGCACCGGCGGCCATCGGACCAAGAAAGAGGCTGTGACAACTGCATTGGAAGAGTACATACGCCGGCACAAGCAGCGGAGGGTCTTGGCTGCCTTCGGGACTTTTGACTTCGATCCCAGCTACGACTACAAAGCTGAACGGCGCCGCAAACGCTTATGATGGTTGTTGTGGACACGTCAGTTTGGTCCTTGGCGTTGCGCCGCAAAGTATCCGATCTAACCGCGAGCGAACCCCGGCTCATACAGATACTCTACCAACTAGTGGACGAAGGACGGGTCCAACTACTGGGCTCAGTCCGCCAGGAATTGCTTTCTGGTCTGCGAGAAGAAGCCCAGTTTCGGAGACTGCGAAACTACCTGCGGGATTTTCCTGATATCCCTCTCGCCACTGATGACTACGAAGAGGCGGCGCGTGCCAGCAACGAGTGCCGGCAAGCTGGTATTGCGAGTTCGCCAGTTGACATGTTGATCTGTGCGGTGGCCCTGCGTCGCGGCTGGCAAATTTTCAGCACTGACCGGGACTTCGCACGCTACAGAAGGGCACTTCCAATCCAAATTCTTCTCCACGTCGTAGAATAGAACCTCAAAAGTCTAGGCGGGTGCGTCCAAATCTCCGAACACTTCCGCGGTGAAAGCCTCGATGGCCGCACCCTCACGCCAGGCATCGAGCGGCAGACCGGCTTTCCGGCAAGTTTGCTCAAGGAAAGTCGTACGATCCCAGCCGCGTTCGGCTGCGACTTGAGGTAGAAGCAGGCCGCGATGTCCATCCATGGCGACGAGCAGGCCATGACGGCCGACTTCCACCGCTTCAGCAGAAATTGATTGCGGAGGAGAAAGAATACTCAGCTGTACTTTCAGATCAGGGGCTTCCTCGCGCGTCACCGCCGGAAAGCGGGCATCCTCGAAGGCCGCTGCGCGGGCGGTTTCGGCGACGGCGCGGTAAACCGAGCCCACGGGAAGAACGTATCCCACGCAGCCCCGTAAGTCGCCTCGCAAATAGATCGAGGTGAATGCGCCCCGCGGCTGGGCAAGATGCGCGCCGGGCGGATCAAGGGAAATCTCCCGCTCCTCGAGCTGCGAAAGGATGGCATCGTGTGCCAGGCGCAGCAGCACGAGCCGTTCTTCTGGGGAGAACTCGCTGCCCGGAAACTCCTCGGAGCAACCGCTGGCAGATACCGATCCGGGCTGGTTGGGAGTATGCACAGGAATATGCACACCTGACGCGGAACTAGGTGGTGGTAGCGACATCGCGATCCGCCTGCGGCGGGACTGGTGCCGGTTTTCTGCGCCGGCTGAGGATGAATGCGCGACGGCGGCGCTTCACCACGCGCCGGTCGATCTTCGACCAGAAGGCCACAAAATAATCGATCGCCGATACCAGCGAGACACAAACCATAAACCAAATGGCAAGGTACGCAATCCAGTGCACGGGGAAGAAGTAGTTGCCGTAGACCGGCCACTCCTTCCAGCGATGATCAAGAATCACCGCGACCACGGAGACGATCTGAATCACCATCTTGAACTTGCCCAGTTCGCTGGCCTCGATGGTGAAGCCCTCGGAGGCAGCGATCGAGCGCAAGCCGCTCACCAGGAACTCCCGGCCGATGATGACAACCGCAATCCAGGCAGGAACCAGGCTGGGATTGAACTGCACCAGCGTAACGAAGGCCGCGGCGATTAGAAGCTTGTCGGCAAGAGGATCGAGCAGGATACCCATGGTGGTGATCTGTCCGCGCTTGCGGGCGAGGTATCCGTCAATGCCGTCAGTCATGGAGGCGGCAATGAACAGCGCGGAGGCCAACAATTCTTTTTCGCCGTTCTGGCTGAAGCGGGCGCTGGAAAGAATCCAGATCAGCAAAGGGATGCTGAAGATGCGGATCAACGTGATGGAGTTGGGCAGATTCACAGCCTGGAGACAGTCCGGAGGCCAGCCGGACCTGGCTTGATTATGCTCCACCACAGTAGGGAACGCAATGGAAGGAATGCGTCGGTAGTGGGCTGTTTTGAAATTATCGAGCAATGTGGCGAGCGGCATAGTACAGAAGCCAGAGACCCATGCAGATGAACAATGGCATCCCCATCCATGTTGGTATGGTTGGACCTCTGCGCTCTGGCGGAGTCGAACCCATGTGACCGCTCCAATAAAACGAAGAACCTTTGGACGCTCCAAGGTAGATAAACCACACCCCTAACAAGCCTGAAATCACGCCTTCGATGGTCATGCCGCAGCCTCTACCGTCGCGTCTAATAATTCCGCCAATTGAGCCGGAAAATCTACTTCGGCTTGGCCGTGGTCATGCCGCTCGCCTTCGGCTGCCTGGCGATGATCTGATCTTTAATCTTCTCGTAGGTGGCCTTGGGAATGATCCTCTTGTGCACCAAGTCGAGTTTGGTGCGATACGGACGTCCGTCGATGATTTTCTGTGAGTAAGCGTCGCCGATGCCGGGCAGGGCTTGCAGTTGGTCCTTGGTCGCCGTGTTGATGTCGAGCCGATCTGCCGCCGCAGTTTTCGCCGCCGTCGCCGGTGCGGCCTGCAAAGCTGAGGGTGCGGCCGATGCGCCGTGCGAGACGCTTCGCATGCCGATCGAGGTGACAAAGAGCAAAAGCAGCAGACGAACGATTTTGGCCTTGAATTTCACGAGTCCTCCTAACGCTTACGCGTAAATTCCGCGCTGGCGGATGGTATAGGCTACGCGGTCGATAGCCAGCATGTAGGCCGCGATGCGGTTATTGACGCGGTGAGTCTCAGCGTAGCGGACCACGTCTTCAAACGACGACTTCATGATGGCCTCAAGCTGCTCGTTGACCACCGACTCTTTCCAGAAATAGCCCTGGCGGTCCTGCACCCACTCGAAGTACGACGTGGTTACTCCGCCGGCGTTGGCCAGGATGTCGGGAATCACAAACACGCCCTTCTCGGTGAGGATGTCATCGGCGGCAGAGGTGGTCGGTCCGTTCGCGCCCTCGGCCAGGATGCGGCACTTTACGCGATCGACATTGCGGCTGGTAATAACGTTCTCGGTCGCCGCGGGAATGAGGATTTCACACTCTGTGGTCAACAGTTCGGCGGCATCGTATTTTTCCGCTTCGGGAAAGCCGTGGACGGTGCCGTTTTTTTGGCGAAACTCCACCAGCGCCTTCAGGTCGATGCCGTTCTTGTTGTAGAGTCCGCCGCCGACTTCTGCGATGCCGACCACTTTGTATCCCGCTTCATGCATCAGCACCGCTGCATTCGAACCCACGTTGCCGAAGCCTTGCACAATGACCCGGCTGCGTTGCCGATCCAAGCCAAGTTTTTTGCAGGCTTCATCACAAACCACCATAACGCCGCGGCCGGTGGCTTCACGGCGTCCGCGCGAACCGCCGATGTTGATGGGCTTTCCGGTCACGACTGCCGTGACGGTCTGGCGCATGTGCATGGAGTAGGTGTCCATGATCCACGCCATGGTTTGCTCGTTGGTGTTGACGTCGGGCGCGGGTACGTCTTTTTCCGGTCCGATGAATTCCATCAGCTCCGCGGTGTAGCGCCGAGTCATGCGCTCCACTTCCCCCATCGACATTTTGTGCGGATCGCAAATCACGCCGCCCTTGGCGCCGCCGAAAGGGATGTTGACCACGGCGCACTTCCAGGTCATCCAACTGGCCAGAGCGCGCATCTCGTCGAGCGTGACATCGGGCGAGTAGCGGATTCCACCCTTGGCCGGGCCGCGCGCGATCGAGTGCTGGACCCGGAAGCCGGTAAAGACCTCAAGGTGCCCGTCGTCCATTTGCACGGGGATGTAGACCGTGAGTTCGCGGTTGGGATAGCGCAAGACCCGCCACAGGCCTTCATCAAGATTGAGCTTCTGGGCCGCCAGGTCAAAGCGCGCCCGCTGCGACTCCCACGGATTGGATTCCTGGTCGACATGCGGGGGGGTGCTCATCGTAGTCATAAATAATAGTCTCCGGAATGAATGCACTTAGGGGTGCGGGCCGGCGCCGGACAGATTTCCGGTGTGGGCGGGCAAACGTTCAGAGTATATGAGGGGGGGTGGTGGGGAAGCAAGCATTGCCGGTGGGGTATTGGGTCAGTTCGAACAATTGCGATTCTCTACGGGCGTCATCCCGAACGCAGCCGTTCTTCAGGCGGAGAGAGGGATCTCGCGCGCATCGGTATGTCGTCGAGTAGCGTCATTCCAATTTAAAGTCACATTTTGGCGAGATGCTCCCTTGTGTCACAAGCGTGAAGACAAGAGGCCGATCTTCAGTCCACACGGGATTGTTGAATCCAAATTCAAACTTCCGATCACTGATAACACTTTTACTCAAACTGACAAATGGAGCTCGCCCGGATATCGTTGCGGTGTCAAAGGAGACGGCGCTGTCGCATTCTAAGACTTCCTTCACCGGGCTCACTGGCTTGTTAACCGTGGCAAGCACTAACAACAGCTTTTCCGATTGTCTATTTGGAGTTACCACCGAAAGACGATTGCTACTGATTTCGGTTATTGTCGTACGCACTCGTAAAGGCTGCGGTATAGAAATTTGCCCCAAAGCAAGAACGCACCGATTGAATGTGTCTTGTTGATTTGCCAATTGCATCTGTTGTGCCCCTACCTGTCCTGACAGTTGCTTGGCAAGTGCGTCATCTACTCTCCTTTCCGTATCGCAAGCATTGTATTTTGACCATGCCTCTGCTTTTCCCTCAATTACTTGTTCGGTATTGCGGTGCTCGTCTCTCCATGCAGCGAACACCGACCACAGAAATCCGACACCCAAGATTATGGCAAATGTTCTCTTGCTCACCTTCCAATCCCAAAGCTTATCGCCGATCTCTAGAACGAAGGCTAAGACGCCGCCGCTGAGCCACCCATGCCAGTGTTCAATCACGGCAACCGCCCACTCGGGAAAACCGTACAGTTGTTCCATCCGCACACACCTCCGCTTGGTCGGATCCCCTCGACCGAGAAAGGCTACGCTTTGTGCTGGAATTTCAAAAGGCCTTGACCAAACGCATAAGGGGACGCGGAGTCCATATTGTGGACACGGCAATTTATTTCCAAACTACGTTTTTCGTGTTTCGGACGAGATTGAAGCTAGGATATTACCCGAGGTTCGGTGTAGTTGCTTGTGAAGTCCGGCCACGATGCGCGCGAGATCCTTCGCTCCGCCTGAAGAACGGCTCCGCTCAGGATGACGCCAGAAACGAATGAAACGTATGCAGAGATGCCAACGAGCTACAGCGGAATCTCCATGCCTTCCGCGGCGGCGCGCACTTTGGGATAGTGGTTGCGTGCCTCTTTTACGACCTTGTCGATCAGGATGTCGCTGTGATCGGGGTCGTGATGGAAGAGCACGAGTTCCTTGGCGCCACTTTCCATTACTACGTTGACCGCCTCGCGCCAGTGACTGTGTCCCCAACCGCGGCGGCGGGCTTCATATTCTTCGGGAAGGTATTGCGCATCGTAGATGAGAACGTCCGCGCCCTCGGCCAACTTGCGCACCGCTTTGTCGAAGCCGGCATCGCCCGGTTCGTTATCGGTTGCGTAGACGATCACGCCGTCCTTGG
>Ga0137393_10003586_pt1 | contig 10097 bp, 9 predicted proteins | sample 15con2h34BmetaG_FD_101396 | JGI IMG/M metagenome (GOLD analysis project Ga0137393, IMG submission 101396) | Vadose zone soil microbial communities from Angelo Coast Range Reserve, California, USA - 15con2h3.4B metaG | ecosystem: Environmental > Terrestrial > Soil > Vadose zone > Saprolite...
CCGGTAGAAGTGGCGCGTGGAGATGACCTGGTCGTCCGTCGACAGCGGCGGCAGCTTCCCGATGGTCGCGTACAGGATCGTCGGGTCGGGATCGGCGACGAGCAGGCCGTTCGGCTGTCCGTCCGGTCCGCGCTCGTAGCGGCCTCCCGGGGGCGATTTGGTTTCCGCCGTGATCCCGAGCGCGCGCAATCCCGCCCGGTTCAACAATCCGCGGCTGTAGAGATGGAGGACGAAGACCGGCGTGTCGGGCGCGGCCGCGTTCAGCTCGTCGACCGTCGGCATGCGTCGCTCCGCGAACTGCGCCGGCGACCAGCCTCCGATGACGCGCACCCATTGGCCTTGCGGCGTGCGCGCCGCCTGCTCCCGCAACATCCGGAGCGCCGTCGCCAGCGAATCGACGCCGTCCCAGCGCAGCTCGAGCGCATAGAACCGTCCACCGCGCGTCGGGTGCAGATGCGAATCGTTCAACCCCGGGATCAGCGTGCGCCCTCCGGCGTCCATCATGCGCGTCCGCGGCCCGCGGAGCCGCGCCACGTCCCGGTCGGTGCCGACTGCGACGAAGGTCCCGCCGCGCACGGCCACCGCGGTCGCGCGGGGCTGCGCCGGATCGAGCGTGATCACGCGCGCGTGCGTCACGATCAGGTCCGCGGACTGCGAAGGCGCCTGAGCGCCGACGGCCGAAGAGCACAGCGCCGCCAGGACAAAACCGAGCTGCCGTCCCGACCTGCACACCCGTCTTTGCGCTGCCATTGGACCTCCGTTCTCGTCAGACCAGGGGCCTGAGCGCATCTTCCTACGCCTTGCAGCGTCCGCCCGGAAGGGGCTGAATACCCGCATGAGCGCTCTATTCGCGGACGTCGGAAAGCTGCTCCTGCGAATCCTGGTTGCGGGCTTGATGCTGTTCCACGGCGTCGACAAGGGGGTGCACGGCCCCGGCGAGGTCGCGGGGGATCTCACGTCTCACGGCCTCCCGGCATTTCTCGCCTCTGGGTTGTACGTGGGAGAGATCCTCGCTCCCGTCTTGATCCTCGCCGGAGCGTGGACTCGCCTCGCGGCGCTCGTCTACGCGGGCAGCGTCGCGTTTGCCACGCTCCTGGTCCACGGGATGGACTTCGCGCACCTCAAACCGACCGGCGCCTGGGCGGCGGAGCTGTGGGTGTTCTACATCGTAAGTCCCTTGGTCGTTGCCCTTCTCGGGCCGGGCCGCTACGCCGTCCGGCGGGCGGACTTCCCTCTGGACTGACGGAGCGAACGATGAACCTATCCGCTTTCGATCGGCGGCTGCCGGCGCTGCTGTTCGCTCTCACGGCCGTGACGGGATTCGTCGATGCGGTGAGCTACGTCGCCCTCGGGCGCGTGTTCACCGCCAACATGACGGGCAACGTCGTGTTCCTCGGATTCGCCATCGCGGCGGTGCCGGGGCTTTCGATCGGTCGATCGGGAGCCGCTCTCGGGGCCTTCGCTCTCGGCGCGGCCATCGGCGGTGGACTGACGGCGCGGATGGGCAGCGGTCCGCGCCAGCGCTGGACGAGCCTCGCCTTCTCGATCGAAGCCGCGCTCCTGCTCGTTGCGGCGGCGGTGGCAGCCGGTGACGGCAACGACCCCATGGGCGATCCGGCGCGCCTGTACGGAGTGATCGCCCTGACTGGCCTGGCGATGGGCGTTCGCAACGCGGCGGTGCGCAAACTCGCGGAGCGCGACCTCACTACCACCGTGCTGACGCTGACCATCACGGGGCTCGCGGCGGATTCCTCGCTCGCGGGCGGCGCCAATACAGGATGGACGAGGCGCGCGGCGTCGGTGGTGCTGATGTTCGGGGGGGCGGCGGCCGGCGCGTTGCTCTTGCGGTATTCAGTCGCGCTGCCGATCGCCGTTGCCGGCGTCATCTCCGGACTCTGTGCGGTGGGTGCGCGGCTCGCGGGATCGGGCTCCGCGGTCACGTAGAATCCAACTTCCACACGCTTGCATCAGATAGGCTGCGCTCGAGCGGCGAACCCCCGAGGCCCTCCAATGGCCCTGTACAAGCTGACCTACTTCGACGCAGCAACCAGCCGCGGCGAAGAGTGCCGCCTGGCGCTCCACGTCGCCGGGCTCCCTTTCGAGGACGAACGGCTGAACGGCGATCAGTGGGCTGCCCGCAAGGCCAGCACCCCCTTCGGCGCGCTGCCGGTGCTCGCCATCGACGGCCGGCAGCTCGCGCAGTCGAATGCCATCCTGCGCTTCATCGGCTCGCAGCATGGATTGCACCCGGCGGAGCCGTTCGAAGCCGCGTTGCACGAGTCGTTGATGTGCGCCGTCGAGGATCTGCGGATGCGGATGGGGCCGATCATCCGCATCAAGGACCAGACGGAGAAGAAGCGGGCGCGGCAGGAGGCCGCGGCGGGTTATCTGCAAGAGTGGGGCGCTGCCGTCGAGCGCCAGATCGGCGCGGGGCCGTACCTGGCCGGGGCGAAGCTCTGCGTGGCCGATCTGAAGCTGTTCGTCGCTGTCGGGGCGTACCTGAAGGGAACGATCGATTACATTCCGACCGACGTGTTCGGCGCGTTCCCCAAGCTGCTGCGGTTGGTCGAGGCGGTGAAGGGGCATCCAAGGGTCGTAGACTGGTACGCAAGGACCTGACTACCAGTCTTCCTTCTCGAACCGCATTCCTGCCTGCGAGGCGATCCAGGCAATGTCGGCCATCACGTTCGGATTGCCGCAGGTGAGAACGACCGTCTTCGAGGGTTGGATCCTTTCGCGCAGCACCGCCAGCGGCCGCTCGCGGGGGAGCGCAAGCGGGACGGCAGAGGTTTCCGCCGGCGGCAGCCCGAAGACCTGGCGAAGCAGGTTGTTCGCCCGGCCGGACCCGAGTTGCAGGTCGGCGAGGTCGCTTGCGGTGGGCCGGCTCACCGAGGGAACGTAGACGAAGTCGAATGCCTTCGCCTTCTCGATCTCGAGCAGCTCGCGGTGGTAGGCCAGCTCCTCCCGACTGCGGTTCGCGTGCAGGAGCGTGTACCGCGCCGGGTGCGCCACACCCTGCTGCGCCTCGAAGTGCAGTTGCTTGACCATGGAGACGAACGGCGCCAGGCCGGTCCCGGTCCCCACCATGAGCACGTGGTCGAACCCCGCTGCGCGCTTGCCGAGCGTGAAGTCGCCGACGATCCGCTCGAGATAGGCGAGCCGCTCGTTGGTGTGATCCTCCATCCCGCGGAAGAGCGACTCGGTCAGGCGGCCGAGCACGCCGTCGCGATCGCGCTCCAGCACCACGTAGAACTCCAGGTAGTTCCCCTGGGCGGTCTCGAAGGGCGCCGAGGAGATCGAGTACGAATGCGTCACCGGGCCGCGCTTCTGCTTTCCATTCGCGTCCAGGTCAGGGACGTAGCGCACCTCGTTTCCCTCCTTCACCTTCCGGGTGAGAAGGCAATCGTCGCGGCGGAGCGCGATGTATTGGCCGGCCTGGTAGGCGGGAAACGGCGAGCTGTCGAGAGCGACTACCCGGAACAAGGACAGGCTCGGAGAAAGGCGGTGCCACTCCACGATCCGACCGCTCCTCAGGTCTGCCATCCTCGTCACCTCAGCACGTGAACGCCGCTAGCGGGTAGACGCCGCAACGGGAAAGAAGGTGCGTAAGGAACGGGCTATATCGCAGTCGTCCAGCGATGGCGCAAGGCGAAGCTCACAGTTCTGCCCGGTATCGGTTCCATTGCAATTCGGGGCGCAGATCTCGACGTCGATGAACGCGATGGTGGTCCGCTCCGACGAGCGCACCTCGTTCTACTTCTCGGGTGGCTTCGGATTCTAGGAGCGGTCGGCCCAAGGCTGGCCTGACGGCCAGCGCTCGAGCGCGGTTCATGCCACGGTTGGAAACGGCTATTGTTCGGGGTCGAGGCAGAGCCGACCATGAAATCCAGCCCCGGCGCAGGTCCGCGGTGCGGCATGGGCCGCCTGATTGCTCGGCTGCTTCGTCCCTATCGGGGCTGGCTGGCGATCATCCTTTTCGCCACCGGGATCGAGACGGCGATGAGTCTCGCGGCGCCGTGGCCGCTCAAGATCATCCTGGACAACGTGATCGAAGGCCGCCCCGTGCCCCGGTGGCTGAACCACCTCGCGAGCTGGATGCCCGGCGACGACCTGATGCGGAACGCAGCGTTCGCCGCGATCGCCACCGTCCTCATCGCCGCCGTCGGTGCACTGGCCTCGTATCTCGACAACTACTACACGGAGAGCGTAGGGCAGTGGGTGGCGAACGATCTTCGCGTCGCGGTCTACGATCACCTCGAGCACTTGCCGCTCGCTTATTACGACACGCACCAGACCGGGACCCTCCTCAGCACCATCACGGACGACATCGGGACCATCCAGGATTTCGCGTCCTCCTCCACGCTCGGCATCGTCGTGGATCTCTTCACCATCACCGGAATGCTGGGCCTGATGTTCTGGCTCAACTGGGATTTCGCCCTGATCGCGGTGGGCGTGGCGCCTTTCCTGCTCCTCTTCGTGGTGCGCTTCCGGAAGGCCGTCAAGAAGGCGACTCGTGAGGTCCGGCGCCGCGAGAGCGACATGGTGAGCGTGGTGCAGCAGGGGCTCGAGTCCATCCGCGTCGTGAATGCATTCGGCCGTCAGGAACTGGAGGAGGCACACCTGCTGGAAGCGAGCCAGGCGACGGTCCAGGCTGCGCTGAACGCCCGGCGGGTGAAGTCGCTGCTGTCGCCGGTCGTGACGGTGACCGTGTCCTTCTGCACCGCCTTCGTCCTCTGGCGGGGGGCGTCGCTGGTCCTCGCCTCGGCCATGACGGCCGGGTCGCTGACGGTCTTTCTTTCCTACCTGAGCAAGTTCTTCAAGCCGGTCCAGGACCTCGCCAAGATGAGCGGGACGATCGCGCAGGCAGCGGTCGGAGTGGAGCGCGTCCGCGGAATTCTCGACATCGACATGAACATTCCCGAGCGAGCGGATGCTCGAGACCCCGGAAGACTCGAAGGAGCCATCGAGTTCGATCGCGTCGCCTTTGCCTACGACGAGGCGCGCCCCGTGCTCAAGGGCGTGAGCTTTTCCATTCCCGCGGGCGAGTTCGTGGGTATGGTGGGGACGACCGGGTCGGGGAAATCGACGGTGGTGAGTCTGATCCCGCGGTTCTACGATCCGAGCGGGGGACGCATCCTCATCGACGGAGTCGACATCCGCGATTACAAACTCCAGCCCATGCGCGACCAGATCGGTTTCGTGCTGCAGGACACCGTTCTGTTCCGGGGCACGGTGCGGTCGAATATCGCCTACGGGCGGCCCGGCGCCTCCGACAGGGAGATGGTCGAGGCAGCAAGGCTGGCCAACGCCCACGATTTCATCATGCGGATGCCCGACGGGTACGATACCCAGGTGGGTGAACGAGGCTTGACGCTCTCGGGGGGAGAAAGGCAGCGTATCGGAATCGCCCGGACCATCATTCGCGACTCGCCCATCCTCATCCTGGACGAGCCGACTGCTTCGCTCGATTCCGAGTCCGAAAAGCTGGTCATCGAGGCGCTCGAGCGCGTGATGAAGGGACGCACCGTGATCACCATCGCTCACCGCCTCAGCACGATCCGCGACGCCGACAAGATCCTGGTCCTCAAGGACGGGCTCGTCCTGGAGCAAGGCACGCACGACGAGCTCATCGCGCTCGGCGGCGCCTACGCGGACCTGTACCGCATCCAGGTGACCGGGAGCGGCTCCGTCGATCGCCGTCAGGTCATCCGCAGAGCAGGAGGGTGAATGGCGTCCCGATCCCTCGTCGTTCTTCCCGACGACTCAGCAAGGCCCATCCTCGACGCGATCGGGGCCGCATCGAACTCGATTCGAGTGAAGATGTTCGTGTTCTCCGATCCGGCGCTGACGCAGGCCGTGATCGCGGCGCGGCACCGCGGAGTGAAAGTGCAGGTGATGCTCAACCCTGCTCGCCGCAGCGGCGAGGAGGACAACGAGAAGACGCGCCAGGAGCTCGCCGACGGCGGCATCGACGTCATCGACAGCAGTCCCGAATTCCATCTCACGCATGAAAAGTCGATGGTGGTGGACGGAGAGACCGCGTTCGTGAAATCGCTGAACTGGGCCACCAAGAACCTGACAGGCACTCGAGACTACGCCGTGGTAACGTCGCACAAGCGCGAAGTCGGCGAGATCGTCGAGTGCTTCGAAGCCGATTGGCACAGGCAGCGCTTCGAGCCCAAGCGGGCCAGCCACCTCATCTGGTGTCCGGGAGGCAGAGAGCGGATCACCAGTTTCATCGAACGGGCGAGGCACACGCTGTTCCTGCAGAACGAACGCTACCAGGACACGATCGTGATCGAGCACCTGGTGCGCGCGAGCCGCCGCGGAGTGAAGATCCACCTCATGACCCGACCACCGCACACGCTCAAGGAGGACAAGCTCCTCGAGGGGGTCGGAGGGCTCCGCATCCTGGACGACGTGGGCGTCAGGATCCACAAGCTCAAGCACCTGCGGCTTCACGCAAAGATGTTCCTCGCCGACCGTGTCGCCTCGATCGTGGGTTCGATCAACCTCGCTCCGGGCAGCCTCGACGACCGCCGTGAGCTGGCGATCGAGGTGCGGGACCCGGACGTGGTCGAACGCCTCTACGAGGTCGCCCACCACGACTGGAACCACTCGCACCCACTGGACCTGTCCGACGAGGGACTGCTCGCCGACCTGGAGGACCGCGCAGAGGAGGTCGCGAGGCTGGGCGTGATCGACAAGGGGGCGGGCAAGAAGGATCGCGCGTAGGGTTTGACCGGCCAGGGGCCGCGTCAGTTACTGCGTCGGCAAAAGCGGCCTGACTGTCTCCGGACGCTCGCAGAGGCCACGGACGTGGCGGGTTGCCTCGCCACGTCCGTGCGTCCGTTTCAGCGCTTCAGCGCTTCAGCGCATCGCAGATTCCTGCCGGGGGTAGTTGCGGACCACATCGCGGATTGCTTCACTCGTGCGCAGTGATCTGAAGCCCGCGCGAACCTCTTCTGAGAAGAGTTGCGGCTGCTCCCAGGCCGCGAAGTGCCCGCCTTTGTCGAGCTTGTTGTAGTGGATCAGTTTGGGATACGCACGCTCTGCCCAACTCCGCGGGGTTTGATAGAGCTCGTCAGGAAATGCGCTCACAGCAGCCGGGACGGAAACGCCTTTGACACTGAAAAAGCCGAACTTGTTCTCCCAGTAGAGACGGGCTCCGGAAAGCGCCGTGTTCGTCAACCAGGTGATTGTGGTGTTGTCGAGGATGTCGTCCCGGGTGAGGCCGGCGGATTCTCCGGCAAAGACGCGTGAGATCAGCGCGTAGCTCCACGCATCGTGGTCCAGAAAATAGGCAGCCAGGCCGACGGGGGAATCCGCAATTCCGTACAATGTCTGCGGGCGCAACCCCATCTGGTAGCCGTAAGCGATGCCTTTGCTGTAGACGAATTTCAGCCGCTCGTACGCTAGTGTCTCGTCGGCGGAAAGACCTGATGGCGTCGGAGCGCCGGACTGGGCCGCCTTGTCAATGTCGGGTGGGATGACGCCAGGCATGTTGGAGTGAATGCCGAGCAATTCCGGCGGAGCGTGCGTAGCCATCACATCCGTGATAACCGCGCCCCAATCGCCGCCTTGGGCCACGAATTTCGTGTAGCCCAGGCGCTTCATCAGCACAACCCAGGCACGCGCGATGCGGACAGGGTCCCAGCCGGTGGTGGTTGGCTTGCCCGAAAACCCGTAGCCCGGTATCGACGGAATCACCACATGGAATGCATCCGATGCGCTCCCGCCATGCGCCGTGGGATCGGTGAGTGGATCGACAATCTTCAGCTGCTCGACGACCGAGCCGGGCCAGCCGTGCGTGACGATGAGCGGCAACGCATCTTCATGTTTCGAACGAACGTGAATGAAATGGATGTCCAGTCCGTCGATCTCGGTCAGGAACTGCGGCACGGCGTTCAGTCTGGCCTCGCATTTGCGCCAGTCATATTCCGTCCCCCAATAGCGCGCGAGCCTCTGCATCGTCGCGAGCTGCACGCCTTGCGATTGGTCCGTGACCGTTTCCCGTTCAGGCCACCTCGTCGCGTTGATGCGCCTGCGCAATTCGATCAGTTCCGCTTCCGGCACGTCCACATGAAACGGACGAACAGCGCTCTTGTCGCCGCCTGTGTCTTGTGTAACTGGAGTCATGGCTTTACTCCTCTCTGAAAACGCAGAGGACCCGGCGGGCGCGTGCCCGCGCTGCCCCCTAAGCGCCTTGGCGCGACGTCAGTCAAGCTGCCCGAAGTCAGTACGACGAAGGTCGTAGAACACTGATCGACCTGGACTACTTAGCCCGCAGCGCGACGATTTGGAGACAGTTTTGGAGACGTCCAAGTCGGAGTGGCCGTATGACTTCCCCAGGTCACTCCCGGGTCGTGCCGCGGAGGACACGCGGTTATGCCGCTCATCATCGGCAACGCGTCTTGATGGGCCCACTTATGAACGAACGCGGTCAACAGGACACGGAGCGCCAGCGAAACCGTGAACGTCATGAATCGGGATTCCACGCGAAAAGCACGCCGCCATCTTCCGAGCGTTCGAGCAGGAGGATTCATCGACGACGCGCATGTACGGCGGCACCGGACTCGGGCTGACGATCGCTTCCCGGCTCGCGGCCCTCATGGGCGGAACAATCACGGTCGAAAGCGAGGTCGGACGGGGCAGCACGTTCCGTTTCACCGCGCGATTTGGGCGCTCCATGAAGAGCGCGTCGCCAGGTGTCGTAGGCTGGCCACCCTCACTCGAAGGGTTGCGCGTCCTCATCGCGGACGACAACGCGACGAATCGCCAGGTGCTCGATCAGTGGCTGGGTAGCTGGCGCATGCGATCCGAAAGCGTCGGTGACGCGGCTTCTGCCCTGGAGGCCCTCACTCGAGCCGCCGAGCGTGGCGAGCCCTTTTCGCTGGTCCTGCTCGACTGCCCTGTGGGCCGTCATCTCCCGGGTGCTGTCAATCTCTCCCGAGCGAGACCGCCAGGCTCACGGCTGATCGATTCCACCGCGATCCTGCTCGCATGCGGTGGTAAAGCGGGCCTTCTCGAAAGCTCCGCCAGGGATTTCTCGGAGCCTGCCTGAGCACATGGCGCGGGCGCGGGCCGCGCTACGTGACCACGACCTTCCACGCCTGTGCCAGGCCCCCCATGCGCTGCACGGCACGACCGGTAGGCTGCACATCCTGCACACCTTCTGCTCGCGCTTGGCGATGCGGGGCGCGACGGCCAAGCCGATCCGGGAGCTGGCCGGGCACGTCAGCCTCAGCTCACCCGCGAGCTTCCGCCTCACGTGGGTCATCCGCGCAGACCCACCCCGCTTGTGTGGATGAACCGAGCTGCGTCGGTCGCTAACCTTCCAGAAGCATTCTGGATTTCCACGCAGATAGGAATTTTCCAAGCGGTGGTGCTTTCAACCGGGGGCCAGACTGGAGGCGGCAAATGCAGGTACATGGCATCGCTGCTCTAGCTTTCCTCACGGCGGCCAGCGCCGTCGCGCCGGGTTGCAGTCCTGGTGTCATGCCGGCCGCGGCCGGCTCAGTCACTGTGAGTCCGCACCAGACCACGGTCGGCTTGCGCGGAACGGTTGCTTTCACGGCAATCGTCACCGGAGAGCCGACCCCCAACGTCACCTGGTCCGTGCCCGAGCCCGGCGGAGGCACGGTGGACGCGTCGGGAAAGTACACCGCGCCCGCGAACCCGGGAAGCTTCCACGTGATCGCCGCGAGCGTCGCCGATCCCACCAATAGCGACGTGGCGACGGTGGCGGTGACGGCGACGCCCGTGATCACGGTGTCCGTCTCCCCGAAGACCGCCGCCACTACGACAAGAGGCGCGTTGACTTTCAGCGCCGTCGTCGCCGGCACCGCTGCCGGACAGTCGACGGCGGTGACCTGGTCGGTGCAGGAGGCTAGCGGCGGGACGGTGGATGCCTCGGGGCACTACATCGCGCCGGGAACCGCGGGGACCTTCCATGTCATTGCCAGCAGCGTAGCCGACCCGACAAAGACTGACGCCGCCACGGTGTCGGTGACCTCGATCGCGGTCGCGATCTCGCCCAGGACAGCCGCCACCACGACTGGAGGCGCGCTGACGTTCACGGCCGCAGTGACCGGCAC
>Ga0137393_10003590_pt1 | contig 10090 bp, 9 predicted proteins | sample 15con2h34BmetaG_FD_101396 | JGI IMG/M metagenome (GOLD analysis project Ga0137393, IMG submission 101396) | Vadose zone soil microbial communities from Angelo Coast Range Reserve, California, USA - 15con2h3.4B metaG | ecosystem: Environmental > Terrestrial > Soil > Vadose zone > Saprolite...
CCAGCATCGGGACAACCTCGGTGGAGGCTGCGCGATGGCAGCGTCCGCGAGCGAGATTGCGCGGCAAGGCAAGGCAGTCAGCGTCCCCTTCGCCGATGGATTTGCCAAGCAGGTCGGCGTCATCGAGCGCACGTTGAGCGGATCGGCGACGGACCGACGGGAGCAGGCGCTGACGATCGTCGCCGCGATGATCGGCGGGATTGCCGCCGCGCGGGCCACGGCAAAGGCGAACCCCGCCCTATCGGACGACATCCTCGTCGCCGTTCGGCGCGTCCTCGGTGAGCTCGGACCCGCAGCGAAGCCGGCAGCGACCAGGGCCCGCGTTAAGCGGCACCTGAAAGCCCATCGACGGGCGACTTGACGACCGGATTTCGTATCTGGAAGTCGTCGGCTCCGTGACTGCTCGAAACTCAGTGATCTTCTTCCGAGGCTTCGTCCGCCTCCTCGGCGTTTATCCTGTCCTTGCCGACCAGTTGCTCGATCTCGCCGCGCGCCCGGTCTCCTTCCTCCGCGGAGATCTTTCCCGCCACCTCCAGGCGGTCCACGATCCACAGGGCGCGCTTGCGCAAGGCGCGTGAGTGGCTCTCGGGAGTCCAGCGCCGTGGAGCCGGAAGCATCGCCGCGAGGATTGCTCCCTGACTCACCGACAATTGGCTCGCCGAGACGCCAAAGTGCTCCCGCGAGCCCGCTTCGATGCCGTAGACGCCATCGCCCCATTCAGCCACGTTCAGGTACAGAGCGAGGATCCGCTTCTTGGGCAGCGCTTGCTCCAGACGCCGCGCGAGGATCAATTCCCTCGCCTTGCGCAACAAGCTGCGATCGCCGGAGAGCCAAAGATTTTTGGCCAGTTGCTGGGTGATGGTCGAGGCGCCCCGGCCCAGCGACTGCTTCTTCCACGCCAGATCCAACGCATTTTTGAGCTCGTCGAGATCGATGCCGTGATGCAAAAAGAAGCTCGCGTCCTCCGAGGCGATCACCGCATCGATGGCGCGCGGCGCGATCGCCCCCAGCGGAATCCAGTACTGCCGGCGCCGAGGCTTCTTGCCCTGCGACTGCGCTGCTTCGTCCCGGGCCTGGATCAGAGCGGTGGTCCCAGGGTTGTGATCGAGCAGGTCTCGCGCATCGGGCAGCGTCGCGTACTCAGAAAGGCACCACAGGCCAAGCGACAGCAGCAGCGCAATCGCGAGCCAGCCGAGCCAAGAGCCCTTTCGCGCCGCGGTGCGAGGCGTTACGGGCGCAACGGCCGCGGTCGGTTCAGGAGCAGCGATTGGCGGTGAACCGACCGCGCCCGAAGACGCCCAAGGTGGGTCAGCTCCCTGTCCCCCGGATGGGCCACCTTTCGCCGGGGGCTCGCCACTCATGCCGCAAATCGTAAAAACGCCCCCCGGGCAGGTCAAGGCAAGGTATGACCGCCGCGTTCATTCAGAGCTTGACGCTTCCACATTCTCTTGCTCGACGGGAAGGCCTGTTCTGCTTGCACGGATTTGTCCTATTCGCTTAGCGTCCCCGCCGAATCGATTCAGTCTCATTTTCGATTCAAGCAAGGAGAAGTCATGGCGCAGAATGTGAAGGTGGGCCTGTTCGTTCGTCTCGAAGCGAAGCCAGGGAAGGAGTCGGAAGTAGCGCAATTCCTCGCTGGCGCGCTGCCGATCGTGAACGATGAGCCGGCGACGATTCGCTGGTACGCTGTGCGTCTGTCCGAGAAGACGTTCGGAATCTTCGACGCTTTTCCCGACGAACAGGGCCGCAACGCACACCTCAATGGGCGCGTCGCCGCGGCGCTGTTTGCCAAAGCGGGCGAGCTGCTCTCCAAGCCGCCGGCGGTCGAAAAGCTCGACATTCTCGCCGCAAAGTGACGAGACAGGCGAACCTCCCCGACAGACTTCCAGAGCGAGCACTCGGCTCAAGGTCTCCCGGACCTCGAGCCGAGCCCCCTCATTAACTCATCACTCTTCGCTGTGGTCGTCCGTGCTCCAGTAGACGCCGATGCATCCGTGGCCCGTGAATGACGGACCGCCCAAATCGACGCACCGATTCGGATCCGTCGGATGACCGTTGCGGGGCGGGGTCAGCGGGACAAAGACATGGTTGTCGTTGCGGTTCACGGCCACCGAGTGAGCGTTGTATGCGGTGGTCACGCGGGTGACGAGCTCGTTGCTCTCAGCGTCGATCACGCCCAGGACTGGGCCACCCGGATTGTTCCGTGCAGCCAGGTAGTAGCGACCGTCGCCATGATTGAACCACACCTCGTCGCTGCCGCCGACCGTGAGAATCTCGCGGACGATTTCGCCGTCCTCCGCTTCGATCACCACGGTGCGAGATGGATCGGTGCAGCCAATCAGCAAGTGCTGGTCCGGGCCGAGGGCAAGGCCGCCCGGGGCGCAATTGTTGACCCGGAACAATTGAGTCAAGTGTCCGTTCCGGGGGTCGATCACCGCGATCGCACCCTGTTCGGCCACGCCATTCAGCTCGGGGATGGAGACATAGAACCGGTGGGTCTCCGGGTTCCACACCGGTTGTTCGACGCCGTTGCTGAAAGACGTGACTCCAAAGGGCGCTCCCAGCGCCGCGTTGAAGGTCACCCGCCGGACAACATGACGGGGCGCTTGCGTGGAAATCAGGGTCAAGAATGGCGGATCGTCTGCATTGTTCACCACCGCCAGGAGGTGATCCGCTGGATCGTATGCCATCTCATCGGAGCGCCGCTCGCCGCCGGTATGAATTGTGTCGATGATTTGATTTGTCGCCAGATCGACGACTTTCACCGAGCTGTTTACCGCCGGGCCCGGGCCGTCCCCTACCCAAGCTTGGTTTTGGCTATGAATCACCAGCACGCCATTCGGCCCGGAAAAATCATTCCCACGGGGATCCGCGCCGACGAAGCCAGGAACGCGCGTGATGAAAGTATTGTTTTCCGCGTTGTAGATGTCCAAACCGGCGTTCGATCGGTCCGCGAGATAATAAGTCTGCGTCGCCTGGTCCACCCAACTGATGTCATACGCGGTCAGCGGACGTCCGGGGACTGCAATCACCGCCCGAAGGTCGAGATTGCCTGAGTCCCCCTCTCCATTGCTCACGGCGTTCGTGGACTTGCCGATCGTACTTCCGCTGCCGCAAGCCGCCAGCACCGCGGCGACGGCAATGATCAGGACTCTCTTTCCCCATCGACGGGCCTCGAATGTTTTCACGGCTTCCCTAGTTGTCTTAGATATTAACTTTTTCATGGATTCCCCCTGTTGAATGCTCGGCGTAGGCCGAGGGACGCGGATGCTGCGCCATCGGTTCTCAGCGAGTCAAGCCCCGTTGCCTACAAATTGCGTTTGACGCAGCGCGTACAGAACATTCAGCGGTTGAACGCCCGCCGCCTTGAATGCTTATCAATTGAGCCGGATCACCAGACGCGGACGCGGTCGGCGGGCGCGAGGTAGAGCGCCTGGCCGGGTTTGACTCCAAACGCCTCGTACCAGGCATCGATGTTTCGAACCGCATCGGCACGATACTCGGCCGGCGCATGTCCGTCGGTGACAATCCGTTGGCGAAGCGCCGGTTCGCGGATCTTCTGGCGCCAGTACTGAGCGAAGCTGAGGAAGAATTGTTGATCGCCGGTGAGACCCTGAACCACCGGAGCCTCCTGGCCGCGCAAGGAAAGACGATATGCGTCATAGGCTGCGGCAATCCCGGCCACGTCGGCGATGTTCTCGCTGATGGTGAGCTTTCCGTTGACGGCAAGGTCCGGGAAGGGGCGATAGCCGTCGTATTGCTTGACCAATTGTTCGGCTGACTCCTTGAAGTGCGCGAGGTCCTCCGCGCTCCACCAGTTGTCGAGCCGGCCGCCGGCGTCGAACATCGCACCCTGGTCGTCGAAGCTGTGGCTGATCTCGTGGCCGATCACCGCTCCGATCGCCCCGTAGTTCATCGCCAGCGAACGCTCGGGATCGAAGCCCGGAGGCTGGAGGATGGCGGCTGGAAAATTCAGGGCGTTCATCGCCGGCAGGTTGACCGCGTTCACCAGCTGAGGGTTCATCACCCACTCGGAGCGGTCGACCGGCTGACCGAGCTTCTGAAGATTGCGGCGATACTCGAACAGCGATGCGCGCTGGGCGTTGCCGAGCGCGTCTCCGCGAATCACCTCGAGCGCCGAATAATCGCGCCACTTGTCCGGGTAGCCGATTCCGACTTTCAGCGCGGCAAGCTTCGCCTTGGCCCTGGCCTTCGTCGCCGGGGCCATCCAGGGGAGACGATCGATGCGAGCGCCGAACGCGGTGGTTTCGTTGCGCACCATCTCTTCGATTCGAGCCTTCGCCGCGGCCGGGAAGTAGCGCTCGACGTACAGCTTGCCAACCGCCTCGCCGAGCGCGGCGTCAGTGGCATCGACCGCGCGCTTCCATCGTTCGCGCAGCTTCGGCGTGCCGGTCAGCACCTTGCCGAAGAAGGCGAAACGCTCGTCGACGAACGCCCGGGGGAGGTAATTGCCGACGTGCTCGAGGGCGTGGAAGGCCAGGTAGTCCTTCCAGGTCTCCAGCGGCTGATTGCTCACCAGCGCCGAAATGCCGGTGACCGCCCCCGGCTGCCAGACAACGAATGGGTCCTGCCGTTCGAGCCCGGCGGCGGCGAAGAAAGCCTCCCAATCCAGACCCGGCGCGCGCGCCTGGAAATCCCGTCGCGACCAGTGATTGTTTCCCTTGAGCACGTCCTCCGAGTCGGTGCGACTGGAATGGACTTCGGCGATTCGATGCTCCAACGCGAAAATCCGGGCGGCCTTCGCCTCGCTGTCGGAAATGCCGCTGAGCGCCAGCACGGCCGCGACGTAAGCTTTGTATTTGCTTTGGATCTCGTCCATCCGCCGCGAGGTGCCAACGTAATAGTCGCGATCGGGCATGCCCAGTCCTCCCTGGAGGAGGAAGGGCGAATAGCGGCCTGGATCGTTCAGGTCCTGCGCAACCCACAGGCCAAACAGATTGTCGGTGTGGAGCTGTGTCGAGTTGAGCACGTCCACGTCCGCACGCAGCGTCGCGCCGAGAAAGCGCGCGAGCTCTTTCGCGTTGGAGATTGCCGCGATGCGATGAAGCGTGGTTTGGAGTGGCTCGAGGCCCTTCGCGTCGATGCCCGCCTCGTCCATGAAGCCTTCGAAGTAGTCGCCGATCTTCTGGGCGTCGGAGCCGGCGGCAGCCTTGGTCTTTCCCGTCTCCTGGAGCAAATCGGCGACCCGTCGTGCGGTCAGCTCGGCCAGGACCGAGTTTCCCCCCCAGGTGCTGCGATCGGCGGGGATTTCGGTGCTCTGACGCCAGGTTCCATTGGCGAAGGCAAAGAAGTCGTCGCCAGGCGCGATCGAGCGATCCATTCCCGCAAGGTCGAGGCCCACAGAAGCGGGGGTGCTACTCACGCCCTGGCGCACGTGGTTGGCTCCCGGAGCGCACGCGGCGGCAATGAACACGGACGCGGCGGCCATGAACACAGTGATCGCCCCGAAAACGGGATGGTGGTGGTCCATCCTTGGCAATTGGCGCTGCCTGGACCGGTTTTGTCAACGCATCGATTCGCGGTGTTCCTTGAACATCGCGCGAATCACCCGCCAGGCGAGCTCGATCTCCCGGCGCGTTTTCTTTGAAAGATAGTCGCAGAGCTCATCCACGATGACGTGACGCCTTCGTTGAAAGCGACTGAACAGGGTCGTCAAGGAGACGTTCAAACCAACCGCTAGCTTCCGCACCGTTCCGAGCGTCGGTGAGAACGCGCCCTGCTCCACCCCGCGAACCGCGTCGACCGAGAGTGTGCTCTTATCTGCTAGAGATTCCTGGGTAAGGCCCCGCTCCTGCCGAAGAGCTCGAACCTGCGCGCCGAACTCCCGCTCTACTGTAGTAGAAGCCATTGCGTCCTCCTTGGGTCTAAGCTTGGCAACGCCGGCCTTGAAGAAAACCGAGGGCGCGGAGGAGGGTTCACTCGTCGGTTCGAAAGCACACCGGACGAGCGAAGCGAGTTGCTACAGGAGCATCAAGAGCTCGGCGAGGCGAGTGAGACGCAGCTGGATTGCCAAGGTGGACTTGCGAATGACGAACTCATCGCGCGATCGCCGCTCCTCATCTGCCGAGACGTGCAACTCGCGGAGCCTCTTGACGGAGCGCTCGCCCGTTTCGAGGTAATGGCGAAGCTCCTGTTTCAAAGTCAACAGCGCAAGCAAGCTGAGATCTGGCGGGGGACGGAGATTTTCGCTGAGCCGTTTGCCGAGCCGGGCGAGCACCTGGTCTGCGCGCTCGGCGACTTTCTCGAACTCACTCAGAAACCGATCTGTTTCGGCAGAGAGCATCAAGGGCGCAAAAGGTTTGTTTAACAGACGCGAGAGCACCCTGTAAAGAATCACGATGCCCGTCACTTTGAGTGAAACAAATAAAAACTACTCCGAGGGAACGGTTGCTGAGCTGCGCAAAACCGCCACTGCCAGAGGAGATTCATTTGTTGAATTCTCGCCAGTTGTCCCGTCCCGCCGCCGGGTGATTTGGCCGTTGCAACGGCGCGCGAACGGCGTCAGGGTCAACTCATGTGCGCAGCGGCCTACCTTCCGATCGGGGACTACGCATTGATCGGTGACTGCCACGGTTCGGCGCTCGTTTCCCGGGAGGGCGCGATCGACTGGGCGTGCCTCGCCCGCTTCGACGAAGCAGCGATCTTCTGCCGGCTCCTCGATGCCGAGAAAGGCGGCACGTTCGCGATCGTGCCGCGCGATCCGTCCAGTGTCTCGAGGCGCTACCTTCCCGACACCAACGTGCTGGAGACCTCTCTTGTGACGAAGACCGGCGTCGCCCGGCTGCTCGACTGCTTTACCATGCGCCAGGGCGGCCGGACTCATCCCTACCGGCAGCTCCTGCGCGTCGTCGAATGCATCGCAGGCGAGGTGACCTTCGACGTGGTGATTCGGCCGCGCTTCGACTATGCGAGCCTGCGGCCGTGGCTTCGTCACCACGCCGATCGCGGCGTCTATTCGGCCGTTGGCGGCGACAGCGCATTCGTCCTCCAGGCCGACGTCCCGCTCCAAATCTCGCGCCGCGACTCGAGCTTTCTTGGGGCGATGACCATCCGCCACCGGCAGCGGCGGCGATTCTCCATCCTCGCCCAATTGCCCCACGACATGCGGCTGATTCGGCTCTCCACCGCCGGGCTCGATAGACGGCTAAAGGCAACCATCGCCTGGTGGCGTCGCTGGGTGCGGCGTGGCAGGTACGACCCGACCTACCGCGAACAGGTGGTGCGCTCAGCCCTCGTTCTCAAGCTGCTCACCTGCGCACCGACGGGGGCGATCATCGCCGCGCCGACCACCTCGCTGCCCGAGCTGCCCGGAGGCGAGCGCAATTGGGACTACCGGTTTTGCTGGATACGCGATTCGGCGCACATGCTCGCGGCGCTTTTCGCGGTGGGCCACCCCGAGGAGGCCACCAGCTTCAAGCTGTTCATCGAGCGAACCGCCGCCGGAAACGGGGAGGACGTGCAAGTCGTCTACGGCTGTTACGGCGAGAGGCGTCTCGCCGAAGAGGAGCTGGGCCATCTTCAAGGTTATCGCGGCTCGCGCCCGGTTCGCGCCGGAAATCATGCGGCGGACCAGCTGCAGCTCGATGTCTATGGCGAGCTCCTCAACGCCTCTCACCTTTGGCGTCGCGCCGGAAACGAGATCGGCGAAGATGGTTGGGCCTTCTTGCGCGGTCTGGTGGACGCAGCCTGTGCGCACTGGAATGAGCCGGACCACGGCTTTTGGGAGGTGCGCGGCAAGCTGCTCCATTTCGTCGAATCGAAAGCAATGTGCTGGGTGGCGCTCGAGCGCGGCATCCGGGCGGCCGAGGAGCTGACGCTGCCCTGCGACATCGACCACTGGCGAGCGGTGCGGACAGAGATCCGCGCTGCGATCGAACGCGACGGGGTCGACCCTGAGCGCGGCTGCTTCGTGCAAAGCTTTGGCTCGCGCGAGGTGGATGCGAGCCTGTTGCTTTTGCCGATCGTCGGGTTCATTGGCCCGAATGACCCGCGAATGCGGGCCACCGTCGATGCGATCGAACGCGATCTGAGCGATGGCCTTCTGGTCCGCCGATACCGGAACGAGGCGGTCGACGACGGGCTCCCCGGCGGCGAGGGCGCCTTTCTGATGGCTTCGTTCTGGCTGGTTGACGTCCTCGCCATGCAGGGCCGCCTCGCGGATGCCGAATCGCGGTTCCAGCGGCTGCTCGGGCTGGCAAACGACGTCGGCCTGCTCGCCGAGGAGTTTGACCCATCGACCCGGGAGCTTCTGGGGAACTTCCCGCAAGGGCTCACCCACATGGCGCTGATCAATTCCGCCGAACAAATCCAACGGGTTCGCGCGGGCCTGAACCACACATCCCCGGTGGCCGAGCGCGGCAACGCGCGCCCCAATCGCCCCGTTGCGCGCAAGACGCTGCATCATGCGCCGATCAAGGCGCGTCCGCGTTCTGAGCGGAAGGCAGCCGATTAGGGTCTTTCCTGGCGGGTAAGACGGGAGGCCTCGCCCGTGCTACGAGGCGGAGATGTTCCCCCTCGGACACCTTGGCATCGGCACCTTTGCCGCCGCTCGGCGCGTTTCCACGGACGGACTGCCCTGGTTCCTCTTGGGAACCCTGCTGCCCGATCTCATCGACAAGCCGCTTTACTACGCTCTTCGCCTGGCTCTCGGGCACCCCGCCTGGATCGTCGTCGGCACGCGCACGTTTGGACATACCTTGCTCTTCGTCCTCCTCCTTTTCGCGGTGCTCCCCCGGCGCATCGGCGCAGCGCTTTCGCTCGGGATGTTGACCCATCTTTCCCTCGACGCGTTGGGGGATTTCGTCGGTCCACTGGTGCCTTGGCTGGACCAGCACCTCAGCTCGCCCAACATGCTGCACGCCATCCTCTTCCCCCTGTTGGGGCTCCGGTTCCCGGTGATGCCGTTCAAGAACGCCCTCGAGCACGCTGCCACGCTGGGCAACCCCTGGATCCTCACCGGCGAGCTTGTCGGAGCCGCGCTGCTCGTCTGGCAATGGAGGTCGGGCGTCTTCGCGCCACTGAGGCGATCTCGGCAATCGGCGCGAGGGCAGAGCGAAACCGCGCCACCGGCGAGGTGATTAAGGCAGCTCGAAGGCGTCACTGGGCAGACGGAAGCGCCTGTTCTGGTCAGGATTCGATCGTCGGATGGCGTTTGTGCCAATCCGTGGCCTGCTCGTAGGCGTAGGCGAGGCGAAGAACCGTCGCTTCACCACCGGCCGGACCGGTGATCTGCAGTCCAATCGGCAGTCCCGCGCCGGTGAAACCACAGGGAACGGAGATGGTCGGCAGACCCAGCACGTTGAAGGGTCTCGTGTTGTGCAGCATGAGGACTTCCTTGGTCCGAAGGGTGTTCAGGTCGCCGAGGAGATCGGCAATCGCGAAGGGAGGCACCGGGGTGGTCGGAGTGACGAGCAGGTCCACGCCCTCGAAGACGTGGGAAACGGAGCGTCGAATCTGCTCGAGCTGGACGCGGCTTCGAATGTACGCTGGCGTTGCGACGTCCGCCCCGGCCTTGATCCTCTTCAGCGTCTCGGCCTGATAGAGTTCGGGCGTCTTGGAAACGTATTCCTGGTGGTACGCGTAGGCTTCCGCGGTGAGCACGCTCCCGAACGGAATCGTGATTGAGGAATAGGTGTCGTCGCTGGCCAGTGGCCCAATGTCGCGCTGGCTGGCGGTGAGTTTTTTCAAAACGGACAGGGCCGATTCCATCGCCGCCTGGATCTCGGGATGAAGCGCCTCATAGAAGTAACCTCGCGGAGTGCCGAGGCGGATCGAAGTCGTCCGCGCGGCGAGGGTCCCGGCATAATCTGGAACCGGAAAATCGGAGCTCGTCGCGTCCTCCGGATCGTAGCCGGCGATCACCCGAAGCATCAGCGCCGCATCCTTCACCGTGCGCGTCATCGGGCCCAGGTGATCCAGCGACCGCGCCAGCGGAATCACGCCGCGGATGCTCACCCGTCCATAGGTGGGTTTGAGGCCAACGATGCCGGCGTAGCCCGCGGGTTGGCGGATGGAGCCCCCGGTATCTGAGCCAATCGCCGCGTAACAAAGTCCCGCCGCGACAGCGGCC
>Ga0137393_10003597_pt1 | contig 10083 bp, 5 predicted proteins | sample 15con2h34BmetaG_FD_101396 | JGI IMG/M metagenome (GOLD analysis project Ga0137393, IMG submission 101396) | Vadose zone soil microbial communities from Angelo Coast Range Reserve, California, USA - 15con2h3.4B metaG | ecosystem: Environmental > Terrestrial > Soil > Vadose zone > Saprolite...
CTCCCCGCCGCCGCACTACGCAGTTCACGGTTGGAAATCCTTGGGGCTGGAACCGGCAACGCCCCAGCCTCGCCTGAGATATGGCTAGAAGCCGTCCGCCAACTTATGTCTAATGTCGCCACCGGTAAGCTGCGTATCGACACTGAGCGAGTTCCACTACGCGAAGTCGAGGACGCTTGGCAACGAGACCAACACGGTCGGAGAACGGTCATCATTCCGTAGTCACATTCACACAACGGGCAAATCGTACATGTCGTAATTCGGATTCCGCCGGTGCGCAGCGGGTCCAGCAATTGTTGGTGAATGGTCGACTAACCGGAAGCCATCCGGCTTCCACGTCGGGATTAGTCTTCTGAAGTCGGCTTGTAGGATGTGATCTCCGCACTTAGCATCGGTCATGGGCGGATTACGAGCGACCACGGAAGTAGTCAGTTGTGGGACTGCTGGGTGCTCTTTTTCGGAAGGCTGTTTGGTGCACACATGGTGCACAAGACTTTGCAAATGGGTGATTCCGTGCAAATGAGCGCACTCTAAGTGATTCAAAACAAATGAAGCGTGGTGTGTACGAACAGGGCAGGAAAATTTGGCAGACCGCCGCCAAGAAAACTGCAAGGGTCAGCGAGTCCAACCGTTTGGTTTTTTTCCGAAGCGTCGGATATCACGATACTGTCACGCTAGTCTTGGAAATCCCCGAAAAAGCGCAAAAAGATAAATACATGAGAACTGCTGCGACGCGGCAGGTGACCGCGGGAGCAGCGGAATTTTGATCCGCTGAAATCCGCTGCTCTCCCTTTTACGGGATTTTTGTCGAAACACAGAGCCCAGACAGGTGTAAATACTGAAGCTGAAACTTCTCTCGCATCCTCTATATAGCCACAGTGCGACGAACACAATGTGATCGCAATTGCCTTTTCTGCGCCGGAGGGTTTAGGGCCGTGGGCAGCAAAACGGCATAGGTCGACGCCAAAGCCAGTAGACTCAAATGCTTGCGAACGGATTGAAACGAAACTAAAATCAACTTGGCTTCTCCGTTCTAAGGTGTCATCGGTTTGTTTCGTTCGTGCCAGGAAAGTGAAAGGATAAGTGACGATGGAAGCGTGATAGTCGCCGATCAATAGAGCGGAAGGTAGTTCCTATCCGGCGACGCATTTGTGAATGAAAGAAGGGCTACGACCAGCGATTTTGGGTAGACTGCAACGCAAGAATGACGCAAAATTGATGAAGTCGTTTTAATAGGCCAATAAGTTCTTTATTATCAAGGGGCCCGTAGCTCAGCGGTTAGAGCAGCGGACTCATAAACTGTGATCGGACAAGTCAAACAAACGAGATAGCTGAAAACTCAAGAGTTTAGCTCCCCTTCACAACCCATCACTGCCCATCATTTCCGGTCCTGCAACGCAAAAAGAACGCAAACTGAACTCGCAGTTGTTTCTCCTCAATGCCCAGGGTGTCCGCGCGGTGATCGTCTTTGGTTCAGCCGTTTGTCGAACTGAGATTTCATCCGTGAGAACTGTTTTGCTCGGCGGCGGTTTGGAAAACCGCCACTGGGCTACCTTAATAGTGTAAAGGTCTGAAGTGAGTCCCACATCGCAGATGGTTTAACAGCTACACCGGCGTTGGGAACCGTTGGTCTCCGCGTTGGGCGAAATTTTGGAAGCACCCTTCGGTCCGAAGCCGAAGGGTCGCTGGTTCAAATCAGGCCTCCGCAACGACAATTTATTTCCTCTCAATTGTTTCCCAGCGCCCCGCAACCATTCGAATCGACAGCCCGCCCTACCGCAACATCGTCCAGGCCCCGACCGCAAGGCATAGCGAGGGCAGCGACTTAGTATATCTTCCGAAAGTTCCGAAATAAGCCCACTGTCGGAAGCGATCGATGACTTCCGACAAGCCGACTTCCATGATAGGTCTTTGTCAAGAAGGCAAGAGCTCTCCCTGACGCGCTCAGGAGGAGCGCGGGTACAAATCTTTCTGCTGCTTCAGCGCGTCGTGTTGGCCTCTCGGCCTGGGTTCCTCTCAAATAGAGAACCAGACTTCCATTGGCTGTCCAAGATCAGCGAGTGGTCTTGGACAGAAGATTGAGTTTGTGTTCTCTTGCCAGTCTCGAAACTTATCAACGGGAGCATCGGGAGCTTGCGCTCTCGTGCCCAGTCGGCTCAACGGCAAGACCTGGCAGGCGACGCGCTGAAAAAAATCTTGTTGGCTGCACGGCCTTTATGCGGCGGTGCGCGCTTCGTTCTCGATTACCAAAAAGTTTCGTTGACCGCGATCGACCGCCATCAGATACGCGACCAGCTTCCTGGCTACGGCCAGCGTCGCGCGATTGGCATTACCCTTCTGCTTTTCCTTGTCATACAGCATGGCCAGCGCCGGGCTGTAGCGTGGGGCCATCTTCGCCGCTTCGATCAATGCCGTCTGCAGATGTTTGTTGCGCTACTTCGATAGTGGCGTGCGCTGCACCCGTTCATCTCCGGGCATCTCGCTGAAGCCATCAAGCATTGCAAGCCGGAAAGAAAGAGGGCCCAGGTCACAGTGCATGGGCCCTTCCGTTCACGTTTCTTGTGGCGAGAATGGCGCCAATGCGGTTGTCGACTCGCCGCTTACAGCTTGCGGCGAGCTTCGTCTGCGTCTTCGGCAAGGTCGTTCATGAGAGCGAAGAATGCAGGCGACTGGCCGATGAACAGTCCCATGTCCGTTAAGAACTTGACGACGCCCTCAGCGATGTCCCTTGTTTCGGTCGGGCGAATGACGGAACAAGGCGGCAGCTTTCGACTGATGAACGGGCACGGCTCTGGCATGATCAAGTTGGTCTGAAAGTCCTCGCCGCCAAACGGAGAAGAATTCAAGTCCGGAAAGGTGACCGACACACCGGTCACTGGATCCACGGCAGTCTTTTGAGGCGCGTTGCCCGCCTTATCCGCCCAGGTTTGGAAATGCATGGTCTCGGTGGGACCAATGCTGATCAGGATTCGCAAGACTTCAGGATGCGTAGCGCGTTGTGCCATCGCCGGATAGAGGGTGGTGCCACCTTGTTCGATGGTCGGAAAGTGGAAGGCTGCCGTATTCGCGATGACCTGAAGGAAGCTAGCATCGCTGGTGTCGGCGTCGTTCCTGGGAATGGCTGTGTGTTGCCCTTTGTTTAGGTCCGGAATCGCTTGCGGGAACGTGAAATTGGGATCGAGGTCGGGGTTGTGAGTGCTGCTGCGGTAGCGAGTCCACCAACTCGTGTCCAAGGTAAGTTGCATGAGGTTTGTGAGCCGCAGCTTTCCGCTGGACCCGGTTGCCGTACTCCCTGGCAGAGTGCGAAAAGCCTCCAGACTTACGGGATCGGCTCCCTTCGATATGAGGTATGCGTTCAGGAAATTCTGATGCGTGAACTCATCATCGGTGTTGTCGTGGACGTACTGCGCCATGTCCGAATCCAGCATCTGAAGGGCGGCCGTGTAGGCTGGATTGCCGCTTCCCCCTGGGACCTCGCTGGTATTCGGGATGCCTCCGAGTTCGTTGTACTGCACCCAGAAGTCGGTCTCCAAGATTTCCGCCGCGGCCGCGAACCTGAGCAGTGCAGCGTCTCCCGGTGTGAGGCGGCCTGATTTTTCTTCTGGTCCATGGCTGACAGCCGAAAGCCGGGTTGCAAGGAGCCCGGCACCGGCGGTTGCTGCTCCTGCTGCCAGGACTCCTTTCTTCAAAAATGAACGTCGATTCTCTTTGTGATTGGGCTTACTTCTACCTTCTTTCATGTTCATTCTCCTTCTATGACCTTTGTCTACTCCTTAGTGATGACGGAAGTCCTTTTACACTGTAGTTTCCTGCAAGAAGAAATCCGAGAAGCCCTTGTGGAACCGGGGGGTTCAGCGTGTGGCAAATGGTTCCGGGAAGCTTGCGGGCCGGGCCGATGATGGCGCGGCCGCTTCTTCGCCAGCTGCGGATTCGCTCGTAGTCACTCGCCCACCTTCCGCGCCCTCTTGTGAGGGATGATCCCGAGAAGAACCTCCGCGGCGCAGGTCCTTCCCTGATTCATGCTCTCCTCAGCGCTTGCGCACCTTCTTCACGACAAGCTCCGGTGAAAGCCCGACGTTTTTGAAAAGAAGGCCTCGCAGGGACACCGTGTTGCCATCAGCCAAAGCGGTAACGTCTGAAACGCCTTCGAAGTCCGTGTTGCTCGACGTTTGAACATGGATGCTGGTGATGCCGTCGCTGGTGAACAGTGCTGGCAGCGCATCGAGACTAAAGTTGGGTGGCACTATCGAACCGGCCTTCACGTTTGCTGTCAACTGAGTCATCCGAAGCCGCACACGGTCAGTGATCGCCGCGACTGGGGGACCTGGATTCGCCGGACCCATCAGCCGGATCTGGACGGTCTGACCGGGCAATAGTTGCGATGTATCCATCGCTCCTTCAAAAACACCCTGCAAAGCACTCGGTACCGGTAAGCCGTCAGCCTCCACCTGGAATCCCGGATTGCTCAATGTAACGACCGTAGGGTTGCCAACGCTCACGTTGTTGATGCTTCTGAGTTCGTCGAGCACAACCATCTCGAAGTGCGTCGCGTCGTCGATTTTGAAGACGACGCCTGCGAGCTCGTCGTCCTCGGCGTCGTCTTCGAATCCAATCCTTTTGGCCAGGAACACTCCCCCGGCCATGAGCTTTGCGTCCACGTCGACGACTTGATTGTTCTGCAAGCAGATGAAATTATTCGCAGCGCAGGCCTCGAAATCTAACTCCGAATTGCTGTCGGTTGTGATCGGAAAGTCCCTGTCCAGCGTATGCAGCGTGAACTTCTTGTTTGTGGTATCGAGGTTTTGAACAGCTCCCCTCAAGTCATCCAGATCATCCAGCTCACCGGCTGGCTTCATCGTGAGTTGCTGGACGCTGACTGCCCCGGCGAGACTAAAATCCACACCTAGAGTTGTGCCGAGAATTGTGCCGGGGTTGACGTCCACCTGAATGCCGGCCGGTGAATTCGCCATGATGACAATACCCGACCCTGGGAAATTAACCGTTGAAGTAAGCATTCCCATTGGTTTGATTTCGCAGACGGCTCCAACTGCGCAGCCGGCTAGTGCGGCTCCCGTGTCGTTCTTGAAAGTGAGTTCAGGGTTGGCAAACGTGAGGGTGAGGCTCGTGAACGTCCCCGCAGGCACAGTGGCTGTGCTGAGAAACGCCGATTCTGTTTCGAGTTGCTTTACCTCAATTTGGATTGGCCCTTTGCCGCCCAGCAGGTCCACGCTGCCCGGATTGAGCGTAGCCCCAGTAACGCTTACTTCGAACGATAGCAGCGTCACGCCCGCTGGCGGCGTGTCCGTCATCGTGACCGACACCGCCGCGGCTCCCGGGGCTGCGGCCGCCGTAACGGTGATCGTGGCAGTGGCACTTTTCATGGTATCGTTGACCGAGGTCGCAGTGAGTGTGACGGTGGCCGGATTGGGAACGGCAGCTGGTGCATTGTAGGTGACCGAACTCGAGGTCATGTTGGAGAGCGAACCGCAGGTGGCCCCGCTGCAACCTGCGCCGGAGAGAGCCCAGGTGACCCCTCTGCTCAAGTAATCATTCATGACAGTAGCCGTGAAATTCTTCGTTCCGGTGCTGGCCGCCACGCTGGCGCTTGTCGGAGAGACAGTTACGGACGCTGGCGATGGTGGTGGCTGAGACGGAGCGCTATAACCGCCGCAGCCCGCAAGGCCGAGAAGGCCCGCAGACAAGATCAATCCACACGAAATAAAGCGCGGCATCAGACCAACGATGTGTCGTGGCATGTTCGAACGCCTCCCGAATCAGTGGTGCAGCCCAGCCCGCTTAATTCGATTGCCTATCGCCAGGTATCCCCAGAAGGGAGGTTAGACAATTCACGAAATGCGTTTGTCATGGGATTGTCGGGGAGATGTAAAAAACCATTGACACTTGCGCCGCTGGAGCAAAGTGTCGGTAGATCGCGTTTTGCTCAACAATGAATCAGGTGCAGCAAAGAAGCCTTTTTCTGTAAATCCCAGCACGCGTGAACCGGGTTTTCCTCAGTACACGTTAGGGTCGACGATAAGCGGGGTTCGATGGCGAGGGCGGCACATAGTCTTGGCCATACTTGTTTTTGTGCGCCAAATTCAGGGCAGTTGTTTCCTCGACACGGAGCACGCCGAAACTGCGGGAATCTTCTGAAATTGTGACTTCGCGGCTGAGATTTTTGAGGTCGTCCGGCGTTGCACGCTCATGCCAAATCCGCAGTACGTACCGTCCGCGTGGAACGCCGGGAATGGCTACATTGCCTGTTGAATCAGAAACACCGAATAAAGGCGTGTTGAGTGCCAGGACAACTGCGCTCATTTCCGGATGGATGTTGCAGAAAATATAGCTAACTCCGGGCCGATCAAAATGCACGATGTGGCTCGTGCCGGCCTCATAGAGTCCCAGGTCAAAGCGCTTTCCTTCGAACAGCGAAAAAACGTTGTGGAAAAAAGGATCGTGGTTCGGAAATTCGACTGAGGCGCCCACTTCGACAACAAGAAGGCGTGGGTGAAAGGATTTGTGTTCCTGGACGAGTCGCAGTCCTTGCGCCTGGGAAGAATTTGTCAAGCGTGTCACTGTGGGTGTTCCGACAGCAGGCTCAAGCCACACCACAACGCCAGGGGCGTTTGCCTCTTTCTTGGAGCTCTCAGCGTCGAACAATTCAACCTTGCCTGTGACAAGGGATTCTTGCGCTCCGGCGCTGACTACGGTAGACGCGACGACCAAGAGGAGCAAGCACCGAGTTCGTCGCCGACGCAGGGTTACCATTCGTTGCCACCTCGGATGGGACTAAAAAAGAACGCCAATGGCTAGGTTGATGTGATTCGCATTCTGGGATGCTCCAGTGAGAGAAAAGGTTCGCAGGCGGCGATACTCAACGGAGAATAGCAGGTCAGAGCGCGGATGATACAGAACATTCGCCATCCAGCTTCGATCTCCAACAAGTGTGGGGTCAAAATAGGTTTGGGTGTTTGGAAAGCGCCTAACCTCACTTGCTTGTGAGCTGTCCTGTCCGAACACGCCGTTGAATTCGTACTTTTGTGCTGGCTTGAACTTCAACTGGGCCCAGCCTCCCGTCGCATCCAGACCATGCACAATAGTGCTCGGGTCAGAAAGTGATCCACTCCAGACAGCACTGCGTCCGAAACCCGCGCCGAAGCCGCCTATTCCGCGCCCGCGATAAAACTCTCCGCTCAGTTCGAGCCAGCCTGCAAAGGGCACGGACCAGTCAGACATGCCGGCCCATGCATCTACGTTGCGGCCCAATCCCCAATTCTGGCGGCTGCAGTAGCCCGCAGTTCCGAACGTGAAAATCCGGCCGAATGCCCGGCGATTCCAGGCGATACGCGTTCCATAAGCGGGCTGCTGGGATTTTTCTCCGGCCTGGGGAAGGCGGACATATTCGGCTTGGGGTAATTCACCGTCGAGTGGGTCCAGGAATCCACCTTGGAAAAGCAGGTTCGAGTTCTCAGAAAAATCCAGCCGATGTTCGATGCGCACTTGCGGCGTCCAGGTCCACAAATTCCCTGCATAAGAAAGCGCCGGAACGGCTAACGAGGCAAGCGACGTAGGAGAAAGCGGCGAGATAAACAGCGGGTCTTGTCCGGCAATGATTGAAGTGCGCGCCCAGTCGAACCGCACGGTGGCTGTCCGCAGGCGGAAAAACCCTGAGTTGACTCCGTTTGGTATGTCCGGGACTCCACCCGAGAAATCCATCTGTACATCAGCGCTCATCTTCGCCCCATGGACCTGCGGGCCAAAGACTTCAATCCCCACCTCCGATTGGCGCATCGTCGCGCCAAAATTCCTGCTAGAATCGAGCGCAGTCCGCTTAAGTGCCACTGCGGGGAAATCCGCGCTATCCACAGTTCCGTTGTTAGCGAAAAGGTTTAAGAGAGCGATGCCAGAGAGGCGGACGCGGTACTTTGAAGCGCTCTCGACCTTGGTTTGATACTGTTCGTCAATCTTACCTGTGAGGAGTTGCTGGTCCTCCTCCAGTTTCGCCAAACGCTCCCCAACGCCTTCGGCCACCTTTCCCTCGGGAGGCGTACTTGGGGACACGGCCCCGGAGCCGACAACGCTACCCCGCCGAATGGTGCTGCGAAAATCGTGGTCAACAACTTCCAGACGCTCCTGGGTCTCGCGAAGTTTTTCGGTTAATTCAAGGTTCGTAGCGTGGGCACGGTCAATTTCCGCGCGCATCTGCAAAAGCAGAGTACGCAAATCACCAATCTGCGTCTGTAATTCGCGCAGGGATTTGTCGAGCGATCTTTGCGACGTTGCCTCTTGAGAAGGTGCAGGTTGCTGCGCGCAAACTAGGCTACACGTCAGCGGTATCGCCATAGCCACAATTCCGGTTCTGCCGGCGAGATGAGCCAGTGTCCGTCGTTTCATATTCCACCCCTCTGCGAGGACTGTTACATGCTTTGATGAATTCAATCAAGCGGCGATGCCATTGCCTAAGTAAGGTCAAAAGGAGGCACGTAAGTCGACAAGAGCTAATCTCTATGCATCTGCCGTCCCACATTTGTCCCCATGACATCTTCGGGTGAGACCGTCAGCGGAAGGAAAAGCTTGAAGACATTGGAGCCAGGGGCCGAGCTTTCCAGGGCAATGCTGCCCCCATGCTCCTGCATGATCTTCTGAGCTACTGTGAGACCGAGCCCAGTGCCACGTTCCTTTCCGAAACTAACAAACGGCATGAAAAGTTTGTCGCGAATGGATTCGGGTACGCCTGGCCCATTGTCCTTGAAGCGGATCTCGAGGCCCTTTGGCGTTTCGCAAAGCACCACTTCGATTCGGCCCGAATCTCGAGAAACAGCCTCGCAGGCGTTTACCAGCAGATTGTCGAATACGCGCTGGAGCTTCTTCGGGTCGAACTCAAACCAGCATTCGCAGCCGCCATCGCAGCCGACCGAAATGGCGACACCTTCAAATTCCGGCCGGGCGCGAGCCATATGCACAGCGCGCTCGATTGCTTCCTCGACGTTTCCGCGGACCAGGTGCAATGACTCCCGTGTTCGCGAGAATTCAAGCAGCGATTCGATCATTTCCGTCATTCTTTCGACGGCAAGGCGGACCTCTTTGTACAGCTCCTCTCTTTGAGATTGCTTCAAGTTGTCTTCGCTGAGGAACTCCGCGTTAGCCACAATCGCGGTCAGGGGGTGACGTAAGTCGTGGGAAATCGAACTTGCCATGCGTCCGATCGTCGCAAATTGCTCCGCCTCGAGCAGGCACTGTTGGGTTTTCTGAACGTTTTTCCGCATCTCGTCGAATGCGGCAGTTACCTCAGCTAGTTCGTCGCCTTGTCGCACTTCCAGGGGATACCCGAAGTCACCTCTCTCAAGCGCGCGCACCGCTTTGACAAGGTTGTTCAGAGGGCGCGTAAATGTGTCTGCAATCAGGAGAACCGCAGCAGTCGCTACTAGCACGGCTCCCAAGCCTAGCCAAATGATGAGTCGTGTTAGGCTGTCCAAGAATTCGATGGCCCGGTCGTAAGATTTCAGCACGTACATCACGACCGGCGAGCCATCACCGGGAGCCAGCTCCACTGACGTAAACAGAAATCTCTCTCCACTCAGCCGGATCTCTCGCGCATCGGCTACGTCGCGCGAAGGAGCATTGCGAATCTGGCGGGCCAGCTCTGCCTTCTGGACCGCAGGGAGCGTGCTCACTGTGATGGTATTGCCCCAGCTAAAAGCCACGTCGCCTGAAGCAATGCGGCTAATCTCTTGAGCTGCGCGCTCATCAGTTTCATGGCCCACGGCCAGAACCCCAAGTGGGCTGTTGTCTGACGGGGCGCCAAAAAAGATGGGTCGGACAATGACCTCGTAGAGATGCTCGCCGTCGACCCACCAGTGTCGCGAGTCCTCTTGACGGAGAGACTTCTGCAGCAGTTCCTGAGCGTGAGTCTGGCTGAACGGCGGTGTTGTCGCGTGCAGCGCGACCACCTTCCCGTTACGGTCGGCGAGCAGGAATAAATCGCTACCGCCAAGGTGCCACAGGTCGGTGGACGCATCCTGGATGGTCGCCGCGTGCTGCGTTGTCATCAGCGCTTTGAGGCTAGGCAGATTCGCAAGCAGC
>Ga0137393_10003601_pt1 | contig 10076 bp, 6 predicted proteins | sample 15con2h34BmetaG_FD_101396 | JGI IMG/M metagenome (GOLD analysis project Ga0137393, IMG submission 101396) | Vadose zone soil microbial communities from Angelo Coast Range Reserve, California, USA - 15con2h3.4B metaG | ecosystem: Environmental > Terrestrial > Soil > Vadose zone > Saprolite...
CCCTCACGGCCATCTGACCCAGTTCGGATGACTCAGGGGTAAGGCCACGACAACGGCCCCGGGAATGCGGGACGGAAGCATCGCCCGTCCCGCATTCCCGGCGACCTGGCTCACGATCCCACGGCTAGACCGAAGTTACGGGGTCTCCGAGTAGGAATCTCGTGCCTGACCAGGCACGCGAGCCCTCCGGCGATCTCATGATGTAGCCAGGAAAATCCTGGTGTGTTGCCACGGTTTCCCGGCTGTACGCTGTTAGGCTGCGGTCATGCTGGAGCATCCGACGGCGATGCACGTGGCCAGGATCAAGAGCTCGCACACCGACAAGCAGGGCCGGCACCGCGAGTACGAGTCCCGGCTGCTGCGCCGCACCTACCGCGAGGACGGCAAGGTCCGGCACGAGACCCTCGCGAACCTGACCAAGCTCCCCGATCACGTGGTGGACGCGATCGAGGCCGCCCTCAGGGGCGATGCCCTCGCCGCTGCGCAGGGTGCCCCGGGGACGGTGACGATTGCCCGGTCGCTGCCCCACGGCCACGTCGCCGCCGCCTGCGCGATGGCCGCGAAACTGGGGCTGCCGGGGCTGCTCGGCCCCGCCTGCCCGCAGCGCGACCTCGCCTTCGCCCTCATCATCTCCCGCGTCGTGCGGCCGGGCTCGAAACTGTCCACCCTCGCCTGGTGGCCCGACACGACGCTCGGCCCCGACCTCGGCATCGACGGCGCCACCACCGACGACGTGTATGCGGCGATGGACTGGCTGCAGGCCCGGCAGGACACCATCGAGTCCCGGCTCGCCCGCCGCCACCTCGCCCCGGCCGCGAACCCGCAGCGGATGGCGCTGTTCGACCTGTCCAGCTCATGGCTGGAGGGCACGCACTGCCCGCTCGGCGCCCGCGGCTACTCCCGCGACGGGAGGAAGGGCAACGTCCAGATCGAGTACGGGCTGCTCACCGACCCCGAGGGCCGCCCGGTCGCGATCCGGGTCTTCGAGGGGAACACCGCCGACCCCGCCGCGTTCACCGCGATCGCCGAGGTCGTGCGCAACGGGTTCGGGCTAAGGAAGATGGTCATGGTCGGCGACCGCGGCATGATCACCACCGCCCGCATCGAGGCCCTGCAGGAACTCGACGATAAGTACGGGTGGATCACCGCGCTGCGCTCACCCCAGATCCGCAAGCTCATGGCCGACGGGCCGCTCCAGCTCAGCCTGTTCGACGAGCAGGATCTCGCCGAGATCACCTCGCCCGACTTCCCCGGCGAGCGCCTCATCGCCTGCCGCAACCCCGCGCTGGCCGAAGAACGCGCCCGCAAGCGGGAAGCCCTGCTCGCCGCCACCGAGAAACTCCTCGCCCCGATCGCCGCCCGCGTCCAGGCCGGCCGGCTCGCCGGAGCCGCCGCGATCGGCACCGCCGTCGGCAAGGTCATCGGGAAATACAAGATGGCCAAGCACTTCGACGTCACCATCACCGACGGCACCCTCGCCGTCGAGCGCAGGCAAGCGCAGATCGGCGAAGAGGCCCTCCTGGACGGGATCTACGTCATCCGCACCCCCGTCCCCGCCGAAGACCTCGATCCCGCCGCCGCGGTTACCGCCTACAAGAGCCTCAAGCACGTCGAACGCGACTTCCGGCACATCAAATCCGACGACCTGGACCTGCGGCCCGTATTCCACCGCCTCGACAAGCGCGTCCGGGGCCACGTCCTGATCTGCATGCTCGCCGCCTACCTCACCTGGCACCTCCGCCAGGCCTGGGCACCGCTTACCTACACCGACGAGGAACCGCCCCAGCATGCGAACCCGGTCACCCCCGCACGCCGCTCAGCATCCGCCGACGCGAAGGCATCCCGCCAGCACGACGAGGCCGGCCGCCCCTACCGCAGCTTCCGCGGCCTGCTCGCCCACCTCGCCACCCTGACCCGCAACCAGGTCCGGTTCGCCGGCGCGCCCGCAGAAGTCCCCGTCCTCACCGAGCCGACCAGCGAGCAGCGCCAGGCCTTCGACCTCATCGGCGCCACGATCCCGCTCACCCTGAGGAAGTAAGTAGCCAGGACAGCCACCGCCAGAATCGGCGAAACAGCAGGTCAGCGCCGCACTCGGCTGCCAAACCAACCGTAACTTCGGCTTAGTCCAGGCGACGCCGCGCCCCTTCGGCTCGCTGTGTGCGGGCGAGTGAGAACGCCGCCGGTCGTCGTCTGGGCGCCGCGAGCCCAGCAGCCCTATTGCCGGGCGCTCTTAGCCCTCCGCCGCCGTTTCCCCGGCTGATCCCGCGTCCGCCTCGGCAGCGGCCGGAGGCGCCGTAGCGACGTGATCCGGACCGTCGGGAGCGACGGTCGCCGACTGGTCAAGCGCCGACCGGCCGAGCGCTGAGTTCCCCAGGGCCGGCTGGACCGGAGCTGACAGGCTCGGCTGGCCCGGAGCCGAGTCGCCCAGGGCAGGCTGAACCGGAGCCGACAGACCCGGAGCCGAGTCCCCCAGGGTCGATTGGTCTGGGGGCCCCTGCTCTCTGCTCGCAGCCCGCCGGCGACGGCGGCCGCCCTGCCTGGCGGAACCGCCCGTCTCGGCATCGGAGTCCGGCGACGCAGCAGACCCCCACGCGCTGGACCCAGCCACATCCGACGGCGGCGCATCAGACACCCGCGCATCTGTACCGGCCGCAGTGGCCGACCCAGCGGTGGCCTGCCCAGCGGTGGCCTGCCCAGCGGTGGCCGACCCGGCAACGTCCGACCCGGCAACGCCCGACCCGGCAAGGTCCGACCCGGCCAGGTCCGACAAGGCATCGCCCTGATCAACCTTGCCGTTCCTCTCGTGCCGCCCGCCTCTGGCCTGCCTGCCGTCCTTCGGCTGGCGGCTGTCCGCCTTGGCGCCGCCGCGTCCGCGCTGGCCTTCCTGGGCATGGTCGGTGAGCTCCAGCGACACGATGCGGCCGCGCCCGTTGCAGCACTCGCAGGGCTCGGAGAACGCCTCAAGCAGCCCGCTGCCGACCCGCTTGCGGGTCATCTGCACCAAGCCCAGCGAGGTGACCTCCGCGACCTGGTGCTTGGTCCGGTCCCGCGCGAGGCATTCGAGCAGCCGCCGCAGCACCAGATCCCTGTTGCTCTCCAGGACCATGTCGATGAAGTCGATCACGATGATGCCGCCGATGTCGCGCAGCCGGAGCTGGCGGACCATCTCCTCGGCCGCCTCCAGGTTGTTCTTGGTGACCGTCTCCTCCAGGTTTCCGCCCTTGCCGGTGAACTTCCCGGTGTTGACGTCGACGACGGTCATCGCCTCGGTGTTGTCGATCACCAGCGAGCCACCGCTGGGCAGCCATACCTTCCGCTCCAGCGCCTTGGCGAGCTGCTCGTCGATGCGGTACCGGGCGAAGGCGTCCTCGTCCTCGTCGTCCCAGCGAACCAGCCGGTCGGCCAGGTGCGGGGCCACGTAGCGGACGTACTCATCGACCAGGTCCCAGCCTTCGTCGCCGGCCACGACCAGCTTGCTGAAGTCCTCGTTGAAGATGTCCCTGACCACGCGGATGGTCAGGTCAGGCTCGCTGTAGAGGAGCTCGGGAGCGCTCGCCGTCTTCGCCTTGCGCTCGATGCTCTCCCACTGGGCCGACAACCGGGCCACGTCGTGGGCCAGTTCCTCCTCCGCGGCACCTTCCGCCGCGGTACGCACGATCACGCCCGCGCCCTCGGGCATCACCTGCTTGAGGATCTGCTTCAGCCGGGTCCGCTCCTTGTCGGGCAGCTTGCGGCTGATGCCCATCATGGAGGCGCCCGGCACATAGACCAGATAGCGGCCGGGCAGGCTGACCTGGCTGGTCAGCCGCGCCCCCTTGTGCCCGACCGGGTCCTTGGTGACCTGGACGAGCACCGACTGGCCGGACTTGAGCGCGGATTCGATCCGCTTGGACTCACCCTCCAGGCCACTGGCATCGAAATTAACCTCACCGGCATACAGAACGGCATTGCGCCCCTTGCCGATGTCGACGAAGGCGGCCTCCATGGATGGCAGGACGTTTTGCACCTTGCCGAGATAGACGTTGCCGACGAACGACTGGTGACTTGACTTGTCCACGTAGTGCTCGACGAGAACGCCGTCCTCGAGCACCGCGATCTGCGTCCGCTCGCCTCGCTGGCGGACGACCATGACCCGGTCCACGGCTTCACGCCGGGCGAGGAACTCGGACTCGGTAATGACCGGCGGACGCCGCCGCCCGGATTCGCGGCCTTCCCGGCGACGCTGCCGCTTCGCCTCCAGCCGGGTTGAGCCACGGACCGACTGGACATCGCTGGAGGGCCCGGAATCGTCCGGCCCGTGCTGACGGGGTGGCCGCACGTGCACCACGGTGTTGGGCGGGTCGTCTGGGGTCGGCTGGTCACCCTCGGCCAGTGAGCCGCGACGCCGCTTGCGCCTGCGGCGCCTGGTGCCGCCCGGTCCCTCATCACCCTCCTGGCCATCGCCGCCCTGCTCAGCGTCACCGGCCGGTCCGCCGTCGGCGGACTGGGCCTCCGCGTCGGCCGACCTCCGCCTGCCGCCGCGGGCCTGAGCGTTCTCGGTGGCCGCAGCGTCGTGGTCCGCTGACGCGGCGTCCTCGGCGCCGGGCGCCTCGCCGTCGCCGCGAGTCCTCGACCGGCTCCCCCGGCGCCGCCGACGGCGCCCGGCCGCATCCGTTTCGGCTTCCTGGTCATCGGCCGCAGCCGAGCTCGAGCCGGCACCGGCGCGACGGTCAGCTGATACCTCGCCGGCCTGCGCTGCCTGCTCTTCGGCACCATCGTGGTCCGCGGCCGCAGCTTTGGTGCGGGTGGTCCTGCGCCGCGATGACCCGCCCCGGTCACGGGCTTGCCCGTCCGGCTCGGCGCCCCTGGCCCCCCCGGCGTCGTCGCGTTGCCGGTCGCCGCCGTCCGCGGGCTCACCGGCCGCGGGCGGCTGGAAGATAACCGGCGGAGGCTGGAAGGTCGCGGGCGGAACCGCCGCGGGTGCAGCCGCGGCCGCCGGCGCCGCGGCGGATTGCGCCGGGGCAGGCGGGACCGCTACGGGCGGAACCGCCGCGGCCCGGCCTCTCGACCCAGCCGCGGCCCGGCCTCTCGACCCAGCCGGGGCCCGGCCTCTCGACCCAGCCGGGGCCCGGCCTCTCGACCCAGCCGGGGCCCGGCCAGCCGACGCCGTAGCCGGCGCTCCGCTGGCCGCCGTGTCAGGTACCTGGGCCGACGCGGCGGCCGACCCGGCCGGGGCGGACCCGGCGGCCGACGTACCTGCCGCGGTCGCCGCCACCGCTGGGGCGGGCTCAGCGGCCGACGTGCCTGCCGCGGTCGCCGCCACCGCCGATGCGGGCTCAGCAGCCGGCGGACCTGCCGCCCGGGTGACGGCGCGGCGGGTACGGCCTGTCGTCTTGCGGCCCCCCGCGCCGCCCTCAGGACTCGCGGGCGGGGCCGTGGCCACCGCAGGCTGCTGCGCCCCAGCATCGGGCCCCTGGCCCGCCTGAGGCCCGCTGACCGCCGGCGCAGCTCCTACGCCAGCAGGATCTGCGCTTCCGTGCCCATCACTGCTGTTCTCACTGTCGTTCAGCTCGGTTTCGAGCATCCGGGTATTCTCCCGTCAGGCTCCCGGGCGCGTGGGTTCGCAAAGAACCCGCCGCTCCGCGCAGGAGCTGGTCGTACGCGCTCGCTGGGAGGGTGCCCGTCTCGTGGACGGTCAGCGCTCCCGGGCGCGTTGTCTCTATCTGTCCCTGTGCCAGGCCTTGCACATGCGCCTCGGCTGCCGAGGCAGCCATTACGGCGAGTGGCCCCTGCGCCAGCCTGGTCACCAGCGGTGGTGACGACGGCGCAAGAGCAGCCACGCGGCGAAGTGCGGCCAGGATGTCGTCGGGTCGTACGGCAGGTGTCATGTGCCGAACAACCATTCGAAGTATCGCATACCCGGCGTTCCGCTCGTCCACGGCACGCCGGTCTGTCTCCATGGTGACCACCGCGGCGCGGGCGTCCATGCGCCTGAGTCCCTTGCTGGTCAGGCGCTCCACTTCCAGAGTGTCGGTGGCGAGAAATGCCTCGACCGCCATGGCTGCCTGCTCCGGCCCGACTCCGGGGAGCACGACCTCCCACTGGGACGCCTCCGCCGCGTTGGCGCCCAGAGACCCGGCTTCCTCGGTCACGTCGATCACATCAATCCCGTCCGGCAGGGCCGCGTCGAGCCCGTCCCGCACGTCGCCCACGGCGCACGCTTCCGTGAGAGAAAGCTCTAGGTACTCAGCCTCACTCGCGGTCCCCGTCGGGGCCGCGCCAGCGTAGGAGATCTTCGGGTGCGGCGTGAATCCGGCCGAGTAGGCGATGGGCAAACCCGCCCTGCGAACTCCCCGTTCAACGGCCCGCGCGATATCCCTGTGACTGGCGAAACGCATCCTGCCTCTTTTAGCGTACCGGACACGAAGACGCTGGACGACGGGCGGCGGGGCGGCCTGCCCGGCCGGCCGCGGCGGAGCGGGACGCGCCATCTAGACGCCCGGCCCGTTGGCCGGCGCAGCGGTGCCCCGCGCCATCATGGCCGGTGACTGTGCGCCTGCCACGGTCAGCGGGAGCAGCCTGGCTCCTGTCGGCCCGGTCTGGATCTCGGTGCCCATGGTCGGACATACTCCGCAGTCATAACAAGGAGTCCAGCGGCAATCATCCACCTCGGCCGGCCCGGCCGGGTCGATGGCGTCCTGCCAGTCCTGCCAGAGCCAGTCGCGGTCCAGCCCGGCGTCCAGGTGATCCCAGGGCAGCACTTCGCTGTACTCGCGTTCGCGGGTGGTGTACCAGTCCAGGTCCACGCCGTCGGCGGCCAGGGCCTGCGCCGCGCAGCGCGCCCAGCGGTCGAAGGAGAAGTGCTCTGTCCACCCGTCGAACCGCGCCCCGTCCGCCCACGCCGCCTTGATCACCTTCGCGACCCGGCGGTCGCCGCGCGACAGCAGGCCCTCGATGATGGCCGGCTTGCCGTCGTGATAGCGGTAGCCCACCGCCTTGCCATAGGCGGGATCGGAGCGCAGCGCGCCGCCCAGCTTGCGCAGCCGGTCATCCACGGTCTGGCGGTCGCACTGGGCCGCCCACTGGAACGGCGTGTGCGGCTTGGGCACGAAGGCGCCGATGGACACCGTGCACCGGATGTCACGCCGCCCGGACGCCTGCCGCCCAGCCTTGATCACTTCGCGGGCCAGCCTGGCCACGGCGAGCACGTCCTCGTCGGTCTCGGTGGGCAGGCCGCACATGAAATACAGCTTCACCTGCCGCCAGCCGCTGGCGTAGGCGGTGGTGACGGTCCGGATCAGGTCCTCCTCGGTGACCATCTTGTTGATCACCTTGCGGATCCGCTCCGACCCGCCCTCCGGGGCGAAGGTCAGCCCGGACCGCCGCCCGTTCCTGCTCAGTTCGTCGGCGAGCGTCACGTTGAACGCATCCACCCTCGTCGAGGGCAGGGACAGCCCGACGTTCGTGCCCTCGTACCGGTCGGCCAGGCCGGTGGCGATCTCGTTGATCTCACTGTGGTCGGCGCTGGACAGTGAGAGCAGGCCGACCTCGTCGAGCCCGCTCGCGGCCAGCCCACGCTCGACCATGTCGCCGATCGTGGTGATGCTGCGCTCGCGGACCGGCCGGGTGATCATCCCGGCCTGGCAGAACCGGCAGCCCCTGGTGCAGCCGCGGAAGATCTCCACGCTGAACCGCTCGTGCACCGACTCCGCCACCGGCACGATGGGCTTGCTCGGGTACTGCCAGGCGTCCAGATCCATAACGGTGTGCTTGGCAATGCTGTACGGGGCGTCCGGGCGGTTCGGCGCGACCCGCTGGATCCGGCCGTCCGGCAGGTAGTCCACGTCGTAGAAGCGCGGGACGTAGACACCTCCCTCGGCCGCCAGCGCCGCCAGCAGGCCGTCCCGGCCTTCCGGGCGCCCGGCCCGCTTCCACTCCCTGATCAGCGCCGAGATCGCCAGCGCCGCCTGCTCGCCGTCGCCGAGCACGGCGCCGTCGAGGAACTCGGCGATGGGCTCGGGGTTGAACGCGGCGTGCCCGCCCGCCAGCACGATCGGGTCGCCCGCGGCCCGGTCCGCGGCCGCCAGCGGTATCCCGGCCAGGTCGAGCGCGGTGAGCAGGTTCGTGTAGCCCAGTTCCGTCGCGAAGCTCACGCCGAGCACGTCGAACGCCCGTACCGGCCGGTGCGCATCGACCGTGAACTGGGGAATCCGGTGCTCCCGCATCAGCGCTTCGAGATCTGGCCAGACGCTGTAGGTGCGCTCCGCGAGCACGCCATCGGATTCGTTCAGGATCTCGTAGAGGATCTGGATGCCCTGGTTGGCCAGGCCGATCTCATAGGCATCGGGATACATGAGCGCCCAGCGGACCTCCGCGGCGTCCCAGTCGCTGACGACCGAGTTCAGTTCGCCGCCCACATACTGGATCGGCTTGCGCACCAGGGGGAGCAGCGGCTCCAGCCGGGAGTACACCGATTCCACGGGCATTCCCACAGCCTACCGGCCCGCCATTGACCGGGCCGCCGGCGTCAGCCGAACGATTGTCACGGCCGCGCGCTGCCCGGCAACGAGCCCGGTGCGGAATCGGTGTCGTCAGGACGACCCCGGTGCGGAATCGGTGTCGTTGCGGTCGGGGAAGCGGGCGGGCGAGGAGGCGGCGGGGCGGTACGTCGGCGGGCGCTGGTCAGTCGAAAGACGCCGGGTCAGTCGAAAACTGAATGGCGGCGGTGGATGGCCTGGAGCATGCCGATGGCGATCATGTCGGCGAACATGGCGGAGCCGCCGTAGGACACGAACGGCAGCGGCAGCCCGGTGACCGGCGTGATCCCGATCGTCATCCCGATGTTGACGAAGGCCTGGACAGCGAACCAGATCGCGATGCCGGAGGCCACCAGCAGGCCGAACTGGTCGTCGGCGCGGACCGCGATGCGCAGCGAGCGGACCAGCAGCACGGCGATCAGGCCGACGATCGTGATCGTGCCGACGAAGCCCAGTTCCTCTCCGGCCACCGCGAATATGAAGTCGGTGTGCTGCTCGGGCACGAAGTTGCCGGCGACCAGCGAGCCATGGAACAGTCCCTGGCCGAACATTCCGCCGGAGCCGATCGCGATCTTCGCCTGCGCGGCGCTGTACCCGGTTCCCGTCGGGTCGGCCGACGGGTTGACGAACGCGGTGAGGCGCTGCACCTGGTAGGGCTTGAGCAGGTGCATGCTCCACGTCACCAGGCCGGCCAGGCCGATGACGGCGCCCAGCCCGGCCAGCCAGCGCAGCCGGATCCCGGACAGCGCGATCACGCCGGCCAGCATCACCGCCATCAGGATCGAGACTCCGAGGTCGGGCTCGGCGATCACGAGGGCCAGCGGCAGCGCCCCGCAGGCCAGCGCCGCCACCAGATCCCGCGGGCGCGGGCGCCGGTCCCCGTCGCGGAGTTCGGACAGGATCACGGCCGTCATCAGGATCAGGGTGACCTTGGCGAACTCCGACGGCTCCGTCTGGAAGCCGCCGGGCAGCGCGATCCAGGAATGCGCCCCGTTGACGGTGCTACCCACCGGGCTGAGCACCACCAGCAGCCCGAGGCTGGTCATGGCGTACGCGACCGGCGCGTAGGTGCGCAGCGTCCGGTAGTCGAGCGTGCTCACGGCCGCCATCAGGATCAGGCCGATCATGATGTTGAGCAGTTGCTTCTTCAGGTACGTCTGGGGATCGGCCCCCGCCTGCCCCAGCCCGTGCTCGGTGGCTGACCAGACCAGCAGCACGCCGACCAGGCTGAGCCCGAGCACCGCGGCCGTCAGCAGCCAGTCGAAGCGGCGCAGCAGGGACTGTCTGGCCACGGCGCGCTGCCAGAGGGTCGTGGGGCGCATCAGGCCGCCGGGACGCAGGCCGCCGGGACGCAGGCCGCCGGGACGTAGGCCGCCGTAGCCCGGCCTGGACTGGCGCACCGGCTCGAGCCTGCCGTAAGCCCGGCCGTAAACAGAGCCGCCCCGGCCTAGCCCCGGGCCTCGCCAGGAACTCATGAGGATCCCCCGTATCCAGCCGGAGCGGTGATCACGCCTGCGGCGGAGACGCCCGGCAGCGCGGCGGGCGCCCGGCCGCCCGGGA
>Ga0137393_10003604_pt1 | contig 10070 bp, 10 predicted proteins | sample 15con2h34BmetaG_FD_101396 | JGI IMG/M metagenome (GOLD analysis project Ga0137393, IMG submission 101396) | Vadose zone soil microbial communities from Angelo Coast Range Reserve, California, USA - 15con2h3.4B metaG | ecosystem: Environmental > Terrestrial > Soil > Vadose zone > Saprolite...
GAAATATAAAGTAGATAACGGCGTCGCATTTGTCAAAGTTGCATCAGTTCCTCCCACCTTTAATTTCTTGATCTATACTCGATAGACCGGACAATGGAGTAAATACAATGGTTAAATTCTATACAGTTATGGGATTAGCCTTCCTAGTAGTCGTTTCAGTAGAAATGGCTTATCCGCAAGATGCGGGTCTGATTTTAACAGCGGCCCCGCGCGGCGATTACGCGGCAGAATCCGCTACTTATCAGCCGCTCGCTGATTTTCTAAGCAAAGCCACCGGGCAAAAAGTTACTTATAAGTTCTCTGACAATTGGCTCACTTACCAAGCTGAGATGCAAAAAGGTAAGTACGATATCATTTTCGATGGTCCCCATCTTGTTTCGTGGCGCATTTATCACATGGACCACGTGCCTTTAGTTAAACTTCCGCAACAACATGTATGGGTAGTGGTTACAAGCAATGGAAACAATGAAGTAGCGAATATAAATAACTTGGCCGGACGCACCGTTTGTGCCCCTGCGCCACCTAACTTCGGCGCTCTTACACTTCTTAGTTTGTTTACAAACCCGGCGCGGCAGCCGATTATTGTTGAAACCAAAAGCTGGCAGGACGGATTCACAGGAGTTACATCAGGAAAATGTAAGGCCGCAATAATCCCGCAGAGCAATTGGAAAAAATTTGATCCGGAGGGAAAGCTCACTAAGACCATCTACAAACACCGCCCCTTCCCGAATCAGGCAATAACGGTGTCTTCAAAGCGTGTTCCGCCCGCCATGCAACAAAAAATGCGAGCCGCGCTATTATCAGATGACGGACAAGCGGCAATGAAGCAACTGCGCGAACAATATGCCAAGGTAGGTAATGTTGTAGAAAAGCTGGTGCCTGCAACCAAAGAGGAATATGTCGATGTAGATCTTGTTTTAAAAGACGTTCGTGGTTTTGAATTTACGCCGGAGAAAAAGATTATCGGGGCAAATAGATGAATGTTCTTAACTGCTTACTTTTGGCGCCGCCACAAATGAATATTTACATTTATAATAAAATGTTGTACCGCGGCCCTCAGTAAAGCCGGGAGAGACGTGGATGTCTCAACGAGTTTTACTCAGGATCGGGACAGTGCGTGGCTACGAGTCGCGGCGACCGCACTTACACCCTTGGAGCAATAAACCATCTGACTGAAGAACCGCGAGCACCGAAGATCCCGGTGCTCGCGTATGATGTCTGCCGCGTCCAGGCTGATCAGGGCGTACGCACGGACCCGTTTGCAATCCAGCGGCCCGCGGCAATCCGGATCAGAAAGGCGATGTCGGGTTCAAAGCATGCACCCGGCAACGTGCCGATGTCGCCGCTGAAATGGGCGTCGCCTTGCGCGCTGAGGGGGACCAGCTCGGTGTCCACGACGACGGAGTTGCCGCCGCCGGCACTGCCATCGGTATCGCACACTAAGGTTCCCTTAACCTGGTTAATCGCGTCGCGCGTGCCGATGCTGTTACCTCCTGCGAGCACCAATCCGTGCACTTCGAACTCTATCTTTCCGCTCGTTAAATTGACGTGCGCTTTGCCTTCGGTCGTAGACCACGGTTGCCCGCCGCCCGCAACTTTACCCGTGCCACTGCCCACGACATTACCCGCTTGGATAATCCCGATAACCTCCTTCCATTTCACTTTCCCTGAGTCCTCGTCTTGAGCGGCGGCTAAGGATCCTAGCAACAAAGGGGTCACAAATAGGGTTATGGTCACTAGCAGATTAGACTTGAATGATTTCATTGCTGTCCCTCCAATAAGTTCATGAATACCAGTGTTCCTAACTGGCTTTGCCAAAACTAAAAAAAGCATTGCGGATGCCATTTTTGCCATCGGAAAATAAAGGGGCTTTTAACCTACGGCGCGGTGAAAAACGGCATCACGTGTGAACTACATCACGGTACATTTATACCATAGGCCCAGGCCAGCGACTAGGCCAATAAGCTTACTTGAATAAACCACTTTTTCCATGCAATCTTGTGTTTCGAGGATTGTTCCAAAATTAACCTGTATTAGAATCTCTATGGAACGGAGACAAGAAAAAGAACAGGTAAGATGATGCAATGAACCTAACAATTTCCTCAGTTAAAGCGCTAACCTTTGATGTATTCGGCACCGTGGTGGACTGGCGCGGCAGCCTGATACGGGAAGGGAAGCAGTGGGGTAAAACCAAGGGAATACAAGTGGATTGGCCCCGCTTTGCCGATACCTGGCGGAATGGCTACCGGCCTATGTTGGATCGCGTGCGGCGCGGGGAATTGCCGTGGATGAATTTAGATAGACTGCACCGCCTGCTGCTTGACCCGCTGCTGAGTGAATTCGGGATGGTAGAGTTAAGCGAAGCGGAGAAGGACCACTTCATTCGAATATGGCATCGCCTCGAGCCGTGGCCGGACTCGGTCGCCGGACTGCGCCGATTACGCAAGAAATTCATGCTCGCGACGCTTTCTAACGGTAATATCGCCCTCTTAGCCGATATGGCCAAGCGCGCGCGCCTGCCGTGGGATTGTATTCTTTCGGCCGAACTGGCCAAACATTACAAGCCGGATAAAGAAGCGTATCAAATGGCGGCCGAGCTTTTGGGACTCGCGCCGCCGGAGATTATGATGGTAGCGGCACACCCCAATGACCTGCGCGCAGCCCAGAGCCTGGGGTTTAAAGCGGCGTTTGTCGCGCGACCTCTGGAATGGGGGGCGCACACGCCAGACCCCGTTCCCGATTCCGGGTTCGATGTGGTTGCCGGCGATTTTGGTGATTTAGCGACCAAGCTTGGTGCTTAGCCGTAATCGCAGTAAACTGTGCATTCCCACTGGAATGATACTCAAAAAATAAGGAGGAATCATGAAGCGCGTTATTTCCATCTTGCTGTTATTCTTCATTAGTCCGTTTTCTGGAACCGCCTGGTCGCAGTCGGAAAAAAATCCACTAGACACGGTCAACCGCGCCCTAGAGGCCATGGGCGGCGTAGATGCGGTGAGCCGAATTAAAAGCATTAGGATCAAGGGCGAAAACCGTGCCTGGGAGCCGGAGCAATCGGTGGTTCCTGACGGGGAGATGCGCCTCCTTGGCGATTCTTCTTTCGTCTTATTACGCGATCTTGGTTCTGATAAGGCGCGCATAAACTGGGACCGCAAGCTGGTTTATCCCAACCCACGTGAATACATATTCACGGAAATTATTTCCGGCGGGGTAGGCTATGTTCAGGGAATCGATACCACCTCGCGCACCAAGCAAAGCCTTAACAATAATCCGCCCGCGCATGCGATGTCGGGATTCAGAGTCGCTACGGCGTTGCGCGAGTTGAAACGGGCTTCGCCGGCGCTACTGCTGGAGATGCGTACTAACGCGAAAAAACTTAGCGCCATGCCGGATCAAGAGGCCGGCGGCAAGCGGCTATCCGCGGTCAATTATCAAGGGGAAGATCAAGTGTTTACCGTCCTGTTCGATCCCGACACCCGTCTCCCTGCGCGCATACGCACGCTGGACTACGATAATATCCACGGGGATTCCAACTTCGATTTGGTTTTATCCGATTGGCGTGAGGTAGGCGGGGTTAAGCTGGCCTACCAACAGGTTTATCAGCTTAACGGTCGCGATATCGCCCATATAAAGCTCGAAGAAGTAAGTCTGAATCCGCCTTTAGCGCCCACCGATTTTGAGATTCCCGCGGCAATTAAAGCCAGCGCGCCTCAGCCCGCCAAGGCCAATGTGCCCTATCAATGGGTGATAAGACGGCAATATCTGGGGGTTTACCTTGACTCGGACAGGATTAGTTTTGATCCAGAAGCGGGCTCCGGCCTGCGTCTGGTAGAGCTGGCGCCCGGTGTCCAGCAGGTGGTGGGAGGAACCCATAACAGTCTGGTGGTCGAAATGCCAACGTATCTGGTGGTGTTCGATGCGCCGGTCAACGAGGGGCAATCGCAATGGACGATCGATGCGGCCAAGGCCAAGTATCCGGGCAAGCCGATTAAATACCTGGTAATGACTCACCATCACATGGATCACGCCGGCGGTGCTAGAACTTATGTCGCCGAAGGTGCAACCATCGTGCTGGGAAAAGGCAACGGCGAGCATTTTCAAAAGATATTCAGCGCGCCGCATAAGGTCGATCAAGACGCGCTGCAACGCAGCCCGCGCAAGCCCGAGATTATGGAGGTAGCCGACAAAAAACTTTTGACAGATGGCCAGCGTGAGCTGGGTATTTATCGGATAGAAAATGTCCATGCGACGGACATGGTGATCGGCTATGTGGCGGACGCGCGGTTAGGATTTGTCGCCGATTTATGGAGCCCCGGCCGGGATAAGTTGGAAGGAAAGCCCACACCCGGGCAGGCGAGCTTGGTTGCCGCGGTTAAAAAAGCCGGCATCGCCCCGGAACGGTTTGCCGGCGGGCATGGGACCGTGGCGCAATATGCGGAATTAGAGCAATTTGTCGCTAAATCGCAGTGAGGATTAACTTAAAACCAGTATAACTTTTCGCCGGGGTTGCCTGCTGCATTATCCCTCTATACGATAATAGCGGCAGGCAATAATAGACCATCACGGAGGAACTCCATGAAACGTTTTTGTCTTTTTGCTTTCGTCGTCGCAAGCCTGGTATTGATCTCTCCGAGTGCGTGGCCTGACGCAGTTAAGCCGGCGCCCAACGGCATCACCTTACCGGAAGGATACAAAGACTGGCGCGTGATCTCCTCTTCTCATCGGACCGATAACCATACCATGCGGGTTATCGTCGGAAATGACCTCGCGATACAATCGGCAAGGGCCGGCAAGACCAACCCCTGGCCGGATGGGACGATATTCGGCAAACTGTCATGGAAGGAGCAAATCCATCCCAATTGGCCGGCTGCCATTGTGCCTGCCGATTTCGTGCAAGCGGAATTCATGATCAAGGATGCGAAGAAATATGCGGCCACCGGCGGCTGGGGTTTTGCGCGTTGGCTCGGCATGGATCAAACGCCTTATGGGAAGGACGCCAACTTCGTGCAAGAGTGTTTCGCCTGCCACACGCCGGTGAAATCCAATGACTACGTCTTCACCCACCCGGTCCAGCTTCCCTAAAATAAAGGGCAGGGTGTGGGGATGATATCGATGAGCGGCCATTTGCCATCCGGGTAATTTTGTAAACTTAAGTTGGGGAGAGATACAGATGAATAAAAAGCCGAAGTTCAGGCTGGCGTTAGGCATGGTGTTGAGCGGGGTTGCGTTCGGCATCGGCGCTATCGCATTGGAACAAATGAGCCAGGAGGAAAGTTTGCGGGTAGTGACTGCAAGCAAGCTGTCGGGTACGGTGCACGTCCTGCCCGCCACCCTCGAAACCACGCAGTGGGGCTGGTTTAATAACGCGCAACCGCCGGTAATGAGGGTTAATTCCGGCGATACCGTGGTTTTGGAAACCATGATGCATTCCCACAATCAGGTGATACCGGGCAAGACGATCGAGGAAATCAAGAAGCTGCGCACGGACTTTCCCGGCCGCGGACCCCACACCATTACCGGACCGATATATATCGACGGCGCGGAACCGGGGGACTTATTGAAGGTTAAGATCAACAAAATCGTGCCGCGCGCTTATGCCACCAACTTCAACGTGCCCGGCATGTTCGGCCAGTTTCCAAAAGAGTTTCAGGATGGCCAGGTTAAATATTTCTATCTCGACTTGGATAAAAAAGTTGCCGAATTCGCGCCCGGCATTGAAATCCCGCTGCGGCCGTTCCCCGGAACAATAGGCGTAGCGCGCGCGGAGCCGGGTCAATACAGCACCGTGCCGCCCGGCCCCTATGCCGGTAACATGGATATTCGCGACTTCACCGAAGGCGCGGCGCTGTACGTGCCGGTGTTCGTGCCGGGCGCGTTGCTTTGGACCGGCGATTCCCACGCCGCGCAAGGGAACGGCGAGGTGAACCTGACAGCGCTGGAAACCGCTTATAAGGAGTTCAATATCACCGTGAATGTGATTAAGGGCAAGGGCAAAGGCATGGAATACCCGCGGATCGAAACACCGACCCACTGGATTACCATGGGCTACGACAAAGACCTTAATAAGGCGCTGACCGATGCCAAAGCGGAGACGGTCAAGTTTCTCGCCGAGCAGCGCAAACTCTCTCCCGACAAGGCGGCAGAAATGATGCCTAAAATCTCCGACTGCCGTATCAGCCAGGTGGTGAATATCAAAAAGGGTGTGCACTGCCTGAATCCCAAGAACGTGAACGCCAGGCAGACCACCGAGCATCCGACCGCAGAGACTCCGCAATACCTCGTCACCAGCGCCAAAGATGGCGATCTTAATAAGGCGATGGATACCGCTTCCATGGCGATGATCAACCTGCTGCAGGAAAAGAAAAAACTATCCCGGCTGGACGCCTACGGTCTCGCCAGCATGACCATGGATTGTCGCCTGGGTGCAATTGCCGACAATGAAAAAAGCGTGCACTGCCTGGTGCCGAAAAGCCTATGGGTAGCGAAAAAATAAGGATTCGGATTGAACGTTAACCTGCGGGTGCTGCGGCACCCGTTCTTTTTTATATTGCGATCACTTTATGGCCGCGTCTTTTGCTCTCACCTTGGCATTTGCTGTCTTTACTCTGCTCCTCCCTGCTGCTGCGGGCGCGGAAAAAATCAAGGTGGTTACCACTACCTCGGATTTGCGCAGCCTGGTTGAGCTAGTCGGTGGAGCGCGCGTCGAGGCTGCGCACCTAGCCGCTCCCTCGCAAGATACCGAAGTGTACGAGCCGCGCCCGCAGGATCTGCAAAAGCTGCGCAACGCTGACATGGTGATTAAGATAGGGCTGGATTACGATCTGTGGATCGACACGTTATTAAAAAATATCACTAATGCGGATTTACGCCGGGGCGGCAAAGGTTATCTGGATGCATCGACCGGAGTCGCGTTGCTGGAGATGCGCGCAACCGGTTTCGCCCCGCCGGTGGGTCATAGCCATGGCGCGGGTAACCCTCACTACTGGCTCGATCCAGTGAACGCGGAAATCATCACCGGCGGCATTATGGAGGCGCTGGACCGGCTGGATCCGGCCAACGCTAAACTGTACGAAGGCAATCGCGCCGCATTCCTGCGCCAGTTGAAAACCAAAATTGACGCGTGGAAAACCAGGCTTGCCCCATTCAGCGGCCGGCCGGTGGTCGCCTACCACAATAGCTGGCCTTATTTTGCGCGCAGATTCCGCTTGAATATTATTGATTACATTGAGCTCAAACCCGGTATCCCTGCCAGTCCTTCGCATCTGGCGGGCCTGGTGAAAAAGATGAAACAGGCGGGCGTTAAAGTAATCATCAAACAACCGTTTGAACCGGAGCAAATCCCAAAAATGTTAGCGGACAAAACCGGCGCTATTGTAGTGTCGCTGGCTCCGTCGGTGGGCAGCGTGCCGCAAGCCGGCGATTATCTATCGCTGTTTGACTATAACATCAACGCGCTTGCCGCCGCTTTCGCGGCTAACCTGTAAGCCGAGGATGATGGAGACAGTACAGTTTTTGCTGGTTGCGTTTCTGGTGGCGATGCTATTGACCGGCATACACACCTACTTTGGCATCCACGTGCTCAGCCGCAATATCATCTTTGTCGATCTGGCGCTCGCCCAGATCTCCGCGCTCGGGGCGACTGTCGCCTTTATGTTCGGTTATCTACCGCAGTCTCCCGCCGCGTACGCTTACTCATTATTATTCACTCTCGCCGGCGCAGTGATACTGTCCTTAAGCCGCAACTGGACCGGCCGCATATCCCAGGAAACTTTTATCGGCGTGATCTACGTGATTTCCGCCGCCGCCGCGTTTCTGTTGGTGGACAAAGCGCCGCAAGGCGCGGAGCACATCAGGCAGCTTTTGGTCGGCAGCATACTTACCGCCACGCGTGAAGACCTATTTAATCTGCTTGCCCTGTACGCGCTCGTCGCGCTGTTTCACTGGCTGTTCCGCAAACGTTTCCTGTTGCTATCCTTGTCCCCGCGTGAGGCGCGCCAACAAGGATTGCGGGTATGGCTGTGGGATTTTCTTTTTTACGCCTCATTCGGCGTGGTGGTCACCAGTTCCGTGGCCATTGCCGGCGTGCTGCTGGTATTTTCCTTCCTCATTATTCCGGCGGCGATTGGCATTATTTATAGCGCCGACATTTCAGTCAGGCTGCTCATAGGCTGGACCGCGGGCACGGTCGCAAGCGCGATCGGGTTGGGAGCGTCTTATTATTGGGACTTACCGACCGGCGCCGCCATGGTGTGCGCCTTTGGTGTCGCCCTTGTCCTCGCTGCCCTCGCCAAGCCGTGGTTTTTCGTACCCAAAGAGCAGCGTCGGCAAGCGCATGATAAAACCCGCTCGGCGCTTATCATCGCGATACTCGCTGCAAGTTTTCTCTCCGGCGCCTGGCTTACCTTCAAACCTCATGCCGACCAACCGCTGTTGGACGCGCTGGAAGCCTGGTACCCGGCAATCCGTGCGCCGTTTCTGACCAACGAGGAACGCGAGATTTTTCAGCAAGCCGCGGTTTCCGCCGCCAACGTGCAAGCGCAAGCGCAGCAGCTTAACGATAGGGAACGCAACAGCCGCTGGCAAGGCGCGGAATTGAGCGACGAAGAAGTAAGAAAAATTTCTTCCTATGTGCAATCGTTTCAGGAAATGCAAAAGGGCGAGGAATTCGTGCAACGCGAAATCAGAAACAAGGCGCGCGAGCGCCAGCGCTGGGTGGTCGGCATCCCCTTGATGCTCATCTCCTCCGGCCTGTTTTTGCTTAGAAGATAATGATTATATAGAGATAGGGCCGAGGGGTGGGTTACAGAATGATAAAAACAAATCGATATGCGATCAGTACGCTTGCGACTTTTCTAGGGCTGTTGGCCGGTAACGCCGATGGCGCCGAGAGCAATGAGGGCCGCTTCAGTTTAAGCACGGGGTTTGATTACAGCAGCGGTAAATACGGCACCTCATCTTCCACCGATATTCTCTATATTCCGGTTTCCGTAAAATACGAGACTGACAGCGCAAGGTTTAAGCTCACTGTACCCTACGTGCGAATTTCCGGGGCAGGTAAGGTGGTATCCGCCGGAGACCAGATTGTCCTTGGTAATACGGGTAATCGACGGACTGGTTCGGGCTTGGGCGATGTTGTGGTGAGCGCCTTTGGTACGCTTATTCCCGAAGCGGGAAAGTTGCCGTTGATCGATGTGGGCGTGAAGATCAAGTTTGGAACCGCGGATGAAACCAAAGGGCTGGGAACAGGGGAAAATGACTACTCTCTGCAGGCGGACATCACCAAGACGTACGATAAATTGACCGCCTTCGCTACGTTGGGTTACAAATGGGTGGGCGATCCTCCTGGGGTTACATTCAACAATGTGGCATATGGGGAGGTCGGGGGAGCGTATAAATTTACTTCCCTTACCTCGGCGGGCATCTTTATCGATTATCGGCAAGCGGTGTTACCTGGACGAGACGATCCACGGGAGTTAACGCTTTATGCGAATCATAAATTGAGCCCAGACTTGAGTTTGATTGTCTATATATATGGTGGCTTTTCGAATAGCAGCCCCGACACCGGCGGCGGCCTGCAAATCGCTTACCGCCTAAACCCGCGCGTTCGTTAGGCCACGTGTCCGATCAAGGAGAGGTTGAGAAAAAACCGTCCCATAACAATCATCAGGGGATAATGCATTCGAAAAAAAGTGGCGAAATGGCAAACCCGGACTTGAAACCCGATTTTTCGTGTCTACACTTGACAGTACGGGGTAACACCGTAAGCAAGGTTAGAACAAGGTTAGAGTGGGGTCATTAACTTACATAAATCCAATGCGCTCACGCGCGACCCCCTATCACAGCGTCCAGGTGGATGCATCTTTAGTTCTAACTTGCGCAAATAATTAATCAAAGACTCTAACGTGTGGCAAGGCCACCGCCGCAAACATGCGCGCGGGGACGGGCACGGGTCCGTTTGCGCCCGAAAAAACGAAACATCAGTACGGCGGAGCGAGGGTAGGGGGAATAGTAAATCTTTCAAAGGTGAATGGGTCGGATCAGGCGCCGGATGGGCAATACAAGTCTGCGGC
>Ga0137393_10003605_pt1 | contig 10070 bp, 8 predicted proteins | sample 15con2h34BmetaG_FD_101396 | JGI IMG/M metagenome (GOLD analysis project Ga0137393, IMG submission 101396) | Vadose zone soil microbial communities from Angelo Coast Range Reserve, California, USA - 15con2h3.4B metaG | ecosystem: Environmental > Terrestrial > Soil > Vadose zone > Saprolite...
CACATTCTTGCGGCGGCGCGCGAGAGCCTCCTCGGCGAGCGACACCGCCGCGATCATCCGCTCATAGGCCTCCCGAGGGCTGTCGCCAAAGGTGAAGATGCCGTGCTTCAACAGCACCAGCCCCTCGACCGCCGGATCGGCCTCGAAGACCTCGGCCGCCTTCTTGGCAAGTAGAAAGCCCGGCATGATGTAGGGCACGAGCCCCATCCGCCTGCCATAGAGATCGGCGCAGCGCTCGGCCGCATCGGGCTGGTCGGCAAGGCTCAAGACCGCGGTCGAGTGCGTGTGATCGGCGTATTTGTGCGGCAGGAAGGCGTGCAGCAATGTCTCGACCGACGGGTTGGGCGCACCGGGATCGATCAGGTTCGCGCGCTGCACGCGCACCATCTCCTCATCCGTAAGCGCCGCACGCTCGCGCAATTTGCGCAGCGGGGCGAGCCGCACCGCGGGAAGGCCCGCGGGCTCGATTGCCGCCATGTCCCAGCCGCTGCCCTTGACGCAGAGCACCTCGACCTCCTCGTCGACGAGGTCGTTCACGACGGTCTTGACCGAGGTGTTACCGCCTCCGTGGAGCACAAGCTTCGGTTCGCCGCCGAGAAGCCGCGAGGTATAGACGCGCAAGGCAAGGTCGCGCCCGACCCCTTGGTGGGCGTAGCGCTCGACCAGCCGCTCGGCATCCGCATCCGACCACAGGCTACGCATTGGCAAACCTCCTCGCAGAACCCACCCTCCCGCTGTCGCGAGCCTCTCCCTCCCCGCTTGCGCTAAGCACCTTACCGGACCGTCTCGAAAGCGTCCTCGCTGTTTCTGCTGTTTCTGCCTGAAATTATCAGCGCCCGATCATTCCTTGTCCGCAGGAATCCTCGCTTCCCAGCAGCGTGCCCCCGCTGTTTCTGCTGTTTCTGCAGGAAATTATCAGCGAACGATCGCTCCTTGTCCGCAGGAATCCTCGCTTCCCGGCAGCGTGGCGAACGAAAGAACAGCGAGATGATGGCCCACGCCGGGATGATGCGTCGTCGAGATCCAGATCGAGCATGTTGCCGAAATAGCACTATATCGGCAATTTGTCAATCATAATTGCATTTACCCGATATCCGGTCGTTAGGGAGGGTTGGGCTGGGGCGGATCAATCCTCGGAATGGGCATAACGCTCCTTTTTGAAGAGGCCGCGCTGGAAGGCCAGATAGGCCTCCTTGGTCATCGCCGGCCGGAAGCCCGCGAGGATTTCCTTCGCCGGGGCGGCATCGCCGTGGAGCAGGTCGATCGCGGTCATCGCCAAGAGCTTGGCCGGGGTCAGATAGCCGTGCTGCGGCTCGTTGATCCGCCAGTCGGCTCCATGGGCCTTGCCCTCGGCGGCGACCACATAGGGATGGATCACCGGCATCATATGCGCGAGGTCGCCCATATCGGTCGATCCGGTGCGATGCCCGCCGATGTGGAACTCGCCCGGCCCGAACAGGGCCTCGATGTTCTGGCCGAAGACCTCTCCCATCCGTCTGTCGTTGCGTTGCGGCAGATAGCCGGGGATCGTGTGGATCTCGACTTCGGCCCCCATTGCCATTGCTCCGGCGCGCAGACAGCGGTCGACCTTTTTGTTGGCGTCGATGATCGCCTCGAGCGAGCCGCCGCGCACAAAAGTCTCCATCGTCACCTCGGCCGGGACCACGCTGACCGCATCGCCCCCCTTGGTGATGATCGGGTGGATGCGGATCGTATCCTTCTCCCAGAAGGTCTCGCGATGTGCCGCGATGGCGTTCATCGCGATCATCGCCGCGTTGAGGGCATTGATCCCAAGCTGCGGCAGGCTGCCGGCATGTGCCGCCCTCCCGAGAAAGCGGATCTGCTTGACCAGCGCGCCATTCGAGGATTTGGCAAGGATAGACCGAGTCTTCGAACCGTCGCGCGAGCCGGTATGGATCATCATCGCCATGTCGACATCGTCGAAATGGCCCTTGGCGACGAGCTCGGGCTTGCCGAGCATAAACTCGATCTCGCCCCTGGAGACGCGCCCCATCCGCTCCTCGACGTCGATGAACTCCTCGGCGGGCACCGCGAAAAAGATGATCTCGCCGGCAAGGTGATCGGCGGCCCTGGCGTCGCTGAGGCCGATCGCTGCTCCGAGCATGCCGGCGATCTGGGCGTTGTGACCGCAGCTGTGTGCCGCACCGGTCGTGGGATCAGCGAGTGGGTGTTCCGAGGTGCGTAGACTGTCGAGCTCACCGATGAAGGCGAACCGCGGCCCGGGGGTGGTCCCGGCGAGCCGACCCTTGACACCGGTAAGAGCTAGCCCGGTACGCGGCTCGAGCCCCAGTGCCGACATGCGCTGCGCGACGAGGGCAGCGGTTTTCACCTCGTTGAAGCCGGTCTCCGGATTGCGCAGGATCGTTTCGCCGAGGTCGATGATTGTGTCGGCGTGACGATCAATCGCCGCGCAAACCGCGCGCTTCAGTTCATCTTTGCTGCTCATCTCTCGTCCCGCCCTTCCACTACGGAGGCATCCTCAGCCGACATGTACGACCGGCCCTTTGGCTCGACCCGGTAGCCGTCGACGTTCCAGCCGTCTGATGCGCTCAGCCTGATGCTCTTGCACATGGGCACGCCCCCCCTCTTTGGCTTCGGCGGCGCTCACCGTTGAGTATCCGGTCTATTCGGCCGCGCCGCAACGGTGCGCGACGGCGTCAAGCGACCCGCCCCGCGCTGCGGCGCGGCCGAACCCGTCAACGCAATGCAGAAAATTTCACTCGGGTCGAACTGTGAGAATTCTAACAATAAATATAAAATTTTAGGTATTACCCAAAACTTGGACGAAAGATTAACGTTTACCTTCTTTTTATTTGACATTTTGCTGACGAACGTTAAAATTCTATCAACATCTTAACAAATGTTAAGATGAAGCTAATAAGATCGGAGCCGTGTAAGTTCTAATGTTCCGATACAGTTCTAACAGGCGAAGATTCTGCTCTTGGTTGCTTGCGGAAAGACGGCGCGGCCAAACCGGCTGCCGCCCGGCGCCCGCCAATGCAGACCCCCGGGCCGATCTTCGCCGAATGACAGGCCCTTACTAGGGGAGTATTCCGATGACTTTGGCCTATCCGAATATAGTTCCCGAGAACAACCTCCGCCTCCCGGATGCGCTGACCATCAAGCATGGCCCGGCTTCCCTACTGGCTAACTTTGTCCTGGAGGGCGATAAAGCAGCAAGGCAAGTCGGCATCCGCTTGCGCCTTCGCTATGATTTTCAAGAGCTGGTATATGTAAATAAGGAAAGAACCTCGCGCGGCGACTGGTTTCGCCTCGTCGACATGTTCAATCCTCAATATTGTGACTTGTCTGCAGCAAATTCATACTGGATCTCAGGTGAGGATAAGAACGGTGAGATCGCTCTGACACAAGCGGGGCGCATTTTTTATTGGCCAGAGACGACACTTGAAGACGAAGCCCGTTTAATGTTCTATGGCGGCCACGACATCGGTCAGAGATGCGTGGTCACGGCACCGGCTGCAAAGTCGATTACCGGCGTTGTGTTTTGCGCCGGTTCGCATTGGATTCGCCCGGATTTCCGCGGTATTCAATTTTCCCAGTTGCTCGGCCGGTTGGGAAGGGCTTACGCAGTTGCCCGGTGGCCGGTCGACTCGGCCATCGCCCTTATCACCCCGGCTCTCGTTGAAAAGGGGGTTGCAGCGGGTTACGGCTACCAGCATCAGAGCCGCAGCATCTTTTTCCCGGGCTCGCCTCTCGGCGATCTCGAACTCGTTATCAATTACCTGTCCGCGCCCGAGGCCTATGCCGACCTAGCCAATTTTCTAACCACGAAGCTTTCCGGGTCGTCAGGGGCGGAAGGCTCAACGGCCGGGCTCGACAACCCCCTCGACCAAAGCGTCACCAGGACTTCATCCGAAGGCGTCTTCCAGGGCAGCAGCAACCTCTCATAGCGGGTCACATACGTATCCGGGCGCCGTTGGATCGATGCCGTGACGTAATCGTACCGCGGTTCGCCGGTACTCGCGACGCTCTTATAAAAATTCGAAGCCCAGCCTCCGTAATCCTTATCGGGCAAGTTTTCGAGCTTTTCTCCGATGACGTGTAAGTGCTCATTGGTGTCGAGCCAGTTCGCATGTCCATCGCCGATGAACCGGAATACCGGCTCGGCGACGCGCGGTTTGACACCGACGATCACCATGCGTGAGAGGAGTTGATGTTTAATAGCGAACGGAATTACACTAGGATCGAAATGTCCGAAGGACATTCTCCACTTCTGAATCATGAAAACAAGCGGGTTTTCGCGCTGATGGAATAGCTGAGAATAGTCCTGAGGTTCGACGAGGAAGCGATCACTGGACGGCGGCGCCGCTTCTCGCGCGCACAATTCACACAGCCGCGAGATTGTTGGCTCGATAGATGTCATGATTTCTGAGCGCCAGGCCGTATCGAAATATTTAATCCGAAACAACCTGACTTGAGACGACAACAACTGCTGTTGCACCGCGAGCAGCGCCGGGAGCTGCACGTTACGAGGATGCAACTCAATCTCGACGATCGAGCCGTCGAGGATCTGGAATTTGATAAAGCCGAGGTTCTTAACGGCGAACAGCGCGGCGTCGTAATCCGGATCAGGATCGCCCAGCGCCGCCAGAAACTCGGCGCTGTCCTCGAGCACCCACTGCCCGTCGGATGTGACCAACATGGTAAGGCGTTTCACGTAAGCCCTCGCACCGCTAAATCTCGAATCCGCTGTTCCGGCATCGGCGATCGTACCCGTTGGGTGTTAACGGGATGTGAACCAGCGAATGGTTTGTAACTCGGACTATCGTCGACTAGGTCAGTTCAAAGAAGTACGAGATTTTATCTTGTTTTGTATTAATTGTCTTCCAAGAAACATTGACAGTTTGACCACGTTCTGACGGGAAATGGACGATCCGCTGACCTGATGCGCCTAGCCTGCCCCAGACCCGCGATTGCAGAAGCGCGGACGATCGCGCAACACGCGGCCGACGGCCAAGTTTCAAGCGAGTGATAGAACAGCCCGGCTTGGATCGATCCCCATAAGGTACGTGAGCGGTTCATGCGATAGGATTGGATGACCGTCGAAGCCACCATTCTCCCGAGATCGGGCCGACGGCAGGCGGCTGTGGCCTTGATGATCGCCACCGCGATGCAGGCCTTCGACAGTACGATCGCAAACGTCGCCTTGCCTCAGCTCGAACAGAGCCTGGGTGGCGGGATCGATCTCGGCTCCTGGGTAATAACGAGCTATCTCTGCGCCTCCGCCGTGATGGCGACCCTGACCGGCTGGTTCCGCCGCCGCTATGGCGCGCGGCAGGCCTTCGCCGGCGCGATCGTTCTCTTTGTTGTCGCCTCCTTGCTCTGCTCGATCGCCCCATCGCCGGCCGCGCTGATCCAGTTTCGCCTGGTCCAGGGTGCCGCCGCGGGCATCATCCAGCCATTGGCCCAGGCAATTCTGCTCGACATCTACCCCAAGCGACAGCACGGCCGCATGCTGGCGATATGGGGAGCGACGATCATGGCCGGCCCGATCATGGGTCCGGTGCTCGGCGGCATCATCACCGACCTCGCCTCGTGGCGCTGGATCTTCGTCCTGAACCTCCCGCTCGGGGTGATCGCCATGGCGGGTCTCGGACAGGTTCCGACGACCGCCGGGGTGAGCCGCGAAGGGCGCATCGACGGCTTGGGGATTCTGCTGCTGATCATCGGTGTGGGCTCGCTTCAACTGTCCCTCGAGCGCACCATCGGCCAAACTTGGCCTCCCTCGGTAGAGATAATCGTCGAAGCCACGATCGCCGTCTTCGCCTTGTCGGCCATTGCGATTAGAAGCATTCGCTCGCAGTTTTCATTATTCAGATTTGAGGTGTTTCGAAACATTAATTTTGCCACCTCGGTATTTTACAATTTCATGGTGGGCGCATTGGTGTTTACGACGATCGTCTTTCTGCCGTCACTGAGCGAAGGCCCACTTGGTTACGATGCGACGCGGGCCGGGCTGGCCATTTCCCCGCGCGGCATCGGGACAATGGCGACGATGCTCGCCGTCGGATATCTGATCGACAAAATCGATCATCGAGCCCTGCTCTTCATGGGGATGGTCATCACCTCAGGCGCGTTCGAGCTAATGTCGCGAATGCCGCCCGACGGAAGCGCAATCTGGTTGGCCGGAGCGAGCGCGATCCAGGGAGTCGGCGTCGGGCTGTTATTCACACCCCTCAGCACGCTAGCCTTCTCGACCCTCGCCGCCGAGCTGCGTACGGACGCTGCGGGGGTCTATTGTCTCTTACGCCAGCTCGGCTGCGCGACCGGCGTCGCCGCGATGACGGCCTTGCTGCAGGCGAAGATCCAGCACAGCTTAGCGGTCATCGCCGGCAATGGCACGATTGGCCGCGGGCCGCCGTCCCGCCTTCAAGACATGGCGATTTTCGGCGCCTACACCGGCTGTTTCCGCACCATGGCGGTCGTCACCGCGGTCATCATTCCCGGGATCTTTCTGTTTCGTATCCTGCGGCCCGATCGGGCGATTCCGACGGTCGTCTGAGTCTCCTCCCCCGCCCGCACCTGGCGGATGCGCCGACCAGGGCAACCTAAAGCGACGCCGATGCCACTCGTTTCAGTTCTTTTGGCAGAACAATCCGGACGGTTGTTCCAACCCCGGCACGGCTGGTGATCGTCAGCGTGCCCCCGTGCGCCTCGACCAGGCCTTTGGTAATGGGCAAGCCAAGCCCCGTACCGCCATAGGTGCGCGTCGTTGCCGGCTGCGCCTGCCCGAAAGGTTGCAGCGCCCGCTCCTGCTCCTCCTCGTTCATGCCGATGCCGTGATCTTCGATTTCGAAGACGGCGACGTCGGATCGATCGGCAATGGCACGAACGCAAACCGTACCCCCCTCTCTCGAGAACTTGATCGCGTTAGAGAGGAGATTGAGGAAGATCTGCTTCATTGAGCGCTCGTCGGCCCAGATGTCAACCTCCTGCTCCGACATCTGCGAAGTGAGCTCAATATCGCGACTTTGCGCGCGCTCATGAACCATGCGCATGACCTCTCTGATTAGACTCTGTATAGGCACCAGCTCTTTGGCGAGCTCCACCTTGCCTGCTTCGATCTTCGACATGTCGAGGACATCATTGATTATCGATAGCAGATGAAGGCTACTGGCATGGATATCGGTTATGTATTCAAGATACTTCTCGTTCAGTATCGGACCGAAGAGCTCGTTGGAGATCACCTCGGAAAACCCGATTATGGCATTCAGCGGGGTGCGCAGCTCATGGCTCATATTGGCGAGGAAATCGCCCTTCGCGCGGTTAGCCAGTTCGGCTTGACTGCGCGCTTCGATCAATTTTCGCTCCGATGCCTTAATGTCCGTAACGTCCGAGTAGACCGAGACCACGGCGCCGTTAGGCATGGCTCTCCGGCGGATCTGCAGCAGCCGGCCGGCCGGCGTTATTCGCTCCTTTATAGTCGGCACATCGCGATAAAACAGGTCGAGACGCCTGGCAACCTCCCCTTCCGGTTCGCCCTCACCAAAATCTCCGCGAACCGCCTGCAGCATCAGGATGTCATGAAGCGTCGCATCGGTGCCCAGGTCGGCTGGCAGATCGAGCAGTTCGCAAAACCGCGAATTCCCTGCGATCAGCCGTCCCCGACCGTCGAACACGCTCAGGCCCTCCCCGATATTTTCGAGCGTGCTCTGAAGCAGCGAGTTCTGGCGCTCCAGCCGCAGCTTGGTGCGCACCAGACGCGCCGCGGCAAGCTGCTGGCGCCCCAGGGAGCGAGCTGAGAGCCAGATGGGGATCACCGCCGACGACATAAATGCGACGACTAGGGGCGTAGCTTGCCCGGGCCAGATGAACGTCGCCGCCCCGCACCCGATCAGAAGGACCGCACCGAAGACGATCGCGGCATCCCGGGACCGAAAGGGCCGCCTGCGGCCGGGAGCGCGGGGCGGGGACCGAGCTGGGCCTGCCGCGGCGACCAGTCCGAACAATCTCCCGGCGCTCTCGTTCCAGCGACTCACGCACCCTCCCTGTAGCGATCGGTCAAACCGGCGAGCGGCTGACTGGACAGTGCCGGGGCTCCTTGGCTCACCGGCACGAGTGTAGGCCGGCCCGGCGGATGAGGGGAACAATCCCCCCTCCCGGCGACGCTCGCTGCGGATCCGACGTTTCCTCAATCGGCAGCAGCTCACCGCCGTTGGTATAGTTGGCCGGCATCGTGATCAATCACCGGTTCACCCACCCTGATACGCAAAGTCGAGTGATGCGAAATTGCCGGGATTCGGTAAAAATTTTCTTATGATATGGCGCGCTTGCGACCTCGGCGAGGGTCGCAGCTCAGGTCTGCGGCGTAACGTGCTGACGATAACCGGTCGCGGGCAGCTTGATTATACGCTATGCTCCAAGCGGCAACAGATTTGCGGAAGCCTCGCGGTTTGGCGGGCTTGCAGTCGGCGGGCAAAGGCAATCTTGGAGAGCGCGGCGATGGAGCCGAGGTCGATTATCGGCAAGTCAGCGAGCACACCCGTATCCGGGACCGCCCCCACTACCGCAGACCTCCCGGTTGGTCGCACGGAACTCGGGGAGCTGGGGCGTTGGGTCCCGGCCAAGGAGATGGCGCTGCTGAGCGAGATCTGCGACCGCGCCAGCAGCGATCCCGATCTGATGAGGCCAGCCCTGCTCCTCTGCGCGGCCTACGCCCAGCGGGTCGCGCGCATGCTGGATCAGGACCCGTTGCCGGCCCTCACCCGGAAGATCAACGACCGATTGGATCAGCTGCGCGAAAAGCACGGATTGTGAGACGCATCCCAATGTGTCGGAAACTCGGCCGGCTCTCCGCCTCGGTCTCCACTCAGTAGAGGTGGCAGGCGACGATGTGCCGGGGGGCGATCTCTTTGAGCACCGGGGATTCCGCCGCGCAGACCGGCATTGCGCGCGGACAGCGCGGGTGGAAGTGGCAGCCCGTCGGCGGTCGGATCGGGCTCGGCACATCGCCTTCGAGCATGATCCGGCGGCGCTTGACAGCCGGGTCCGGAATCGGCACCGCCGACAGCAGCGCCTCGGTATAGGGGTGTAGCGGTGCGGTATACAGGTCCGACGCCGGGGCGATTTCGACAATTCTGCCAAGATACATCACCGCGACCCGCGTGCTGATGTGCTCGACGACCGACAGGTCGTGAGCGATGAAGAGATAAGTCAGGCCGAATTGCTGCTGCAGGTCCTCGAGCAGATTGATGACTTGCGCCTGGATCGAAACGTCGAGCGCCGAAACCGGCTCGTCACAGACGATCAGCTTTGGCGACACCGCCAGCGCGCGGGCGATGCCGATGCGTTGGCGCTGACCGCCGGAGAACTCGTGTGGGTAGCGCCGCATGTGATCGGCGCCGAGCCCGACCCTTTCGAGGAGTTCGACCACCCGTTCCTCGAATTCGCGCCGGTTTTTCGCGAGCTTATGAATGGTCAATGCTTCGCCGATGATGGCACCCACGGTCATGCGCGGATCGAGCGAGGCATAGGGATCCTGAAAGATGATCTGCATGTCGCGGCAGAGCGCGCGCAGGGCGCCGCCTGACAGCGCCGTGACGTTCTTGCCGTCGAACCAGACTTCACCCGAAGTGGGCTCGATGAGCCGCAGGATGCAGCGCCCGGTTGTCGACTTTCCGCAGCCGGACTCGCCGACCAGACCCATGGTCTCGCCGGCGCCGATCTCGAGACTCACCCCGTCGACCGCATGCACAAGTTCGGCCTCGCGCGACAGCAGCCCGCCCTTGATCGTGAAATGCTTCACCAGATCGGACACCCGCAGCAATGGCTCGGACATGACCTCGGCGCTCACAGGATACAGGCGACCTTGTGGCCCGGCCCGATCTGGCGCAGATCGGGCGTGGCACGGGTGCAGGCGGCCATCGCGAACAGGTAATTGAACGATGGTATCGGTCGGTACTTTGGTATCAACCATTGACCCCGACGTGCTGCAGCGGCAAGGCGGAAATTTCAATATGCAGAGCGGCTCAAGAGCGACTAGAATCCCGGTGAATACAGAATCGAACAGTTTTCTGGGGGAAATTTGA
>Ga0137393_10003607_pt1 | contig 10068 bp, 9 predicted proteins | sample 15con2h34BmetaG_FD_101396 | JGI IMG/M metagenome (GOLD analysis project Ga0137393, IMG submission 101396) | Vadose zone soil microbial communities from Angelo Coast Range Reserve, California, USA - 15con2h3.4B metaG | ecosystem: Environmental > Terrestrial > Soil > Vadose zone > Saprolite...
GTTGTCGTCGATTCATTCCGCTTTCGTCTCTAGTCCGTTGCCACCAGCGCGGTGATAAGGATTCCTCCTCCAATTGCCACAGCGTCTTCAAGAACTGCGACTCCCAGATTAGGCATATCGCGGGCCGTCATTTGAAATAGTGCGCGAAGGCACCAGGACCCCTGTGCAGTCGACGACGGTAGATAGTTGAAGAGCCCCCGCCAGCTTTGGTTCCAATGTCTTATCTGCTTTCACCCGGCGCGGTATAGGCGCGTAATGAACCAAACGACGAATGCGAAACCCGCAATTCCTGCCGCGACCAGGACTTGCACATAATCGTTGTGTGCGGAGTAGACGTAGACTGGCTTGCCATCGAAGGCGGAGCGATCGACGCCGAGTCGTACCTGTGCTCTACGGACGGTCTATGAAGAGCGCCCACTGGTCGGTAGGCAAGAAAAAATGTTTTTGGACTTATCCAGTTGATGAACTCTTCTCATGGGAATACCATTGCCATACTGGGGCGTTTGCGAATGCTCTAAAGGGTAGGCGAGATCGCCGATATGTTTTGGGAGGCAGATGGCCATAAACGAAGCCAAAATTGCTGCCTTGAAGGAAGAAGTAAACTTCATCCACTTTGCCAATGTCCTTTATTGGAAACAAGGCGCGGAGTCCAGCCGCGAGGCGAGAGCGGAATACCAGCGCAGGCAAGATCGATTGCGAGAGATCAGCAGCGAAGTTCTTGATCTCCGTTTTACCGACAACAACTAGCGGCTTCTTTTTTGGTCAGGAAGATGGCCAGGCGTGCATCGCTATAGAGTACCTCGAAGGGCAGATTCAGAAGCACTTGATCGGGGTTCGACCGCTGGCATTGGAAACCTCGCTGTTACTAGCCATCGAGATCGCGGATGCGTTGGACGCGGTTCCCTCCGAAAGACATTGTCCACCGAGACACTAAGCCCGCAAATATCTTGAGACCAAACGTGGCCGCCAAGGTTCTGGATTTTGGGCTGGCGAAGATGACCGCATCCAGTCCGCGGTGGGTGCTGTCGCTTATATGTCGCCTGAACAGGTGCGGCCAAGGAATTGGACGCCCGAACTGACCTGTTTTCATTCGGAGCGTTGCTCAATGAGATGGCGACGGGGTCGTTATCGTTCCTTGAGGCAAGCTCGGGAGTCATCTTCCGCGAGATCCTGGATCGCGCCCCGGTTCCCCCGGTGCGGCTGAATCCTGAGCGCACCATCAGCGAGGCGTTGGAGAAAGGTGGCGCCCTTGTTAGCGATCACGGGAAGGGCCGCCACTCGGGAAAATCGCCTAGCTCTTCGCCAACGAACAGCGATTTCAACGAAACTCGCTTTCGCTCTCACACGCTTTACTAGTGAGTGGGTTATGTTACACAACCTTCGCGCGGGCGCAGCGGCTGGCCAGTCTGGAGGTGGTCGACATCTTGGCGGACGTTTCGCTGTGGCGCGCGTCCCGTGGCCTTCCGCTCCGAAAGAGGTACTGACTTCGTTGGCGCGCCCGAGCTTCTCTGTGTATAACTTCCAGTCCAGCCCCGTTGGGGCACGCCATCAAGCTCCGATTTCTAGCGGATGTGTCGGCCCATCCGCACCACCGGGCGAGAAATGCCTGATGAGTTCAGCCACGCGGAGAGTTTTCCTTGTGTTCGTGAATCGTAGACGACCGGGCGTGACGATGTGCCGCGTTGGAGGTGTCCATCATCAGCTAAAAGTGGAGCGAGTGCTTACGAGAGGCCAATTACGAAGGTGACCTGTCTTAACGATGCGCCGCGGCGCGACAATGTGGCCAGTGGGCGCAAAGTGGCGGCCAGGTCTACCAGACTTGCGCAAGAGGTGGAAGCACATCAGATCCAGGATCTTCATTGCTGCAGTCTTGCTTGCATCCTTGGCTCAAGCCAAAGAGCCCAAGCACTACCGGATTGGCACTCTGTTGCAAATGGACTCGGCTGAGTGGGGTGTGGACGAAAACCGCCGCAAGAGTGTTGTCGGTGAACTGGTGGGCACAGATTCGGCTCACAAGAAAACTCACGCTTTGCTATATCAGGAATACCTCCTGCAGAGCGATAGCGTGATTTACCGCATTCGTCCCAGGGGCGAAAAGCATCCGGTTCTGCTGCCCGTGGGTGACCAGGCTCAGTTCTGTATTCAAAAGGATAAGGTGTTGCTGCAGCCGGAAGACCGCGACCAAAAGGAACGCGGATACAGCGCGGTTTCCATGACGCCGCAAGTCCGCTCTTCTGCATTGCATGTCTCAATCGGTCGCCGCTCTGTTACCGCCGTCACCAGGCAAGGAACATGGTGAAAGCTGCGATGGCAAGCAAACCGCTCATTCGTATTGCCGTAGTAGCGAGTGATCCACTGCGACTTCTGGGATTTCGCGCCCTGTTCGATACTGAATCGGGTTTCGAGCTAGTTCCAGCGACCCTTCCTGAACTAGCCGGGCTACAAGAAGCCGACTTGGCGCTGCTCGGTAGCCGCAACATACACAACTTGGTTGATCTGATGGCCAGTCTGAAAGCTACTCGCCCTGATCTGCGTATCATCGCGACGGGCCCAGGAGACGATGAGACAATTCTCAAAGCCATCGTCGCTGGAGCCAAGGGCTACGTCGATGACGCAGCCTCGCCTGCCGAATTTGTACAAGCTGTCCGAGTCGTGAGCCAGGGTTCGCTCTGGGCACCCCGGCGTGTGTTATCGATGTTGATCGAACGCTTAAGTTCCGCTTCGGCTCGTACTCTCCCCGCCAGACGTGCCACCTTTACCGACCGGCAGAAGGAAGTCCTGGAATTGCTGGTCGCCGGGCGCTCAAACAAGGAAATCGGATATCCTCTCGGCATTGGGGAGCGTACAGTGAAAGCCCATGTGGCCAAGCTGATGGGGAAAGTCGGCGTGCAGAATCGTACCGCGCTCACGGTACACGCCCTTACACACTCGCTAGTTATCGCAAAGTCGAAGTAGAGCACAGTCGGTACACACTGCGGTGTTTCCGGCAATCACCCCGAAATGCTGCTCTTCCCTGATACGCAGCTCAACCGACGGAAAGCCAACTTCTATTCATAGTAGCAACGCCTTGCCCGTTCACGAAGCCTGCCAATAAGCCCTTTCTTGCGAATCTCCGCAACGGGAAGCTCAATCTTCGGTCCCTTCGCAGCAATCAGTCTTGTTCGAGATTTCCTAGGCCACGCTGTTTGTTTCGATTCGGAATTCAATGACTCCGCGCATCGGGCAATTGCTGCCCGCGGGTACCGTTGGCATCTCTTGGCCCGGTTGCCGGAGGCGGGTATTTCCCAATCATTCCTGGTGCTGAACGCATAGAAAATTGGCAGAGCGAGAACGATCCTTGTAGCGCGCAGGAATCCCCGCGAAACATGGCCCAGGTACTCGTTGACCCAGCGAAGAAGCGGGCAGAGCTAATCATCTTCCCGGCAGTCTTCTTTCCAATTCTTGTCTTTCTTAGACTAGCATTTTTTGCCGCCGGAGGGACTCACGCACTTCTTCTCATCCTTGTCGAAGATCAGGATAGCCGCTACAGTTGCTGCCGACGCGGCACCTAGGATAGCTAAAGTCTTTCCAGAAATCGCGTGACCGCCGCTTGCACCTGGAGCCGCACCACCCTTCTTCTTGTGGCTGGTTTGTTGGCCTTCCTGAGTCGTCGAGGTTTGCTGCCCGTCACTCACGGCAACACTTCCCTCCCGCGCGGCAACAACTACGGAATCCTCATCCTCCGCGACTTCAAATTTCGATAAAGTCTGGGCCGTCGGCGTAATGGTTAGACCATACGCCATCGCGAACATCCCCGCCGAGGTGGCGATCGCCACTCCTCCCTGAGTGAGTTCCACCGCGTTGCCCAGAAATTTGACAGACGCGCTCGGCATCACCAAAACCGACGATCCTTGCGCGATGATGTTGGCCACGGAGTCGGCGTCGGTCCGTATGGAGTCGCCCGAGAATAAGGTCGTGATTTTTCGGCTGTCAGCGCCGTTCACTTGCACCTTCCCACTTGCGTACAACACCGCCGCGGGCCCGCTGGAACCATCCACACCCAAGGTGGCGCAAGCACATGAGAACAGAAGGATGAGACTCAGCAGCTGACGACAGATTTTCATCCGGGACGTGTCCTAGTTCTTCCAGCATAGGGCCTGAATTTTCCTTCGCCAATGGCATATTTGGTCCTCGTGGGGCGCCGGCGCGCGTTCGGATGAAGGGATCGTTCGAGCGCATGATGAGCCAGTGGCCTAACAGCGTATTTTGGGCCCGAGTGCATCATTCCGGCTAAACGACCCTGAGTGCTCCCACAATGGAAATCACGTACTCCGCACGACAGTATGACGTTACCGACGTAACCGGCCAGCAGACCGAAAACGGGATTTCCCGGATAGAATGCAAGAGAACTTCCCTTCCCCAAAAAGCAAGAAGCTCTAGTCAAAAATTCCAAATGGAGACACCGTGTGAAGACGGCATCGCTGGTACTGGTCGTGTGCTCTCTTACGTTGTGGGTCGCCTGTGGCAGTAAAGGGGGCGGCTCCGCGTCCTTTTCTTCTGCTGCGTCGCTTTCGTCGCTGCAGGTGACGCCCGCTGCCGGGTCAATCGCCACCGGAGCGACTCAGCAGTTTACTGCGACAGGAAAATTTTCTGACGGCAGCAGCAAAGACGTGACTAGTTCTGTGCAGTGGAGCTCTACAGCCGCGACCGTCGCGTCGGTGAGCAGTAACGGTCTGGCCACCGGCGTGGCAGCGGGTGTAGTGACAGTTACGGCTCAATCTGGAACCGTCAAGGGTACAGCAAGCCTCACTATCACAAGTGTGTTGCAACAACCGTCGCTTGTTTCTCTGCAGGTGATGCCGAGTAACGTCTCCATTGCCGTCGCAGCCACGCAGCAGTTCACAGTGAAGGGGACCTTTTCCGACAACAGCACCAAAGATATGACTAGCTCGGTGACTTGGAGTTCTTCCGACTCGACCTTCGCAACGATCAATGGTGCCGGTCTGGCCACGGGTGTGGCCGTCGGCGTATTGACCGTTACCGCTCAATCGGGAAGTGTTCAGGGAACCGCCAATCTCACGGTCACCAACGCTGCTGCCAACCTGGCTTCACTTACTTTGTCTCCACTGGCTTCCTCGATACCGGTCAACACGACCCAGCAATTTACCGCCACCGGCAGCTACAGTGACGGAAGCAGTCGCGATCTCACCGCCCTGGTCAGCTGGAGTTCCTCAGCAACTGCGAACGCGACCATCGATGCGAACGGGCTAGCAACTAGTGTCGCCGCGGGCTCGACCACAATCACCGCGACGCTCGGCAGCGTCACACAAAGCACCACCCTTACGATCACCACCCCGACCATCACTGCCATTTCCATCACGCCCGATGGCCTCACGCTCGGCGTTGGCATCAACCAGCAATACACAGTGACAGCGACATACAGCGACGGGTCCACTCAGGATCTCGTCACTGGCGTAACTTGGAGCTCGTCATCGGCAGCGACCGCCACCGTTAACAATTCCGGACTGGCCACCACCGTGGCGGCGGGGAGCACGACGCTTACCGCGACCCTAGGATCGCTGACTGACACTACGACGCTGACGGTCGTGCCGGCAAATTTGATCTCAATCGAAGTAAGTCCCGCAGCGGCATCGATTTCTGTCGGAACTGCGTCGATCGCAGCTGGGACAACTCAGCAATTCACCGCGACCGGAACCTTTGACGATGGCAGCACGCAAGTATTGACTTCAGTGGCATGGGCCTCATCCGCGTCGACCATCGCAACCATCAGCTCTGCCGGCCTGGCCAGCGGGGTTGGCGTCGGTTCGTCAACCATCAGCGCGAAGTCCGGCTCCGTCACCGGGACCGCTACTCTGACCGTAACTGGCGCGACCCTGCTCTCGATCGCAGTCACGCCTCCTAGCTCGAGCATGGCGGTGGGAACCACCAGACAGTTCACCGCCACCGGCACTTTCAGCGACAGCAGCACCCAGGACATCACCGCCTCGGTTCTTTGGAGTTCCTCGAGTGCGGCAGCTGCGACGATCAACAATCAGGGAGTGGTTATCAGCGTTGCCACCGGGACGACCACAATCACGGCCGATTTGGGTTCAGTTAGCGGCTCTACCGACTTGACTGTTTCGACTGCGCACCTGGTGTCGATCGCCATCACCCCAAGCAATCCCACGATTGCCAAGGGCACGTCTCTAAAGTTCACTGTCACGGGTACATTCAGTGACGCCAGCACTGCCACCAATCTGAGTGGTGTCAGCTGGAAATCAAACCACCCGAATATCGCTCAGGTCCGAAGCTCCGGATTGGCTCACGGCAAGAAGGCCGGATCGGTGACCATCACCGCCACGGTTTCCGGAGTCCCTCCGGCAACAACTACCCTGACGGTCTTCAGTGGCACCCTGACCGCGATCGCAATTACGCCAGCCGCCCCGACAGTGACCAAAGGAAGCACCCAGCAGTTCACGGCGAACGGCACGTTCAGCGGCAGCGTAACACCACAGGACATCACTCTCACCACTCACTGGAGCTCGTCTTCGTCCAGCGTGGCAACCATCGCAAATGGCCCCAATGGGGGAGGTTTGGCAACCACGACCGGTGTAGGCACCACCAACATTGGCGCCACCTCTGGAGGAGTGACCGCGGCCCCGCCCGCTACTTTGACCGTCCAATAGGCGAGCGCCGAGGAGTTACGGAAAGGGCTGACTTGCGTTGGCAGCGCGGGTCAGCTCTTAGCCGTTTTCCGAAAGACTCGCCCGCGTCAGGCTATGGTTTCAACCGTACCGAAAGTGCTGAAAGCAACGGACTGCCGAGAAACCGACTAAGTCTGGCAACTTCTTCCTGTAAGTTCTTTCGATGCCTGCACAAGGCCACCCTATCGCGATGACCAGAACATGGCCAGACGCGAACTTGTGATAGCGGGAGCTCGCTGCAAATATCCGGTGCAAGCGTAGCATTGACTCTCGACTCTCAAACAAGTCGTGCAGCCAAAAGGCGAATTTGGGAAAAAATCTTCCGAAAATGAAGGGCCTGGTGCTCACTGCAAAAGCCGCAATGTTGGAGGTTGCTCGATACGCAAGTCCGTTCCCTGTCGCGTGCCTCGTAGATTTCGTGCGCGCATAGACGCGCTTCCGTCTCACGGCAAAACTCGCTTCATGGTCCTTCAATTTGCCACTTTCAAACTTTATCAAAAAATCCCGGGACCGCTCAGATTGACTCCTTATCACCTTGCCGACTGCGCAGTTTTTTGTGGTGGACCTGCAGATTCTGTTTGGACCCGCGGACTTGGCATGTCCAATTGTCTCTTCCAATACGTGGCGCCACAGTTTTATTCCCCGGCATCCAGCCGGAGCCGGGGTCGTTTGGGCCGAATGTCCGATTTTCAAAAGGGGTTCTTCCACAGAGGTTATGAGAAAACTAGTTGCCTGTGAAGGATGCGAGTTGCTATAGTCGGTCACCACTCAGGTTTGCCATCGTTTGCCATCGTGAGAATTTGAAATTTGGAGTCAGCTTCGCAATGCGTTCGCTCCCAGTGGAGGAGAGATGTCGCTAAAATGGCTCGCAGTCGCACTGTTGATGGCCCTTACTACCTTCGTTGCACGGGCAACGGCGCAGGATATGGAGGAAGATTGGGAGCTGTCTGGACTCATTGGACGTACCTTCATCAGCAATCAAGGCATCAAGGGAGACGGCGAGGTCCGGTTTGGGAAGGGACTCACCTTCGAAGTGAATTACGCAGCCCGCATGCTGGACCGACGCTTCTGGTCGCTGTACCTGGAATTTCCGGTCGCAGTCAACCTGGACGAAGACCTGAATGCCGATTCGCCCCAGGTACCAAAGCAATTTCGGTCTTACTTTGTGACTCCCGCTGCGCGATTCCACATTTTCTCAAATGCCGCAATATCTCCTTGGGTCAGCCTTGGCGGAGGGCTCGGCCATTTCAGTGAGAGTTCAAACTTGACTAACCGTGGTAAAACCGGAACGACGACCGGGGTTTTTCAGGCGGGCGTGGGGATGGACGTGAAGCCTTTCAAGAACATCGGCTTTCGGTTAGAAACGCGAGATTTCTGGTCAGGCGTGCCACAGCTCAACGTGAATACAGGCGAGAGCCGACAGCACAATATTTTTGTCGCGGGCGGCATCGTCTTGCACTTCTAAGCAAAATCAGCTAGGTGGAACGGGACTGCGCGGGCGATCAACCGCCGCCCACCCGTGCGCAACCGGCGCGTCGAGCCTTGAGGAGGCGCTCGAGCGGCTCTCTCCCCGCGGTCTTTTGGCCGAGTCTCCTCGTAAATACGCATCGCACGCTGCGGGAGGGTCTTCGTCTTTTTCGGACGCGACCTGGCGATCGCTCGAAGTTACCGGACGGCTTTCGCCACAGACATTTTTGAAACTTTCTTTGGCGGTGCGACCTTCTACTACCTCTTCTGCTTCGTTTCGACTGACCCTGCGCAGACATCATCGGGTGGAGTTTATGGCATCAAGCCGCGCCGGATAGTCGCACGTTCAAGAGAGCGTTGGTTCGGTCACTGCTGGGCTCGCATACGAAACCTGCACGTTCGTACCACGCGGTTACACACAGTGTACGATTGTCTTTATCATAAGTTCTCTACGCCGAAATGAGGTTTCGAGCGCGCACGAAGCCTCTGATTTCAATGAGATACGCTTCAGGGCCGGTGCTGCTTGGCACCGCGATCCTGCATCCAATTGACATGGAGGGTTGAGGGCCATGCGCACTATGAATGGAATAGTCACCGCTTTTCTTCTGCTCTCTCTCCGTGTTATGGCACAGCAGCCCGCGCATCCGTCACCGCCTGCGGCATCGGAGACATCGCAATCAGCCCAGCCTGCCGTAACGGAACCCGTGTTGCGGACGTCTCCGCCGACACAGCCTACACTCACGCAGCCGAATTCGAATGTGCAAGCTGCTCCCACGACCATGGATCAGGTCGTGGATCGCTTCATTGAGCGTGAGCACAAATTGATAAATCTGCTCGAGGATCGTACTCCGATAGTCGAGACCTACCTGCAGAATGTGACACCAGACGTGGAGCTTGGCCCAGTCCCGAAAAATGACCGTTACTTTCTGGGTCGAATGGATCTTAGCAAATCGATCGATCGTAAAGACTACATGAAGGAACAAAGCATGGAGAAGCGCCTGCTTGGCGGGTTCACCAAATACTTCAAGGTGCAGTATCAGCCACTGGGATTCTCATGGATGATCTTTGCCGATCGAGATGATTTCGACCGCCAGCATTATGATTTCAGGTACAACCATCGTGAGTTTCTGGGAGAGGTGCGCTGCCTGGTGTTTGACGTGACGCCGAGGAAGGATGCAGGCAAGGGCCGTTTTATTGGCCGCATCTGGGTAGAAGACCAGGATTTCAGCATTGTCCGGCTGAACGGCACCTACGCGCCGCGCCCGAGAAATGGCTACTTCTTCCACATGGATAGCTGGCGTTTGAACCTTGTCCCGGGATACTGGGTGCCGGCTTACATCTACAGTGAAGAGGGTGACTTTCGCGCCGGTGCCAAGAACAATATCGCGTTCAAAGCTCAAACCCGCCTCTGGGCCTACAACCTCAAGAAGAGCGCGAGAGAAGACGAGCTTACGCAGGTGCTGGTGGATTCGACCGTAAAGGACGAAAGCCCCACGGCACAGGACGCCCCGCCGCTCCAGGCCGAGCACCAATGGCAGCAACAGGCGGCAGACAACGTGTTGGAACGCCTGCAACGCGCCGGACTGGCGGCCCCGGAGGGAGATGTAGACAAGGTCTTGCAGACCGTAGTCAACAATCTGCAAATCACTAACAGCATCGAATTGCCGCGCCCTGTACGCACACGCGTGCTGCTTACAACTCCCTTTGAGACGTTCAGCGTGGGTAATACGATCGTGGTCAGCCGTGGGCTGATTGACGTGTTACCTGATGAGGCCAGTCTGGCCATGATGCTTGCGCACGAACTGGCCCACATCGTGCTCGGACACAACCTATACAACCAATACGCCTTCAACGACCGCATGTTTTTCTCCGATGAGTCCGCATACTCGAATCTCGGCTTTAGGCACAGTCCTGCGGA
>Ga0137393_10003617_pt1 | contig 10055 bp, 7 predicted proteins | sample 15con2h34BmetaG_FD_101396 | JGI IMG/M metagenome (GOLD analysis project Ga0137393, IMG submission 101396) | Vadose zone soil microbial communities from Angelo Coast Range Reserve, California, USA - 15con2h3.4B metaG | ecosystem: Environmental > Terrestrial > Soil > Vadose zone > Saprolite...
CTCAAGCGTCTTGTGGCCAGTAAACAGTTAGTCCAGGTCGATTCGGATCGCTACGCGATACCTGGGGCCGCTGCCGGCAAGAACGTACTCGTCGGGCGACTTAGCATGCATCGTGATGGATTTGGTTTCGTCATTCCGGACGCGAGTTCGCTCGACGAACGTCTGAAGGCCCGCCTCGCCGGGGACATTTTTATTCCACCCCACTCCGTTGGCTCAGCCATGCACGGCGACCGCGTGCTGGTGCTGGTTGAGATTGGCACTATCCGTCCTGATGGACGCGCCGAAGGCCGCATTATTCGCCCAGTGGTCCGAGCCCATACCACGGTTGTGGGCACGTTCCATTACGGTAACCGGCGCAATTACGTCACGCCGATGGACGAAAAAATCTCCAAGGAAATCGAGATCCCCCCGGGGATGGAGCTTCCGGAAAAAAGAGGTACCGAAGAAACAGCAGCCGACGGTAAATCGCGAAAAGGCAAAAAGTCAGTTCACCGGGTGCTCGGCGACGAGGCTGCCCGCTGCACTGCCTGGGATGACCTGGAGAACGTAGTGGTCGACGTGGAGATCACCGACTGGCCTACGGCCACGCAGAATCCGCGCGGGCGCGTGGTTGAAATCCTCGGCTACGAAGATGATTTCGGGGTCGATGTAGAGATCATCATCCGAAGATTCCACTTACCCCACCGTTTCCCGCCGGAAGTTCTCGAAGAGGCGCAGGCCGTCGAGCCCGTCATTCCCACCCCGGAACTCCGCCAGCGGCGCGATTATCGCGAGTTGCCCATCGTCACTATTGACGGAGAGACAGCGCGCGATTTCGATGACGCTGTCACCGTCAGGCATATGGAGAATGACAACCTCGAACTCCAGGTGCACATTGCCGACGTCGCCCGCTATGTAACCCCTGATTCTGGGTTGGACCAGGAAGCACGCCTTCGTGGAACCAGCGTTTATTTTCCCGATCGTGCGGTACCCATGCTGCCGCTCGAGCTTTCAACCGACGCTTGCAGCCTGCGCCCCAAGCTTGATCGCCTGGTGTTGTCCTGTGTGATGGAGATCGACCACCAGGGAGAAATCGTTGGCTACGAACTGAATGAAGGCGTCATCCGTTCTGCCGAGCGCATGACTTACACCAACGTAAACGGCATTCTGGAAGGCGACGAAGGCTTGCGAAAACGCTATGCATCACTCGTCGATTTATTCGAGACCATGCGCGAGTTAGCGATGATCCTCAACCGCAAGCGTGAGCGGCGTGGCTCCATCGACTTCGATCTTCCCGAGCCGGTCATTGAATTCGACGAATTTGGATTGATGAAGAGCATTACCCGTTCGGAGCGCAATATCGCCAACCGCATCATTGAAGAATTTATGCTCGCGGCTAACGAGTGCGTCGCCCAATATCTGGAAAACAAGCGCGTCCCTTCAATCTACCGTGTCCACGAGAAGCCCGATCCCAAGCGGGTATACGATTTCGAAATCATTGCGGCAACATTCGGTTATTCGCTGGGAGTCGGCCCACTGCCAATCCAGCGCATTCAGCCCAAGGGCGATCGCCGCGCCAGCTATGGGACCGGCAAGCAGGCTCGCACGATTGAGATTCCAAAAGAGGTTCACATCACTCCGCGCATGTATCAAAAACTGACGGAGAAAATTGCCGGCAAGCCGGAAGAACGCATCCTCAGCTACCTCATGCTGCGGTCACTAAAGCAGGCGCGCTACTCGGAAGAGAATCTTGGGCACTTCGCGCTAGCAGCTCCCAGCTACACCCATTTCACCTCTCCCATCAGGCGCTATCCCGACCTGATCGTGCACCGCGTCCTGAAAGCAGTGTTGCGAGAATCGCCTGAAGCTTGGGACGGAGAGGTTCCGATAGGGCGCTTTCCCCTGTCCACCAATCGTGAAGCGCAGGCCAGTCGTGCCGCAAGCGATGCCAGCAAGAAAAGTCGTCAGGATGCCACCACGAGCCCTCCATCACCTTGGTCCAAACGCCGCGATCACGCCGCGCATCGTGAATCCCTCGAACCAGTAGGCGGCCCGATCTCGTTGGAAGAGCTGCATGACATCGCCGAGGAATCCAGTATGGCTGAGCGGCGCGCCGACGAGGCCGAACGCGCGCTGATGGAATGGAAAAAAGTCAAATTCATGCAGGATCGCGTGGGCGAAGAGTTTGATGGGTTGATCGTCAGCGTGACAAAATTTGGATTGTTTGTCGAACTTACCGATCTCTTCGTCGAAGGTCTGGTGCCGCTCAGCACTCTTACCGACGACCGTTACATCTATCACGAAAATACCCGGCAAATCATAGGACAGCGAACCCGCAAAACGTACAGCTTTGGTCAATGGGTACGTGTGATCGTGGACCGTATCGATCCGGTGGAGAAGAAAATCCAATTCGCGCTAGTGGAAGAAGAAAAGCGGCTGCCAAGCAAGCGGGAAAAGAAGAAGTAACGGCCAGCTTCGCGTTTCCGCCAGGCGGGAAGCTTCTGCGCAGGCGGCAGTTCCCCCGGAGGCTGCGGCGTGGTGTAAAATTCCAATGTCAACCCCATCCGCGGCAGCGATGCTTCGCGGGTTTCCTTCCTGTCGGGACGTGGCTCAGCCTGGTAGAGCACTCGCTTGGGGTGCGAGGGGTCGGCAGTTCAAATCTGCCCGTCCCGACCATTCTTCTACGCTTCCCGCGAATGTTCCACGTGGAACATTGTACGGCTTATTATGTATGTCCATATATGTAAGTACAATGGAAGCCATCGCCTAGATAATAAAGGGGTTGGCGCGGGAAGTGCGATATCGGGTCGAACCCTTTCACGGTGAGAAAACGGCGGGATCAGGTAGCCCGGCACTCATTCGTGCAGCCCACCCTACAAAAAACGAAGCGTGGGGTAGCTCGCCATGAAAAAACCTCACGCCGGTCTCGCTTTCGAGTACAGTGAAACCCAGGTTAGCGTCCCAAAAGCGGACGCGAACCTGGGGCACCAGGCTGGCGCTGCTCCTCGACACCATCCTACTTATGGCTATTTGGCTCCTGCTCAGCACCTGGCTGGCAGTACGCTGGAGAGATATCACCGACCAAGCTATTTCGCCTTTGATAGTGGCACACCATTGATTAAGGCAAGCTTGATCTCATTCTCAATTTGTGTGCGGCTCGAAAGCCCGGTGTTCTGATCGGTAATCTTGCCGGTACGATCAATAAAGAACGTGGTCGGCAATCCGAGAGGACCGCCATATAGGCGCCCGACAATTTGCGTACCGAGCAACATGATGTAGTTCACGTGCATGTCTTCCACGAATTTCCTGACTGCACCGGGAGAATCATCCATGGCGATGCCAATGACCTCTAGACCTTGCGGTCCGTACTTCTGCTGCATTTGCTCCAACCACGGCATCTCGGTTTTGCAGGGTACGCACCAGGTGGCCCAGAAATTCAGGAGCACGGCTTTGCCCCTGTAGTCCGAAAGCCGCACCGTGCTACCGTTCAAACTCTTTAATTCGAAGTTGGGGGCGACTGGCAGAAATGGGTCGCTGATCAGCGTCTTTTGACGATCGTCCTTTTGGAGAGCAGGAGGGCTATTCTTCTGAGCGTTGCCGAAAGTAGCGTAAATCATTGTCGCCATCGCCAATAAGAGCGGAAGAACAGATAAGAATCGCTTCATGAGGTACACTCCCATCTCTGGTTCCTGTCGGCCGCCAAACAGCCAGCATAAGTCAGCCAGTTATCCCTAACCGCTGGCACATGGATCCCCGCAGGCGCTCGCAATCTCCGGGCGGGAACACATATACTCTCTCATCGCCCACGAGGTAAAGCAGCTTCTTGGTGCTATCCAGCAGCAGCGAGCAGCGATGGCACAGCTTCAGATGACCCTCGATCTCGGAGCGCAAATCGGGGGCCAGATCGCCCTCAATGTAGTTCGAGAGTTCGCGTATCACTCTTTTGCAACTCACCATCTTGCCCTTTGCGAGTCTCTTCCCCATATCCGCCATCATCATCCACAATGGAATCCACTTCGGAGCCGGTCGGGCAAAGAGAGGCGTGAGTTTGTTGCGCATCTGCAACCTTGCCCGATGAAGCCGGGTCGTTGCCGTGGATTCGCTGATGCCAAGGATCTGGGCCGCTTCCGATAGGCTCAACTGTTGCATGTCTCTGAGCGCAAAAATTTCCCTGTAACTATCAGGAAGAGTGTCTAATGCGCACATAATGGCAACCTGGACCTCCTTGCGTTCCATGGTATCGGAGGGAAGCTCACGCCAATCTACAATTTCGTGCAGACCCAGCTTGCCCTCTTCCAGTTCGAGCCCGTATTGCTCGATGGATTCGTACAGGTGTCTGCGATCCTTGCGCCGGCGCATTCGAGCTTCATTCATCGCAATTTGCAGGAGCCACGCTTTGAATTTAGCGCCCATACGAATCTGCTCCAGGTGGGTAAAGGCCTTCAGCAATGTTTCCTGCATGACTTCCTGGGCATCCGCTTCGTTGCGCAGGACTGAGTAACACACGAGGTTGACAGCACCAATGTAAGGAGAGACCAGGTCGAGAAACAGTCTCTTCTCTCCGGCATTGATGCTCTTGATGAGAGCCGCCTCGCATTCGAAAATTGTGGCAGTGGCTTCGGTTCTCAGAGCTCGTTTACCCCCTCACCAAAATTCCGGACTTCTCAGTTGCGGCAACCACTCGGCCAGCCGGCCACAGTCGAAGGATCCCTTTTTTGGCAGAATTGTAATCTACTTGTTCCGGAATTGACAAAGGCAGATCTGCACCCAGCTATGGCGAGAGATGATTCCCGGGAACTTAGAAAAGAATTCATAACACTTGGCATCTCTGCCACTCACAACGAGTGAAAATTTTAGGGTGAAAAGGTGAAAGTTCCTGCTGCGAGGCGCATCATTGCAATGTAGAGGCGCACAATACCGTCTCGATCTTGAAAACCCAGTCAGTCGAGAAGTAACCAGGTCCTCCGGCCTTCCCGACTCGAGATTGGTTATGTTTGGAGGTATTCACGATGTGGAAAAATAAGCCACCTTCTGCCAAGGCCGTGTGTATGAGCATTGTCGCAGCAGCGCTCTGCGCTCTTACATCAATGGTTTTTCAGCCTGCGTTGGCGTGGGCGCAGAGTAACCCGCCACCGTTTGACTTTAACGATACGTTTTATCTTCAGAACGGCGTCAACCCGGCATTTTTGCAACAGCGAGTCGGGACAAACTGCAACGCGCCTTCCCCAGTGGCGCCTCCAGGTCAAAATCCTGCCAACTGGACCTTTGACAACTCCAACACGGACCGCACCCGAAACAATGTCCGTATTCTCCAAACTACCGGGGGATTCCGTCACGATGGAACCCTTCTCTACTACCTCATAATGGGGTTCATTCCAGGCCCGACCCAGGCTGGCGGCTGCCCGCTAGGCCTGGCAGGGTCAGGAGCCAATGTGTTTACCCCAGATGCTGCCGGTCAAGCAGCTCTGGCCATCGCCAACCGTCGTCAAGCGTTCATCTTTCCCATTCGCCAGATGGATGGCAGTTACATCCTGAGCCCCGCCTTGGGCAATCGCCGGCAGGACAACGTCTTTGACACGAGTGGGGGATACTTGGCCGATGATCCACTGGGTCTCTGGATCTTGGCTTTTGTGGAACTGACGCCTTTTGGAACAAGTCCAAAGGGGCAACAGATTCTTGCTCCCTTCGCGGCTGCGAATGGAGTAGGTACTGACGGGACACCGGTCGTCACGACTCTTCAGGGTATTGATGATCTGGTGGCGCAGGGTGTGTTCAAGATTGTGAACCGTGATCCAAGCGGGAGCCAAGGTTTCCCCTGGGTGGTTTGACCCATCATCAACGACCCCCGGTTCGGGGGAATTGCTCCCAATCAGCCTGGCAAAATCGTATTTCTGGAAGACGTGGTGAGGAGTGACGGCACATCCGTCTCGCCTGCAGTGCCTGAGAACTTCACGTGCTTACAGAATACAGGCAGGTTCTGCCAATGAGCTTATCGAAATTGGCCTCCTCGCCGATTGTTGCAAACACATCCCCGGTCGAGTATCGACCGGGGATTCGATTCCTCTCGCCATAAGTTGCGGCGGGGCCTCTTTTGCATCTAGAAGTACAATGGCGACCAACCCCTCAATCATAAAGGCCGTGGCAAAGCCGGGTCCTGTTTCGAGAGCGCAGATCTCGTTTCAAATACTCGTGCTTGGCGTGCTACTGCTGCTGCTGATCAATTACAAGAGTGTGGCGGGACTGAGCAAGATCCGTCAGACGCAGGCGACCGGCAGCTTACACCTAGCGAGCCTGCAAATCGGTAGAGGTGGGGGTAATCCGTCGGCATTCAGCAACGCCCTGGCGTACCTGGAGATAGTCTGGCCGGCGCTAGTCTTTGGCGTCCTAATCAGCGCCGCGGCGCACACCAGTCTGTCGCGCATTCCACTGCACATGATCTTTGGCCGCAGCACGGTGCGCGATCAACTGACCGGAGCACTGGCCGGCGCGCCCCTCATGCTCTGCTCCTGTTGTGTTGCCCCAATCTTCCCGGCGGTGTACCAGCGCACGCGCAAGGTGTCTCCCGCCCTGGCCTTGATGCTGGCTTCCCCCTCGTTGAATCCCGCTGCCCTAGCGCTCTCATTCATTCTGTTTCCGTTGAGGATAGCCGGGGCGCGGCTAGGTATGGCACTTATGCTGGTCCTGGTGGGGTCTGTGGTCGTTGCCAGCGTCACGCACCCATCTACTGTGAGAGCTGATATGTATCGGAAAAAACAGGACAATACTTGGTGTGCGTTGTTGCTGTCCTATGCAAAATCCCTCCTGCACGTTTCGGTAAGGACGCTACCGTTGATCCTGGTAGGAATCTGGGCGTCCATGTGGATCATGCGACGGATTCCAACGCAGCTCGGTACTGCGGCTGGGGGACACGTGCTCACAGTGGCTGTGATCGCACTCTTTGCCGTATTGCTGACCTTGCCCAGTCTATTTGAAATACCTCTGGCACTGTCGATCTTGGCCGCCGGCGGACCGGTGGGTGGAGCGCTGGCCATTCTCTTTGCTGGGCCAGCAATCAATCTTCCATCACTTCTCGTTATTGGCCGCTACAGCAACTGGAAGGTCGCTACCAGCCTGGCCGTCCTAGTGTGGGCCATCGCCCTAACAGGAGGGCTCTTACTGGGTTAAGCCAAGGGTGCTTTCCTAGCGTAAATATTGAGATAACTGTGCTTCAAAACCATGGTGCCGGGAGGCGGAATTGAACCCCCAAGCGCCGAAGCCCGGCGGATTTTTGAGACCGATGCGTGTTGCAATATGATCGAATATTGCTAACCTCCAAATTGCTCATCAATGTGGTTTACGTGACAACAACACGATAGGTACTGACAAACGGACGTTAGAGCTGTATCGGAAGCGAACCGGCGTGACAGTTTCGGTCAGCTTGGACCTCAGGAGTTCGCTTTCGATACAGCCGTTTGAAGGAATCCGCTTTGTTCGCGGCGGACGCTATGGGCTTTCAATCGACTTTGGTTTGGAAGTTGTTGAAAAGCAGAGCGTTTGCGGCACGATACTCGAATCGGAATTCATCGAACTAACCCAGAAGCTCAAGCTCACGATCGCCTCATCGTAACGCGAGACAGACCATTCTGCAAGACTCCTAGTCTCGAATGTCCGATGTCGCTTCCTTCGGGCACGCGAATAGCGTCCGCCGCAAAGCGGCTTCGTTCAAACGCGCTTGTGACTAATAACCGAGCCAGTCCCGGATGGTCGGCGAACCTAGAGTTATTGTTCCCACGCGCTTCGCCATGACAAGGCTGGGAATGCAATGCACCGGAGGGAACCGTCTGAGCCGCCCGGATGATTTTCGATATGGCAACCGGGCTCGAAAATCTGTCCGAAACCTAGGCGATCGATCCTCAGAACGCGGCAAAAAAACCCAATTAGAATTCCTTTCTCAAAATGAACAGCAAACGAGGGAGGTGTGCCTGCAAGTGATTGATATCTCGTTAGCCCGATCCTGTTTTTCCGTCACACGGGCGTCACAATTGCGCAGGTCGAATTGGTAAACAATTGAAATCTAAGTAGATTGTGGCAGCCGGACCTGTAAGCCGAATTCTGTCTGCCGGAGTGATCCGGCAGGACGGTCATTCCTCTGGGCCACGCATTGCTGCGTGGCTCTAGCGACCTACCCGGAGGTGGGACGCGCCGAGCCAGCACGTATCCCGGCCGAAGCCGGGACTCCCTCCCTATTTGGTCTTGCTCCGTGTGGGGTTTGCCCTGCCCGCCACATTACTGCGGCGGCGGTGCGCTCTTACCGCACCTTTTCACCCTTACCGCGGCCTTACGGCCGAGGCGGTATGTTTTCTGTGGCACTTTCCGTCGAGCCATCCTCGGGCTTGCAAAAATGCAAGGATGAGGCGCCCTCCCGGACGTTATCCGGCACACTGCTCTGCGGAGTTCGGACTTTCCTCTCCCGCCGCCCGAAAGCGGCGGAAGCGACCGTCCGGTCCGGCTGCCAACTCATTCATTATATTCGATGCAGGTGAAGATTATAGGGAGCAGACTGCCAACTACGCTGCGAACACCTCACAGCTTTGGTGGGCGCACTCCCGGTGTAGAAGATCGAAAGAGCAACAAGGGCGCCTGCTAAACTGATGATTAGGCTCAGGGCAGCGGCGCGCTACCTGCCATCTAACTCATGAACTTCATTGAAGCCATTCGTGTTGCGCTGCAATCGTTGTGGGCGAATAAGCTGCGCTCCGTCCTCACGCTGCTGGGGGTCGTAATCGGAGTGGCGGCAGTGATTGCGGTGGTGACGTTTGTGAATGGCATCAATGGCTATGTCGCGGAGAAGATTTTCAATCTGGGCGCGGACGTTTTCCTCATCAGCAAAGTCACCCCGGTGATCACGAACATCGATCAATTCCTGGAGGGCCAAAAACGCAAGGACCTCACCATGGAGGATTATGCTGCAGTAGCCGACGCCTGCAAACACTGCAGGATGATTGGGGCATCAATCTTGAATCCCAACGGCCACGTGAAATATGGCGAGCAATCGATCAGTGACTCATGGGTGAGGGGTCTCACGCCTTCGATGGCTGCCATTCTCGACCTGGATTTGGGCGCAGGGCGCTGGCTCAATCAAAACGATGAGAATAACCGGTCCAACGTGGCGGTGATCGGCACTGACATCGTGGATGCTCTTTTTCCGGGCGTCGATCCCTTGGGCAAGGAAATCCGAGTGGAGGGCCAGCTTTACCGCGTGATCGGCGTGGGCAAAAAGCAAGGTAAGACCCTGGGGCAGAGTCGAGACAATTTTGTGGGCATCCCGATCAGCACTTATCTCAAGCAGTTCGGAGTGCATAGTAGTATCCGCATTTCGGGAAAGTCCAACGGAGTGGGCAGCCAGCTCGATGCAGCTATTGATGAAGCCCGCGCCATTTTGCGCGCTCGGCGCCACGATTTGCCGGGAAAGCCGGACAGCTTTGCCGCGGAGACTAACGCCAGTTTTCTAAGTATATGGTCGAATCTGAGCGGGACGTTCTTTGTCGCAATGATTGCGATCGCGGCGATTTCGCTGATTGTGGGCGGCATCGTCATCATGAATATTATGCTGGTCTCAGTGACCGAGCGTACTCGCGAGGTTGGGATTCGGAAGGCGATGGGGGCTACTCGCGACGATGTGCTGCTACAGTTTCTGATTGAATCCGGGACCATGGCCCTCGTGGGCGGAGTGGTAGGCGTATTGTTCGGGGTCGCAGTTGCCAAAGGGATTACAGCGATCATCGGCATGCCTTCGGAAATCAAGCTTTGGGCGGTCGCGGCGGGCCTCCTGGTTTCCGCCAGCGTAGGCGTGTTCTTCGGGGTTTATCCCGCGCGGCGCGCCGCGATGCTGGATCCAATTGCGGCGTTGCGATTTGAATTGTAGGGATTGCCACAGCGACATTGAGGCACAGAGGCGCGAAAGGCTTAGATCTTAGTTCTTAGTTCTTAGTTCTAGAGTTCTTCTCTGCGACTCTGTGGCGGGTGGGCCTTTCCATGATGCGAAAAGGCGATTACGGCGAAATTGTCCAGATGGCGCTGGACACGATCCGCAGCAA
>Ga0137393_10003619_pt1 | contig 10050 bp, 11 predicted proteins | sample 15con2h34BmetaG_FD_101396 | JGI IMG/M metagenome (GOLD analysis project Ga0137393, IMG submission 101396) | Vadose zone soil microbial communities from Angelo Coast Range Reserve, California, USA - 15con2h3.4B metaG | ecosystem: Environmental > Terrestrial > Soil > Vadose zone > Saprolite...
CGCCTGGCCCGACAAGCGCTATTGCTGGTTCTGCCGTGTCCTGCTTTGAAGGCCGGACCGGCAAGAATGCCTGTCCCGCTGTCCCTTCCGCGGAATCGCGAAATACCAGCAGATCCACGCCTTCGAGCACTGCTAGGTCACGCGCGAGTGACGCAGTGGCGTCATCCTGGCAATAGACAGCGATGAAGCCGATCAGGCCATACGCAGGCACGGCAACATCTCGAGATCCCTCCAAACGATTGCGAAGCCGCCAGCCTCGCTGTTGCAGGAATTTTTCGAGTGGTGCGGCACGGCTCACGGTTTGCGTATTGCCGTGATCGCTGAATACGAGGACTCCGAACTCGCCGCGAGCGTCGAGATAGAGTTCGCGGACCAGGTCTTCAAATTCAATCAGGAACGGTTCCACCTGCGGCGTCGTGAGCATGTGGAGCAACGAGTCGCTGGCGGAAATATGAGCGACGAACACAGGCTGGGAGCTTGCCAGGAACTGTTTTCGCAGTCGGCCGAGGTCGGCGCGATACGTCTTTCGCGGGAGAAGGTAAGGGAGGGCCTTGGCCCAGCCGGGTGGGTCGTAGTCGAGCGCTGCAATGTAGGGAATGTGGGCTCCGGTCAGCGTAACCCAGGCCCCGGCGCGGATTTCATTGCGGCTGCGGTCGAAGTAACGGTGCTCGTAGCCAGGCGGCGGCGCGACGTGCAGCACAGTGGTGAGCGCGGTCTCGCTATCCGATGGAAAGACGCTGACTACTGCCGAAGGGCGATAGAATTCCCGAAAGTGGCCACGGTCCCAAAGGTTTTGCAGAACGCCGAGCGGCACACCGTCAAGGCAAATCACCAGCCAGCGCTTGGGCTCCCCACGCAGCCCGGGCCGCGCAAAGTTCCCGAGCGGAGTCTCCAATTCGTCCATCACGCCGGCGCCATTAATGTCCCGCGCGTGCCAGGTTTGCGGAGGACTCGCGCGGCGTTCGATGACCCATTCGTGTGGCCCGCCAGCACCATCTGTCCCCTTCGACCTCGCGGTTTGCTGGACTGAATAAAGTGTAGGGACTGGCCGGCCCCAAAAAGTGATCTGGAGCGCGACTGCACCGGCCAGGACCAGAATCCACCACCACAGCCGCCGACTGCGGCCGGTGGCTTGCCCTTGTGATAGGACGCCGGGCGACATCAGCAATTACCCTTTATTCTATGCCAGCGACGGCGCGAGGGCCGTGCGATTTTCGTGCCTCCGCGTTTGCCCCATTCCCGAGCCCGCCGCGGCGAGAAAGGCCAGAGGCTTCGTTGCGCCTAGGCTTCGAATGACGGGGCAGCGAGCATTTCACGCTGCAGCCTGGTGCCCCGGAGGGTAAAGTCGAAGCCGCCTTGGCACTTCGGAAGCTAGATGCGGGCGGGATTCGGCCAGGCTGCGCGCACGCTCAGCTCAACAACTTCGTCAGGGGGATACGACGTGAGTAGGGCTGTCCCACCCGCAAACGCTGATTGACCGAAGTGCGCGCCCCTGCTATAAGTGCATGTTTACCCGCTTGTCTTCGGGCGCGCCGGTGGCTTGTTGTTTAGCTTGGGAGTATTGCCAGGGACGTTTGATCTTTGTTGCGCCCGTTCCTTCTGTGGGCCGCTAGCTCAATCGGTAGAGCAGCTGACTCTTAATCAGCGGGTTCCAGGTTCGAGTCCTGGGCGGCTCACCAGATCTTTCAATCACTCGGAGCATGATAATCTTCAGAACGTCATGCCGCCAAACTTCTGTTCGGAAACGGCATCGCGTTGAGGAATATGCAGTGAACTCAGACGAATCTATATCCCGAAACATCGCATGGGCGCCTTGGATCGTAACTGCGGCCGGGGCGCTGCTGTTTCTGCTGGGCGTCGGGCGCTTCTTCGTTAGACATCGCTTTGGTTTCATCGACGCACTGTATTGTTGTCTCGCGGTGGTCCCTGCGGGGTTGTTGCTTCTGGTCTTCGATTACGTCTTTCATCATGCAAGACTGGTGTTAGTTATTCCTCTCGTTTTGGCAGGGGTACTAGTTTTCTCGTCGCCCGTTTGGGATATTGCGCTTGGATTGGCCCTGATGGGAGCCATGGTGGGCCCTGCACTGAGTGACTGGAAAAACGAAAAGCGTCTGCAGAAATCAACGACCGCGCATGGTGACGAGAATAAAGAACGCAAGTAACGCCCCCGGGATAATGCTTAACGCCGAGGGCCAACCTTCTTGATTCAAAGTGTTTCGCAGAAATAAAGCTCCGACAGATTACGGTGTTCATGAGGACAACTGGAACGAGTAGGAAAACTGGGCGACTATTGCTCCATAGACTGCTTGGCCTATCGCGGCCTCATCGACGCGTTTGACAGAGGTCGTTTCGTCGACGAGAATCCGCGGTGTTTGTCGGCGGTCGGGGCGAGACTCTGGCGTGGCCAAAGTTCATCGATTCGCACGAACAACATCACTTCTCGTCACCTGAAATGCCAGATACAAACCAGCATCCCCCCTCGCAGCGCAAGACCGCTACGGTACTGTTTGCCGATCTTTCCGGATTCACTGCGATGTCCGCGAACCTCGATCCGGAAGAGGTTCGAGACGTCGTCAATCGCTACTTTGAGGCACTCGCGACCGCGGTGCGACGGTATGAAGGCTCCATTGATAAATATATTGGCGACTGCCTGATGGCGGTATTTGGAGTACCGGCCACTCGCGAGAATGACGCCGAGCGGGCCTGCCGCGCTGCATTAGACATGCTGTTGGCGGTGCGCGAGCTGGCCTCCGGCTTTGGCAGCGGAGCCCAGCCGCCTGATATACACATCGGCATCAATACCGGATTGGTGGTGGCCGCACCAATGGGTAGCGGCGACAGCGCACAGTTCACCGTCATGGGAGACACGGTCAACTTGGCATCCCGCTTATGTCATGAGGCTGAGAACGGACAGATTGCCGTGGGGGAAAGCACCAGGGCCTTGGTCGCGCAAGACTTCGACTTTGCTCCCAAAGAACTGCGCTCGATAAAAGGCAAGGGGGAGAAGGTTCCCGTTTTTTTTCTTCGGGGGCGTTCGCAAAAGGCTAGCCGAGAACAAAGGCGCGCGCAGCCGGCAATGGTGGGCCGTGGGCGGGAGATTTCAGAGGCGCAAGATCTGTTGGCCGAGGCCCAAAATAAGCATGGGGCGCTGCTCTACATCACGGGCGATCCGGGAATCGGAAAGAGCCGGTTGTCATCGGAGATCTCGAAGTGGGCTGCCGCGAAAGGATACCGGGTTCTTGAGGCTGCAGCCCAGCCGCTCGCAGCCATTGAGCCGTATAGCTTGTGGCGGCAGGCATTGGAGCGGCCCCTCGGGGTAGTTCCCGGGATGGCTCCGGCCGAGGCGGATGCTGCGCTTGAGAACTTTCTGCAATCGAGTGCCGCGCATGGGGAGCAAGCGGTGGCCCTTCGGGCCACACTCGGCTTGCCAACGTCCGAGTTGGAGTTGTTGGACGATGCCGGTCGATTCCAGGCGATCAGTCGCGGGTGGAAGGCATTCCTGCTCGGCCTGGAGGCCGAAGCGCCGCTGCTGGTGATTCTCGACGACTTGCAGTGGGCTGATGTGTTCTCTTTGCGATTGCTCGGTGAGGTCATTGACTTTGTTCCGGCCCATGCAATGGTCCTTTGTTGTCTGGCACGACCGGAATTTCAGCATGGTTGGGCGAACCGTTCTTACTACCATGGAATTGCGCTGCAACCGCTGTCTGCGGAAGACTGCACGGTGCTGGTGAGAGCACTGGCGAAGGAGGGCGCAGCCTTTAACGATGTGGAGGTCGTGGCGCGTGCGGAAGGCAACCCGTTCTATCTCACAGAACTGTCGCAAGCCGCGGCGCAGAGGGGAGAAGGCAAGCTGCCGGCCACAATCGAGGCCGTGATTCTGGAGCGCATCGATCGACTGGAGCGGAAGTCGCGGGAGGTTCTGGAGTTGGCCTCCGTTATTGGCCGGGAGTTTCCTGAACGCCTGCTCCGTGCAGTGGCAAATGCGGAGCACCTCGAATCACAACTCCCACGTTTACGCGAACTGGAATTTATCTACGAGAAGGAAATCGCCCCAGAGTTGCTTTACCTCTTCAAGCACTATCTTACGCAGGAAGCCACGTACAACAGCATCCTGATCCAGAAGAGGAAGGAAATGCACGGGCAGGTCGCTGCCGCGATCGAACAGATCTACAAAGACAGCTTGGACCGCTATTACTCGGTGCTGGCGCAGCATCATGAAAAGGCGGCAGAGTACCGGCGAGCTTTCGAATGCTACCGCCAAGCCGGAGATAAGGCCCAGGGAACCACAAGTGCCAGTGCGGCCGTGCAGCTCTACGAGCGGGGTGAGACAGCGCTGCAGATGATGCACGAGGATCGCCCCGCGTTGCGTAACAAATTGAAGTCTTTCGCAGTGGCCGCCGTCGCAGGCTTGCTTTCGTTAGCTATTGTTTACGCGGTCGACGGGCTAAACGCTCGCGTTCACGATGCTCCGTTTCGCCGTGCTCCATTGTCTGTTTATGCCGTCGTCGGTCTAATCGGTGTCCTCATCGCTTTTGGCGGGCTGGTGTTCTACGCCAAACGATGGTCGTTCCTGGTCTACCCGGATCGGATTAGGATCCGTGGCAAACGGCGGGCGATTGACATTCCCTTCGAACGCATCACAGGTGTCCAGGTGATCTCCTATGTGCACCGGCCGACACTGGGAGTTCTATGGACCGAAGCCAAGATCTATTTCGATCCGCGGTATCCAAAGTATGGTATTGGCCAGGTTCGCGTCCTGCGTGGGATCCGAGAGATCATCCGCGTCGATTGTGCTCATCAAAAATGGAGAAAAGGCTACTACCTCGACATGGACGATCCCCGTCCCTTCCACCAGACTCTAGATCGTGCGCTACAACGTTACCGGCTCATCCAAAGCTCCAACTTTATTGGGGCTGCACGTAGGTGAACTTCGATCCCGAACGGATGGACCAGATTTGGCGATGCTGTGTACAAGCAGATAAGAACATGGAACCGCTGGCAGGTCATCACCGACAAGACTCAGGCAGACCTGATTCTGGTCGTGACCGACAAGGGCGGGATGAAGAGCATGAACCCAAGTTTCTATTTGAATGTCATCGATCCGAAGACAGGGAATCAGTTGTGGACCTCCCGAACGACTATGCAGGGAAAGCTCTGGCGGTCTTTGGATTCGGTTGCAAGATCGTTGCTGTCAGATGTCCAAAAGCGGTTAAAATAGCTGGCAGAAGCGGTTTCTCACGTCATTAGTTTGCACGGAGAATTCTAGGCCGGCATGGACAGCTCGAAATGTTAAGGAATGTTAAGCTTCGGGCACTGACTGTGCCCTATTTTGTGCCCACCCTCCATCGAGAATGGTAGCGAACGGTAGCAGAGTGGTGAGGGTGCGAAAACGCCCTACTGGTGCGGAAAATCAGCACGATAGCAATTCATCGCACTCAGTCTCAGTTCTCTTTGGACGGTCTCTTAATCAGCGGGTTCCAGGTTCGAGTCCTGGGCGGCTCACCAGATCTTTCAATCGCTCGGAGCCAGCCTTCCATCCAAGGCAGGCTGTTAAATCTCTTAGCTCACTCGTCGGGCCAGGTATAGACTGAGGGCAAATCCTGCTTCAATCTGTAGGCGAGTTCCTGGTTGGGTTGCGAAGGATGGCAAAGACAGAGCGCTGCACCGTTCTGGGTTGCGAAAAGGCGGCCGCCGCTAGCCTGGACGGCGTCTCGTTCTGCCAAGAGCATTTCATCTCCACTTGTTATAAAGAAATCGATCGATACGCGCACTTGGTTCGAGAGGCGGGCTTTCGCCGGACAGCCGCGGAATCAATGCACCACTTTCTGACTGAGTGCACCCGGCAAGCCACTGACCTTAGCCAGCACGCAGAGGAGCTGGACAACTTGGCGCGGGCTCGGCTGCTCGACATTTTGCTCAGCGCTGCCGACCTGAGCCGGCATCTGCGACGCAGCCCGCGAAAGGTGGCGACCCTGGCGCTTCGGTTGCACTGCGAAAAGCCTGGGCGCGCCTGGGAAGAGGAGACGAAAACGCGAGTGCTGAGCCGCCACGGCGCTTTGGTGGAGCACCCGGTGCAAAGTGGAGATGCACTCCTAGTGTTGCGGCTAGACAGCGGAAGGCAAGCGCTGGCCCGGGTGGTGTGGTGTCACCAGAAAGAGGAAGGGCGACGAGAGATTGGCATCGAGTTCTTGGACTGCGATAACTTTTGGGAATTGGATTGGAGTGCCGTGGAGACCACCGTATGACGGCCGACAGAGAGACTGGTTCGTTTCAGGAGGCACACTCAACAGGAGTCGTGGCAGGCGGCTCCGCTTCCTGTGAGATGAGGGTCGCGGACCTACCTCGTAATACTACGCAAGAAAGTTGCATCTTTTTTTCAACAAAATGCCGGATTCACCGGATTGTCTTGTCGGGCTTTTAGGTTCAACCTTTGGACAAAGGTCGCATCAGCAGGGCGGAATATAGGGGGGTAGTTTTCTCCGCCCTGCTCATTCTCCTCGCCTCGCTGGTTGAAAGCCACCTCTAGTCTAGCAACCCATCGCCCAAGAGCCTTGCAAGAGTCTCACCATAGTCTTGCCCCATACTCAGATCCTCCTTTTCTCAAAAGCTTCCAAGCGTGGATGTGATATTGCTACGCGGCAGGACGCCGCAGGTCGCACCTTGAAACGAGAGCGACGTGGGCGTATTATTTTCGCACCGTTTAAAGTCGAGATCGGAGATCTTCGATTTCGCAGGAATATTCCCAGCCCGGAAAACAAGCAAAGGAGGCCGCATGCCCAAGTCCAAGGAATTCGCTATTCGGATGGAAGACCGACCCGGCACTCTGGGAAAAGTCTGCCGAGCACTGGCCGACCGAGGAGTTAGTATTCTGGCCTTCCAGTCACTCCCGAGTGGAGGAGAGAGTCTAGTTCGCTTGGTGGTAGACAACCCAACGACGGCCAAAACGGTTCTGGATACCCAGCGCCTGAACTACACAGAGGCCGAAGTCGTTCAAGTGAAACTTGCTCACCGACCGGGCGAGTTGGCGCGCGCCGCTTCGCGACTCGGCGATGCCAACATCAACATCAACTATGCTTACTGCGGAGTCGAGGCAGGAACAAACGCGCCTCTGCTAATTTTTGGTGTCGCGGAGGTCGGCCGGGCGTTGACGATTTTGGAGCAAGTAGCTGCGGCAGGCACCTAGAGCTTGCATGCCGGTTGTCGACCTGAAAAGTACCGACAGGGCGCCCCGAGGCAAGGGGCGCCCCTACCCCAAAGTTCTGCTGAAGGAGGAATGCCATGACGGTTCAATGGATGAAAGACGTAGAAGCGGCGCTCAGTGAGGCGCAAACCAAGCGGCGGCCGCTGCTACTCGACTTCACCGCAGCGCCGATGTGAGGGGGATGCGCTCGGCTGGATGCCGAGGTCTATCCCGCTGAACAGGTAGCGACCTACATCACGGAAAATTTTCTACCGGTAAAAATCCACGTCAAGGAACAGCCCGCCGTTTTTGAGCGGTTTGGGGTGCAGTGGACGCCCACGCTACTCATTCTTGACCCTGAGGGGACCCAACGCCATCGCTTCGAGGGATACTTGCCGGCGGATGAATTCCTGGCGCAGTTGCATATCGGCCTGGCTCATGCCGCCTTTAGCCGCAAGCAGTGGGACGAGGCCGAGCGGCGCTACCGCCAGGTCGTCGAGCAATTTCCAACGACCGAGGCAGCGCCTGAAGCCCTCTACTGGTCTGGCGTGGCCAAGTATAAGGCCAGTGGCAACCCCGCCGTGCTGGGCGAAACGGCGCAGCGGTTCAAACAGAGTTATACGGAGAGCGCCTGGGCGAAGAAGGCCTCGGTCTGGGCAACTGACCGAGCTGCTGGCCGACCTGCGTGACAATAGCAAATTGTCACTGAACTCCCGAACCAGAACGGCCTGACCATCTTGATGGCGAGCGAATTGCGTGGCGGGCGCATCACTTGGCAAGCTCGGGCTTGCAAATTAATCGGAACCGGACTAGCTTCGTGCTATCCGGCCCCTGACTTCTCGGAGCGGGGTTGGCGCGGGAGGTTCGCATGGCGCTACTAACTACTATCCGCAGGATGAACGGAGTCGCCGTCGCTTATTGCGGCGGTAGGCTCGTCCTCGGCGAGGAGTCGAAATCTTTGCGTCTTTTGGTTAAGGATTTGTTGAACAAATCCCCCCAAATCGTACTCGACCTTGGAGATGTCACTCACATGGATAGCGGGGGACTAGGAGCTTTGGTGGCCCTCTACACTTCGGCTCGGGCCGCTGGCGGGGACATCAAGCTTGCGAACCTAAATGCTCGTCTGAGCGATCTGCTTCAGATCACCAGGTTGGCCACGGTCTTCGAGATCTTTGACAGGGCCGAGGACGCTGCTGCAGCGTTTAAGAAGAAAGAAATCGGTCGCAGCGCTACTGCGGAGTAGCCGGTGTCGCGTTCGCCCGTCAGAGAGCTCACTGCTGAGAGAATCCCCGGACTAGGCGCCTGATTGGTGTTGCAACCTATTTGGAGATGCGGTTGAGGATGCGGTGGAGGAAGCCGGTTTCGGCGCTCCGCTGTTCGCCTTGCGCCGCGTCGATCTGCCGCAACCGTTCGCGCGCCTGGGCGTTTTCCGGGTCGAGTTCGATCACTTTTTGATAATGCGGCCGCGCACGCCAGGGTAGGCCCATCTCTTCGAGCAGCTTGGCGAACTGGAAATGCGCGAAAGTGTTCAGGGAATCGAGCTCGATGGCTCGGTGAAAATGTTCGGCTGCTTGGCGGCGGTACTGTGGCACCGCCGCCAAGCTGCGCCCGAGCAGCGCCTGATATTTTGATGAGTCCGGCTCGATCTCAACCGCCTTGCGCAGCCAGACGATCGAACCGACAAAGTTTTCCGCGCGCAGACACTCTTTCGCTCTTTGCAGGCATTCCTCGGCGTTCTTCTGCTCCTCGGATTTATTCTGGCCCAGCGTGAAGGCGCCGGACTCGGCCAATTGCCGGTCATAGCTCTGCCTCGATTTCTCGTGGGTCAGTGTGCGATAGGCCAGCGCAAGGGCGTCCATGAGCCGGTGCAACGACCCGGCCCACTCTAGATGGTCCATGTGACGGTCGGGGTGAAATTTCCGGGCCAGCGCATAGAAATTGTGTTTAATCTGCGCCGGCGTTGCTAGCGCGGTGACGCCGAGCAGTTGGTAATGCGTGCCGGCTTCGGTTACTGCAAGTAACTCCTGCAACTCCCGCTCGAACGCGGACGGATCGAAAGCGGCCCGCAATTCAAACTGCTGCCAGTCCTCGGGCGGACTCGCGATTCCCCAGACATTGCCGGGAACCTCAAACTCCACGCCCACCTGGAAGAGCCCCTGCAGCCTCCGCGATCGCTGGATCCAGGCCACGCGGGCCCGCAGCTGGTGCCGTTCCATGCTGGCCTGCGTGCTGGGAATCTCCAGAGTGAGCCAGGCATTCTGTTCGACGCGGTGCCGGGAGAAATACCGGCAGCCGTGGCAGTTTAGAGAGAGGGTCGCAGTCTGTTCTCGAACTGCGTGGCCGGCCGCGTCGCGGCCTGCGACGGTCAGGGGAACCGCTTGCAGGAGGCGAGTGCTGCGCCGCTTGCGCGCGTAAGACTCGCCAGGAACTCCCGTTTCGGCCACAGGGTCCTCACGGTTACCCTTTCAGCTTACAAGAGCTTCTTGCGGCTCCGTCCAGGGTCGTCGGGCACCCATTCGAAACAGTTACGGTGCGCCTCCGCGGCAAGGCATCAAGGCAGCACGGTCGGGCGCCAGGCGCGCCAGGCCGCGGCTTAGCCACACGGCGAGGAAACCAAAGAACATAATTGTACGAAATGCCTGCGTGAATTGGGTCTCCGCAACCGCCGGTCAGTGTCTGTGGAAAAATCCATCCATCGCTATTGCAATTTCGTAGTAAACTACGGCAGCTTTTTCAGGGGAAACCCAGCCCACCAGGGACTGTCTTTGGCCGGGGAACTTGGCGTGGGAGCGTCAAACTTTCAAGCGCTCGCACTGCAGGCAGTGGTGCGAGCAGAGGAGACAATGATGCGGAAATGGCTTCGAGCAATA
>Ga0137393_10003623_pt1 | contig 10044 bp, 6 predicted proteins | sample 15con2h34BmetaG_FD_101396 | JGI IMG/M metagenome (GOLD analysis project Ga0137393, IMG submission 101396) | Vadose zone soil microbial communities from Angelo Coast Range Reserve, California, USA - 15con2h3.4B metaG | ecosystem: Environmental > Terrestrial > Soil > Vadose zone > Saprolite...
CCTTCGGCTATTTTTGCTTTGGCTATATTGCTTGGATCTTCTTTACTTGGTTCTTCGACTACCTCCGCACGGTCCGAGGGTTGAATTTGAAGGCCAGCGCTTCCTTCACCACTCTTCTCTTCTTGACGATGGCCGTATGCAGTCCGCTCGGCGGAGCACGCAGCGATAAGCTCACCACGTTGTACGGCAGACGCATCGGAAGGTGCGGCATAGCAGTGTTCGCACTCTCGCTGACGGCCATCTTCCTTGCGGTTGGTTCGCAAGTGCACAGCGCGCGCCTCGCCAGCATTGTGCTTGCCGGCGGCGCGGGGGCACTCTACCTATCCCAAAGTTCTTTTTGGTCAGTCACGGCGGATATCGCTTCCGGTTCTTCCGGTTCCGTTTCCGGTTTCATGAACATGGGCAATCAAATTGGCGGAGCTCTAACGGCTTCGCTCACTCCCGCGATCGCGTCGCGCCTAGGCTGGACCGTTCCGTTTTACGTAGCGGCAGGATTGGCGGCCCTGGGCGCTGTAGCCTGGCTTTTCGTCAATCCCGAGCGCACTCTATCACCGGCATCGAGTTCGTCTCCGTCCACAGAATGAATGGAGAGGACCGGCAGGATCGGTCTCACGGTGCGAGCCGAACCGCGTAGTCATAACCCATCATTTCCAGATAGCCCACACCACCTGCCGCCTGCCCATTGCGTTTTCCAGTCAGGAGGATCGCGCCCTCCCAATAATTCGGCGCCAATTTTGTCTTTCCGGTCAGCTCCTGGGATTCCAGCGGCGTCTTCGCTTCGAGTTCAAGCCCAAGACGCGGAACCGCTAGCCTCCACTCGATTGGGTAGACCGCGCCGGTCACGGGGCTCTTCCACGCTTTTCCAATCGGCATCAAAACAAAATCGCTCGTCCGTAAGTGGGTCGTCTTGCCCTGTGCATCAACATATGTCCCTGCCGAATACGGATCAATCGAACCATCTCTGCGCCTAATGTGAAACAGCATCAGCTCCGTGTTGTCCTCGAGCTGGAGACTCAGCCAATCCCAGCCCGTTTGTTCCGCGGTCAGCTGATGCGTGAAGAACTCGTGATCCATCCAGCTCGTCCCGGTCACTTCGAATTTCTTCTCACCCAACCCGACAAAGCCGGACGCATGGATGCGCGTGAGAGAAATGTAGTGCGAAGCCCGCCCGGCGCCTTCTGCCTTCTGGCTGACACCATCCCTTCCATGGATGACCGGTGGTTTTTCCGAGCGCAGCGCCAAATGCAATTGAAAGCGCTCGTCGATTGCCTGCAACTCTTGCGCGTCCCTTTCCCAAATGATCTGCCAGTTGCCATTCCAGATGCGCCCACGAGTTTCATCAACGCCCGCAATTCCCGGCCCGGATCGGTTCGTTCGTTCGGCGTGGTAAAACTTGCCACCATCCAAATCGCTCAACGCCAGATGCGCGAAATAGACATCTTTCACGTCCCAGGCCGCTGCTTTTGCGAGATCGCGGCTTACGGCCTGCCGAAAAAAGGTCAGTTCGAATCCGAAGCGGCGCCCATCGTTCGATTTCAGATTTCCCGTGCAGTACCACCACTCCGTCTGGAATTCCGGGTGATTGAAGTGGTCGCGCGGGAATTCGTAGTGGTAACCCGGCAAAGCCGTGCGGTATTGCGCGGCCACCGTTTGGAGAGAAAACACGGCGGCGACGAAACACGCTAGCTTACTCTTCATGGACAACCTCAATTGGATTCAGCTGCACCGCCACTTGCGCAGGGTACAGTCCCGCAAGCACGGTTGCCATATAGACGATGGTGATGGCCGCAAGCAGGATTTCCACTGGCCCATGAAACCGGATCGTCCAGCCGAACGACTGCTTGTTGATGACAAAAATGAGAACGAGCGACAACGCAAACCCCAGCATCAATCCGGCAATATTGGCCAGCAGTCCCAACAATCCTGCTTCAACCAAAATCAGTTTTCGAATCTGGTTCTTCGCCGCGCCCAGAAAATGCAGCAAACCCAGTTCCCGGCGCCGGTCGATGACCAGCGCGAGAAGCGCACCGACTATGCCCATGACCGCCACGAGAACCGCAACCGCCTCTAGGGCGTAAGTGATGGCAAAGGTTCGGTCAAAAATGCGAATCGCTTCTCCGCGAAGATCACGATTCGAAAACAGCAGCACCCGTTGGCCAGCAGCAGTCTTCTCGATTTCGTGGCGAACGGCATCCAGATTTGCTTCTGGAGAAATGTAAATCGCGAGATTGGACGGCGCGGCATCCGGTAAATAGCGAAGCAGCGTCTGGCGGTCCATCAGGATGTTGCCGCGCTCGCTCGAATAGTCGTAATACACGTCGGCAATCCGGAAAGATCCTCGCCGACCGCCCAGTGCCAGCGTGAGAAAATCCCCCTTCTTCACGCCGTGCTTGTACGCAAACGGCTCGCTCACGAGCACCACGTTCGAATCGCGCAATTCCCCGAGCACTTCCGCCTTCGAGCGGCCGGAGAAAAAATCAGAATTGTGATGCGAGCGCAATACATCCACGTCAACGGAGAGCAGTGTCGCAGGCATGTCCTCGTAACTGATTTCGTAGGCTCGCAATCGATCGACGGCCATCACTCCGGGAAGTTTTGTAATTTTCTCCGCCAGCCCCAGCGAAATTGTCGGGTGGCGATCCGCGGCGGCGGACCCCGCGGGACGAAGGTAGAGATCCGCCGGCAACTGATCGCCCATCCAAACGGCCACCGTCTCGCGAAAACTCCCAACCATGATGCCCACCGCCGTCATCATGGCGATGGCCGTGGAGAGCGCACCAACGAGCACCGAAGTCCGGCCTAGCGACCCCGCCAGGCTTCGTGAAGCCAGCAGCGCTTCTACCCCGAATATTTTGCCAAGCATTTTCGATGAAATCGTCAAGAGCGCATCCACTACGGCGGGAGTCGCCAACGAGGAAGCTGCCACCAGCAAAATCGCCGCAACATATCCGAAGAGCGGCTTCCCCGCGATCGCATTTCCACGCGAAGCCGCAGCCGCCGCCAAACTTAGCCCCGCCGCCAGCCACAAGTTTCTGCCCTTCTGGACGCGCACGTCATATTCGCGCCGCCCTTTTCCCATCGCCTCCACGGGAGATACGAGCGAGGCCTCGCGCGCCGGTGAGTAAGCAGAAGCAACCGCAACGCCAACGCCGATCCCCAGTGCCAGAAAAATCGATCCAAAACTCAACTCGATCGGCCCCGGCCGGCTGCTCACGTAAAGTGATTCAACTGTGGCAGCCATCAACTTCACGGCCCCCGTCGCTATGAACCGGCCGAGCGGCAGCGCAATCAATGCACCTGCCATCCCGAAGCAAGCCGCCTCGCCAACGAATGCCGAAAGAATTGTCCCGCGGCTCGCGCCAAGTGCGCGCACGATTCCAATCTCCGCTCTGCGCCGTACCACGGAGACGGAAATCGTGTTGTAAATGAGAAAGGCGCCAACCACCAGCGAAACGTAGCTCAGGAGCCGCAAATTCCATCGGAACGCTGCCAGCATGCGGCGGTTCTCGTTCGTGCCCGTTCCTTGCGGACGCAGTTCCATTCCAGCGGGAAGCACGGAACGCAAACGCTGCTGCCAGTCCTCCAGGCTCGCCGTCTTTTGCACCTTCAACAAGATACGGTCGACTCGACCATAGCGCGACAACGCGTGCTGTGCCGTTGCGATGTCCATAACAATTGCGGATTCGTTCCCGTTCGAATCGGGATACACGGCGCGAATCACGTAGTCGTGGACTTGATCGTTGATGAGCAATTGGACGGGATCGCCGGCCTTGAACCCAAGGCTCGCGCCCACCCAGATGCCGTCGAAGGCTCCAAAATTCTCAAATCCCTCTTCGAGAGTCTTCGGAAATGGAGTTGCCGCCGCACTTCCAGAATCCATCTGGGAAAAGTTGGCCCCCTCGGACACCAGGTCTAGCCCGATAAGAGGAAGTGACTTCCTCGTCCCGGCGATAACGGCGAAGTCCTCCATGCGCGGCGAGATTCGAATTGGGTACGGAAGGGAAGCCAGCGTGCCCAACAAATTCTCCGGCACTCCGCCCGGCGTTGCGATCTCCAGGTCATTGTCCCCGGCCAGCGTTTCCATCGAAGAACGAAACGATCCGGTCGCAGCGTCGCCCGCGAGATCGATCGCCAGAACGACCGCTACACCCAAAGCCACGGCCAGCACCGTTAGCCCCGCGCGCACCGGCTCGCGCAAGAGCGGCCGCGCCATCAATCGGTAAAAAAGGAGTAGGCGTGGCATTTCAGCGCTCGAGGATCTCTTCGATTTTTCCGTCGCGCATTCGCACAACCCGGTCGGCGAGGGCGGCGGCCTCGAGGCTATGCGTTGCCAGGATCGTGGCAGTGTTTTGTTCGCGCGTGAAACGCCGGAGCAATTCAAGAATAACGTTCCCCGTATTCGTATCCAGATTACCGGTCGGTTCGTCAGCGAGGATCAGGCTCGGCGAATGGATCAGCGCGCGCGCAATGGCCACGCGCTGCATCTGCCCTCCGGAAAGCTGGTGCGGATAACGAGCGCCGAGGCCCTTCAGCTCCACCCACTCGAGCCGCTCCTGCGCAGCCTCGCGCGCGCGTGGTTTTCCCGCAAGGAGCAGCGGCAGCTCCACGTTCTCAAAAACTGTAAGGGTGTGGAGCAATTGAAACGACTGAAAGATGAAGCCGACTTTTTCGCGCCTCAATCGCGTCAGCGCGGCATCGTTCAAGGACGACGTCGAAATTCCCTCCACCAGCACCTGACCCGAGGTAGGAAAATCCATGGCCCCGGCAAGATTCAGCAGCGTGGACTTTCCGCAACCGCTTCGTCCCACCAGTGCTACAAATGCTCTGCGGTCCGCTTCCAGCGAAAGCCCCTTGAGCGCCTCGACGCGCTGGCCATCGCTCAGGTAATCCTTGGAGACGTTTTGCAGCGAAAGTATGGACATTTTGATTTGTAAGCCGGTTGACGCGTGCGCGACATCATTTTAGCAGTCGCTCGGCCCACAAACGCTGTATTAAGGACTGGAGATCGATTCACCAGGTGCACTTCGCTCAGGATTTCAGCGAGCTGAGTGCCTTCTCGATCGCTGAAGTCACTTGCGGCGAATCCGGCGTCACTTCCGGTTCGAACCGCGTGACGACGCGCCCGTCCGGGCCAACCAGGAATTTTGTGAAATTCCATTTGATCTCGCCGCCTGTTTGCGGATGCGCAGCCTTGTCCGTCAGAAATTGATAGAGAGGCGTCGTGTCCTCGCCCTTTACGGACACTTTGGCCATCATTGGAAAAGTCACGTTGTACTTCGAGCTGCAAAACGTTTTGATCTCCTGGTTTGTACCGGGCTCCTGGCCGCCAAAATTGTTCGCAGGAATGCCCACGATTACAAAGCCTCGATCCTTGTATTTTTCATAGATTGATTCCAGCGCCGTGTACTGCGGCGTGTAGCCGCACCGGCTGGCGACGTTGACGAGCAGTACGACCTTCCCCTTGTACGCCGCCAGCGGCGCGGGCTGACCATCAATGGAATTCAATGTGAAGTCGTACACGGATTTACTTTCAGCCATCACGGCGACCGCACCAATCAGCAGGCATAGCAGCAACTTTCTCATGTTTCCTCCGACTATCAGTTTTACATTGTTCTGTCCCGGTCGGCAATCTGCGCCGGTCGCGCAACTGTCCCACCCCAAGATACCTGCTCGCCTGCTGGATTATTCCCAGGCAGCAGAGATTGGCCGATTGCCGCCGTCTCTATTCAACCGGGCCTCCTCGCGAAACGGCCATTGAGCCTGCCATTGGCCTGTTATAGACTTCGCACGCACAATTCTTTACGTCCCATTCGTCCGGGTCATTGTCGGGGCAGCTGAAGAATATCGTTTAGGCAGGGGCAGCCACGGAGACGTGCTGCGCGCGGCAGTCCACAAGGAGGCGTTGATGCTTTTTGCATCTTCGGTTGCGGTCACTCACCGGACCCTCGGAACCCTGGACCTCGTCATCATCGGGATCTACTTTGCCCTTGTCTTTGGCATTGGCTATTATTTTTCGAGAAAGGAACGCACCTCCGAGGAATATTTCCTTGCCGGCCGTAACATCGGTTGGTTCGCAATCGGCGCGTCGCTCTTCGTTTCAAACATTTCCACGGAACATTTCATCGGTCTGGCAGGTTCCGGCGCCACGTCGGGCCTGGCCGTAGGCCATTTCGAATGGCTGGCCTGCCTGATGCTGCTCTTGCTCGGATGGGTTTTTGTGCCGTTCTACCTTCGTTCGAACGTATTCACCATGCCCGAGTTTCTGGAACGCCGCTTCAACCGTAATTGCGCCACTTACCTCGCAACGATTTCCGTCATTGCCTATGTCTTTACGAAGATCTCCGTGCATCTCTATGCCGCGGCGATTGTTCTGGAGCGTGTGGTGGGATGGAGCCCCTTGACTGCGGCCGTCATTCTGGTTGTGGCCACGGGTATCTATACCATCGCGGGCGGATTGGCTGCGGTGATTTACACCGATCTGGTGCAGACCTTGATCCTGCTGGCCGGTGCGATTGCGCTGACCATCATCGGTCTGGACAAAGTCGGTGGTTTTGCCGGGTTGCGCGCCGCGGTACCCGCTGACTATTTCCATATGATGAAGCCGGCCACGGACGGCGAGTTTCCCTGGACGGGTATTTTTTTTGGCGCCCCGATCCTGGGTATTTGGTACTGGTGTACCGACCAGGTGATCGTGCAGCGCGTTCTTTCCGCGAAGGACGAGGGCCACGCCAAGGCCGGCACGATCTTCGCCGGATTTCTCAAGATTCTTCCTGTATTTGTGCTCGTACTTCCGGGACTGATCGCCGTCGCGCTCTACCCCCAACTCTTCCACTATGTGGGCGGAAAAGTCACCAACGGTGATATCGCCTATCCCACGATGATTGTGAACTTGCTTCCGACCGGACTTGTTGGACTGATGATCGCCGCGCTCCTTGCTGCGCTTATGGGCGCCATGAGCTCAGTCTTCAATTCCGCGTCGACGATGGTAACGCTCGATTTCTACAAGAAGTTCCGGCCTGCCGCCACGGAAAAGCAGCTCGTCTTTTTCGGACGCGGTGCCACGGCCGCCATGGTCCTTTTGGGCCTATTGTGGGTGCCGTATATTAAGTATCTCAGCCCGCAGCTTTATATCTATCTGCAGAGCGTGCAGGCGTACATCAGTCCGCCGATTGCCGTGTGCTTTATTTTCGGGATTCTTTGGCCGCGCCTGAACGGGCAAGGAGCCATCAGTTCGTTGCTGACGGGTTTTGTCCTCGGCGCGGTGCGCTTCGTTTTCGAAGTGTTGGATAAGTCCCGGCATTACGATTCCGGGGCCATCCGTTGGCTGGTGGACATGAACTTCTTGCACTATGCCATATTGATGTTCGTTGTCTGCACAGCTGTGCTCATCGGCGTCAGCATGATGTATCCGGCGCCCGAGCGGAAAAAAATCGCGGGACTTACCTTTGCTACCGTGGGCGACAAACTCGACACCACCGATGCGAGCACGCCCCATCTCCAAAGGGAAACGCCAACGGAGCGCTTGTTCAACCTCGCGTTCACAGGTGTACTGATCGCCACGGTAGTCGGCTTGTGGATCTACTTCCGCTGAGGCGGAGTGCCGGAAATCCATCATGACTACGTCTGCCATTCGAACGCTGAAACCGAACGTCACGGAGAAGGAAGCGATGCGCACCTTCTCCGCGTCCGGCGTTTCGGCGTTCGTCTGGCGTATGCGTAGCGGCCCGCTGCGAAAGATCGCCGCGGCCTACGTGCCGTTCCGGTTTTACCGTGTTCGCTACGAGGTCGGCAGAACCCCCTGCACGCGCTTGTTCGCTCTTGACGCCGTGGATGGCTCGCTCGACCTTTTCGAATTCCCGCGAGTCCCCAACGACCGCGAGATCTTGTCCGTCGCTTCTCGCAACCGTCTGACGCCGGCGCTCAGCGAAGATCGCGCCGTCGAACTGCTGCGCGAAAAAGTGCTGCGCATCGTTTTTCAGCAAGGCTTTTTCAAGCTCCGGGAGCCCCGCCTCGACATCACCCGTGAGCACTGCGAAATCTATCTGCCGTATTGGCTCGGTTTTTACGGCGGCGGAGAAACAGCGCGATGCCGCGTGCTGGATGCCGTCAGGCGCCGCATCGAAGGTGCAAAGGCATCTGCGTTTTTCGAGCAGTGGCTCGCCGCTTGACGCCGCGCCACAGTGCCGTATCGTATCTGCACGGGTAGGAAACACGCTTCATCGTTCTTCGTTTTTTCCTCATTCCCGGGAGGGTTGAAATGACAGGAGTCGCTCGACACATCGGAATTGGCCTGCTCGCTTGTGCTCTCAGCGGGGGGGCGGCGGTTGCACAAGGCTGGCAGCACGTTGGGAAAGTCCAGCGCGTTGAAAAGCTGAAAGACGGCGTCGAGGTGACCGCTGGAGTCGCCAAAGTCCGTATCACGGTCTTCCGCGATGGCATCTTCCGCGTGCGTGTCGCTCCCAATGGCACTTTTCCGAAGGACTCCTCCTGGGCGGTGATCGAATCGCCAGATCCCCCGGCCGTAAAAATGGAAGAAACTCCAAAAGAGTTGCGAATCATCACGGGAAATGTGATCGCCACGGTTCAGAAATCACCCTTACTCATCGATTTCTCTGACGCCGCCGGAAATGTATTGCTCGCGGACGAACGCAGTTTGCCGATGGCCTGGAATGGGTCACGAGTTCACGCCTGGAAAAAGATGCCGCTCGATGACAATTACTTCGGCCTCGGCGATAAAGCCGGCCCCATGAACCGCCGCAATCGCTCCTTCACGAACTGGAACACCGACGAATTCGGGTGGCAGGAATCCACGGACCCGCTTTACAAAACCATTCCCTTCTTCATCGGGCTGCGCAAAGGCACGGCTTATGGACTTTTCTTCGATAACGCCTATCGAAGCGTGTTCGATTTTGGCAAGGAGTCTCCGGATTACTTTTCCTTCGGGGCCGAAGGCGGCGAGCTGAACTATTACTTCATTGCCGGGCCGGAGCCCAAAGAAATCATCGCCAGATACACGGCAATGACCGGACGCTCCCCGCTTCCTCCCCTGTGGTCGCTCGGATATCAGCAGAGCCGGTACTCGTATTATCCGGAATCGCGCGCGCGGGAAATCGTCAGCACGCTTCGGGAGAAGAAAATTCCCGCGGATGTCATCTACTTCGATATTGATTTTCAGGATGGCAACGCGCCTTTTACGATTAATCGCGAGTATTTTCCAACCTTTGAAAAAATGATTGCCGATTTTCGCGCGCAAGGCGTGCACACGATTCTGATCACCGACCTGCACATCAAGAGAAATCCCAACCATGGCTATGCGCCTTACGACTCGGGAATGAAGAACGATGTGTTCGTGAAGAATCCTGATGGATCGGTGTATGTCGGCATCGTTTGGCCGGGCGAAAGTGTGTTCCCGGATTTTACTTTGACGCGCGTGCGGGAATGGTGGGGCGGCCTATACAAAGACTTCGCCGGCATGGGCGCGGCGGGCTTCTGGAATGACATGAATGAACCGGCGCTCTTTCAGCGCGCCGACAAGACCATGCCCCTCGACGTCGTTCATCGCCTGGATGACGGCACGACTCTCGATCATCGCGCCATCCACAATATCTACGGCATGCAAAATGTGCGCGCGACCTACGAGGGATTGCGCAAGCTGCAGCCGGAGGAACGGCCCTTTGTGCTCACCCGCGCCGCGTATTCCGGCGCCCAGCGCTACGCCGCCACGTGGACCGGCGACAACAGCAGCACCTGGAACCATCTCAAGATGAGCACCCCGATGCTTTTGAGCATGGGCATCTCGGGGTATCCGCTCATCGGTGACGACATTGGCGGTTTCGCCGGCTCACCAACGGCTGACTTGTTGACGCGCTGGTTCGAGGTGGGAGCGCTAAATCCTATTTATCGCGACCACACCGCAAAAGGAACAGCCGACCAGGAACCCTGGGTGCATGGCGCGGAACATGAGGCGATTCGCAGGAAATATATCGAGCTGCGCTACCGGCTTCTGCCTTACATCTACACCATTACGGAGGAATCCACGCAAGC
>Ga0137393_10003624_pt1 | contig 10043 bp, 7 predicted proteins | sample 15con2h34BmetaG_FD_101396 | JGI IMG/M metagenome (GOLD analysis project Ga0137393, IMG submission 101396) | Vadose zone soil microbial communities from Angelo Coast Range Reserve, California, USA - 15con2h3.4B metaG | ecosystem: Environmental > Terrestrial > Soil > Vadose zone > Saprolite...
CCATCTCGTTGCCCTTGGCGCGCAGGTCGAGGCTCTCGTCTTTCTTGAATTCATCCACCAGCCAGTCGACGATGCGCTGGTCGATGTTATCGCCGCCGAGGTGCGTGTCGCCGTTGGTGGATTTCACCTCGATGACGCCCTCACCCACTTCCAGCACGGAGATGTCGAAAGTACCGCCGCCGAAGTCGTACACGGCAATGGTCTCATCCTTCTTTTTGTCGAGACCGTAGGCCAGTGCGGCCGCCGTAGGTTCGTTCACGATGCGCTTAACGTCGAGGCCGGCAATCTTGCCCGCGTCCTTGGTCGCCTGGCGCTGCGCGTCGTTGAAGTACGCCGGAACGGTGATGACCGCTTCGGTGACCGGCTGGCCGAGATAGTCCTCAGCCGCCTTCTTGAGCTTTTGCAGAATCATGGCCGAGACCTGGGGCGCGGTGTATTCCTTCTCCTGGGCCACGACCGCGATGTGATCTCCCTGACGAACCACTTTGTAGGGGACCATTTTCATCTCTTCGTTGACTTCTTCGACGCGGCGTCCCATGAAGCGCTTGATCGAATAAACTGTGTTCTCGGGATTGGTGATGGCCTGGCGCTTCGCCACCTGGCCGACCAGGCGTTCGCCGGTCTTGGTGAATCCAACCACCGATGGGGTCGTACGACCACCCTCTTCATTTGCGATGACTTTCGGCTCACCGCCTTCCATTACGGCGACCACCGAATTGGTGGTGCCAAGGTCAATTCCAATTATTTTGCCCATGAATTTATCCCTCCTCGCCCGGATAAGTGCTTAAAAATCAGCGCCGACCCCATTAACAACAGTTCCATTATTATATGTGAGTCACTTACTGTCAAGGATTGGATGATCTTTATAGTCATTCGGTTGCGGGGTTTTTTGGGAAAAACCCAAAGGCAAAACCATAAACCTGAAACACGGAGGAAACGGAGGGTAAAAAAATCTGAGGGAACAGAGGGATTCTTAAAAATGATATTTGGTCTGACATCTTCGTCTGTGGCAGGGCTCTTCGATTTGCCCGAAAAATCCTCTAAGCATTCCTCCGTTCCCTCAGATTTTTTATCCTCCGGTTCCTCCGTGTTTCAGGTTTATGGTTTTGACTTTGCCTTTTGACTTTAGAATCTATGAACTCATGGCCAGCCTGATGAAGAATCGGGCTCCGAGCCCGCGACAGGAACTTCCCTACGCGCAATACGCCGCGCACAGCCTGGCCGCCAGACGCTGCCGGACCTCGTCCGGCACAAACGCGTTTCTTGCGGCGTCGAGATTGCATTTCAGAAACTCTTTCCGGCCCCAGTTGAATGTCCGGTTGAGTTCGCCGTATTCACGCGCCAGCGTGGTATCGGTGATGGTGCGCGCATCGGTGTTCACGCTGAGCGAGACTCCGGCCTGGGAGAGCCGGTCAATAGGATGCTCGCGCAGAGAATGACAGACATTGGTCTGCACGTTGCTGCTGGGGCAGACTTCCAGATGGATGTTCCGCTCCCGAAGCGCGCCCAGTAACTGCGTGTCTTCCACGCTGCGGACGCCATGGCCGATGCGCGACGGGTTCAGGTCGCGCAGGGTTTCCCATACGCTGGGCGCGCCCGCCGCTTCGCCGGCATGGGCGGTCACGAACAGGCCGCGCTCATGCGCGTAATCGAAAGCCGGCTTGTGCGGAGCCAGCGGGAATGCGGCTTCGTCGCCCGCGATGTCGAGGGCCACGACCCGCGTGCCGCGGAAGCGCTCGACCAGTTGCGCGGTCTTCATGCTCTGTTCCGCGGTGTAATGGCGCAGGGTGCAGAGAATCAGGCGCGCATCGATTCCGGTGCGCCCGACGCATTCTTCGGTCGCCTGGTCCACGGCTTCCACGACTTCCTCGGGCGTCAATCCCTGTTCCAGATGCAGCAGCGGCGCGTAGCGCACCTCGGCGTAGATGACATGGTCGGCGGCCAGCTGCTCGAACAGGTCTTCGACCACCAGGCGCAGCTGCTCCCGGGTCTGCATGAGAAGAAAACCGTGGGGCGCCCGCATCAGATATTCGGCCAGGTTGGCGCATTTGCGGGGAGCGACAAATGTCGCGCGATGCTGTGCCTCGCCGATGGCGGGATTCAGACGGGTCACAACCTTGTGACTCAGAGAACAATCAAGATGCAGATGCAGTTCGATGCGCGGAAGGGGTTCCATTGAATTCACCATAAATTGGCCGGACGAGGCAAAAACAAACTCTGACCGGGGCGCGAATCGGCCCAGGGCAGGGAACGTCAGTCGTAGCGTTCGTAGACGACCCGCTTCTTATCGAAGCCCAGTTCGGCGAGCAGCGTTCGGTTGGCTTTGACCATCTGATTCAGTCCGCAGATGTAAGCATCCAGGGAGTGACGCCGTTCCTCCGGCAGTCCTTCCACAACGGTGCGCACGTGGTCCTGCACGTAACCCCGAAGTCCCGGCCAGCCCTCACCGGCCCGGCTCAGTGTCGGCAGGTAATGAAATTCAGGATGCGCGGCGGCGATGCGCTCGAAACTTTCGCGGTAGTAGAGATCGTCCTCGTGCCGCGTTCCGTAGACCAGCCAGAATTCATGGCCCTCGGCCCTGCGCCGATCGTCGAACAGCCATTGCACAAAACCCCGGATGGGCGCAACGCCGGTGCCGGTGCAGATAAAAATCGAGTCCCTGAGCGGATTGCGCAGCGTAAAGGTCCCATGCGGGCCGTGAAAGCGCACCGTCTCGCCCTCGCGCATGTCGCACAACAGGTTGGAAAAATACCCGTCTTCCACGCGATTGAGGCAGAGATCGAACTGCGGCCTGGCATAGGGCGCGGAGGCGATGGAATAGGCCCGCGTGATCTCCCGCCCTTCCTTGTCGGCCAGCAGGGAGAGAAACTGCCCCGGCGTGAACTCGAACCGCTCCTGGCCCTCCACGGCGAACTCCAGATGCCGTGTCTGCCCCGAAAGTTCGGCGACATGCTTCAGTTGTGCGGTATAAATCTTTCGCTCGGCCACGGACAGTGCGGTATCTCCTCAGATCAAGTATAGATGCTCGACAACGGTTCGCGGATGGCCAAAAACGATTCAGCCTTCAGCACTAAAAACCAGCACAAGCAGTCAGCAGTCAGCATTCAGCATTCAGCATTCAGCACTCAGCATTCAGCCATTCAGCCATTCAGCATTCAGCCATGAAACGTTTTCGAATGGTCAAAAAGATTACTCCTCGTAGATTCATGTCAAGTCCGGGGGTTGGCGTCTCAGAGTGGCCAAAAATGTTTCATGGCTGAATGCTGAATGCTGATTGCTGAGTGCTGATTGCTGGTTTTCGCTACTCCACCGTCACCGATTTCGCCAGGTTTCTCGGCTGGTCCACATCGCAGCCCCGGCGGACGGCGATGTGATACGCCAGCAGTTGCAACGGAACGATCTCCAGCAGCGGCATCAGCAGTTCCGGGGCCTCGGGCACATAAAGCACGTGATCGGCGGATTCATGGATCTCGTCGTCGCCTTCCGTGGCGATGGCAATGATCTTGCCCTCGCGCGCCTTCACTTCCCTGATGTTCGACATGGTCTTCTCATAACGAAGCACCGAGTCGGGATCGCCGGGGTCGCGTGTGGCCAGCACCACGACCGGAAGGTTCTCGTCGATCAGGGCATTGGGGCCGTGCTTCATCTCTCCGGCCGGGTAGCCTTCGGCGTGGATATAGGAGATTTCCTTCAGCTTAAGCGCGCCTTCGAGCGCAATCGGGTAATGGATACCCCGGCCCAGGAACAGAAAATCCTGGACGCGGGAATATTGCCGGGCCAGCTCTTCGACGGCCTCATTGTGCGCCAGCGCCAGTTCCAGCTTGCCGGGTATCCTGACCAGTTCATCGATGTAATAGCGCTCTCTGTCATGCGGCAGCGTTCCGCGCAGTTCGCCCAGACGCAGAGCCAGCAGGAACAGGGCCGTAAGCTGGGCGGTAAAAGCTTTGGTCGAGGCCACGCCGATTTCCGGACCGGCATGAGTGTAGATCGTGCCGGCAGCCTCGCGCGCGATCATCGCGCCCACCACGTTGCAAATGGCCATGGTTTTGGAGCCCTTGGCTTTGGCTTCGCGCTGAGCGGCGATGGTGTCGGCCGTCTCGCCCGATTGCGTAATGAGCAGTGTCACTTCCTTTTCAGAGGTAATCGGATCGCGGTAACGATATTCGCTGGCGTAGTCCACTTCGACCGGAAGACGGGCCAGACGCTCGATCATGAATTTACCGGCCAGCCCCGCATGCCAGCTCGTTCCGCAGGCCGCGATCTGCAGCTTGTGCATTTTGCGAAACTCGTCGGCGGTAATTTCCATCTCATCGAGAAAGACCCTGCCCGAATCCTGGGAGAACCGTCCCAGCGATGTGTCGCGAACCGAGCGCGGCTGCTCGTAAATCTCCTTGAGCATGAAATGTTTGAAGCCGCCTTTTTCCGCCATGATCGGGTCCCAGGTAATGTGCTGCACCTGGCGGACGACCGGGGTTCCGTCGAAATCCGTAAGCTGCACGCCCTCGCGGGTCACAATGGCCATATCGCCGTCGTTCAGAAAGAAAATATCGCGCGTGTGATGAAGAATCGCCGGGATATCCGAGGCGACAAAGAACTCCTTGTCGCCCAGCCCGATGACTGCGGGCGGGCCGTTGCGCGCGGCAACGATTTTGTCGGGGTCATACGCCGAAATCACAGACAGAGCAAACACGCCGGAGAGCTGTTTCACCGTCCGCCGCACCGCCTCTTCCAGGCTGGCGGCTTTCCCCTGCGCCAGGCTCTGCTCTATCAGGTGGGCGATGACCTCGGTGTCGGTCTCGGTGACGAACTTGTGCCCTTCTTCGATCAGACTTCTCTTGAGAGACAGATAATTCTCAACGATCCCGTTATGTACGACGACGATCTTGCCGGTGCAATCCCGGTGGGGATGGGCGTTCTCCTCCGAGGGGCGTCCGTGGGTGGCCCAGCGAGTGTGCCCGATGCCATAGCTGCCGCCTTGCAGCGGCTTGAGCAGAATCGCTTCTTCGAGGTTGCGCAGTTTGCCTTCGGCGCGCCGAATCTGCAACTCATGGCCGGTGCCATTGCCGCCAACCGCAATGCCCGCTGAATCATAACCACGGTATTCCAGGCGGCGCAGCCCTTCGATGATGACGGGCACCACGCTCTTTTTTCCCACATAACCCACGATTCCGCACATGGAAACACTTCCCCCCTGAAACCCGATTCCCGATCAAGCCCTGATTTGAAACCCCATGGACAGATGTTAGACGCCCAGGAAACCATCAAAGATTCCGCCGGCCAACAACTCAGACTTCGAGCCGGTAGCTGAATTCCTCAATTACGGGGTTAGTGAGCACTTCGCGGGCCATTCGCTCAACTTCGGCCTTAGCGGCCTCCTGGCTCAATCCGCTATCGAGCACCAGCTCGAATACTTTGCCCTGGCGGACATCGGATACGCCCTTGAAACCCAGCTTCTTCAGCGCGCCGTGAATGGTCTTGCCCTGGGGATCCAGGACGGTGGTCTTCATCATCACAGTAACGTAGGCCTTCATGGGCAATCAATTATACGGCAAGCGGAAACCGGTCTGCTGCGCCGGACGCTCGCGACAGCGCAAAAGGATGTGCAAAGGGATACACCAGGGAGGCCCATTTGGTCGAATTCTGCCTGCCATAAAGGAGTATGCTTAAGACGTCGGCCTGATAACCAGCCCAGCTGTTCCCCCCCTCGTTCAGCTCCGCCTATATCCCTCCGAAAAGGCGGAAGCATGAATCCATGCAGTCCATCGCGGCGCATACGCCTTATTACAGGAAACCTCGAAGATTGAGGATGCCATGCCATTGGCATGGCAACACACGCGGGAAGCAGGTGTCGCATGACCATCACGCCCCCACAGACGAAAGCCCCTCATACGGGACACGGCGATTGCCAGACCGCCGATCTGATCCACAACCGAATTCTGGCCGTGCTGCCCGCGGAGGAGCTGGCGGCTTTGCGTCCGCATTTCAGCCGGATTGCGCTGCCGGTCTACGCGATGCTGCGCATGGAGAACGCGCACATGGAGAATCTTTACTTTCCGTCCGCGGGCATGGTTTCAAGCGTCGTAGCCATGGAGAACGGGCTCACGGTGGAAGTGGCCATCGTGGGACGCGAGGGCATGGTCGAGATTTCAGCGCTGCTCGGTTACAACAATAGTCCCGGCGCGTCGTCATTCGTACAGGTCAAAGGCGAGGGCTTCGCAATCGGGTTGAAACATATTGAAGAAGTCTTTACCGCCAATCAGGGCCTGCTGCCGTCGATTCTCAGACGCTACATCAGCGCCCAGTGGAGCCAGATGGCCCGAGGCGCGGCTTGCAACCGGCTGCACAACTCCGAGCAGCGGTTCTCCCGCTGGCTGCTGATGACCATGGACCGGGTGGGCGCGGATTTCGCGATGACGCACGAGTTCCTCAGCCAGATGCTGGGAAGCCGCAGGGCCACCGTCACCGTGGAAGCGCAAAAACTCCAGGCCGCGGGCATTCTTCGCTACCACCACGGGAAGATGTACATCCTGAAACGCAAAGGCCTGGAAGATACCGCATGCGAATGCTATCGGCTTCAGGATCTCGATGGCTTTCTCAAGCCGTGAAACGGGCTTCGAACGTTCAGCAGTCAGCACTCAGCACTCAGCACTCAGCCATTCAACCTTTTTGGGCAATCAAAGTGATCCATCTCACAGCGTCCTGTAAGGCGGTTAAGGGGGGATTGGGGGCCGGTTTCTCAAGAGTTTGCCAAAAGGTTGAATGGCTGACTGCTGACTGCTGAGTGCTGACAGCCGACCGCTGACTCAAAACTTTATTAACGCGCGAAATGCGCCGTTCCGGCGGCTTTTTCACGCAGGGTCACGCAAGCGTACAGAGAAAAACCCGCCGACATGCTTTACTCCGTCACTATCGGAAATCGGAGCTCGATGGGAGTTCCGCTCAGGTTCAAAAATTTGCCTTTATCCTAAGTCCAGGGCGGCCCATGAGATTGCCCCAATTCGATCCGGCATTCACAGTCAATCCAATTCAGAAAAATTCAGCCGGGATGATAGTCCCGAAAAATCCGCTACCCGAAACGGACATTGCATGAGCGCAGTGCGCACGCACTCAAAACCCAAAAAATTGGCTGCCGACGGAGACGGAACCCACCCCCCCGGTCTGGGCCAAAATCGTATTCTCGCCATGCTTCCGGCGGAGGAACTGGACGCACTGCGCCCCCATTTCACCAAAATCTCGATGCCTGTCCGCTACATGGTGCGCAAGGCCAACTCGTCCTCGACCAGCCTCTACTTTCCGACCGCCGGAATGGTTTCCAACGTCATCGTGATGGAGAACGGGCTGACTGTTGAGGTGGGCATCGTGGGGCGAGAGGGCATGATCGGAATTTCAACCCTGCTCGGCTACGACAGCGCTCCCGGCGCGGTGTCATTTGTCCAGATAAAAGGCGAAGCTGTCAGGATCAATGCGGAGCATGTGGTACCGGCCTTCAATCAGGGCACGGGCAGTTTAACCTCAATCCTCAGGCGCTATGTGAGCGCGCAGTCGACCCAGCTCGCGCGCTCGGCAGGCTGTAACCGGCTCCATACCGCCCAGGAGCGTTGCGCCCGATGGCTGCTGATGACCATGGACCGGGTGGGCGCCGAGTTCGAGCTCACCCATGAGTTTCTGGGACAGATGCTGGGCAGCCGCCGCGCCACTGTCAGCCTGGAAGCGCAAAAGCTTCAAAAAACGGGAATCCTTCGCTACCACCGCGGAAAAATGAAGATACTGAAACGCAGGGCGCTGGAACAGACCGCCTGCGAATGTTACCGATTCAGGGACCTCGACGACTTTCTGAAAGGTTAACCGCCGTTCAGCACGGTGTCCGCCAATTTTTCCGATTTCGAAAACTCCCTCAGAATGCCGCTTTCTAAGGTGGAATGTCAGCAAGCGTACCGAAAAGAAAGTCGCGGAATGGTTCAATTTAGTTTGATTTCTTAGTCTGATTTCCAGGTCCGTTGTGGTCCGGGAGATTTTGAAGACGTTGAATCTCCGGAGACCAGCGCATGGCATCCCCAGAATCGTCACTGTCGGGTGGAAAAGGAACCGTTCTCTGCATTGACGACGAGCTTTCCTATCTGCGGTTTTACCGGCAGATGCTCGAAGACGCCGGCTATGAGGTGGCCGCTTACACCGATGCTCGTTCAGGGCTGGAGTTTTTGGCTTCCGCGCAGGTGGATCTGGCGGTGCTCGATTATTCCATGCCGGAACTGGACGGCGCGGAAGTTGCCCGGAGGATTCGCAGGATGAACCCTGGCTTGCCGATCATCATGGTCTCGTCCTGGCCCGAGTGCCCACACGATGCGGAAAACTGGATCAGCCTCTACCTGATGAAGATCCGGGATTTCGATAAACTGCCGCGCAACATTGAAAAACTGCTGGCGGCACAGTCAGATGCAGCATGATTTCGGCTGGTCCGTTTATGGCCGATTGCGGGAATGGTGAAGTATGAGTTCGTCCACGAGAGCGTTGGCAGTAGGTTTGACAGATTTCATGAGCGGAAGAAACCCGGCGTTACAGTACCAGGGATTTGAGGTCGTCTCCGCTTTTTACATTGAAGGCAGAATCGAAAAAAGCCCTCCGGACCGAAACGCCGAGTCGATCATCTCGATGGGTTCCCAGGTGAAGAGAGGACGGTCCTGCTGCGCCGTCTCCGGATGCTCTTTCGCCAGCCCCCGCAGCAGCGGCGAAGCCTGCAGATATCGCGGCTGAAACAAATCGGGTAACTGCCAAAATTAGTAATCGGGTCATTGAAAAACTCACGAATCAGAGCTTTTCAATGACCCGATTACCAGTTTGGCAATTACCCGATTTCTTCTTAAGCGCGGCCGATGCCCAGATATTCAAACCCCAGGGCTTTCATGCGGGCGCCATCCAGCAGGTTCTTGGTATCCACGACCACGGGACGGCGAACGATTCGCCGGATGCGGTCGAAATCCAGCGTGCGGAATTCAGCCCAGCCGGTACTCAGCACCAGCGCGTCCGTGCCTTCGGCGACCGAGTAGGCTGAGTCGCAGTAGCGGACGTTGCCGGTCAGTTCCTGCTGCGCGTCGGGCATGGCGATCGGATCGTAAGCTTTCACATGCGCTCCGTGCTGCATCAGCTGGCGGGCCAGAGCGATCGAACCGGAACTGGCGACGGAGTTGGTGTTGGGCTTGAACGCCAGACCGAGAAGACCGACCTGCTTGCCCGAGACCGTCTCCAGTACGCGCGAAATCTTCTGCATAATGCGGTCGCAGAACTCGCGGTTCACCTCGCGGGCCGCGGCCAGAATCTTGAGCGAAACGCCCGACCCCTCGGCCAGATTGACCAGAGAATCCATGTCGGATTCGGCAAAGCTGCCGCCCAGCGAGCCCGGCTGCAGGCAGCGGGGCGCGATGCGCTTGTCGAGTCCCAGGGCCAGCGCCAGATCGACGGCATCCGCGCTCACGTGTTCGCACAGGCTTGAAAGCTCGTTGATAAAGGAAACCTTGGTCGCCAGGAAGGCCGTGGAGGCTTCGCGCACCAGTTCGGCGGTTTCATGATTGGTAACAATGACCGGCACGCCGCGCATGACCAGCGGACGATACAGGGCCTTCAGGGCGCTCACAGCCTGGCTGGAGGCAGTCCCGAGGACAATGCGGTCGGGCCAGTTGAAATCTTCGACAGCGCAGCCTTCTGACAGGAAGATGGGATGGGAGACTACCACCGTCTGCTTGCCGCGGGAGCGCAGGTCCTCTTCGATGCGGCGGGCGGTGCCCACCGGCACGGGCGTCACCAGCACCAGAATCTGGCCATGGTCGCAGTGACTGGCGATTTCAGTGGCCACCTGTTCAATACGCTTGTTGGAATCTTCCGCTAAGTAGATGATCTCGGCGCGCTGCACCATGGACTGCAGGTGGGTGGAGTACATCAGGCGTCCGGCGCGTACGCCGCGGCGCACGATGTCGCTGAGGTTCTTTTCGTGAAAAGGCAATGTACCTGTGGCCAATAGCGTCGTGTTCACAGCGTCGCTGCCGTAGGCA
>Ga0137393_10003625_pt1 | contig 10042 bp, 8 predicted proteins | sample 15con2h34BmetaG_FD_101396 | JGI IMG/M metagenome (GOLD analysis project Ga0137393, IMG submission 101396) | Vadose zone soil microbial communities from Angelo Coast Range Reserve, California, USA - 15con2h3.4B metaG | ecosystem: Environmental > Terrestrial > Soil > Vadose zone > Saprolite...
CGGATGTCATTCCGACCGTCGGATCATCGGGACGGCCGACGTAAAGCCCCCTCGCGCAAGCGATCGAAATCGCTTCGGCTTTTTTCAGCCCCCAAAGAAAAACCTCAATCTGGGCGTGCACCCCCTCCGCGGGAGTGTCAGACCGCCTCGGTAGAATCTGTCCCCTATCAAGATCGCAGTACGCGGGTGGCGGCGGCGGGAGGCGGGGATGGCGGGTGCCAAAGCAAAGACGAAGCAATTGCAATTGCACCTTCCCACCTGGGGTGGGCGAAGGGAGCGCAAGCGCCGGTGCCGCGGTGACGAGCAACGCCCGCTGCGCAAGGTGCCGCATCGGTAGAGGCCCGCGCTGTCTCCGCGGCATCCTGTGCATGTCACGTGGCGGGTGCTGTCCCACGTCTGGAACCTACGATCCCGCCGCTGCTTCGGGTCCGATTTCGCTGTGCTTCTTGCGCGGCCGCGACCGCTTCGGCTTCCGCCTGGTCCACTTCTCCGTGCAGGGCAACCACATCCACCTCGTGGTGGAGGCCCAGGACGAACGTTCACTCGCGAGCGGACTGCAGGGGCTCGGGGTTCGCATCGCGAAGGCGCTGAACCGCGTGATGGGACGCAAGGGCACCGTCTTCGCGGTCAAGCGCAGCGCGTGCGACCCGCGCTCCGGGCGGAGCACCCGCGCCTACGCGGCGGTGCGGCCAGGGAGGAGCGCCTCGATCGCTTCGACCAAGTGATCCGTCGTGCAAGGCTTCACCAGGTAAAGGTCGCAGCCCGCCTCGGCGGCGCGCTCGCGGTACTCCTCCCCGCCGTGTCCGGACAGCGCGATGATGGCGATCCGGTCGCCCCCGCCGCGGGCGCGCAAGGCGCGCGCCACCTCCAGCCCCGAGGTGGCCCCCAGGAAGACGTCGAGGACCACCACGTCCGGGGACTGCTCCGCGGCGACGGCCAGCGCCTCCGCGACGTCCCCGGCCTCGCAGGTGTCCACGCCGTAGGCGGAGAGGCCGGTGGCGAACATCCGCCGCGCGATCGGGTAGTCATCGACGATCAGGACGCGCAGGCGGCGATTCTCACGCGGCTTCAGCATCGCGATCAGCCTGCGATGCCCCCGGGGTCGGAGACAAGGCGCTGCCGTGACCGGCGGTAAGCCCGATCGCCACTCTTCCGCACGTCGCGGTCCCCTCTGAAGTAGATTTGCGGGATGCGCGTGGTGGTCACCGGAGGGGCGGGGTTCATCGGCGCCCACAGCTGCCGGGCGTTGCTCGAGGCAGGCCATTCCGTCACCGCGGTGGACGATCTCAGCCACGGGAAGCGCGAGGCGATCCCGCGGGGCGCGGACATGGTGATCATCGACGTGCGCTCGCCGCAGCTTGCGGCGGAGCTGGTCCGCTTGCAGCCGGAGGCGGTGCTGCACCTCGCCGCGCAGATGGACGTGCGCCGCTCCGTCGCCGACCCGCTGTACGACGCTTCCGTGAACGTGCTCGGCACCGTGAACGCGCTGGCGGCGGCGCGGAAGACCGGAGCGCGCCGATTCGTGTTCGCCTCGTCGGGCGGCGCCGTGTACGGCGAGCAGGACGCATTCCCCGCGCCCGAGCAGCACCCGCGGCGCCCGGCGAGCCCGTACGGAGTGTCCAAGCTGTGCGGCGAGGAGTATGCCGAGCTGGCGCGGCGCGAGGGGCTTTCGACCATCTCGTTGCGCTACGCGAACGTGTACGGCCCGGGCCAGGATCCCTTGGGGGAAGCCGGCGTGGTGGCGATCTTCCTGCACAGGATGGTGCACGGCGGCGATCCGGTGATCAACGGCGATGGCCGGCAGACTCGCGACTTCGTGTACGTGGAAGACGTGGCCCGCGCGAACCTGCTGGCGCTGACCTCGGAAGCGACCGGCGCGCTCAACGTGGGGACGGGCGTGGAGACCTCGATCGAGGATCTGGCGCGCCTGCTCGCCGCCGCGGCGGGCTACCCGAAGGCGGTCGGGCACGGCCCTGCGGCGCCAGGCGAGCAGCGGCGCAGCTCCGTCGACTCCCGCGCCGCCCGCGATCAGCTGGGCTGGGAGCCGCTGGTTCCGCTGGGCGAAGGGCTCCGCCGCACGGCCGAGTGGTTCCGCGCCCGGGCCAGGACGCAACTCGCGACGCCCGCGATGTGAAAGCACGGCGCCGCCGAATACGGCGGCGACCGGCTTGCGCGGACACGTAAATCGAGATATGCGGATACGTTGATATGGAGGCCCTGTCCCAGGCCTATCGGGCGCTAGGCGACGCCACCCGTCTGCGCATCCTGCGGCTGATCGCCCAGACGCCCTTGAACGTGAGCGAGCTGGTCTCGCTGGTGGGCATCGCCCAGCCCAGCGTCTCGCACCACCTGGGCAAGCTCAAGGCGATGAAGCTCCTCATGGAGGAGCGGCAGAACGGATTCACCTACTACGCGCTCGACCTGGAGAAGGACGACGCCCGCTGGCCGCTCGTCAAGGTGGCGATCGAGGACCGGACCGACGCCGACGGCGATCTCTCCCGGCTCGCGGAGCTGCTCCGCCGCCGTGAGGACCGGCAGGCGCTCAACGAACGGCTGCTCGAGCCGGGGCAGTCCTTCCAGCTCTGGTCGCGCGCCCTGGGCCGCCTCTTGCCCCACCTGGACGTGGCGGACCTGGGCTGCGGCACCGGCGCGCTCAGCGTGGAGATGGCGAGGTGGGCCCGATCCGTGGTGGCCATCGACAAGAGCCGCGAGGCCCTGGAGGCGGCGCGGGCCCGCGCCGAGCGCGAGGGCGCCAAGAACGTCGAGTTCGTCGCGGGCGACCTGCACAAGCTGGACCTGCGACGCCGCTTCGATCTGGTGGTCGCCTCCCAAAGCCTCACTTCGTCGACGATCCGCCCCGGGTACTGTCGCAGGCGCGCAAGCTGCTCAAGAAGGGCGGCCGGATGCTGGTCCTGGAGCTGCTCCCCCACGGCGAAGAGTGGGTGCGCGACCGGCTTGGTCACCGCTGGCTGGGGTTCGAGCCGGCGCAGCTGGCGGCGGCGCTGGAAGCCGAGGGGTTCGGCAGCATCAGCACCGAGATGCTGCCGGGCGGTGCGGCGGCGTTCCGGCCCTTCCTGCTCTGCGCCGAGGTGCCGCAATGACGCGGGCCGGGCGGGTGGCGAGGCTGCGGGCCGAGCTCGACCGGCGAGTGCTGGTGCTGGACGGCGCCATGGGCACCGCGCTTCAAGATCTGCGGCTCGCGGCGGAGGACTTCGGGGGCCCGGAGCTGGAGGGGTGCAACGAGGCGCTGAACCTCTCCCGTCCGGACGCGGTGCGCGGCATCCACCGCGGGTACCTGGAAGCCGGAGCTGACGTCCTGGAGACCAACACGTTCGGCGGGACGCCCCTGGTGCTGGCCGAATACGGGCTTCAGAACCGGGCGGTGGAGATCAACCGGGCTGCCGCGGCGCTGGCCCGGGCGGAAGCCGACGCCTTCTGGACCGAGGCGCGGCCGCGCTTCGTTGCCGGCTCGATGGGCCCCACCACCAAGGCCATCTCGGTGACGGGCGGTGTGACGTTCGAGCAGCTGATCGAGCACTATCAGGCGCAGGCGCGCGGGCTGCACGAAGGAGGCGTCGACTATTTCCTGATCGAGACCTCGCAGGACACGCGCAACGTCAAGGCGGGGCTGATCGGCATCGATCGGTTCCAGGAATCGCTCGCGCCGGAGGAGCGGCTCCCGGTGGCGGTGAGCGGCACCATCGAGGCGATGGGCACCATGCTGGCCGGCCAGTCGGTCGAAGCGCTGGCGATCTCCCTGGAGCACCGGGACCTCCTCTACCTGGGGCTCAACTGCGCCACCGGGCCCGAGTTCATGACCGACCACATCCGCACGCTCTCCCAGCTCGCTCGCACGCGGGTCGCCTGCGTTCCCAACGCCGGCCTGCCGGACGAGAACGGGCGGTACCTGGAGACGCCGGAGATGCTGGCGCGGACGCTGTCGCGCTTCGGCGAGAACGGGTGGCTCAATCTGATGGGCGGGTGCTGCGGCACCCACCGGGGACACATCGCCCGGCTGGCGGAGATCGCCCCGCGGATTGCGCCGCGGATCGTCCCCACCCGGCGCCGCAGCGCGCTCTCGGGCGTGGATCCGCTGGAGATCGGCGATGACGTGCGGCCGGTGATCGTCGGCGAGCGCACCAACGTCCTGGGATCGAAGAAGTTCCGCGACCTCGTCGCCCAGGAGAAATGGGAGGAGGCCGCGGAGATCGCCCGGGCCCAGGTGAAGCGGGGCGCGCACCTGGTCGACGTGTCGACCCAGCAGACCGACCGGGACGAAGTCGCCGATCTGCGCCGGTTCCTCGAGGTGCTGATCAAGAAGGTGCGCGTTCCCTTGATGATCGACTCGACCAACGATAAGGCGGTCGAGGTGGCCCTGACCTTCTCGCAAGGGAAGGCGATCATCAACTCGGTCAACCTGGAGGACGGGGAGAAGCGCTTCGAGAAAATCGCGCCCGTCGCGCGCAAGTACGGCGCGGCGCTGGTGGTCGGCTGCATCGACGAGCGCGGCCAGGCGATCAAGGCGGCCGACAAGCTCGAGGTCGCGCGCCGCAGCCACCAGCTGCTCACCGGCAAGTACGGGCTCGCGGAGGAGGACCTCTATTTCGATCCGCTGGTGTTCCCCTGCGCCTCGGGCGATGCGGCGTACACGGGGAGCGCGGTGGAGACCATCGAGGCGGTCCGCGCGATCAAGTCCGCCCTGCCGGCCTGCAAGACCGTGCTGGGCATCTCCAACGTCTCCTTCGGGTTGCCCGCCGCCGGCCGCGAGGTGGTGAACTCGGTCTTCCTGTACCACTGCGTGCAAGCCGGCCTCGATCTGTCGCTGGTGAACGCGGAGAAGCTGGAGCGGTATCCGTCCATCCCGGAGCACGAGCGCAAGCTCGCCGAGGGGGTGCTGTTCTGCCGCGATCAGGCCGCGCTGCAGGGCGCCGTGGCCGCGTTCGCCGCCCACTTCCGAGAGAAGAAGCCGGCGGGACCCCCCCGCAGCGAGCTGCCGCTCGACGAACGCCTGGCGCGCTACATCGTGGAGGGATCGCGCGACGGTCTCGAAGCCGACCTGGCCGAGAAGCTGCGCCAGGGAGCGAAGCCGCTGGACGTGATCAACGGACCGCTGATGCGCGGCATGGACGAGGTGGGCAGGCTCTTCAACGCCAACCAGCTGATCGTCGCCGAGGTCCTGCAGAGCGCCGAGTCGATGAAGGCGGCCGTCTCCTATCTGGAGCCGCACATGGACAAGGTGAGCAGCGCGGCCCGGGGGAAGGTGCTGCTCGCCACGGTGAAGGGCGACGTGCACGACATCGGCAAGAACCTGGTGGACATCATCCTCTCCAACAATGGGTTCGAGGTGGTGAACCTGGGGATCAAGGTGCCGCCGGCGGCGCTCATCCAGGCGGTGCGCGAGCACCGGCCCGACGTGCTGGGCCTCTCCGGGCTTCTGGTCAAGTCGGCGCACCAGATGGTCGCCACCGCGACCGACCTCAAGGCCGCCGGGGTGGACCTGCCGCTCCTGGTGGGAGGCGCGGCGCTCTCCCGGAACTTCGTGGACCGGCAGATCGCGCCCGCCTACGACGGCACCGTTGCCTACGCCCAGGATGCGATGAGCGGTCTGGACCTGGCCAAGCGCGTGACCCAGGCGGACAAGCTCGAGCACCTGCGCCGCGAGCTGCAGGAGCGGCGCGCCCAGCTCGCGGCCGTGGACGCGGCCCGGCCGGCGCCCCGGGCCGCGGCGAGCACCGCGCAAAGATCCCGCAGGGTGGCGCTGATCTCCAATCCGCCTCCTCCGCCCGATCTGGAGCGGCACGTGCTCGCCAACACGCCCCTCGATCACATCTGGAAGTTCATCAACCCGGTGATGATCTACGGCCGCCACATGGGCCTCAAGAGCAGCGTGGTGAAGGACGTGGAGACCGGCAACCGGGCCGATCTGGAGAAAACCGAGGCGGGGCGCAAGGCGCTGCAGCTCAAGGCGGCGCTCGACGACCTCAAGGCGGAGTGCCGCGCGGGCGCGATGCAGGCGCGCGCCGTGTACCAGTTCTTCCGCGCGCGGGGGCAGGGCGACGACCTGGTCCTGCTGGACCCGCGCGGGGTGGAGCTCGCCCGCTTCACCTTCCCCCGCCAGGAGGGCCAGGACGGCCTCTGCCTCTCCGACTACCTGGCGGCGGAAGACGCCGTGGCGCTCTTCGTCACCACCGCCGGCGCGGGCATCCGGGACCGGTCCGCGACCTACAAGAAGAACGGCGATTTCCTCAAGAGCCACCTCCTCCAGGCGCTCGCGCTTGAGACGGCCGAGGGATACGCGGAGCTGCTCCACGCCAAGCTGCGCAGCCAGTGGGGCTTCCCCGACCCGCTGGAGATGACCATGATCGACCGCTTCAAGGCGAACTACCGCGGCAAGCGGTACTCGTTCGGCTATCCGGCCTGCCCCCGTTTGGAGGACCAGCAGATCCTCTTCCGCGCGCTGCGGCCGGAGGAGATCGGCGTCGAGCTGACCGACGGCTGCATGATGGATCCGGAGGCGAGCGTCTCCGCCGTGGTCTTCCACCACCCGGACGCGACCTACTTCAACGTCGCGGGCGGGGCAGGCTAGTCGCCGCCGATAGGGCGGCGCTACGCTGTTCGCCTTTTTTTGGAGCGGGTCTAATGGCATCCATCACAGGCACGGTGCTCCCGGCGCTCGCCACCAGCGGCATCGGAAGCCTGCCGCACACGCAGCTCGAGCTGGCCCTGCAGCAGGCGCTCCTGCTCGACATCCCAGCCGCGCCCCAGCTGCCCCGGCGCGACGCCGCCGAATACATGGTGCCGCAGGCCCTGGAAGGACTGCACGGTCTGCGGGCGGATGCAGAGGGCAACGCCGAGCTGGACCTGGGCGACTGGCGGCGCGGGGCCGGGACGCTCGACGCGCGCCTGGACCGCGCGTTGGAGCGCGACGACGGCCTGCAGCGCTTCTTGCCCTCTTCGGCCGCCTGGCACGCGCTGCGGCCCTTCTTGTGGGAGGTCGAGCAGCGCAAGCTGCCATTCGCCAAGGTCCAGCTGGCCGGCCCCTTCACGCTGCGCTGGGTGCTGCGGACCAGCCAGGGCGAGCCGCTCGCCGCCGCCCCGGAGGGCAAGGCGATCGAGCGGCAGATCTTCCGGCTGGTGCTGGCGCGGGCCCTGGCGCTCGCCCGCCGGCTCCACGAGACCGGAGCACGGCCGGTGATCTTCCTCGACGAGCCGGGCTTGTACGCGTTCGACCGGCGCGATCCGCAGCACCTGGTCAGCCTGCAGGAGCTGCGGGTGGTGGTGTTGGCGCTCCGGCGCGAAGGCGCCGTGGTGGGCGTGCACTGCTGCGGGAACACGGAGTGGGGACCGCTCCTCGGCCTGGGATGGGACGTGGTGTCGATCGACGCCCGCCTTTCGCTCGAGGCGGTGCTGGCCACCGGCGCGGCTTTCGAGAAGTTCCAGGCCGCCGGAGGCGTGCTGTCGCTGGGGATCGTGCCGACGGACCTGAGCGCGCCGGACGATCTGGACGCGGTGCTGCGGGACGCGCGCGAGCGGCTTCGCCCGGAGGCGCTGGGCCGCTGCCTCCTGACGCCGGCTTGCGGCCTCGCCCTGCGCAGCGTGCAGGACGCAGAGCGCATCTTTTCCGAGCTCCGCCGCGCGCAGCAAGAGCTGCGCGGCGCCGACGCCCAGCCGTGATCGACGCGATCGTCCTGGGGGCGGGTGCCGCCGGCCTGCGCGCAGGGGCGGAGCTGTTGGGCAAGCGCCTCACCGTGCTCGTCGTCGAGGCGCGCGACCGCGTCGGCGGGCGCGTCCACAGCGTCGAGGACCGCGAGCTGGGCCGCGTGGTGGAGCTGGGCGCGGAGTTCGTGCACGGCAACCCGGGCGAGCTGAAGCGGGCGAAGTTGAAGCTGGAAGAGATGAACGGCCGGCAGATGGAGCTGCGGGACGGCGAGCTGCGGGACGTCACGAGCCAGGTCCACTCCATGCTCGGCAAGCTCGCCGCGGCCCGGGGCGCCGGCACCGCGCAGAGCTGGCTGGCCACCGCGGACCTCGATCCGCTGGAGCGGGAGCTGGCGCGGCACTTCATCGAAGGCTTCTTCGCGGCGCCCGCCGCCTTGGTGGGGATCGAAGGCGTCGCCAACGACCAGGGGATGCGCCCCCGTCGGGTGATGGGTGGATATGACCGGGCGCTGCGGGGGTATGCCGGGACGCTGCGCGCGGCGGGAGCATTGCGGCTCGGCCTCACGGCCGCGCGGGTGCGCTGGCGCAAAGGGCGCGTCGAGGTCCGCGGGCGCACCGCCGGCGGGACTGCCGAGGAGATCGATGCGAAGCGGCTGGTGGTGACGGTTCCCGTGAGCATCCTGGCGGCGCCCGACGGGCTGCGTTTCGACCCGCCGCTGCGCGGGAAGAGCGAGGCGCTCGCCTGGGTCCGCATGGGCTCGGTGGTCAAGGCGCTGCTGCGCTTCCGCGAGCCGTTCTGGGTGACGCGCGGGCTGCGCAAGGCGGACTTCTTCCATGCGCTGGGGGCGCCGTTTCCCGCCTGGTGGCGCGGATCGCCGCGCGAAGTCCCGCTCTTGACCGGCTGGGCAGGCGGTCCCGCCGCGGAGCACTTGCGCCGCGAGGAACGGCTGGGCCTGGCGCTGGACTCGGTGTCCCGGGTGTTCGGCCGCCAGCGGCGCGAGGTGGATTCGCTGCTCGAAGGAGCTCGCATCGTCGACTGGAACGAGGATCCGTTCAGCCGCGGCGCCTACGCCTACGAGCTCGCCGGCGCCCCATCCGACCTCTTGAAGCGCCTCGCCGCGCCCGAGGAGGAGACCCTCTTCTTCGCCGGCGAGGCCACCAGCTTGACCGGCCGCGGCGGCACCGTCGACGGCGCCCTGGAAACCGGCCTCCGCGCCTCCCGCCAACTCCTCCGCACTCTGTAAGGACTCGAGCGTTTCACGCGGAGGAGGGGAGGAGAGGGAGAGCGCGGAGGAACCTGTGGTTTCAAACAAGATGAACCTCCGCGCCCTCCCTTTCCTCTGCGCCCTCTGCGTGAAACGTTTGAGTCTTACGCGGCGGCGATCACGTTGAGCAGGGTGTCGCGGTAGGTGCGGGCGAGGACGCCGCAGAGGGTGCCGAGGAACTTGAAGGCGACGGTGAAGTTCACGTGCAGCGCCTTGTCCAGCGCGTCCGCCTCGACGCGGGCGAGCTGCGAGGGGGAGACGCTCACCACCGAAGCGGAGCGGGGTTTGCCGTCCACGAAGGCCATGAAGCCGAACAGGTCGCGCGGGCCGAGTCGCGCCAGGGCCCGGTCTTCGCCGGGCCCGAGCTGCTTGCGAACCTCCAGCTCCCCGCGCTGCACCACGTAGAAGCTGCGAGTCGTTTCCCCTTCCTTCACCACCGTCTCGCCCGGCGCCACCTCCAGCTCCTGGCCGAGTACCGCGAGCCACGCCGCCTCTTCCGCGGAGAGGTGCGGCGCGGATCCCGCTCCGGGCGGAGGAGGGCGGCTGATCCCCGCCCGCGGCGCCAGGCGGACGGCGACCTCGTTGGCCGCGCGAAGCTTCTCGCTGATCGACCGGCTGTAGACCGCGAGCAGCGCGGTCGCCAGCTCCCGGTGGACCAGCAGCTCGTGCCGGAGAGGATTCTTCTGGATGGAGCGCACCACCGTGCGGGCGCGGGCCACGTGGCGCACGCCCTCCGGCATCTGCGCGAACGGCTCCAGCTCGCCGAACAGATCTCCCGGCCCCAGCTGCCCCACCGTGACGTCGCCGGAGCGCGTCTTGGCCCGCACGTCCACGCCGCCCGAGGCGATCAGGTAGATGCACACCGAGGGATGCCCGGCGACGAGGATCTCCTCGCCCTGGGAGAACTCGTCCAGCTTCGAGAGCGCCTCGAGCCGATCGCGATCCTTGCGCGGGAGCTTCTCGAAGCGCTCGCTGGTGGCGAAGGCGAACATGGACCCCCCGGTCCGCGGCTCCCAAGCTGCCCCATCCCCGGGCGCGCCGCAACCGTCAGCGGGCCAGCCGGAAGCCGATGTTCGAGTAGCGGGCAGTGGCTTCCCACGCGTTGCGGTTGGCGCAGC
>Ga0137393_10003630_pt1 | contig 10034 bp, 7 predicted proteins | sample 15con2h34BmetaG_FD_101396 | JGI IMG/M metagenome (GOLD analysis project Ga0137393, IMG submission 101396) | Vadose zone soil microbial communities from Angelo Coast Range Reserve, California, USA - 15con2h3.4B metaG | ecosystem: Environmental > Terrestrial > Soil > Vadose zone > Saprolite...
CGCTTGGCCGTGATCGCGGATCATTTTCATTCGAGCCGCCATCGCCGGGTCGTTCGTGGTGGCCGCTCCACCCTCTCCGCAGGCACCCAAATTTTTGCCCGGATAAAAGCTGAACGCCGCGGCCTCGCCCATCGAGCCCGCACTCTTCCACGCGTTGTCTTTCTTGGACAAATATTGCGCTCCGTGGGCCTGGCAAGCATCTTCGATCACAAACAGCTTGTATCTATCCGCCAGATCGAGGATCGGGTCCATGTCAGCGGTCTGCCCGTAGAGATGCACGGGGACGATTCCCACGACGCGCCGTTTCGAAGCGCGCTCAATCAGTTCGCCGTTCTTGGCGTTCACTTCGCAGCGAGTCTCCAGGTATTCACGCAATTTTTCCGGATCCATCGTGTAAGTCTGTTCGTGAATATCCACGAATGCGATCTGCGCGCCGGCCTGGGAAATGGCTTCTGTCGTCGCGATAAACGTGTGCGGAACCGTGACGATGATGTCTCCCGGCTGCACGCCCGCGGCCATGAATGCAAACCTCAAAGCGTCTGTCCCGCTGTTCACGCCAACACAATATTTCGTCCCGCAAAATGCCGCGAATTCCCGCTCAAACTCCTCCACCATCGGCCCGCCAATGAATCCCGCGTTGCTGAAGGCCTTCTTCACCACCGCCAGAAGCTCTTCCTGGAGTTCCTGGTGCGGCGTCACGAGATCAAGAAACGGTATTTTTGTCGCGTTTGCCATGTCTTTACCTTTTCTCCTCATTCACGAATCTCAAAAACCTAGCCGGATTCCCCGCTACGATTGCGTTTGCCGGAACGTCCTTCGTCACCACGCTTCCCGCCCCGACTATCGCGTTTTCGCCAACCGTCACATTGCACAAAATCGTGGACCCCGAACCGACCGAGGCGCCTTTGCAAATTCGGGTTTTCTCAACCTTCCAATCGGCTTCCGTCTGCAGTCCGATGCCGGCAACGGTTGCCCGCGGGTAAACGTCATTGATAAACGTCACGCCGTGTCCGATAAACACGTCGTCTTGAATTTCCACGCCCTCACAGATGAAAGTGTGGCTGGAGATTTTGCAGCAGCGGCCGACACTCGCGTTTTTCTGGATTTCGACGAACGCCCCGATCTTGGTGTTGTCGCCAATCTCACATCCGTAAAGATTGATGAATTTTGAGAGTTTGACGTCTTTCCCCAGCTTCACGCTGGGCGCGATGCAAACGTAATCGTTCACAGACTTATGGCCTCCCCGCGGCTGCGGATGGATCGGTCGGCGGCTTCCAGGATTCGCACCACGCGAAGACCCGCTTCACCGTCGTTGAATGGTTTGGTGTTTTCTTCAATACACTTGATGAAATATGCCGTCTCCGCGCGCAGTGCTTCCACCTGCTCCACTTGCGGCGCCCACATGTCTCCCGAGCGATAGCTGACCAGCAACTGGTGCAGATTGCTCGGATTTGTGGACATGCTGACTCCCTTGTCGTAAATCCTAAGCTTTTCATCCGCTTCCAGATCGTTCCACATCAGCATCTTCTTTTCGCCGCCGATAAGCGTCGTGCGCACTTTCACCGGCGAAAGCCAGTTAACGTTCACATGGGCAATAATGTGTTTTGGAAAGTACACCGTGATGAATGCAACGTCTTCGACGCCGTTCAGGTGCTTTTCTCCGGTGGCCACCACGGCTTCGGGCTTTTCACCAATCACATAATCCATGATCGAAAGGTCATGCGGAGCCAGATCCCAGATAACGTTCACGTCGTGCTGGAACAACCCGAGATTTACGCGCAGGGCATCATAGTAGTAGAGGTCTCCGAGTTCTTTTTTGTCGACCAATTCCTTGATTTTTCGCACGGCGCCGGTAAACAGGAAGGTGTGGTCCACCATGATCTTCAGGTTTTTGCGCTCCGCGAGTTCCACCAGTTCCTCGCCCTGCGCCACGCTGTACGTGAACGGTTTTTCCACAAATACATGCTTGCCATTCTCAAGAGCTTTCTTGGCCAGTTCGAAATGGGTCCAGACCGGAGTCACCACCGCGACCACATCAATATCGGGCGATGTGAGGATTTGATTTTCATCCGTGGTAAAGCCAACCGCCGGAAACGTCTTCTTCAGCCGTGCTTCGCACTTTGGATTGCGATCCGCCACCAGAACCACTTCGCAATTGTCCTGGGAATGGAAATTCCGGACGATATTCGGACCCCAGTAACCGTAACCAATCACACCGATACGCATGGCAAAACTCCTTGGGACTTCCTTCGACCTAGGCTACGCCGGGGGCAACGGCGCGTTGTGGAGCGATCACAGAGGAACTATTTGATGAGGTCTTGTTCTTCAGTCGAATCCGCACAGGCGATTCCGCTGAAATTCCAGAAAAGCAGGCACCCGGATACATCCGGCTAATTCTAATGAGCGCCCTCGCCTTGAATCACGGCTCCGGGAGTTTGCGCCAGAATTTTCAAGTCCAGCCAAACGGACCAGGCACGCGCATACTTCAGATCCAGGCGCACCATTTCGTCGAAGCGCGTCCGGCTGCGTCCCTCAACCTGCCACAAACCGGTGATGCCGGGCTTGATTTCCAGGACACGCCGACGGTGCCACACTTCATATTTCCGAAATTCGTAGGCCAGCGGCGGACGCGGGCCAACCAGCGACATGTCTCCCCGCAGCACATTCCAGAATTGCGGCAGCTCATCCAGGCTGGTCTTGCGGATAAAGCGGCCGATCGGCGTCACGCGAGGGTCTTTCTGAATCTTGAATACCGGCTTGGCCGCGGTCTCTGAATTTCCGTCCACCTGGCCGGCGATGAATTGTTCAACGTATTGCTGGTGAATCTTTGCGTCACAATCCGTCCGCATCGAGCGGAACTTCAACACTGTAAAAGTCTTTCCATGCTGGCCTAGGCGTTCCTGCTTGAACAGCACAGGGCCTTTTGAGGAAAACTTGATCGCCAGGGCCACGGCCGCAAAAACCGGAGAAAGGAATACAATCGCCGCGGCGCTGCCGGCCAGATCAATGGCGCGCTTAATCGCCAGCGGGACTTTTCTCGCGTCTTCGCGCTTTTGAATTTCCGGGTAAAGCTTGATGTTCGCCGAATGGTCGTTCGCTCCGCTTCCGTACTCTTCCGGAAAGAAGTGGAAAGAAACCGAGATGGACGCGCTCTTCTCAATTCCCAGCGTCGATTCGAAAATCTTCCGGAGCTTGTCCAGAAATCTCTTCTGGACTATTTCGCTCGAGGCCTTTCCGAGTTCTGTGCCGATCACTCCCATCAGGCTGTTATCGAGATACCAGCCGATGATGTCCGTTTCCCGGGTGGCTTCCGATAGGGATTTTGCCAGCATCTGCACCATGCGGTCTTTGCCGGAAACGCCGTTCACAATCTTCTGTACATCCACCAGGATCAGAACAAATCGGTTTTGGGCGCGCTCTGCTCGACGCCGCTCCAAATACAGCATGGAGACAAAAGCGTCCTCGTTCAGCAACATCCGTGGCGGCGTATTACCCGTGTTGGGCACCGACAAATGCGCGCGAACCTCCAGCTTGGGCCTTTCCTTCTCTCGCCGCGCTACCGCTTCGATTGGGCTCATTTTTCTTGCTCCGATTCCCATCCGGTTGAACTTAAATCCCCATCGGCACGCGGATCGGGCGAAGTATCCGCTGTGTCATACTCTCTCGCGTCTCTTCCTTGACGACGGAAAGCCACGAGGTTTCCACTTCCATTGCCACTGATCTCTGCAGGAGCGTCACCGATAGAATCACCCGATGATTGCCCTTCACGTTGACCAGAATTCCTTCCAATCCAGATAATGTTCCGTAGTTCACACGGACGCGCTGGCCGACTTCCAGATAGGGCCAGGGCTGCTTGGGCATTCCGGAGGACACTGCGAGTTGAAGCGATTGAATTTCTTCGTCCGAAACAGAAATCGCCGTCCGGCCGTATCCAACGATTTGCAAGACCCCTGGGGTCGTGATCACAGGACGGCGATTTTGAAAATCAAAGCGACAGAAGAGATACCCGGGGAAAAGTGGCTGTTCCACTTCTTTTACTCGGTCCGACCACTTTCTAACGCTCTTATAGGTCGGCAACAGGCATTCGAATCCCTGTCCCTGAATCTGCGAAGCGACGTACCCTTCCTTGCGAGAACGCACTTGGAGGGCGTACCAAGAAGCCTTGGGGGTTGAACCGCTTGACGCACTTTCCATTAGAGGGGTCAAAGTTCCGTCCGTTTCCTATCCAACTTCTCTCTTCGGTAGGCTATCGCCGTTACAGTCCCATTCGGCTGTCAGCCCCCTTAAGGGCAATTACCCTGCCAGTTCCCCGCGCGCTGGACCCCTCCATTTCTGCTCACTCCCATTTCTAAGTTACTGATATTTCTATAGTTACAAAAGGTCGCATTTGGCCCGCCGATTCTCCAAACTCAAGACCCGGCGGCAATGAGAAAAGCTATGCCCTATAGTTGCAATCGGATTCCCCAATTCGGTTTTAGCCACTCCGAATCAGTCTTTAATAAGCTGAAAACAATACCTTTACCTTTGTGTAAAGACCTTCTTTTCCCATCAGAATGTTGTGTTTGCAGATCTTTTGACCCCAAACGGGGAAATCCCCTACCCCACCATCAAACGAACCCCTAGAAGTCTCGCAAGCTCCCTGGAGGCAGGCCAAGTGCTGGGACTCAGTTTTCCGGCCCCGATATCCGAGCCTGGCGCATTCGCGCCGATACCCCGCAGGGCGGCGAAGCAAGGAGTCTTTACCCTTGCGACGTTCTTTAGGGCGGGTTGTGAAATCGCAAAATGGGCAGGTGATTTTGAACGATTGATTCATGCGGCATCGGGTCAAATCGCCTTGCATGTGTTCGGCTGAATATCTGAAATACTTATGCTTGGAATTTGTGGATGCTGTTATGAATTAGTTCGGAGTCGGGGAAACCTGCGGACTCCCAGGGTAAGTATGGTAGAAATTTCAACATTGAAGTTCAAGGGAAGGACTCTTTCTTGACTCCTGATCCTCCTCGCTCTCTAAATCGCTGGCTGATCTTTGGAGCTTGGGTTTTAATTTCCCTTTTGCTGTTTGCCAAACCAGTTTATGAGCTCTTTCAGTTGGCTAATCACGATGAAACCGCTTCCCACATTCTGCTGATTCCATTCATTACCGCGTGGCTGTTTTACACGGAGCGAAAGCAATTGCGGCCGGAAGCTGTTTTCAGCATTAGGCCGGCAATGCTCCTCCTCTTGCCTTCGCTCCTGATAGCTTTCGTTGCTCTAAACTGCCAGTCCTGCACTCCCAAAACTCGCTTGAGCGGCTACATCCTGTCTCTCGTCCTCCTGGTAATTGCCGGATTCATATTTGCCTTAGGCGCAACCGTTGCCAAATCCTCGCGGTTCGCGCTCGCATTCCTGCTTTTTTCGGTTCCCATTCCGGATCTTTTGCTTGGCAAGATCATTTACGGATTGCAGGCCGGTTCTGCGGCGATTGCGGAGATCTTTTTCAATCTGAGCGGCGCCCCCGTCTTGCGCCAGGGCTTTGTTTTCCGTTTGCCCGTAATGTCCATTGAAGTGGCGCAGGAATGCAGCGGAATCCGTTCAAGTTTGGCGCTTCTAATCCTGGCTTTGCTCGTGGCCCACTTCTCCTTCCGGCCGTTCTGGAAGAAGCTGGCATTCGTGGCCGCGGGACTCTGTATGATGCTCGTAAAAAATGGGATTCGAATCGCCACACTGACTTTATTGGCGAACTACGTCAACCCCGCTTTTCTGACCGGGAGCCTGCACCATCAGGGTGGAATCGTTTTCTTTCTGATTGGTTTGGCGCTGCTAATGCCCGTTTATTGGGCTTTGCGGAAAGGCGAACCAGATGCATCTCTTGTAGCTGTGGAGCAGCAGTAGAAATTTATTCCTGAACGAAACACTGGCGCGAAGCGTTCCAGACTTGAATCAGCCCTTGGTTTTCGGCTCGCCCTCTTGCTGTGAGCCATACCCGTAGTAATATCCGCCATACGAATCGCCTTTTTCCACGCGGTTGAGCACGACGCCAAGAAGATTCTTGTCGTGAAACTCCGAAGAGGCCTTGGAGGCCAGCTCAAAATCAGTTTCTCCGGCCCGCACCACAAAAAGCACGCCATCGCACATATCGGCAAGAATGCTGGCATCGTGTACGGCCAGGGCCGGCGGAGAATCCAGAATGATCCAATCGAAGATCAGCGACATTCGGTCGAGCAACTGCTTCATCCGTTCGCTATGCAGCAACTCACTCGGATTCGAAACCTCGCTCCCGCCCGGTATCAAGCACAGGTTCCCACCGTCCTCCGCCTGGGTAACCTGGTATTCGTTGGCGTCTCCACGCAGGTAATCGGATAGTCCCGGTCGCTCCGAAGCACCCACATGAAGATGCAGGCGGGAAGCCCGGAGATCGGAGTCAATCAGCAGAACCCGGCGGTTTTCCTGCCGGATAAACGATTGAGCCAGATTCGCTGCCACAAAGGTTTTGCCTTCGGCGGGAGTGCTGCTCGTGATCAGAATTCGTTTCAAGGGTTGCGCCGAAGCAATCTGGTAAAGCCTCGAGCGTAAGGTCCGGAATTTCTCGGCGCCGACCGAATTGTTCGAATGCGCGGAATAAACGCTCACGTCTGAATCTACCTTCCACTTCACATGCGTGCAGCGTTTCGCAAACTCCTCGAATCGCAGCAGCCCGGGATCGGCCTTCTCGGCGGTGCGGGGCCTCGCCTGGATGTCCTCATTCCCTGGCGGTTTCCCGGCAATGTCCCCCTGGATCGAGAGTTCCACGAGATCAGAGGCCGCGCGATTTACAGTCTGCGCGCTTCGCTCTTCTGCTGCTTTTTTTAAGGCTTCGTGGATCCGGCTCATCTTTCGCTCTTTTCAGTCCTTCTCAGTGACGCTCCCGAGTTTAAACCAAGGCCTTCCTGACATTGCTGATCAAATATTTCTCTGTCATCTGTTTCCGTGAGCCCGTACATCAAAACTGGGGACCGTTGTCAGCACTGGCAGCTTCAGGCAGAGCTCCACATCACGCTCTGAATACATCGCTTTGTCGCTAACCGCCAGCAGGTAAAGAATCCCGAGAGACAGGGCAATCCCCGCTCCAAGACTCCCTCCAACGAAAATAATTTTCTTTGGGAATGACGGCGATGAGGGAAGGCTGGGCGCATCCAGCACCTTGAAGTTTTCTCCCTGTTGCTCGTGCTCCAGATCCGTGGCCATCGCCGAGTTTTCCCGCTTCTTCAGCAGGTCGTTGTAAATATCCGAGGCTGTCTGGTAACTCCGCGTCAGCTCTTTTAGTTGCTGTTCCACCACCGGGCTTGCCTGCAAGCGCCCCTGGAGCGATCGGATCTGATCCTGAATTTGCCCCTGACGCTTCGTCATGTCCGCAATCGCGTATTCGTCCTGCTTGATCCGGCTTCGCAATTGCTGAATCGCCGGCGGCTCACGGAGAGCCGTTTGCGCAGCCGATGGTGCGGGCCTGGGGGCAGGCGCCTCTGCCATTTTTCGAGTCAGCTCCTCAATTTGCGACTTTACTTTGATCACATCAGGGTGCTCTGGAGTGTATTTCGCCAGCAAAGCCGATAGTTGTTGCTGCAGCACGGCCAACTCCTGATCCTGCGATTCCGGATTTTGTTGTCCCACCTGCGCTGCCTTCCAGCTTGCTTCCTGATTGCTCAGCAAGGATTCATTCAGTGACTTGTCCTGCTGCGCCCTGGTCAACGCCTGCGTGGTGGCATCCAATTGCGTATTCATTCCGGTCAGAAGAGTAAGATTCGTCTGCTCCCGATCCGGCATCGATACCAGATGCTCAGCTTTAAACTGCGCCAGCCGCTTGTCCTGTTCGTCAAGCTTGGCCTTTGCCTCATCCAATTGCTCGGTCAGGAATTTCGTCACCTTGTTCGATTGCGCCCCGCGCGCGGTCGCGTTCTGCTCCATGAACATCGAGGTGATTTCCTGGCAGATCTGCTGTGCCAGTTGGGGATTATCGAATGTCACACTAACATTGAAGCCCGGCGGTTCCCGGTCGGCCGATCCGGCTAAGGGTTCAATCAGGTCCACATGCACCGCGCTCTTCAGCTTTTCGACCAGATCTTCCATATGCGTCGTCTTGCGCTCAAGGGGGTACAGGTCAAATTTATTGATAATCGGTTCCAATCTTGACCGGCTGAGAATCTGCGCCTTCATCGAAGCCATACGTTGATTGAGGTCGTTCGTAATCACAGGCTTGATCACGTCTGTTGGAACGGTCGGCTGTTCGACAAGGACAAGCGTGGACGAAGTGTATTTCTTGGGGAGAACGAGTGAGGCCGCCAATCCCATGGCGCCCAGTGTCACCGTTATGAAAGCGGGAATCCACCAGTAACGGCGAAGGATGCGCTTCACGTCTGCTACTGCTATTTCTCCATTGCGTACCATTTCCAACTACCTCGCTATCGAGCCGCCCTAAAACTCACTCCGGAGCTGACAGAGAAAGCGCCACCCCAGAGAAAAGAAAGATGCACGAGGATAACCACGCAGAAATAGTCTCAAGTTTCACCTCAGTTTCCCACAACCAAACAACCAATTCAATATCAATAAGTTACGGTTCCACCAACCACGAACACCCTTGAGCAATTTCCCCAGCATTCCTCCCTGACCCTAAAAAGTGGAAAAGAAATATCCCTATTATCCCTTTGATTCCCCTCCCGACTTTCCAGTTTGCTCCCTCCAATCCCCACATTACTGATACACTTCAGCCAACCCAATATCATGTGCCTTATCCGATAGATTCTCTTAAATTTAACACTGACCTCGCATGATGCTTGCGGGCAGTGGGATAGGGGTGCAAAATTGCTTTTCCCAGCGAATATGAAATCCAGATTGTTCCACCACCATTTTCCACGCCGCCGCGTATCGCTCGCTGGACGGGCCGCGCCCTTGCTTTTCTTGCTTCTAGTGATTTTCGGCGCCGGCTGCAACCGCGATCCCAAGAAATTCCTGGCGAAGGGCAATGCGAGTTTTGACCAGGGAAAATATCCCGAGGCCTTGATTTACTACGGCCGCGCCATTCAACTCGACCCGCGTAACGCCGAAGCGCATTTCAAACTCGCGCAGACGCAACTCAAACTCAAGAGTTGGTCGGGGGCATTCGCCGAACTTCAGCGGACCGTTGAACTCCAGCCGGACAATTGGGAGGCACAACTCGATCTCGGAAGGTTGCAGCTTGCCGGAGGACAAAAACAAGAGGCCAAGGAGCGGGTCCAGCTGATACTCAAAACCAATCCCAGCAACGTCGACGCGCAGCTCCTTCTCTCCAATGCCGACGCCGCTCTCGGCAACTCCACAGATGCTTTCAACGAAGCCAGCGATGCCGTGAAAATGGCGCCGGAGCGCGCTGCGACTTATCTGAATCTCGCCCAGTTGCAAATGCGCGCCGGAAACTTTAAAGAGGCTGAGCCGAATTTGCTCAAGGCCCAGAGCCTGGATCCGAAAGCCGTCACTCCTTACTTGATGCTGGGCGGTTTATACCATCAGCTGAAGCGGGATTCAGATGCGGAAAAACAGTTTCAAGGTGCAATCGCTGCCGCTCCCCAGGATCCTTCTCCGCGCGCCGCTCTTGCTGGCCTTTACTACTCCGAGGGACAACCGGCGCAGGCGGAAAAAGTGTTTACCGATGCCAAGGAACAGTTGAGTTCCAATCCTGCCGCCTACCGGATGTTGGGAGATTCCTACATTTCCCGCGGTCAACTTGATAAGGCCACCACTGAATTTGGCGCTCTATCCGCCAAGTACCCGGACGATCTTTCCATTCAGAGAACTTATATCCAGTTGCTGATTCTGAACAATCGCCTGGACGATGCCACGCCGCGCACGGAAGCGATTTTGAAGAAGACTCCTCAGGATGCCGAAGCCCTCGTCTTGAAAGGGCAGATACTTCTCCGCCAGCACAAACCGGATGAAGCTCTCACCACGCTGCAGGCCGCTTTGAAGAGCGCTCCCGACAACGCGATGGGCCACTATCAATTGGGCGTCGCATTCATCGAAAAGGCCAACAACCAGCAGGCAGAGAG
>Ga0137393_10003635_pt1 | contig 10027 bp, 10 predicted proteins | sample 15con2h34BmetaG_FD_101396 | JGI IMG/M metagenome (GOLD analysis project Ga0137393, IMG submission 101396) | Vadose zone soil microbial communities from Angelo Coast Range Reserve, California, USA - 15con2h3.4B metaG | ecosystem: Environmental > Terrestrial > Soil > Vadose zone > Saprolite...
GCGCAGCATGCCATGGTGGCGAGCGTTCACGAACTGGCATCGCGGGCAGGGGTCGAAATAATGCAGGCGGGGGGGAACGCGGTAGATGCCGCAGTAGCGACTGGTTTCGCGTTGGCAGTCGTGCACCCGCAAGCGGGCAATCTGGGCGGTGGCGGTTTCATGCTGATCCGCACGAGCGGTGGTGATAGCCGCTTCATCGACTACCGCGAAAAAGCTCCTGGCACCGCTACCGCGAACATGTATCTCGATGCGCAAGGCAATGTGATTACGAAGGCCAGCCTGGTTGGATACAAGGCGATAGGGGTGCCCGGCTCGGTGGCTGGCATGGTCTTCGCTCTGAAAAAATACGGAAAATTGCCGCTGCGGCAGGTCATAGATCCGGCGATCAGATTGGCACGCGATGGATTTCCCTTGGCTTGGGAAGATGCTGAAGATCTTCATGATTAGAACCTGGCGAAATTCCCCGAGTCGAGGCGTATTTTCCAGCGAGATGGGAACTATTACAAACCGGGCGAAGTATTACGCCAGCCCGAACTGGCGCGCACTCTGGAGCGCATCGCTGACAACCCCGATGACTTTTACCACGGAGACATGGCCCGCGAACTGGCAGCATCCATTCAGAAGGGTGGGGGGCTGGTCACGGCTGACGATTTGGCGCGTTACGAAGTTAAGGAACGCGAACCGATTCGCGGGAGTTACCGTAATTACGAGATCATCAGCGCGCCACCGCCGTCTTCCGGAGGGATCGCTCTGGTTGAAATCCTGAATATTCTCGAGGGTTACGATCTCACAAAATTCGGTAATCGCTCGGCACAAGCGATTCACATTACTACGGAAGCTTTTCGGAGAGCCTTTTTTGATCGGGCAGAGTTTCTGGGCGATCCCGATTTCTCAAAGATTCCAGTAGCCCAGCTTATCGATAAAAAATATGGCGTCGCCTGGCGACAATCGATTGATCCTGCACACGCGACTGCCAGCAAAGAATTGCGGCGGCCTGCCATCTTCAACGAACTAGAGCGCTACGCGGCGCTGCAGCCGCAACCCCGAAGTGCGGGCGAACCGGAGAACACAACCCATTACTCAGCCGTCGATCCGCAAGGAAATGCTGTGGCTGTAACGACCACCCTAAACGAGAGCTTCGGATCGCGCGTGACTGCCGAAGGTTTGGGGTTTCTATTGAACGATGAGATGGATGACTTCGCCTCGAAGCAGGGTGTACCTAACGCATACGGCCTCATTCAGGGGCCAGCGAATGCCATCGGTTCGGGGAAACGGCCCCTCTCTGCCATGACTCCCACCCTCGTGCTTAAAGACCGGAAGCTATTTCTGATATTAGGGTCACCCGGGGGGCCGCGCATCATCACCACAGTGGCGAATATTCTGATGGGCGTCGTGGACTATGGAATGAACATTCAGGAAGCGGTCAATGCGCCGCGTTTCCACCACCAGTGGCTCCCAGATCAGATCTTGGTTGAGCCTGGACTTTCGCCAGACACCTTAAAGCTGCTCCAGAACACTGGGCACAAGATCGAAGAGCGAGGCTACTGGAGTGATGGAGAGTGCATTGCCATAGATCCGAAGACAGGCGAACGCCTGGGAGCGAGCGACGGACGGAACAACGGAAAGGCAATAGGCTACTAATGCTGAAGGCAATCTCAACGTACGTCTACGTGAAAGAGCGGCTGCATCCCGGACTGCTCGACGGGTTGGTGCGCGGCGGCACCCAAACAATTGAGATTTTTGCCGCTCGGCAGCACCTCGATTATGCCAACCGCAAGCAGCACGTGCGCGAGATTGCGGATTGGTTCCGAACCAGTGGTATTCCTCTCAATTCCGTACATTCACCTATGTACGCTGATTACGAGTCAGGGCGCACCGGAGCTCCGCCGGTGAATGTCGCTTCTACCGACAGAGCGCAACGCATTGCGGCCATGGATGAAATCAAGCGGGCTTTGGAAATTGCCGAGCAGATTCCGTTCAAATTCCTGGTGCAGCACCTGGGTACCAGCAACGAATCGTTTGATGACCGGAAGGTCGAGGCGGCGATGACCTCGGTAGAACATCTGCGAGCGTTTGCTAAACCTCTGGGCGTCCGACTGCTGCTGGAGAATATTCCGAACGAGCTTTCCACCCCTGACAAGCTGGTCGAATTCATTCAGACCTCTCATTTCGACGACGTAGGCGTGTGTTTTGACTTCGGCCATGCGCACATCATGAGCAATGTGGCAGAGGCGTTCGAGATCCTGCGGAGCCACATTCGCTCCACACACGTGCACGACAACGCCAAAGATCGCGACTCGCACCAGTGGCCGGGTGAAGGCTCAATCGACTGGAAAGAGGCAATCGAATTGCTGCGCTCGGCCCCTCACACGCCACCGCTACTGCTCGAAATCGAAGGAAACGACAAGACCAATCCGGCGGACGGAATGGGTGAGGCATTTCGAAAGCTGCAAGCGGCAGACTGATTTGGTAATTGAGTAATTTAGTAATGGGCAATTGGCGAACAAGTTCGTTTCATGGAAATGGCACAGTTGCCCGATTCCTCTAATGCCCAGTCAAGGACCTATGGCATCTCCTGTAGCCACGATTTCTAAGATCGGCGAGCACGAAGGCCAGACCGTCACCGTTCGCGGATGGCTCTACAACCTGCGCGAGAGTGGAAAATTACTGTTCCCGATTTTCCGTGACGGCAGCGGTCTAATCCAAGGTGTGGTCGCGAAAAATGCGGTTTCGTCCGAGGTGTTCGACGCAGTGAAGAGTCTCACGCAGGAATCAAGTGTGATCGTTGAGGGAAAAGTTCGCGCCGACAAGCGTGCACCGGGGGGGTACGAGCTCGACGTCTCAACCGTCGAGGTCGTCCAGCGTGTTGCGGATTCTGATCCTTACCCAATATCGCTCAAAGAGCACGGTGTGGACTTCCTGATGGAGCATCGCCATCTTTGGGTACGCACTCCGAAGCAAGCGGCAATCCTGCGAGTGCGCGCGGAAATCATTAAAGCGGCACGCGACTTTTTTGACGAGGGCGGATTCACTTTGACTGATCCTCCGATTCTGACTCCGGCTGCATGTGAAGGCACGACGACGCTTTTTCCCGTGGATTATTTTGAGGAACAAGCGTACTTGACTCAATCCGGGCAGCTCTATATAGAAGCCACAGCAATGGCATTGGGGAAGGTCTATTCGTTCGGCCCTACGTTCCGCGCAGAGAAGTCCAAAACACGCCGCCATTTGACGGAATTCTGGATGGTCGAGCCGGAAGTTGCCTATGCCACTCTTGACGACATGATGGAGTTAGGCGAAGGATTGCTCTCCTTTCTGGTCAAGCGTTGTCTTGATCGCCGACGCAATGACCTGCAAATTATTGGGCGTGACGTTGCAAAGCTGGAGAAGATTGAACCGCGGTTTCCGCGCATCAGCTACGACGAAGCAGTGAAAATGTTACAAGAGGGTCACGATGCGGGTGCTTTAGAAAACAGATTCGAATGGGGCGGTGATTTGGGATCGCCGGATGAGACTTATTTGTCCTCTAAGTTCGAAAAGCCCGTGATGGTGCACCGATATCCCGCGAAGGTGAAGGCGTTCTACATGGAACCAGACCCGCAGCGACCGGATCTTGCCCTGTGCGTGGACGTGCTCGCACCGGAGGGCTATGGGGAGATAATCGGTGGTTCGCAGCGCATGGCATCTTATGACCTGTTGGTCCAGCGCATTCGCGAACATAATTTGCCTGAAGAAGCGTTCAAGTGGTATCTCGACTTACGCAAGTATGGCAGCGTACCCCACGCCGGCTTTGGTATGGGAATTGAGCGCGCCGTAGCCTGGATTTGCGGTCTGGAGCATGTTCGTGAGACGATCCCGTTCCCCAGAACATTGCACCGTCTGTATCCGTAAATTGCGCTATTGTCGGGATTAATCGCTATGGAAACTACAAGCAAGCAAGAGGCGGCTAGCCGTCCCACTTACAGCAATATCATCCCCAGAAAGATCCGCGTGATTGGCATTCCGCTGGACTTAGGCCAGTCGCGACGTGGTGTAGATATGGGACCCTCTGCCGTTCGCGTAGCCGGACTGGAAGCGCGACTCGAGGCGCTCGGGCACATCGTCGAGGATGCCGGCAACGTGGCTGTGGCCATCGCTGAGCAGAAAAAAGAGGGCGACCCCCACGCCAAATATCTCAAGGAAATCACGGCCACTTGTACGAAACATGCCGAGTTGGTGTTGAAAACCTTGGAGGCAGGGAAAGTACCGGTCGTGCTTGGAGGCGATCACTCGGTAGCGGCCGGGACAGTTGCTGGTGTGGCGGAATTCTACCGGCGTGACAACAAAAAAATCGGATTGATCTGGATTGACGCGCACAGCGACATCAACACGCCGGAAACATCCCCCAGCGGGAACGTACACGGCATGCCGTTGGCGGCGATTGCCGGGCTTGGACCCGCCGAACTCGCGAACATTTTCAACTTCTCACCCAAAGTAAATCCCGAAAATTGCGTGGTGGTCGGCGTGCGCGACATTGATGCGCACGAGAAAGAGAATATCCGCCGGTCGGGTGTGAAAGTTTTCACCATGCGCGACATTGACGAACGCGGCATGCGTTCCGTGATGGAAGAAGCTCTGCGGGTGGCAGGCCGCGGGACTGCCGGGTATCACGTCTCGCTGGATATGGATTGGATCGATCCTGAGGATGCCCCGGGAGTCGGAACTCCGGTTCGCGGGGGTGCGACGTACAGAGAAGGGCATCTGGCGATGGAAATCATTGCCGATCACGCGCGCATGTTCAGTTTTGAGATTGTTGAGGTGAACCCGGTGATTGATGAGCACAATCGCACTGCTGACCTGGCGGTCGAGTTGACGCTCTCAGCATTCGGGAAAAAGATTTTGTAATCCCCCGGTTAAAGCCGCTACGCGTAAATGCCGCGCTGGCGAATGGTGTAAGCAACACGATCAATTGCCAGCATGTAGGCGGCAATGCGGTTATTCACGCCATGAGTCTCGGCGTAGCGGACTACGTCATCGAATGCCCCAACCATAATGTGTTCCAGTTGCTCGTTGACCACGGATTCCTTCCAGAAGTAGCCTTGCCGATCCTGTACCCATTCGAAATAGGACGTGGTGACACCCCCGGCATTGCACAAGATGTCGGGAATCACGAAGACTTTCTTCTCGCCCAGGATGTCGTCTGCCGTTGCCGTTGTCGGTCCATTCGCGCCCTCAGCAAGGATTTTGCATTTCACTCGATCGGCATTTCGGCTGGTGATTTGGTTTTCGGTAGCGGCGGGAATCAATATCTCGCACTCAGTTACCAATAACTCAGCCGGGTCATAAGCTTCGGCACCGGGGAAACCGTGGATGGTGCCTTCGCGTTCCCGGAACTCCCACAGCGCCTCCAAGTCGATTCCATTCTTGTTATATAGCCCGCCATCCACTTCAGCTATTCCGATGATCTTGTAGCCCGCCTCCGCCATCAACTTGGCTGCGTTGGAGCCTACGTTTCCAAATCCTTGAATAATCACGCGTGTGGACTCGCGATTCAGTCCCAGCTTTTTGATGGCCTCGTCGCAAACAATCATGATTCCACGACCCGTGGCCTCGCGGCGCCCACGCGATCCACCAATGTTTAGCGGCTTTCCGGTAACTACTGCTGTGACTGTCTGCCGCATGTGCATAGAGTAGGTATCCATGATCCATGCCATGGTCTGCTCATTCGTGTTCACGTCGGGCGCGGGCACATCTTTCTCTGGCCCGATGAATTCCACCAATTCCGCGGTGTAGCGGCGGGTCATGCGCTCCAGTTCGCCCATCGACATTTTGTGTGGATCACAGATGACACCGCCTTTGGCCCCGCCAAATGGAATGTTCACCACGGCGCATTTCCATGTCATCCAACTGGCTAGCGCCCGAACCTCGTCCAGCGTGACATCCGGAGAGTAGCGAATGCCGCCTTTCGAGGGGCCTCGCGCGATTGAGTGCTGCACACGAAACCCGGTAAAGACTTCCAAGTGTCCGTTGTCCATCATCACCGGAATATGAACAATGAGTTCGCGATTGGGATACCGGAGAACCTTCCACAGTCCCTCGTCCAGGTTGAGCTTTTGAGCGGCGAGGTCGAAGCGGGCCGCTTGCGCCTCCCAAGGATTAATTTCCTGTTCGAGCGAAATCGTCTTCATAAAAAGAAGTCTCCAAGTATTACGCTTGCGACCGGTGGAGGCTAGTAGGTCCTCAGGATCGGCGGCAAATCACACAGTATATGTGCGAGGCTAGGGTCAGGCAAGTTACTGGTTATATGTGGCTGTTCGCAGATTCTACATTGCTATAGAGGATTGATGCACCTTTCCCGGGCTGTTGACGCATCTCAATTTGAGCGGATATCATCGTCATTTGATTTCAAGTTCGAGATGATGCTCTGAGAGACCGTCTGAAGGCGACGGAGCGATTATTCATGGATAAGAGGAAGCTGGAATACTTCAAAAAACGGCTCGAGACGAGGCAGCAGGAACTGCGCCGCACCGTGACACGCACCCAACAGGACGGCCGTTCCGCCGATGAAGATTCGGCTCAAGATATTGCCGATCGAGCCGCGAGTTCTTACAACAAGGAATTTTTATTCTCACAGAGCAATAATGAGCGGCAACTGCTCCAAATGGTAGAAAATGCATTGGATCGCATCCGCCAGGGCAACTTTGGCGAATGCATCTCCTGCGGCAAAGAGATCAACGCCAAACGTTTGGAAGCCGTGCCGTGGACCCGCCACTGCATCGAATGTCAAGAAAAGCTCGAACAGGGCATTTTGGAAGAAGCTCCCAGATAAAGACTGAGTCGACATTCGAAGGTTCCAATCGCTACTTGTGTATGCAAGATTGGGGACGGGCTCGCGTCACAGTAGTTTTGACGCTGCTATTTTTGCCCTGTTAGACTGAATATTCATTATCCCACCCCAACTCACATTTAAGTATTCAGAAGGGAAGTTGTGCGCGCAGAAACTAGACACTCATTAAAACAAGATCGCTTTAGTAAGGCCACCATCCGCGCCGCCGAACAGACTGCTCACTGGACGGCTGAACACAAATTCAAACTCATCATCGCAACCATCGCTGTGGCTGCTGTGGTGGCCGTCGCAGTCGGCACCTGGTACTACCTCGGTCAGCAAGATGAAAAAGCCAGTATCCAATTGAGTGAAGCCGTTCGCACCCTGGATGCACCAGTCCGTCCCCCTGGAGTGCCGGCACAGCCGGACGCTCCCAGTTTTGGCTCTGCCGCTGAGCGAGCCACGGCGGCGAGAAAACAATTCCAAGCCATTGTGGACAAGTATCCGCATACTCGCACGGCAGACTTCGCGCGCTACTTTGTGGGGGTAACGTCGGCCGACGCTGGTGACAATAACGCCGCAGAGCGCGCGCTCCAGCAGGTTGCCTCTTCTCATAATCGCGATCTGGCTGCGCTGGCCAAGTTTGCAATGGCATCCGTATACCGCAAAGAAAACAAGGACGCACGGGCCATTGAACTATACAAGCAGTTGATTTCCTCTCCCGCGGAAACAGTGGGAAAGGTGACCGCCCAAATGGAATTGGCGTCGCTGTACCAGTCCAAGCAGCAGGCCGCAGAGGCCAAGCGCATCTACGAGCAGATTCAAAAGGAAAATCCTTCCACGGAGGCGGCTTCTTTGGCTGGTCAGAAGCTGGCACAATTGAAGTAACCTATGTTCGCGCAGCGATTTGTGCGCCGTCCCTTCCTTGACACCTCTCCGCGTGCCCTTTATTCTTAAATGTTGCTCCCTAGGAATTTACGCCACTGAGCGTGCTTCCGCCCGCCTTCGCGGTGTCAGGTCAGGGGCGCGGAGGTTCCCATGTTCATCGAAATAAGGGAATTGGAGCTCCATCCCGTCGAGTTCGAGGAGGAGTTGGCACCGGGCGTGATTGACTTGGGGGAAGACGTCCGGCTGCGCGGTCCGTTAAAAAGCACTGGGCGTGCCGACCTCGTCGCGGAACATCACGGTAAGCGGCAGCTCATCAAGGACATAAGGCTCAAGGGGAGTTTCTCCACCAGCGTGGAAATGCCTTGCGCCCGCTGTTTGGAACCGATCGTCCACGAGTTGGCCAACAGCTTTGATCTGATGTATCGCCCCCAGGGTACTGACGCCGGCAAGCACGAACTGTCGGTTACCGCTGCGGATGCCGAGATCGGCTATTATCAGGGCGAAGGCTTGCTGCTGGAAGATGCGTTGCGCGAGCAGGTGGTGCTGGCCTTGCCACTGAAGGCGATCTGCCGTCAAGATTGCAAGGGCCTGTGCACGCATTGTGGCAAGAATCTGAATGTGGAGTTATGCTCCTGTGCTGAGCCGTTGCAAGACCCACGGTGGTCAGCCCTGAAAGAGATCCGGGAAAAACTAGATCACTAAATTGACCCGGCCGTCGGCTACGACCCGGTCTCATAAGGAATTTTATGGCGAATCCAAAAAGGCGACATTCGCAGAAGCGTACCAGCACCCGGCGCGCTCATGATGCGCTCTCCAAACACTCGCTCTCCGAGTGTCCTAACTGTCACGAGCGGAAAATGCCGCATCGTGTTTGCCCGAAATGCGGTTACTATAAGGGCCGCGAAGTAGTCGAGGTCGAGGAGACCAGCTAACCCGCCCAGACCGTACTCAATGCCAAGCACCATAGCCCTGGATGCGATGGGTTCGGACCGCGCCCCCAAGCCGGAAGTGGACGGCGCGATTCAGGCGTCCCGTCACTACGGAATTCGTGTGTTCCTGGTCGGTCGCGAGGCGGCCATCAGAGCGGAACTGTCGCGACATCCCACCGCTGCCTGGCTTCCTATTGAAATCGTGAACGCCAGCGAAGTGGTCACCATGGAAGACAAGGCCTCCCAAGCGGTGCGCTCCAAGCGAGATTCGTCGCTGCGCGTTGGCTTGCGGCTGGTGCGCGAAAGACGGGCTGCGGGCTTCGTGACCGCCGGCAACACCGGCGCCGCAATGGCGACTGCAAAGATGGTTCTAGGTGCCCTTCCCGGGGTTGACCGTCCCGCACTCGCGGCGGTGTTCCCCACCGCACTCGGTACGGCAGCAGTCCTGCTCGACGTCGGCGCCAATGTAGATTGCAAACCCGAGAATCTCGAGCAGTTCGCCGTCATGGGCGAGATTTACTGCCGTTCAATTCTTGGAATCAAGCGACCGCGAGTGGGGCTGCTCTCGATTGGTGAAGAAGAAACCAAAGGGAACGAGCTTACGCGCGAGTCGTTTCAATTATTGAAGCAGCTTCCCCTGAATTTTGTTGGAAATGTAGAGGGACGGGATCTGTACGGCGGGCGAGTAGATGTGATCGTTGCGGATGGCTTTGTAGGAAACGTTGCGCTGAAGACTTCCGAGGGAGTGGTCAATCTGGTTCGCTTTGCTCTGAAGGAAGCGTTACGGTCCACCATCACGCGGCAGGTCGGTTATCTGCTTTCGCGAAGCGCTTTCGTCGATTTCAAGAAACGCCTTGACCATACCGAATATGGTGGCGCGCCTCTCCTCGGCCTAAAGGGAGTGTGTATTATCACGCACGGCTCTTCCAACGCTAATGCGATCAAGAATGCCATCCGCGTGGCCTCAGAGTTCGCTGAACGCGGCATCAATGACAACATCGAAAAAGGGCTAGCGGGTTTGCGCTCTTCAACTGCTCCGGCGACAGTAAGCCCGTAAGACAAGATTCGTTTGCTATGTCGACTTCTCCTGTGCGTCGCTCCTCGACCGCTTTTCTCTTCCCCGGTCAGGGCTCCCAAGCTGTCGGCATGGGCAGGGAACTGGCCGAGCGATATCCAGTTGCACAGCAAACGTTCCAGCAAGCCGATGATGCTCTCGGGTACAGCATTTCGAAGCGTTGCTTCGAAGGGCCCGAAGATCAGCTTCGTCTGACAGAAGATACGCAGCCTGCCATTTTGACGGTCTCGGTAGCAGCCTGGCGTGTGTTGAACGAAAAAGGCATTCAAGCAGACTTCGTCGCGGGACATAGCTTGGGCGAGTATTCCGCACACGTGGCAGCAGGCACGA
>Ga0137393_10003642_pt1 | contig 10012 bp, 8 predicted proteins | sample 15con2h34BmetaG_FD_101396 | JGI IMG/M metagenome (GOLD analysis project Ga0137393, IMG submission 101396) | Vadose zone soil microbial communities from Angelo Coast Range Reserve, California, USA - 15con2h3.4B metaG | ecosystem: Environmental > Terrestrial > Soil > Vadose zone > Saprolite...
CATGCCGGTGCCACCGTCATTGCCACGGCAAGCGGCGACGATGAGGCGTACCTCAACTCCATCGGAGCCAGCCGGGTTATCGATTATCGAGAGGCGCAGTTCGCGAAGGTTCTACGAGAGAAGGTCGATGTGGTCTTCGACTTGATCGGTGGCGATACACAGAAGCGGTCGTTCCTCGTCTTGAAGGAAGGCGGCCATCTCGTCGCTGCCACCCAACCCGTATCGCAGGAAGAGACCGCGAGGCACCGTGTGTCGGGCGCGATGATGAGGCTCGCGCCGTCAGCGGACGGGCTCGGCAGAATCGCGCGACTGCTGGAAGGGGGGACGATACGACCAGACGTCGCGACCGTGTACGCGCTCCAGAATGCGGCCCAGGCCTGGAAGGACATCGCCGGGAACCTCTCGCCCAAGGGGCCGGGAGCGGCAAGACGCAGGTCACACGGCAAGATCGTGCTTCGTGTGGCCTAGACATCTCCAACGAGTGACATACCTCTTGGCTTACGGCTGGGAGAGAAGAAATCGAAGCCAGATCTCGAGCCGAAAGAGGGGATCGATCACGAGCGGCTGACTCCCGTTCAATCACGCGTTCACCGTTAGGTCGCCTGGTTTTGGGGGCTTCGAGTCGAACAGGCATTTCCGTGGCCTCCTCCGAGGGCCGAAATCCGGATAGTGCTGACGAATGAGGGCCAAGGATCGGTCCTGCAGCGCGTGGCGTAGTCGGTGATTCCCGGGGCGGCCGCGCTCCGCGCGGCGTCGAATACTGGGGCACTCCAACTTCTGGTCTAGAAGCGATTCGCTTCGCCGGTGCCAATCGGTTACTCGTGGAATTCGACTATACGGATCAGAGGGGGAACTTTGGTCGGCGTCTGGTCGAGCCGTACTCGCTCCGCAGCTCGCCGGCAGGAAACTTGCTCCTGTACACATTCGATCGCCAGAGAGGTCAGGTGCGCTCCTTCTCGGTGAGCGGGATCCGAAACGTAAATGTCCCAAGCAGATCTTCGTTCCGCAACGGATCATCGAGCTCACCTCTTTCGGCCCGATACACGCTCCGATGGTGGAACGGCAGACCGGCTACCGGCAATCGAGATCGAGATCGAGCGGAGGGCCGGTCTATGTCTACGCCTGCACCCTTTGTAGCCGCGAGTTTCGGCACTCGGAGCAGAATTCCACCCTGAGAAAGCATCGTACGGCTCAGGGCTGGGAATTCTCGGGGCTGCGCGTATCTTTTGTGAGAACCGAGTAGAGCAGGACAGCGCCATCTCTCAGTCCAAGGTTCGGTAGCGCAGCTCGCGCCCGGCGGGACGTACACCGGGTCAACGTGGGTTTGAGCGTCACCGTTTGCGCCGAATCCGTCACTTTGCTATGAGAGCGTACCGCTACACGCGGCGGCAACTGAGGGGATCCATCAAACGAGGCGATCACATGAGGAGGCAGCTTGTAACATTTGCCCTCGCGCTGGCGGCCTGCGGCCAGGGGAACCTCGTCGATTCTCAGCGGGCCAGAGGGCCCGCCATTCGAAGGCTGCTCTCAGGACCAACGCTCAACCGGGCGATTGAGCCGCTGGCCGCGCCAATTCTCAGCGTGGCGTCGCCGCGAAACATCGCGATCGGGGGCCCGGATTTCGTTCTGACGGTGCTTGGCACCGGCTTTATCAGGGAATCGGTGCTTCGCTGGAACGGTGATGACCGCGGCACCCAGTTCGTGAGCAGCGGCCAATTGACAGCCAACATCTCCGCCAGCGACATTTCGATTCCCGGACTGAAGTCCTTGACTGTCTTCAACCCAGGGGACAAGGGAGGAGAATCCAATATTCTTGCTTTCGCTGTTTTCATTTCACAAGTCTGCAACGACATCATTTATGATCCTGGCGGCGGACTGATTTGGGCCTCTGTTCCGAGCATTTTCCACGGAAATGGCCTCATCTCTGTTGACCCGTATACCGGCGAGCGCAGCCCGCTCGTCTTCGTCGGCAGCGAGCCGGGCAAGCTCGCCATCACAGACGATGGCCAATCGCTTTTCGTGGCCTTGAACGGAGCCGGCGCAGTGCGGAAGTTCGACATTCCAACCCGCACGGCCGGAATCTCTTTCTCCCTCGGTAGGGATTCGTTCTTTGGTCCGATGTTCGCTCAGGACATGCAGGTGTTGCCCGGCTATTCCGACTCGGTGGCTGTCTCGCGTGTCTATGAATTCGTAAGTACGAGACATGCGGGGGTGGGCATTTACGACTTCGGAGTGAGGCGCCCGACTCAGACCCCGGGCTTCTTCGGAAGCAACGTGATCCAATTTTCCAATTCTCCCGATCGGCTATACGGCTACAGCAGCGAAGGCGACCATGAGTTTCGCCGGATGCGAATCGACGACTCCGGGGTCACCACCGATCCCGCGACCATTTTGATTGGAGGCGCGCAGGACATCCGTTTCGACAGTTACGACGGGCGCATCTACTCGAATAACGGAGTCGCCATCGATCCGGAGCAGAGGATCGTGCTCGGCACCTTCCCGATTACCGGCAGTGGTTCATTGGTACTGCCAGACTCCGCGAACGGTCGCACGTTCTATCTCACCTACCTCGCCGGGCTCGGTCACATGCTTCGAGTTTTCGACCCAAACACCTTTGTCCAGATCGGTCAGGTGGAGCTCTTGGGCATCTCAGGATCCGCGACCAGCTTGATCCGTTGGAGCGATGACGGTTTGGCATTCCGAGCGGGCACCGATCAGATATTCATCGTAACGAGCCCGGTACCTGCGATGCCGCCAGCGCGAGGGCGATTGGTCAACCAGCACTAGCACACCCATCAGGGGTCGAGGTCGTAGGAGCGGCCAGCTCGAAAAGGCAAACGAGGGAATTCACACTCAGACGAGGGATCACATGAAGAGGTGGTTAGTATCGTTTGCGTTTACGCTGGTGGCCTGCGGCCAGGGCAACCTCGTCGATTCTCAATACAGGGACATTCGTTCCCTCCTCTCACGAACAAGCGTCGACGGGGCGATTGATCCACTGGCGGCGCCAACGCTCGGCTCGGCGTCACCCGCGAGCATCGCCATGGGCGGTCCGGACTTCGTTCTGACGGTGAACGGCAGCGGCTTTATCAACCAATCGGTGCTCCGCTGGAATGGCCAGGACCGGGACACTCAGTTCGTCAGCAGCGGCCAACTGAGAGCCAACATCACCGCCAGCGACATTGCGACTCCGGGTCTGAGTTCACTAACTGTGTTCAATCCCGGGGAGGACGGAGGAGAGTCCAGCGCTGTCTATTTCGCTGTTTTCATCTCACAGGTGTGCAGCGACATCATCTATGACCCGGTGGACGGACTGATTTGGGCGTCCGTTCCGAGCATTGTCGGCGGAAACGGCGTTATCTCCATCGACCCGCAAACCGGTGAGCGGAGCTCCGTCGTCTTTGTCGGCAGCGAGCCGGCCAAGCTCGCCATCTCGGATGATGGCAAATCTCTTTTCGTGGCCTTGGATGGAGCGGCGGCGGTGCGCCAATTCGACATTCCGAGACGCACCGCCGGAATTTTCTTCCCCGTCGGCCGGGATTCGTCCGCCGGGCTGATGTTCGTCGAGGACATGCAGGTATTACCGGGCTACTCCGACTCAGTGGCCATCTCTCGGCGCCTTGAGCCCTTCATCTCCCCCAGGCATGCAGGAGTGGGCATTTATGACTTCGGCGTGATTCGCCCGACCCAGACGCCGGGCCACACCGGGAGCAACGTCATCCAGTTCTCCAATTCTCCCGACCGGCTTTACGGCTACAGCAACGAAGGCGATGGTGGATTTCGGCGGATGCGAGTCGACGACTCCGGGGTCACGACTCTCGATTCGGCGGTTGGTCTGCTCGCGGGCGGACGTGACTTCCGTTTCGATAGGTATGACGAGCGCCTTTACTCGACTGGCGGACGCGTCGTCGATCCGGAGCAGAGGATCCTGCTCGGCACCTTCCCGAGTGTCAGTTCTGGGTCACTGGTAGCGCCTGACTCCGCGAACGGCCGCACCTTCTACCTTACCGACGTCGATCATACCCTTTGGGTTTTCGATCCAAACACCTTCACCCCGCTGGGTCAGGCGCGGATTCCGGGCATCTCAGGGACGGTGGCCAGCTTGATCCGCTGGGGCGATGACGGCTTAGCATTCCGAACCGGCGATCAGATCATCATCCTCACCAGCCCAGTTCCTCCCATGCCACCGACGGGAAGGCGAATAGTCCAACGCTAGCGCACCACCGTTACGAGGGTCGATGTCGACTTCGCTTTTTTGCATACTGAGGAGAGGGTAATGAACAAGTCGTTGGTGCCAGTTGCGTTCGTGCTCATGGCCTGCGGCCAGGTGAACGTCGTCGATACTCAACGCGACAGGATGGCGCCCGCCATTCGCAGCCTGCTCTCGATGAACCGGGGGCTTGACCCGCTGGCGGCGCCAACGCTCAGCTCGGCGTCGCCCGCAAGCATCGCCATGGGAGGTCCGGACTTCGTTCTAACGGTGAATGGCAGCGGCTTTATCAGCGAATCGGTGCTTCGCTGGAACGGCGAGGACCGGGCCACCCAGCTCGTCAGCAGCGACCTGCTGACAGCCAACATCGCCGCCAACGACATTGCGACTCCGGGACTGAGCTCCTTGACCGTCTTCAATCCAGGGGAGGACGGAGGAGAGTCCAACGTCGTCTATTTCGCAGTTTTCGTCTCACAAGCGTGCAACGACCTCATCTATGACCCGGTCGGCGGACTGATTTGGGCCTCGGTCCCGAACTCCGGTGGAAACGGTGTTCTCTCCATTGACCCGTACACCGGCGAGCGAAGCCCGCTCGTCTTTGTCGGCGGCGAGCCGGCAAAGCTCGCCATTTCGATTGATGGCCAATCGCTCTTCGTGGCTCTGAATACACCAGGGGCGGGGCTCCAGTTCGACATTCCGAGCCGGACGCCGGGAATTCAGTTCACACTCGGCACTGGCTATGCCGGCCTTCCGCTGCTCGTAGAGGACATGCAGGTTTTGCCCGGCCGTTCCGACTCGGTGGCAATCTCCAAGCGCGATCAGAGCATTCGCCCCAGGCATGCGGGCGTGGCCATTTACGACTCCGGCGTGATGCGTCCGACGTACACGACGAGGCCCTCGGGGAACAACGTCATCCAGTTTTCCAATTCGTCCGATCGCTTGTACGGCTACAACACCGAATCGACCGGAAATGACTTTCACCGGCTGCAGGTCGACGACTCTGGGGTCGTGATCCTCGATTCGGTGAGGGGTCTGATCGTATACGCGCAGGACATCCGATTCGACAGATATGACGAGCGCATCTACTCGAACACCGGACGCGCCATCGATCCGGAGCGGATGATATTGCTCGGCACCTTCCCGAATGTCACTTCTGGGTCGTTGGTAGCTCCTGACTCGGCGAACGGTCGTACGTTCTACCTCACCGGAGACACTCATATCCTTCGAGTTTTCGATCCAAACACGTTCACTCCGCTCAGTCAGGCGCAGATTCCTGGCGTCTCGGGTTCAGTGACCAGCCTGATCCGCTGGGGCGATGACGGCTTGGCATTCCGAGCCGGCAATCAGATCTTCATCATCACCAGCCCAGTTCCTCCCATGCCACCGACGGGAAAGCGAATGGTCAGCCAACGCTAGCCACTAGAAGTTGTTAGAGAGCGCGTTGAATCCACTTGCAGTGTTATTGTTGCCGGTCTGGTTGTGACCGAGCGCTTCTGCGCCCGCGGCGAACTACCGCACATCCGAGTGCTGAACGCGATTCGAATCGCGCCTGCCGACCTAGCCCAGTTCATGGCTACACATTGTGCAAAGCAGTGAAGGGAACCCCGAGGAGACCAAAGAGGTTCTTCCTCGTCCATGCGGTCACCTCCAGCGCCGCAGGACCTCCCACTGTGGGTCGTGCTTAGAGGCGATTTCGATCCCACGCTCCGGGTGTCGCTTCGCCCAAGTCCGCGCGCGCAGCTCTGCCGGGCCCGCGCCAGCCACATGAAAGTGAAGGGTACGCCTGCCTTCGCCCGTCTCGCGGCCGATGTAGACAGCATCGTGTCCAAGTAACGCGGTGAGTTCGTCCTCCAGTGCGTTCACCACGCGCGCCTCCTCGTTCGTCGTCAAGCCCTGCGGCGTTGGATCCAGCAGCGTCATGCCGATGGTGAGGTGGTAGTCCATCAGCAAGTGGTCTATCCGCTTCAGCGCAAGATTCACCGTGGCCACCATCGGCTGACCGTCTCGGGTCTTCCAATTCGCGATCACAAACCGCTCTGCAGTGGCAGCCGTCCTGAGCGAGTCCACCGCAGCAGTGAGCGCCTCAACAGGCTTCCCTCCGGGGAGGAGATCTACCGAAGTCGTGATTGCGCCCAGCCACCGTTCAACGCCATCTTCGCCGAGTAGATTGTCAAGCGTGAGGAACGCCGCGCGCGCCCGCTGCGGCTCGTCCAGTTTCTCGAATGCGGGATGGCTGAAGTTCACGTTTAACACCTCCCGGGTCGCGTCGATCTCAAATCCGATTCTCACGCTGGCGACGTCGACGATTACGCCGTCGGCGTCAACCAGGTTCACGCCTGGCCGATGAAAGGCCTGCCGAGCCGGGTAGTACTCCCATTTGTCATCCGCCAGTGGCGCTCGGGAAAGCCACCGCTCGGTAAGAACGCGAAGCTCGATGTCTCCCTCGGGAGAGAGTGCAAGGTGGTGGCGCGCTCCTTTGAGGCCTGGTCCTGTCTCCCAGGCGAGCCGAGTATCGATGGCGTGGACGTGATCACCCACCTCACTAACGATGGAGTCAGCCTGCCCGGTGTCTACGGCGACGGCCAACCGCGGCGCAGCCCGGCGCCACCAACGCCAGAAATCGTCGAGCCGAGCGCCCACGTCCTCCGAAGACATCCGTTCCACCGGCTTTCGACGCTTAGCGGCGAAATGCGCGTAGCCCGCCGCAGTAAGTGCAGCGACAATGGCAATGAGCAGAACGAGGCGGACCAACATCGAAAGCCTCCCGAGCGAGGAAGATCGCTCTCGTTAAATGAACACACTCCGTGCACCAGTTCCAACAGCCGAAACGAAAAGGTAATCAGCCGCAAGCGCCTCGAGAGCGATGCGGCATTCCCGCAACTTGTCTTTCACGTCGTCTTGGTCATGCGGACCGAGGGACATCCTCGAGACCTGTTCGCGAGCGCCAGGGCGACGCGGACGACCACGACATACCCGTTTCGATCTGCATCGATGAATCGACGAACCCGGTCACTCCATCCAGTGTGGTGCGCCATCGATCGCCCGTTCGCTGCGACCGGTTGTCGAGCCCCTCTGTATTCCTATTTCCGTCTGGTATAGTTTACGGGTAGATGATGACGAAAGACGTCGATTTAAGTGACTCTAGCATCTACCGAGCAAGGACCGTCGGGCGGACTCTGCCACTCTAGCGCGTTTGGCCCGTGGCGGGTCTCGCTTCCGAGCAGCTGGACCAGACGAGTCGCAAAGGGCTGTGCGGTGTCGGTGGTGGTTGGGGCCCCGTCTCGCGGGATAGCGGTCGGTCTCGCGACCTCATCAGCCAGCGCGTCAGGATTGCTTACCGAAATGGCGAAGATGGGTGGAAACATCCCCGACCCCCGTGAACAGTATAAAGCACGCTCCGATTCGATGCGGAGCAATGGTTGCCCGAAACAGTCAAACACGCTTGAGGCCACTCGCGAAAAGTGCCCAGGGCGGGATTCGAAATCTCACCAGCGAGTGGCCGATTTTGGCCGGCCTCCTCGCGCGATCGGGATGGCAGGTGCTATGACGCGGACATGATGTCGACACGTGCGCGTGCTTTGGTCGCCACCATCTGTCTCGCCAGCGCAGGAACGGCCGCGGCGCCGAGGGACACCCAGCCGGCCGAGGCGCATCCGCTCAAGATCGGCGTCATCGGCACCGGCAGGATCGGCGGCACCCTCGCCACGCTCTGGGTCAAGGCGGGGCACCAAGTGCTCGTCTCGTCGCGCCACCCGGACCAGCTCCAGGACCTGACGCGCTCTCTGGGCCCGAAGGCGCGCGCCGGCACGCCGCGGGAGGCGGCCCTCTTCGGAGACGTGGTCCTCATCTCGGTGCCCTACGGTGCCCTGCCGCAGATTGGCAAGGATTTGAAGAACGAACTCAATGGCAAGGTGGTACTGGATACCTGCAATCCCTATCCCGAGCGCGACGGCGACATGGCCGTGGAGGCCCGCCGCAAGGGCACCGGCGTTGCCTCGGCGGAGATCCTCCCAGGCGTCCGGCTCGTGCGCGCCTTCAATGCCATCGGCTATCGCAACCTGCGCAGCGAGGCGCACCGGAAGGGGGAGCTCGTGGGGATTCCAATCGCTGCGGACGACCCCCAGGCGTTGGACGTCGCCGCGCGTCTCGTGCGAGACGCCGGGTTCGAACCGGTCGTGGTCGGACCGCTCGCCAAAGCGAAGATGTTCGACGTCGGATCGCCCGTGTACACGCAGCTGCTCACGGCGCGCGAGCTGAGGGACCGTCTGGGGAAATGAACGCGATCGAGCTGTTCGTCGGCCCTCAGCAAAACGGCCCATTCCCTCAGGTCTGGCCGCCGTTGTCGAAAACGAGGGTGCGGGGAGCCTGAAAACTGTTGATTTAGGTTGGGTTAGCCTGTCGTGAGCACGGTGGAGCCGGAGTCGTGGTAGTGGCACGCATGAGCATCCATCCTGCCTTCGACGGCCGCCATGTCCGCCGGAGTTGATCGCAAGCGTGGCGATTGGTGGCGAAGCCGGCCGGGGGTGAAAACCGGGATCTTCGCGGCCACGCACGCGCCCTTGATCACCTTCTCGAAGCGCTTTGATTCAACAATCCCCGTTTCTGAAATCGAGCCATGACGGCATCCCATAACACCGGCTTTCTCAGTGGCTTGCGCGCCGCTTTGGTCGGATAAGCTCCTCGGCCTCGCCTTCGCTGAGCTGCTCCGTCGTCTTCTCGATCAGGAGTGCTGCGAGTTGCATCGGTTCGAGGTTTCCACCTCCGTGCTCCCGCACCTTTGCCGCGAGCTCTTCGAGGCGCTTGAGGGTTCGGGGCGCGAGCGGCAAGAGTCGTCGCTCGGTCCAGGATGGGTCCGTCGGCCGTCCGCCGCCTGAAGGCACGTGGAAGCGGGCCTCGATATCCGCCAGGAGCTGCCTCGCCCCGAAATAGCCGCCGGATGAGACGACCGCCCCGCGGCGCTCCGCGCCGAGGCCCTTGGCGATCTTGTCCATGTCTAGTCGCGTCTTCATCGTCTACTCCTCTTCGAAATCACGGATGGCGAAGTACTCGTCGCCGACTACGAGGCCGATCTCTCCCTGCCGACACTCACGTCCCATCCTCCTGCAAAAGGCGCCGAGTTCGGCGAGGTTGTGGGCGTCCTGGATATCGGCGGGCGTTGTGTAGCAATGGACGACCACCGGCTCGTCCTTGACGAGGGCACCACCTCGCTCGTCGTCGCGCCAGATGCCCTTGGCCTTCGGGTAGGCGGTCGCACCACCGAAAACCCGCCCGAACATCTCAAGGGAGGCGTCCACCCAGCGCGGTTGATCGATAGCCGTTGAACCGTCCCGTTCTACGCTCGGAACGAAGAGCACCACAAGAACGCGTTTTCGCCCAGTCAGGACCGGCTGGCGTGTACCGGTCGTCTTCTTACGCTGCTTCGCCATCCAGCGATCAATATAGATCGTACGGTGGTCGATCTGCAACCGGGCCTGCGATCGGGCTTGTTGTCCGGTACGTTGCCGGTGCACTCTGTGTCGGCGTTGATGCCGGCCACATGAGGAGAGCCAGGCGCTCGGAAGCGAGATGACGAACAAGGTTCACCAGACCCGCACGAACTGGGCGCAGAGACCCGAACCACTCTCACGCCGCGAGGCGCTGGTCGAAGCAATCGCCAAGGAAGAGGAGCGACTCGCCGGGCTTGAGGCCGAGCAAGCCGATTCCAAGCGTCGCCTCGCTACGCTCCAGGCCGAGTTGGCGGCACTGGGCGCCGAGCCGGGGATCCGCGTTCGTCCACCGCTCACGGTCGAGGCACCTGTTCCA
>Ga0137393_10003650_pt1 | contig 10002 bp, 7 predicted proteins | sample 15con2h34BmetaG_FD_101396 | JGI IMG/M metagenome (GOLD analysis project Ga0137393, IMG submission 101396) | Vadose zone soil microbial communities from Angelo Coast Range Reserve, California, USA - 15con2h3.4B metaG | ecosystem: Environmental > Terrestrial > Soil > Vadose zone > Saprolite...
GGCCGGTCCCCTCCTGCTTGCGCGTCTCGTCGCTCCCCACCTGGCGGAACTCTTCGAAGATGGTGATCTGGTCCTCGGCCGCGATGCCGATCCCCGTATCGCTGACCGAGATCTCGACCCCGGCGTCCCGCCGTCCGGCCTTCAGGCCGATCGTGCCCCCTTCGGGCGTGAACTTGACGGCGTTCGACAGGAGGTTGAGCAGGACCTGCTTGACCGGCCCCAGAGGCAGGCGGATGCCAGCACGAGCGCGACGCCGAGCGCGGGCACGCCGCTCGCGAGCAGGCGCGTGCGTTGGCGAAGCGTGAGCGCCCTCACGGCCCCACCGTGAGCAACGAGATCTCCGGCGGCACCCGGAACCGCACCGGGACGATGCTGGTGCCGATCCCGGGCGAGACGAAGAGGTCGCGGCCGTCCTCGCGGATGTGGCCGATGGCGTAGCGATCCCCGAAGTGCGACGGCACGATGAGGCGGCCGAGGACGGGCAGGTTCACCTGGCCGCCGTGGGTGTGTCCGGCCAGGGTGAGGAGCACGCGCGGGGGCACGCGGACGAACAGATCGGGATTATGCGTGAGGACGATCACCGGCGCGCCCTCCGGCACCGGCGCGAGCGCGCGGGCGATCGCGGCCGGGCGCGCCCGCGCGTCGCTCACCCCCGCGATCCAGAGAGGGCGGCCCTGCACGGCCACCTCCGCCGCGGTGTCTTCCAGGACGCGGATGCCCACCGCCTCGAGCGCGCGGGCGGTGCGGGGGCCGTCGTACCACCAGTCATGGTTGCCCAGCACCGCGAAGACGCCGAGCGGCGCCTGGAGATCGCGCAGGACCGCCGCGGTCGGCTCGATGGCCACGAACCGGCCGCCCACCCCCCCGTGGATGACGTAGTCGCCGAGCAGCACGATCAGGTCCGGCCGCGCCGCGTTCACGGATCGGACGATCTCGCGGACCTTGTCCACCGTGATGTGGGGCGCGCCGGTGTGCAGATCGGCGAGCGCGGCGATCCGCAGGGGGCCGAGGTCGGCGGGCCAGCGCGCGATCGGCACCCGCGTCTCCCGCGTCACCACCCGGCCGGGCTCGATGCCCACCGCCCAGACCGCGAACCCGACGGTCGCCGTCAGCAGGGCCGCCAGGACGAAGCCGGCGGCCCGCAGCCCGGGGCTCGTCGCGGTCAGCGGTACTCCCGGAAGAAGGCGCGCAGCTCCGTCGCGAGCGCCTCCGGCTCTTCCATCGCGGCGAAGTGGCCGCCCGCCGGCATCACCGTCCAGCGGCGGATGTTGTACATGCGCTCGGCCCAGGAGCGCGGCGGCCGCACGATCTCCTTCGGGAAGGCGGCGTAGCCGGTCGGGACCTCGATGCGCTGGCCGTCCGCGATGGGCCACGGCGAGTGGAAGCGCGCGTAGTACGGCCAGAAGGAGGCGTTGATGCTGCCGGTCACCCAGTAGATCATCACGTTGGTGAGCAGCTCGTCCTTGGTGAAGCGGCGCTCGACGTCGCCGCCGCAGTCGCTCCAGGTTCGGAACTTCTCCACGATCCAGGCCGCGAGTCCCACCGGCGAGTCGCTCAGGCCGAAGGCGAGCGTCTGGGGCCGGGTGCCCTGGATCCACTGGTAGCCGGTCTCCTCGCGCTGCCACCGGCCGAGATCGTCGAGGTACTGCTTCTCCTCCGGCGAGGGCTGGGCGGGAGGCTTGATGTCGCGGCGGAGCGACAGCAGGTTCACGTGGATGGCGGCGAGACGGTCCGGATACGCGGCGCCGAGGCGTGACGTGATGAAGCCGCCCCAGTCGCCGCCCTGCGCGGCGAAGCGCCGGTAGCCGAGCACATCGGTCATGAGCGCCGCGAAGACGTCGGCGATCTCCGCGACGCCGAAGCGCGCCTGGCCGGGCGCGAACGAGAAGCCGTAGCCCGGCAGCGAGGGCGCGATCACCGTGAACGCGTCCGCGGGATCGCCGCCGAAGCGCGCCGGGTCGGTGAGCATGGGCAGGATCTTGTGGAACTCCCACACCGAGCCGGGCCAGCCGTGGGAGAGCAGCAGGGGGAGCGGGTTCGGGCCACGGCCCTCCTCGTGGATGAAGTGGAGATCGATGCCCGCCACGGGCGTGGTGAACTGGCGGAAGCCGTTGAGGCGCGTCTCGTGCGCGCGCCAGTCGTAGCGGTCCTTCCAGTAGGCGGTGAGCTCCTTCATGTAGGTGAGGCTCGTGCCGAACGCCCACTCGGCCCCGGGCGCCTGGTCCGGCCAGCGCGCGCGGCCCAGGCGCTCGCGCAGATCGGCGAGCGTGCTCTCGGGGACCTCGATGCGGAAGGGCCGGGGCGGCATCAGAACACCGGCCGTTCGATGTAGGTGCCCCAGACGTGGCGGAGCCGCGCCACGATCTCGCCCAGCGAGGCGCGCGCCTTCACGAGCTCGATCGTCACCGGCATGATATTGGTCGCGGGCTCGCGCGCCTCGCGCTCGAGCCGGTCCATCAGGCGGCCCACGAGCGCCTGGTCGCGCCGCCGGCGCACCTCCTTCAACCCGGCGATCTGGCGCGCCTCGACGGCGGGGTCCACCTTGTGGATGGGCAGCGGCGGCGGCGCGGCCGGCTCGACCAATGTATTGACGCCGATCACCGGCTGCTCGCCCGCCGCCTTGCGCCGGGCGAAATCGTAGGCGGAGTCAGCGATCTCGTGCTGGAAGAAGCCCTCCTCGATGGCTTTGATGGTGCCGCCCATCGCGTCCACCTTGGCGAGGATGCGGAGGACCTCGGCCTCGACCCGGTTGGTCAGAGCCTCGACGTAGTAGGACCCGCCCAGCGGATCCACCACCTGGGGCACGCGCGTCTCCATCGCGATGATCTGCTGGGTGCGCAGCGCGATCTTCATCGCCTCCTCGGAGGGGATCGCGTAGGCCTCGTCCATGCCGTTGGTGTGGAGCGACTGGGCCCCGCCCAGCACCGCGGACAGCGCCTGCAGCGCGGTGCGGATGATGTTGTTGAGCGGCTGCGCCTTGGTCAGCGTGGCCGCCGCGGTCTGGCAATGAAAGCGCAGGCGCATGGATTCGGCCTTGGTGGCCCCGAAGCGCTCCTTCATGAGCCGGGCGTAGATGCGCCGGGCCGCGCGGAACTTGGCCACCTCCTCGAAGAAGTCGGCCTGGGCCACGAAGTAGAAGGCCAGGCGCGGCGCGAACTCGTCCACGGGCACGCCCGCGCGCGTCACCTCCTCCACGTAGGCGATCGCGTTCGCCATGGTGAAGGCCAGCTCCTGCACCGAGGTCGCCCCCGCCTCCGAGATGTGATAGCCGCTGATGTTGATGGGGTTGTAGCGGGCGAGGTTCCGCGCGCTCCAGACGATCATGTCGCGCATCACCCGCATCGACGGGCGGATGGGGAAGATCCACTCCTTCTGGGCGATGTACTCCTTCAGGATGTCGGCCTGCACGGTGCCGGACAGCTTGTTCAGGTCGAAGCCGCGCGACTCCGCGAGCGCCACGTACATGGCGAGCAGGATCCACGCGCTGGGATTGATGGTCATGGAGACCGAGATGCGCTCGAGGTCGATGCCCGAGAAGAGCGCCGCCATGTCGTCGAGCGTGTCGATGGCCACGCCCTCGCGCCCGACCTCGCCGAGCGAGCGCGGGTCGTCGGAGTCGTAGCCCATCAGGGTAGGCATGTCGAAGTCCACGCTGAGGCCGGTCTGCCCCTGCTCGATCAGGTAGCGGAAGCGCCCGTTGGTGTCCTCCCCGGTGCCAAAGCCCGCGATCTGGCGCATCGTCCAGTTGCGGCCGCGGTACATGGTGGGATAGGGCCCGCGCGTGTAGGGATAGCGGCCGGGCAGGCCGATATTGTCGGTCGGCGCGTCCGCGATGTCCTCCGGCGTGTAGAGTCGCTGCACGGGCAGGCCCGATCCGGTGCGGTACTCCGGGCGCGCCTCCGGCTGGCGGGCGAGGAACTCGGCGAGCTCCTTGGCCTCCCACGCGGCCTTCTCTTCGGCGAGACGCTTGAGCTGTTCCGGGTCAAACATGGCGGTTGTCTCCGGTTCGTAGTGCCTGGCGATAAAGATCTCTATCATCGATCACGCGGCGGGCCTTGAACTCGGTGCGCGGCAGCGTGCCCTCGGGGACGAGATCCACGATCGGATGGACGCCGAGGCGGGCCCGCAGGCGCTCGCGCATCAGCGCGCGCAGCGCGTCGAGCGGGCCGCGGTGGCTTGCGGTGTACTCGGCGCGGACCAGCAGCTCGTCCATCGTTTCGCGCCGGGAGATGATCACCTGGAACTCCCCGCCGAAGCCGTCGATGGCCCGCAGCGTGTCCTCGATGGCGCTCGGGTAGATGTTCTCGCCGCGCACGATGATCATGTCGTCGAAGCGACCGTAGAGCCCGTCCGGCAGGCGCGGGTAGGTCCGCCCACAGGGGCACGGCCCATCCACCCACCGCGCGCGATCGCCCGAGACCAGCCGGATCATGGGCTGCGAGGTCCGCTCGAGGTGAGTGTACACGGGCGTGCCCTCGGCGCCGTAGGGCAGAGGCCGGAACGTCTCCGGATCGCAGACCTGGGTGTAGACCAGGTCCTGCCAGAGGTGCATGCCGGTACGGTGGCGGCACTCGCCGTTGGTCATCCAGGGTGACATCTCGGCCATGCTGCCCATGTCCACGCAGATGCCGCCGAAGGTCTGCTCGATCAGCGCGCGGGTGGCCGGGATGCCCGCCCCCGGCTCGCCCGAGAAGAAGAGGACGCGGAAGCCGAAGCTCGCCGGGTCGATCCCCTCGCGGCGCGCGGTCTCCGCGAAGTGCAGCGCGTAGGACGGCGTACCGTAGAACGCGGTCGGCCGGAGATCGCGGGCCCACTGCACGGCCTGGAGCGTCTGCCCCTGCGCGCCCGCCCCGAAGGGGAACACGGTGGCGCCGAGCCGCTCGCCGCCCGCGAGGGCGCCCCAGGAGCCCAGGTAGAGGCTGAAGAACGAGCAGATCAGGATGCGGTCGCCGGGTCGGAGGCCCGCGCCCCACAGGATGCGCGCGTGGGCCTCCGCGATCCGCCCCCAGTCGTCCGCCCCGATGCCGAAGACGGTGGGCCGGCCGGTGGTGCCGCTGGTGCCGTGGATGCGTGCCACCTCCGCGGGCTCGATGCAGAGATAGTCGCCGAAGGGCGGCGCGGCCGCCTGGGCGGCCCGCAGCTCCGCCTTCTGGACTACCGGGAAGCGCGCGAGGTCGTCGAGGCTCCTGAGCGTATCCGGTGACACGCCCGCCTCCTGCCACCGGCGCCGGTAGAACGGGCTCCGGTCCCACGCGTAGCGCACCTGCCGCGTGAGCTTGGCGAAGACGAGCGCGTCGCGCGCGGCGGGATCCGCGCACTCGATCTCGGGCAGCCAGTACTCGGCGGCGGGAGCGGGCCGGTAGGTGCGGTCGTAGCGGGCCGGCCACACCGTCAGGTCGACGCCGCGCGTCCCGCGAAGCGCGGCCGCATCGAGCGCGGCGTGGGGCTCGGCCATCAGCCGGTGGGCCGGGCCGCCACCAGGTCGCGGATGCGGGCGACGATCGTGTCGGGCGGCGTGTCCTGCAGGATCACCTCGGCCACGCCCATCTCGCGCAGCACCGGCACGTCCTCGTCGGGGATCACGCCGCCGGCCACCAGCAGGATGTCCTCCGCGCGCGCCCCGCGCATCAGCTCGAGCACGCGGGGGAAGAGGGTGAGGTGGGCGCCGGAGAGGATGCTGATGCCGAGCACGTCCACGTCCTCCTGCACCGCCGCCGCGACCACTTCCTCGGGCGTGCGGTGCAGCCCGGTGTAAACGACCTCCATGCCCGCGTCGCGCAGGCAGCGGGCCACGATCTTCGCGCCGCGGTCGTGCCCATCGAGGCCGACCTTCGCCACCAGCACGCGGATGGGGCGCTCGATCATGACGGGAGCGGCCGGGACGCGGGGGTGCTAGCGGCGGGGTCGGCCGCGGCCGGGTGCGACCGAGGAGCCGGCCGCGGCGCCTTCTCCGACGCCGTCGAGGACCTCGCGCACCTTGAGCGCGAGCGCGTTCGGAGTGAACGGCTTGGAGAGAAACGCGATGCCCGAAGCCAGCACGCCGTGCCTGACGATGGCGTCATCCGTGTAGCCGGACATATACAGCACCTTCAGCTCCGGGCGCAAGGTCGCCAGGCGCTGCGCCAGCTCGCGGCCGCTCATCTGCGGCATCACCACGTCGGTCACCAGCAGGTGGATGGTTCCCGCGTGCCGGTTGCTGAGCTCGAGGGCCTCGGCCCCCTGGCGCGCCTCGAGCACGACGTAGCCGCTCATCTCGAGGATCTCCCGCACCACCGCCCGCACGCGCTGGGCGTCCTCCGCGAGCAGGATGGTCTCGCCGCGCCCCGGGGTGAGGATGGCCTCGGGGGAGGCGCCCGACCGCGGGACCGGGGCGTCCGCGACGGGCCGGTCCGGCGGCGCGACCGGGGCGGCCACCCGGGGGAGGTAGACGGTGAACGTGGAGCCGCGCCCCGGCTCGCTCTCCACCGAGATGTGGCCGCCACTCTGCTTCACGGTGCCGTAGACGGTGGAGAGCCCGAGCCCGGTGCCCTTGCCTTGTTCCTTGGTCGTAAAAAACGGTTCAAAGAGGTGCGAGCGCGTCTCCGCGTCCATGCCCACCCCGGTGTCGCCCACCTCGAGCAGGACGTAGGGGCCGGGCCGGGCGTCGCTCAGACGCGCGGCGGCCGCCTCGTCCAGGTCCACGTTGGCGGTGCGCACGGTGAGCCGGCCGCCGTCGGGCATGGCGTCGCGCGCGTTCACGCAGAGGTTCAGGATCATCTGCTCCATCTGACCGGGGTCGGCCTTGACCCCGCCCAGGTCGGGAGCGGTCACCGTGACGAGGTTGATCGTCTCGCCGAGGAGCCGCTGGAGCATGGCGTGGATGCTGGCCACGATGCGGTTGAGGTCCACGAGGCGCGGGGCCATCACCTGCTTGCGGCTGAAGGCGAGGAGCTGCCGGGTGAGGGTGGCCGCCTGGTCGGCCGCGTCGCGGATGCCCTCCGCGTTGCGGCGCAGGGAGTGGCCGGGGGCCAGGCGGCGCAGCATCAGGTCGCTGTCGCCGCGGATGACCATGAGCAGGTTGTTGAAGTCGTGGGCGATGCCTCCCGCCAGCTTGCCGACCGCGTCCATCTTCTGGGCCTGCCGGAGCTGCTCCTCGCTCTGGTGCAGGGCGCGCTCCGAGCGCTTCAGCTCGGTCAGGTCCACCGTGAGGCCGCGCAGGGTGGTGGGCCGGCCGTCCGCGTCGCGCACCACGTGGACGATGTCGCGCAGCCAGACCTCGCGGCCGTCGGCCGCGATCGACCGGTACTCGAACTCGTGATCACGGCCCTCCGCGATCGCGGCGCGGTAGATCTGCATGACCGGGTCCCGGTCGTCGGGGTGGATGCGCCGGGCCCAGAAGTCGGGCTCGCGCAGCCAGCGCTCCACCGGGTAGCCGAGCACGGTCTCGGCGCGTCGGCTGACGAAGGAGAAGGTGAGCGTGCGCGCGTCGGCCTCCCACACGATGGCGTCGAGGCCCTGGATGAGGTCACGGTAGCGCTGCTCCGACTCCTGGTGGGCCGCCTGCAGCCGCTCCTCCTCGGTGAGGTCCTCGACGATCAGGAGCAGCCGCGGCGGCTCGTCGTCGGCCAGGTGGATGGCGCTCATGGTGATGCGCGCGGGCTTGGTGTCGCGGCGCGCGTACACGTAGAGCTCGTAGAGGCCGGCCTGCTGGGTCGTGCCGGCGGCGAGCACCTCGCGGGCCCCGCGCACGAGCCGCTCCGCCCGCACGAGCTGTTGGAGATCGCGCCCCAGCACGTCCTCCTCGCGGAGCCGGAACGACTCGAGGAAGGCGCGGTTGGCCGAGAGCACGTGCAGGTCCTCGGAGAGCAGCAGCAGGCCGGCGGGCACGCTCGCCACGATCTTGTCCGCGTAGCTCTTCAGATTCGTCATCGCGCGGGCCTGGCGCATCTGCTCGTGGAGCAGCCGCGTGCGCTGCTGCTCGCGATGGCGCGCGATGAGGAAGCCGGCCAGGGCCAGGAGCAGGAAGGCGGCGGCCGCGCCGGCCAGCCGCCCCGAGTGCTGGAAGTCGGCGAGCGCCTCGTCGCGGTCCACCTTGAGCACGAGCGACCAGCCGGCGGGCAGGACCCGGCGCACCGCGGCCAGCACCGGCACGCCGCGGTAGTCGACCGTCTCGCCGACCGCCTCGCGCCCCTCGGCGGCCGCCCGGGCGAGCGCGCCCAGGGCGCCGAGCGCGCGCCGCGGCATCTCGGCGTCGGGAGCAATGGGCTGGCGCAGCGGAGAGAGATAGGTGGGCGGCTCGCCGTCGAGGTCCACGAGGAGCGTCTCACCGCTACGCGTCGGCTCCGCGTCGTCGGCGAGGAGCGGGTAGAGCCCGGCCTCGGGCCTGGCCGCGAGGGAGACCACGCCCAGCAGCGGGCGGGTGTCGGCGTCGAGGCCGGCGGGCGCGCCGTCGGAGAAGACGGGCACCGTGACCACGAGCAGCCGGCCGGCACCGTCGCCGCCGAGCTCGAAGCGCGGCTTCCGGCTTTTCGCCACGCGGGCGGCGTGCTCCGCGGTCCGCTCCAGCAGCCCGGCGGCGAGCCCGGCGTCCGAGACCACGATGCCCACGTAGCCGTAGGCGGCGGCGACCCGGCTCAGGTGCCGCGCCAGCGCCTCCTCGTCCCGGCCCTGGCCGGCGAGCAGCGCGCGCACCGCCGGGAAGGCGGCGAGCACTTCCGCGTCGGCGCGCCGGGCCGCGAGCCAGCTCGACACGAGGCGGGTCCGGTCGGCCGCGATGGTGGCGATGCGGCTCTTCCAGTGGGTGAGGACGGTTTCGCGCTCGGTGCTGATCTGGTGCGAGGTGAACAGCACGACCAGGATGGTGCCGGCCAGGAACACGCCGACGTGGATCCAGGGGATGCCCTCGCCGGACCCCGCCCGGCGCGCGGAGGATGAGGCCACGCGTCCTCGATCGGCGTTCGTCCGCGCGTGGGGACTCTCGCGGCCGCCGCTAGGAATGACGGGAACTCCGCCGTGGACGCGTCATAGGAGCGCGACCCTCGGCCCTGGCCGCGTACGTCCAGAATACGGTGGGAGGCGGGTGGCCACAACCCTTCCCGGACTCCGTCGCGCGGTCGGGGTGGCGCGAGGCGGGATCAGACGTGGTTGCGGAGCATCAGCGGACCCGGTAGCGGACCTCGAAGCTCACGCAGCCTCCTGCGGAGTGGAACGGCCCGTGCGGCATGCCGGGCGGTCGCACCGCCACCGAGCCCGCCGGGTAGGGGCGGCCGCCGCACTCGAGCGTGCCCGAGATGATGTAGATCTCCTCCCAGAAGTCGTGGGTCACGACGCGGTCGTTCCCGGAGCCCGGATCGAAGCGGAGCAGCCGCGTGGTCACGCCCTCGTCCAGGCCGCCGCTGACGATCTGCTCCCACACCCCCGAGGGGAATCCGGGAGCGGGCCGCCACGGCAGGGCAGCCGGATCGAAGAACTCGCGCTCGGCCTTCATGGCTGCGTTATTGTAGCCGACATGCCGACCATCGATCCCGCCCGGCTCGAAGCGAAGGCCACCCGAATCTTCACCGCGATGGGCGCGCCGGACGGCGACGCGGCGTGGATCGCCGCGCTGCTCGTGCGCGCGAACCTGCGCGGCCACGACTCCCACGGGGTCATCCGCATCCCCCAGTACTGGGAATCGGTGAAGAAGAAGGACGTGGACCCCCGGTCGCCGGTGACGGTGATCGCGGAGACGCCCGCGCTGGTGCGGCTCGACGGCGGCGGCGGCTTCGGCCAGGTGGTGGGCCGCCGCGCGATGGAGATGGCGATCGCGAAGGCGAAGGCGGGCGGCCTGAGCGCCGCGTCCACCTCGCGCACCAGCCACGTGGGGCGGCTCGCCGACTATGCAGAGATGGCCGCCAATACTGGGCTCGTCGGCATGCTCTGGGCCAACTGCGTCCACGGGCTCAACGTGGCGCCGTGGGGCGGCGCCGCGCGACGCCTCGGGACGAACCCGCACGCGGTCGGCATCCCCGGCGCGGGCGGCCC
>Ga0137393_10003654_pt1 | contig 9998 bp, 11 predicted proteins | sample 15con2h34BmetaG_FD_101396 | JGI IMG/M metagenome (GOLD analysis project Ga0137393, IMG submission 101396) | Vadose zone soil microbial communities from Angelo Coast Range Reserve, California, USA - 15con2h3.4B metaG | ecosystem: Environmental > Terrestrial > Soil > Vadose zone > Saprolite...
AGCGCGCGGCGGCCGAGGGCGCGAAAATCCTGAAGCCGGTTCAGGACCAGTTCTACGGAGATCGCTCCGGCTTCATTCAAGATCCATTCGGACATCTGTGGGGCGTCGCTACGCACATAGAAGATGTGTCGCCCAAGGACATGGAAGAACGGATGAAGAAGATGATGCCGGCCGCGTAGTTTGGATTGGATCAGAGGCGGGGCAGCCATGCCCCGCCTCTAGCATCTTTAGCTTGTTCCCACGCTTAACACCTCGCGATGTTACGATCGCGCATGCGCTCGACCAGATGGTCGCGAATGGCTACAGGTATGCGCGGCCAGGTCTCGATCTGGGGCATTACTCACCGAAAACCAGACGGCCTAACTCGTCGCCCAATCGCTTGGCTTGCTGAGGATCGCCCGCGGCGCGAAAGCGTTCGGCAAGCTCAAAAAACGCTTTCTCCTTCTGTTTCCGCGCTTCGATGCCGAGCTCAATGAGCTCCACCAGAACCCGGTTGTCGCTTAAACGCTGGCTCTTGGCCATGCGATCCACTTGTTTGGCAATGGGAGCAGGGAGCGATACGCTCCGGCGGACATGCTTTGTGGCTGGCATAGCATCATTATACACCACTTTGGTGCACTCATGGGCGAGTGCCCGCAACGGCGCGACCCCTTCACGCGGAAGCGCTGGCAGGCTCCGCGATACGGCGGACGTGGATTTGCCCCTCTCGCAAGCGCGTTCGTGCGATATCGTATGCAGATTGCATGCGCATGAGCGTGTCCATTTTCACGCCGAAGGCTTTTTCGATGCGCAGGGCCATGTCGCCCGAGAGAGATGCTTTGCCATTCAGCAGACTCGACAGCGCAGGACGGGAAACCTTTAGAGCCGCCGCGGCTGCCGTTACCGACAGGCCTGCGGGCTGGATAATCTCCGTGCGAATAAAATCTCCGGGATGGGGTGGGTTCTTGATGGGCATGGCTTTCTCTCCTTGGGCCTAGTGGTAATCTTCCAGATTTAGTTCGCAGATTTCGCGCTCTGCGCCATCGATGCGGAACGTTAAACGCTGATTGCGAGTAACGCTAAGGCTCCAAACTCCTTTGCGGCCGCCGGTCAAAGTGTGCGCCTTCCATGCGGGCAGGGAATGCAATTCCTCCGGATCCTGCATGTTGTCGAGAAAGGCCAGCATCTTGCGAAGTTTGCTCGCCGCATCGGGCGGAACGCCCCTCACGCGATCTTCCGCGTAGAGCCGTCTTAGGCCCTTATGCGCGAAGCTCCGGATCTTCACTCAGAATAGTGTAGCCTGTAGCTTAACGCTTTGCAAGAGCTATCTCTGCGCTTGAGCGCGACATCACGCTGTCGAGTTGCAGTGGGCGGCGGCCGTGGTGGGGCGGCGGGTGGCGATTGAGTTGGTCTAGCTTGCAATCGGTAGTTGGCCCCGGCTCGCGGTTACTGCCCAGCCTCGCAAACAACGCGAAGGATGGCGTACCCGAGCACTGAAGTCTCCATTGCGACTAGGAGTACGCACCAACCCAAGGTGGTACTCTGAATCTAGAAATTCTGTTGTCGACCTTCTTGAGGTACACGAATGGCGCGCGGGTCCTTGGTGTTGAGTGTGCTTATCGCCTCTCCCTCCGACGTGGGGAAGGAACGTGATGTCGTCGCGCAGGTCATACACGAGTGGAATGCCGTCCATTCCCGCAGAATGGGAATCTCTCTTGAGCCGATACGATGGGAGACGCACACGTTCCCTGCGTCTGGTGCGCGCCCACAGGAGATCATCGACACGCAGATCGTGGACGACTGCGACTTTGTAATCGGTATATTCGGGGCTCGTCTTGGTACTCCAACCGGTGAAGCGCAATCCGGAACCATTGAGGAAATCGAACGACTGCGGAAACAGGGCAAGCACGTCTCTCTTTACTTCTCGAACGCGCCTGTTCCACGGGATACCGACCAGCAGCAGCTTCAGGCTTTGCAAGTGTACCAAGAGGCCCGCAGCAAGGATACGTTGTACGGCACTTTCGCCAGCGTGGAAGATTTGAACCGCCAGTTCAGCAGACACCTTCCACAGTTGGTTTCAAGCGTACATGAAAGGCTACGCAATTCAGGCGGGATCGAGACCGTCGAGAAGGAACTCGTCGAGTCTCAGGCCCTGGCCGCGCAACGCTTGGTGCAGTTAGCGTTGAAATCTGGGGGCTTGACAATCGACGGAGGCACATTTGACCAGCATTCATCGCAGGTTCGCGAGCCATTCCAGGTGAAAGTAGAAGTCGGAAAACAGTTTCCAGAAGGCCCCACTCTGAGGGTCGTCGGAAATCGCGACTTCAAGCTAAATCAAATCGATTACCTCGATGAGCGAGACGTGAAGCTCTTTTCAAACCCTGTCGACCTCTGCGGCCACGATCTGGAAGTCCCGATTGATAGCAGAGAGCTTACAAGGGTTTGGAACAAGACGCAGCAGGGTTACCACGTCAAGTTTAGGCTCAATATCCTCGTCGATGGAAAACCCATACTTCATACACATCCTGCGTTTGTCGAGCAACGGTTCAAACACCCGACCTTTTATATGCATCTGCTGGCGTAGTTTCGCTGTCGCAGCAAGAACCCTCTTTCGGGATGCGACAACTGCTCACTGCCTTATCCTCGGGTTCGCCACCGAACACAGCACATCCGTCAGGAAATTCACCGCCACATACGTCAACCCAATCGCCAAAATGCAGCCTTGGACCAGGTAGTAGTCGCGGTTCGAGATGGCTTGAATCGTCAGGCGGCCGATGCCGGGCCAGGAGAAAATGGTTTCGGTGACGATGGCGCCGGCTAGCAGCGCGCCGAGTTGCAGGCCCAGCACCGTGATTACCGGGATCATGGCATTGCGCAGCAAGTGGGCCAACCCATGCCCGAGTACGCGCCTGGGCGTGTATTTTTCCGTCATTTGCGGTAAAGTGTCGAACGTTATGGTGATGGACAGGCAACGACGCGTTGCCGGACCACCCAGGTTCTTCCGGGGTGGGGCTCAGTTTTACGCTGGACTCAGGTAGCAGGCGTAAATCGGAGGTACAGGTGATATCACGGCTCGGGATCTTTACGGCGGATCAATACGCTCGAGCCACTATCCGGGGCCGCGTGGACGGATCCGCGATTTCCTACGATCTGCTGCAGATCGATGACCATCCCACCGAGGCGGAAATATCCCGGTTTGAACAGATCAGTCTAGGCTTTCGCACGTCAAATGGAACTACGCGGCTGACCTTTCGCCGGAGATTGCTGGAGGTCGACACGACGACCTTGGAACTCGTGCAGCAGTGGCACCCTCGGGATGCAGAGCTGCACGTCGAGGATCGCGCCGCCTCGAACTGTTTGACCTCGGCGGAGCTGGCGGAACAGCTTTTCCCGGTGTTTCCTCATGCAACCATCGAGGCGTCCGACAGGCTGCTATACGTGCTGAGGATTTCTCTGGGGAGAGGAAAGGCCTACATCATCGAGCCCGACGGCGAACTGCTGCAATATATCTGCCCGCCATTTGTAGTCTATTTGAACTCCCGTGAACCGTATCGGTGTCCAGTTCGGCGTCTGATTGCGGCGCGAGCAAAGAGATCATTTCTCCAGTTGGGATTGCCACAACGATGCGGCGAATATGCAATCGAACGGATCTCTTGCGTTCATCCCGAGGCGGATTCATTTTGCAAGAGGGACCCGCGGCTCCGGATCTGCACGCGTTCTGTCTTCGAGCACCACCCAGGTCTCGATGTGTTGCGAACCATGAACATCCTTAATAAAGCCTATTTTCCTGTCGAGAGGCTGGTGGAAGGTGCAAATGCTGCGTTCCAGAGTCTCAAACCCGGAGGGCTGTGGATTGTTGGCCGAACTTCGGGAAACACAAACGACGTCACATTCTTCAGACGTACAGAATATAAGTGGGAAGTAATGGCGAGGATCGGTAAAGGATCTGAAATTGAAGAGCTGGTGGACGGAGCTTTCCCGACAACAGCGCGCGACAGCAGTTTCAGCAAAAACAATACGCAGTCAACTCTATTGCGCCAAGCATCCCTACCGCCTTGTCACTTCCGCGAGAATTCTTTGGCTGCATAATCGAACCTTTGGAATCTCGATTCATTGTCTGATCCTCGGATTCGCCACCGAATACAGCACATCTGTCAGGAAATTCACCGCGACGTACGTCAATCCAATGGCGAGGATGCATCCCTGCACCAGATAGTAATCCCGATTCGAGATGGCTTGAATCGTCAGGCGGCCGATGCCGGGCCAGGAGAAGATGGTTTCGGTGACGATGGCGCCCGCTAGTAGCGCGCCGAACTGCAGGCCCAACACGGTGATGATCGGGATCATGGCGTTACGCAGGGCATGGCGGTAGACGACGGTGCGCTCCGGTAATCCTTTGGCGCGGGCAGTGCGGATGTAGTCCTGGCTCAACTCTTCGAGCATGGAGGTGCGGACCATGCGGGTGAGGATGGCGGCGAGCGCTCCGCCCATGGTGATCGCGGGCAGCACAAGGTTAGCAAATGAGCCTGCGCCGGAGACCGGGAGCCATCCGAGCTTGATGGCAAAGAATAAGATAAGGATCGGTCCCAGCGCGAAATTGGGGAACGACAGGCCGAACAGGCTGATGACGCTGAGCAGGCGGTCGTCCCAAAGATTGCGCCGTTGCGCCGAGCGCACTCCGGCGGGGATTGAAAGAATGATTGCCACGAACAGTGATGCCAGGGTGAGCCGCAGCGTATAGGGATAGCGCTGGGCGACGATGCGCGTCACGCTTTGGTTGTAGCGGAATGACGGGCCGAGATCGCCATGGAGTACGCCTTTCCAGTAACGGATGTATTGTTCGCCGAGTGGGGCGTCGAGGCCGTAGGCGTGGCGCGTGGCTTCGATGTCAGCGGGAGGCGCGCCTTCGCCGAGCATTTGCTGGATCGGGTCTCCGGGGACTAAATGGATTAGAAGGAAGACGAGCGAGACGACGAGCCAGATGACCGGCAGGGTATAGAGGACGCGTTGGAGGAGGAGGCGGAGCATCGTCAGTTCTCGTTTTCCGTTCTTAATCAAGAAGGCTGCGCCCTAGCGGCTAAAAGCCGCAACTTCAACGCAGCATTTTGCGGCACGTCTAAAGACGTGCCCTGATACGAATCACGAGCCACTCAATCTCCGCCTTGCTTTGCGGATTCCGATTTTGGTGGTTTGGGTTCGAGACTTTCTGTCTTCTCGATTTTCACTTTGGCGATGCGATGTCCTTCCATTTCTTCTACGGTGTAGCGGTGTCCTTCGAACTCGAAGGATTCGCCAAGGCTCGGAATTCTTTGCAGGCGGGCAAGGATGAATCCGGCGAGGGTCTCGAACCCAGTGTCCCGCGGAAGCGTTAGGCCGTACTGGGCTTCGAGGTCGCGGATGTTGACGGATCCCTCGAGCACCAGGACCGATTCATCTTCCAGCGACGGCTCGGGTGGCGAAACATCGAACTCGTCTTCGATGTTGCCGACCAATTGCTCGAGGATGTCTTCCACCGTGATCACTCCGGCTGTGGAACCGAACTCGTCGACCACGACCGCGAGATGGCGGCGGCGCTCCTTAAATTCTGAGAGCAGTTCAGCAAGAACTTTGGTTTCGGGGACGACGAGCACGTCGTGCATGATCTGGCTGATCTGCATGCGGGAGATGCGGGCGGCGACGGACTGGCCAAGATTGCTCAGCCGGAGGCGCATCCAGCGCATGAGGTCTTTGTAGTAGAGCACGCCGACGATGTGCTCGGGGCCGCGTTGCGGATCATAGACGGGAACGCGGGAGTGCTGGCCTTCGACCACGCGGACCAGTGCGTCGTCAAGCATGAGATCGGAAGGTAAAGAGAAGATGTCAGGGCGCGCGACCATCACAGCGCGGACGCTGATGCTGTCAAGTTCGATGGCGCTGTGGATCATTTCCTCCTGGAACTCGGGAATCTGACCAAACTGACGGCTGGCGGTGACGATGAGTTTAAGTTCGTCGGGAGAGTGGACAGCTCCGCGGCGTGTCGCTTGAGCTCCGAACAAGCGCAGGACTAAGCCTCCGGATTTCCTCATGAAGAAAAGGAAAGGCCTGGTAATGGCGAGGAATGCCTCCATAGGCGCGGCCACTGCCAAGGCGACTTGCTCGGCGCGTTGCAGAGCCAGAGTCTTGGGGACTAGCTCGCCGAGAATCACGTGCATGTACGTGATCAAGCTGAAAGAGATGGCGATGGCGATGGTGTGGGCGTAGACCTCTCCGTGGGGAACCTGATGCACGAACCGGATTCCTTCCACCAGTCGAGCTACGATGGGCTCACCGATCCAGCCCAGGGTGAGGCTTACCATCGTGATCCCCAGCTGGACGCCGTTCACGACCTCGTCAAGATTTTGGTGCAGGCGTTGGACGATGCGGGCGCCAATCCGGCCAGCGGCGATAAGTTGTTGAATGCGTGTATCGCGCACGCTTACCAGTGAGAATTCCGCCGCTGCGAAAAAAGCATTGGCTGCCACCAGAAGCAGGATCAGAAAGACCCGGAGCAGCACAAAGGCGACCATGGAACGCTAATTCTAACATTCCAAAGGGACTAAAAGAGCTAGGATATACGCGCAGTTCCGCGGAGATCAGGCCGGCGCACGCTTGGCACGAAGCCGCGTTCCTCAACCAGACCGGACGGGTGGTCCAGAAAATTCAATTCGAGCCGCGCTATCCTTTTAAAAGACAGCGGGTCTAAAGGGGCAGGCAACAACTAGTTTAGCGGTGCTGCAGGTTATCTTCTCACTTGATGTGAAATCCAGGAACAAAAGCGACTCGGGCCCCGTACCAGTGCATGAGGACGCGGTTCCCGTCTAGAGTCTGGCAGTATCTCCACAGGAGGCGTTGTGAACGGAAACGGAAATCATAAGAAGAAGCGTCGCAAACTATTTATTTATGGCGGCATCGCGCTGGGGATTGTCCTGCTGATTGCGGGTGGAGTCTTCGCAGCCACGCGGGGCGGTACGAAGATTGATCCCTCGAAGCTGGCGAAGGTAGAAAAGGGTGACCTGGCAAAGAGCGTCGTCGCTACGGGCAAGGTGACACCCATCACCAAGGTCGAAGTGAAGTCCAAGGCCAGCGGCATCGTGAAGAAGTTGCTGGTGGACTACGGCGACCGGGTTAAGAAAGGCCAGTTGCTGGCGCAACTCGATAAGATCGAAATCGAAGCGCAGGTAGAACAGTCGAAGGCAGCTCTGGAAGCGGCGCAAGCCAATTTGAGAAGTACGCAGGCTGACCTCGAGCGCGCGAAGGTCGATGCCGAAGGTCCGGACGTTCCGCTGTTGAAGCGTGCTTATGACCGCGCCACGGGTATGGCGAAGGATGGAGTGGTTTCGGCGTCCGCTCTGGACGAGGCGCAAAAAAACTATGAAATGTCGCTGAACAAGCAGAACGTATCGAAGGCGCAGGTTACGGTCTTCAAGGCCAAGATTGCTCAAGCTCAGGCGCAGGTGGCGCAGGACCAGGCGAACCTGAAACAGCTTGAGGAGCAACTCAGCTATACCGATATCGTGTCTCCCATTGAGGGCATCGTGCTCTCGCGCGATGTGCAGATGGGCGATGCGGTCAGCTCCATCCTGGTGCTGGGTTCGTCGGCCACGCTGGTAATGAACCTGGGCGATACCAGTGAGGTTTATGTAAAGGGCAAGGTCGATGAGAGCGACATCGGCAAGGTCTATCTGGGCCAGCCGGCACGGATCAAAGTGGAATCGTTTAAGGACAAGACCTTCAACGGCAAGGTAACCAAGATTTCACCGATGGGCGTGGAGAAAGATAATGTCACGACGTTTGAAGTCCGCGTTTCCATCCAGAATCCCGGCGGCGAACTCAAGGCTGAAATGACCGCCAACGCGGAAATCATCCTGGAAGAGCACAAGAACGTGCTCCAGATTCCCGAGGGCTCGATTCTGTACGACAAAGACAAAAAAGCCTCCGTCGAGATTCCCGACCCTAAAGGCAAAGAAGGCAAGAACAAGGTCGCAGTCAATATCGGCATCTCGAATGGCGCTAAGACTGAGGTGTTGAGCGGCTTGAAGGAAGGCGATCAGGTGGTGCTGCAGTAACGGACGTCGGACCTCAGGCGTCGGACCTCGGCCCTCGCGTTTTAGCCTCCGGCGAGGCGCCGGGTCCGATGTCTAAGGTCTGAGGTCTGAGGTCCGACTCCATGACTCTCTCCGAAATCCTGCGCCAGGCATTCTCTACATTCCGCGCCCACAAGATGCGCACCTTCCTCACCATGTTTGGAATCGTGTGGGGGATTGCGTCCGTGATCTTGCTGGTGGGCCTGGGACGGGGCTTTAGCGTCGACCAGAAAAAGCGCATGCAAACGCTGGGTAAAGACCTGGTCATCCTCTGGGGAGGCCGCACGAGTTCGCAGGTCGGTGGCCGCGCCGCGGGGCGTGAGGTTCACCTTAACGTCGACGACGCGCATTTAATCCAGAACGAATGCTACCTGGTCAAGAATGTGAGCCCGGAGTTGCGGCGCTCCATTCCCGAAGTCAGCCAGTACAACTCAGCCAATCGCGGTGTGGTCGGAATGTGGCCGTCGTATCAGGATTTCCGCTCCCTGCTGCTGGCGGAGGGCCGCTTGATTACCGACGATGACGAGCGCGAAGGTCACCGGGTGGTGATACTGGGATCGAAGGCCTACCGGCAGTTGTTTCCCGGACAGCCCGCCTTGGGGGCGACGCTGATTATCAAGAGTCTGCCCTACACGGTGGTTGGCGTTCTGCGGGAAAAGAAGCAGAACTCAAATTACAGCGGGCCCGACAACGATTACCTGTTCGCTCCGTATTCCGCGGTTGCCAGGGACTTTCCTCCGCCCGAGAAGCCGGGGGCGGGCATCACGCGGGGATGGCTCGACGACATTGTCTTTGAAGTCGGGAGTCCCCAGGATCATGAAGCCGCAGTAACCCAAGTGCGGCGGGCGCTGGCCCGTGTGCACCATTTTGATCCCGTGGACAAAGATGCGATTTTCATCTGGGACACGATGGACGGCGCCAAAATGCTTGAGGAAGTCTTCGGCGTAGTCACTATTTTCTTTGGCTGCGTCGCCATTGTGACGTTGTGTCTGGGTGGGATCGGCGTAATGAACATCATGCTGGTTTCGGTCACGGAACGAACCCGCGAAATCGGGACGCGCAAAGCAATGGGCGCGACCAAGCGCGACATTCTACGGCAGTTTTTTGCCGAGTCCGCCATGCTGACGATTGTGAGCGGGATTCTTGGACTCAGCTTTGGCGTCGGCGTCTGTGCGGCGATGAGCGTAGTGCCGCTCCCCGACATCGTGCCGCACCCGATTGTCTCACCCATCTCGATTATTGCTTCGGTTCTCACACTATCTTTAATCACCGTGACCGCAGGCATGTATCCAGCCCAGCGCGCCGCGGAAATGACACCTGTGGAGTCACTACGATATGAATAGTCATCCAGTATCAGATCAGCGAGTATCACGTTTCTTGTCTTTCCTGCCGGCAAAGTCTTTACTGGCGATCGCGCTGGTAATTCTCACCTCGGCCACAACATTCGCCTCCACGCCTCAGGGCTCATTTGAAAAGACGTTTCAGGTGAGCGGACCCGTCGATTTGGAAGTCCTCACTCGCTCCGGCGACATTACGGTGCGTACCGGGCCCTCAGGCTCGGTTTTCATCCGCGGAAAGATTTATGTGGGGGACCATTGGCTGTTTGGTCAGCGCAAGGGGGATGTCAGTGAGATTGAACAGCATCCTCCGCTGCGCCAGGAAGGCAACAGCATTCACATTGACTATGTGAACGTTCGCGACATCTCCGTGGATTATGAGATCACCGTCCCCGCCGAAACAAAAGTTCGTACCCGCAGCGGTTCGGGGGATCAGACCATCGAAGGCACCCGGGGGAACGTTGACCTGCAGAGCGGGTCGGGAGACATCAAGCTGGCGAAGCTGACCGGAGAAATCCGGCTGCAGACTGGCTCGGGCAATGTGCGCGCGCGGGAAATCTCCGGCTCAGTTCGGGGCGGG
>Ga0137393_10003660_pt1 | contig 9991 bp, 9 predicted proteins | sample 15con2h34BmetaG_FD_101396 | JGI IMG/M metagenome (GOLD analysis project Ga0137393, IMG submission 101396) | Vadose zone soil microbial communities from Angelo Coast Range Reserve, California, USA - 15con2h3.4B metaG | ecosystem: Environmental > Terrestrial > Soil > Vadose zone > Saprolite...
ACAAGACGCGCGAGCGAGATTCCGTTCCCCCATCGTGTAAACGGAAGATCAGCGCATGAGCAACAATCAACACCGGCAGCGCGGCTGCTGTTTCTTTGGAGAGCAATGCACACAGCGCAAAAAGGCAGCTCAAAATCAGCCAGATGGCACGGCCAGCTTCGCGCCAGCGCAAATACGCGAGAAGGCCGGCGAGAAAGAATGCGGACATTAGTGGCTCCACGCACGCGCCCGCGAGCCAGGCAACGCCTTCCACGTGCAACGGATGCAGGGCAAAGATCAGCGCCGCAGCCAGAGCGATTGCGGCGTCTTGGGAAAGCTTCCAGGCTATGCGCCAGAACAGCCATACATTCAACGCGTACAAGGCGAGCGCATTCAGGTGCCACCACGCAGGATGAAGACCAAATATCTGATAATTGATCAGAATCCAACTTGAGCTCACCGGACGATAAAAGGAAGGGATCTTGGAAATTCCCTTTTCGTAGAAATCACCCAGCCCGGGAGCAAAATATGAAGGCAGCGATTGCCAGTGATGCGCATAAGCATTGGTAACGATAAAGGAGCTGTCGTCCAGATTGAGAAATTTGAAAGTCGCCACTTGCGCGTAAACCAGAAGAGTAACCGCCAGCAGAAATATAGTGTGTTTGGCAGGCGGCGCGGCGATGGCGTTCTCGGATTGGTCCATTCGATTTTTTCCGGTGGATCTGCTGCGTATGATAGCCGCAAAGTTTGAGATTTGCACCAGCGCGAAAGTCCTTAGTTCTTCAGTAGTAAACCCGGGGACATCACGGGTGCTCGGGTCCCCGCGCGCGGACTGCCGCAAGGAGTTGATTAAGCTGGTATTGCAGGTCATCGGGAGCATCGGCGACGGTAATTCCATAGCGCAGCACCTGGATCGCGCCGTTGACGTCGCCGGCCTGAATCAGGATCCTCGCCCATCCGCTGTAAATAGCGGTTTGTCCGGGAGCGACTTCCGCAGCCTGGACCAGTGCGTGTACGGCCTCGCGTTTCTGTCCCGCGCTGGCCAATGTGATTCCATAGGCAAAAAGTGTGTCCCAGCGATGTGGATCTATGGCCAACGCCGACCGATCAAGCTCCAGGGCATGAGCAAAGTCGTTCCGCTTGAGGAACTCGTTGGCCAACAAAATTCGTGGCTTTACGGCGCGCGGAGAGACCTCGACCGCGCGTGAATACATTGCCACATCGTTGCGCCAGCTCGGTACCTGCTGGGCAGTGAGAGCGCCGAGGAGGATTGTGAGTACGGCCGTGACAGCGACACTCGAGGCACTAAAGCCAAACAGCAATCTGCCGCGCGCGGGAATCCGCGCCAGCCCGCAAGCCACCAGCATGCACAAGCCAGCCAGCGCCACGAAGGCAAAGCGGTCATGGAGAATCTCACCATCCTGGAAAGCCAGCACGCCGACAATTGGGGCGATCAGCGCAAGGGCCCACCAGAGCAGCAGAAAACCCGCAAGCATTCTGCGCCTAAGCAGCCAGATAGTCACAGCAGCGTAGGCTATGCAGCCAAAGAGCGGCAGCCAGAATTTAGGATCGTTGAGACTGGTGACGACCGGCGTGTCGTACCACATCCCCAGACGCGAGGGCCAGAGCGCATGTTGGATGTAAGTCACAAACAGCAGCGGCGCGGTGCGCAGGACATCTGCCCAGTTGTGATGCGGCCTTGGAGCAACGACTCCGTGAATTGCCAATCGGCGCACCACCGCGTACAACGCTACGGTCAGGACCATCGTGACGACCGGCAACACCACGGAGCGGCGCGATGCGGCATTATCTCTTTCGCGAAACACCAGCGCATGCACGCAAATCAGCACGGGCAAAGCGATCGCCGTCTCTTTGGAGAACAGGGCACAGAGGGTAAGAAGAGCGAACCCCAAAAGCCATGCCGTGCTTCCACTCTCCCGCCAGCGCAGATAGGCCAGAAAACCGGCGAGAAAGAAGATATTCAATATCGTTTCAACGCACGCGCCGGAGAGCCACACAACACCTTCCACGTGCAAGGGATGAAGCCCATAGAGCAAGGCCGCTGCCACAGCGACAAAGTCGTTGCCAGTAAGCTTCAGCGCCACTCGCCAAACAAGGAAGACACCCAAGGCATACAGCAGAACGGCGAGCAGATGCCAGAGGCCGGGGCGAAGTCCCAGCATCTTGTAATTCAGAAGCGTCCAGGTCCCGGGCAGAGGACGATAGAGGTTCGGAACCTTCGCGCCCTCGCGACCATGGCCGGCGGCGCCAGTGAAATAAAAAGGAAGCCAGGACCAATCGTGCACGGAAGGATTCTGGACGATAAATGGAGTGTCATCCAGGACCAGAAAAGGATAACTCGCGGCCGGAGCGTACACCAAAAGCACTATGAAGACCAGGAACAGAGCGTACTTCCAGTGAATAGAAGCTATGGCCTTCTCCATTGGGCTGGCGGGATTCTCCTGAGGCAGCAATTGGCTGCGACGATCATATCCGGTGAAGCTCCGGTTTGCACGAATTTCGGACAGAGATGCGGCTCTCTTCAGGCCAGCAGCTCTCGTTCCTTCGGCGCGCCGCCGAGAAAAATGGCACAATGGCAGAAGTGATAAGGATGATCCAGAGAAGCTGTGCGATTCTCGTGCTCATGTTCGCAACGGCGCACCTGCTGGCACAGACGCCCGAGAGTCCGGCAAAGGTCGCCGGCCTGGCAGACGCCCACTATAACCATCTCAAAAGTTTCAAGGCCGCATTTACTGAGGGATACTCCAGTGCCGGAATCACCCGCAGCGAGAGTGGGATTCTCTGGCTGAAGAAGCCGGGCCGAATGCGTTGGGAGTACCACCAGCCCAGAGAGAAACTCTTTCTCACTGACGGCAAGACGGCTTATTTCTATGTCCCAGGAGAGCGCCAGGCCAGAAGGGCCGACGTAAAGAAGCTTGATGACATCCGCTCTCCGCTGCGCTATCTCCTGGGCAAGACTAAGCTGGAGAAAGAGCTCGACGGTCTCTCTTTTGCTCCGGATGCTAAGCCGCTTCAGGCTGGAGATGTAGTCCTGCGAGGGGTTCCCAAGGACATGAAGGACCGTGTATCCGATGTTTTGCTGGAAATCTCGTCCTCCGGCCAGATCACCCGTATTGTGGTCCATGAAATCGACGGAGCAACCACGGATTTCCGCTTCTCTGGATTTGAAGAAAATATCCCGGTAGAGGACGCGCTGTTTCGCTTCACCGCTCCTCCCGGTGTGGAGATGATTCAGGACACGCAAGTCGCTCAATAGCGCACAAAAAATGCAATATTTACGGCCTTCGCCGTTCTACCTAAGCGTGGGCCACAAGCAGCGCGAAATGTTAGACTTAAGCAAGGAGCGGGAGCCTCCCCAAGTCCCTATTTCATGGCAGAATTCCTGGTCAAACTGGCAGATGAGCGCGGACGCGTGCTCGAACAAGTGGAAAACGGGGTTTCCGAAAAGGAGATCCGCGATCGCTTTTCCCACCAGGGCTATCTTGTCTATTCCGTCAAAGGACGGGACAGCTTCTCACTCTCCCGGGTTTTCGGGCGACGCAAGCCGCAAGTCAAGAAGGACGAGTTCATCATCTTCAACCAGCAGTTTGTCACGCTGATCAAGGCTGGACTTCCCATCCTGATGTCCCTGGGTCTTCTTAGCCGCAGGCAGAAAGATGCCTACTTCAAATCCATGTTGGAGGACGTGCAGCAGCGGGTCAGGAGTGGATCGCTTCTCTCTGATGCGTTTGCCGCGCAGGGCGGGGTTTCCAAGATTTACACCACCACGGTCCTGGCCGGGGAGCGCAGCGGTAATCTGGAAGAAGTGCTGGCGCGATTCATCGCTTTCCAAAAGATTACTTCGACTTTCCGCAAAAAGCTGATGTCGTCATTGTGGTATCCAGCGCTGCTTGTCATAGCGCTGGCGGTGATGCTCACCTTCCTCATGAGCTTTGTGGTGCCGCAGTTTGCCGAGCTCTACCATTCCATGAACACGCCGTTACCCGCGATCACGATATTCATGCTGGGCATCGGCGAGGGCATTCGCCACCACTACCTGCTCATTCTGACGGTGCTGGCGTTGCTGATCATCAGCCTGGTGACGTGGATCCGCTCAGAGAAGGGCGCTCGCACCATGGACACTCTGCGTTACAAAGTGCCCAAGTTCGGCAGCATCTGGATGAAGTACCAGGTTTCTATGTTCTCGCGGACGCTCTCCACGCTGCTTTCCGGCGGATTGCCGCTGGTGCCCTCGCTGGAGACGGCGAGTCATTCCATCAACAGCCCGAAGATCGCCGCTACGGTGGCGAAAGCCTCACAACGCGTGCGCGAAGGCCGCTCGCTTTCCTTCAGTCTGGAGGAGTCGAAGTTCTTCCCAGACCTGGCTGTCGAAATGATCGAAGTGGGAGAATCCACCGGAGCGTTACCCGCGATGCTCAACTCGGTCGCGGAGTTCTACGAAGAGGACGTACAGCTTGCCTTGACTGCGGCATTGCAACTGGTCGAGCCGGTCATTTTGATTTTCATGGGCGTTACCGTCGCGACTGTTCTGATCTCGTTGTATTTACCGGTCTTTTCGCTGGGATCGCAACTGCACTAAGGATGTTATGCACCAAAAGAATCTACTCATGACTGTGGACAATCTGGCCAACGGACTGGGCGCCGGTGGCGAACAGTGGGCCCGCGACATCGCTGCCCGTTACCGCTGCGAGTTTGTTGACCTGCGCAATTACCACCTCGACCCAGAGCTCTTTAAGTCCATTCCCGTGGACCTGATGTTCCGCTACAACTTCATTCCCCTGGAAGTGCGCGACGGAACTTTGTGGGTCGCCATTGCCGATCCCAGCAAGCTGATGATGATTGACGAGATCGCGCTTCTGCTGGACCGCCGCGTCAAGACGAAAGTTGCGACCCTGGCGCAGATCAGTGACATCCTGAAGAAGACCGAGCAGTCGCAGCGCGTGCTGGAAGAGGCCAGCGAAGGATTCGTGCTCGACGTGGTGCGGGAAGAGGAAGGCGCCGGCGACGAAAGCATCAACATCGATCGCCTCACGGCGGAAGCGGAAGTAAGCCCCATGATCCGCCTGGTGGACACCACCATCTTCACAGCGCTGCAAAAGCGCGCCAGCGACATTCACGTGGAAACCGAGAGCGAGTCCGTCCAGGTCAAGTACCGCATTGACGGCGTGCTGCAACAAGCCATGGCGCCCATGGCTAAGGAACACCACTCCACCATCATCACTCGTATCAAGGTCATGAGCGAGCTCGACATTGCCGAGCGCCGCGTGCCGCAGGACGGACGCTTCCGGGTGAAGTACAACAATCGCCTGATCGATTTCCGTGTCTCCATCATGCCGACCATCCATGGCGAAAACGCCGTGCTCCGCGTACTGGACAAAGAGTCCATGAGCGAAAAGTTTCGCAACCTCGTGCTCGACGTGGTCGGGTTTGATGAAGAGGACCTGCGCAGGTTCCGGCACTACATTGCCGAACCTTACGGCATGGTCCTGGTGACCGGACCCACCGGCAGCGGCAAGACCACCACGCTTTACGCAGCGCTCAATGAAATCAAGAGCGATGAGGACAAGATCATCACGATTGAAGACCCGGTCGAGTACCAGATCAAGGGCGTGACGCAAATCCCGGTCAACGAGAAAAAAGGTCTCACCTTCGCCCGCGGGCTGCGCTCGATCCTGCGCCACGATCCCGACAAGATCATGGTCGGAGAAATCCGCGACACTGAGACAGCGCAGATTGCCATTCAGTCCGCACTGACCGGACACCTGGTCTTTACCACCGTCCACGCCAACAACGTGGTGGACGTTCTGGGCCGCTTCCTCAACATGGGCGTTGAGCCCTACAACTTTGTTTCCGCTCTGAATTGCGTGCTGGCCCAGCGGCTGGTGCGCGTGATCTGTCCGCACTGCATGAAGCGGGTACAATATTCAGATGAGGCCCTGGAAACCAGCGGCCTAGCGCCGGCGGATTGGCGTGACGTGGAGTTCCGCGAAGGCCAGGGCTGCATTGAGTGCGGCGGCACGGGATACCATGGCCGCACCGCGATCCACGAGTTGCTCGATTTGACAGATCGCATTCGCGAGCTGATTCTGGAAAAACGCCCATCGTCGGAAATCCGGCGCGCCGCCCGCGAAGAAGGCATGCGGTTCTTGCGTGAATCCGCGTTGGCCAAAGTCAGGGCCGGCGTAACTACCTTGAAGGAGATCAATAAGGTCACGTTCATCGAGACCACACGGTAAAAATGCCACGACTGACCCAATCAGAAGCCCGGCCGGTGCTGGCCTGTGAGATTTCGGCTGACCGCGTCATCGCGGCGCGAAGCTCGTCGGGCAAGACTGCGCGTCTGGAAATGTTCACGTCCCGGCGCCTGGGCCATGGCGTGATCACACCAGGCTTGAGCGGCCCCAATGTACAGGACCCCACGGCCCTGCGCAGCGCCATTCAAGGAGCGCTGGAAGCGGTAAGCGGCAATGCCAGGGACGTGATTGCGATCATTCCCGACGCCGCCATTCGCGTGCTGCTGCTCGATTTTGAAGACCTGCCGGTGAAGGTGCAGGAGAGCAATTCCGTCGTGCGCTTCCGCCTCAAGAAGTCTCTGCCGTTTGATGTTGAGCAAGCCGCGTTGTCTTACGATGTCCGGCGCAGCAATGGAAACGTCCATGTGGTTGCAGCGGTCTCGCCCAATTCGATCATTCAGGAATATGAGGCTGCTTTCCGCGACGCCGGCTATGCTCCGGGGATCGTGCTTCCGGCCTCGCTTGCATCGCTTGGACTGGTGGAGGCGCAGAGCCCAACCCTGGTCTTGAAGATCGATCCCATAAACATCACAGTCGCGGCCGCGGACCTGGGCGAATTACGTCTGATTCGCACCCTCGACAACCCGAATGGATACAACGTGACCGCAGCCGAGCTCGCCGAAGCTGTGCTGCCATCCATTATTTTCTTTGAAGACACGTTCGGCTCGCGTATCGAGCAGATCCTGATCAGTGGCGCCGCTTCCCTTTCGGAAATTGCGCCGCTTCTCCATCAGCAAACGGGCGCTCAGGTGGAAGAACTTGCGCCGGAAACCTCGTCACACCAAAACCTTGCTGGTGACAAATTGCCGCCGTCTTTGATGGCCGGCGTCGCGGGGGCCTTGCTCGGATAATGCGTCTCAACGTCAATCTCGCCACACAAAGATACGAAGACGCGCGCGCGTTTTTCGTGCGTTGGGGACTCGCCGTTGCTCTGGCCGTAATTGCGACGGTGATACTGGCTGGTCTGGCGTGGTCGAGTCATGCGCGCGCAATCGAGACGGGCGAGCGGATTGCGAAGCTGCAGCAGCAAGCCGCCGCACTGGATATAGAAAGGGCCAAGGCGGAAAAGATCCTCAACGAGCCGGAAAACCGGCCTGTCCGGGACCAATCGCGCTTCTGGAACGCGCGCATCGAGCAAAGGGCATTCTCCTGGACCCAGCTGTTCTCCGACCTGGAAAAGATCATGCCCAGCCGCGCGTTTGTGACCTCAGTCGAACCAATCCCCAGCAAGGACAAGAAACTGAAGCTCAAGATCACCATCGAGAGCGAGAGCCACAAGTTCGCAAACGATCTGGTAAAGAGCATGGAAGCCTCGCAGCATTTCCATTCCGCCTCCATCCTCTCGGAAGTTATGCACGCAGCCACCAAGACCTCTCCGGCAGTGGTGGAGTTTCACATTGAGGCCTATTACACGCCTGCGACTGCGATCGTAAGACCTGCGGCCAGGGAGAAAGAAGGCGCTTGATGACGAAACTGCAACGGCTCCGCCAAAGACTCACGGTGGTCATCGCTGTTCTTTTGGCGGTGGATCTGGCCCTCGGGGTTTACTTGTTATGGCCCGGTGGATCGAGCGTGAAAGACCATGCACTGGAGTCTGCTCTTCAGCAGGAAGTGCGGGACAAGACGCGGGAGGTCGCGCCCCTGATCGGGATTGAGAATACTCTGGCACGGTCGCGCACCGACCTGAAGACCCTGTATCGCGACCAACTCCCCAACAAGTATTCGCAGATATCTGACGAAATAGACAAGCTGGCGCGCGAAAATGGCGTTAGCTTTCCCGTGCTGCGCTACAACGCGGACGCCACGGAGCTGCCGGATGTAGACCGGGTGAGACTCGAAACCACCATCTCAGCCGACTATTCCAAGATACCGCGCTTCATCAATGCCATGGAGCGGGACAAGCAATTGCTGATGGTAATCGATCAGATCTCGGTCAATGGCCAGCAGCAAAGCGGCCAGGTCACGCTGGCCATACGGTTTGAAGCGTTTTTGAAGAAAATGGCGTAGTGCAATACAAAGGTTCACGAGTGAAAATAGGCGCGGAAGACAAAACGAAAGTTCGGGTCATGGTCGCGGTGGTGGCACTGGCGGCGCTGGTCCTTCTCTACAATCTTGTAGGCAGCTCCAGTTCAGCTGCCGGGCCTCAGGCCGATCAATCGCAACCTGCGGCGAAAAAACCGGCGCCAGACAATTCGCTTGACCCCACCATCCGGCTGGAGATTCTGCGCGCCAGCCAGAGCGTCACCTATCACGACGGTGGACGGAATATTTTTAGGATGGAAGAGCCAGTGATCCCGCATCCCGACTTTCCTCCACGTCCAAGGCCAGGCCCAGGCCCATCGCCAGGGCCTCAACCGCCCGGTTATACGCCGCCCGACATTCCCCTCAAGTTTTATGGCTTCGCCAGCAATCCCGGCGAACCCAAGAGGATCTTCTTGTGGGATGCAGGATCGGTTTTCATTGCCCGGGAAGGCGACATCATTGACCGGCGCTACAAAGTCGTGCAGATCAGCAATGCGTCAGTGATGATCGAAGACGTGCTGACCAACTTCCGCAAGCCCATTCCACTTACAGCCAGCAATGAGCGCTAACTCCCAATTCGCAACGCGCGCTCGAAAGAACGAGCAAGGCTACGTGCTTCTTGCTGTAATGCTTTTGGTGACCCTCCTGATTATTGCGCTTGCAATCGAGGCCCCTCGCCTGGGACAGCAGATCAAGCGTGAAAGAGAAGAAGAGCTGATTCATCGCGGCCAGGAGTACTCCAGGGCCATCAAGAAGTTTTACATCGCATCGGGCGGCCACTATCCCACGTCGCTGGAGCAACTGGAAAACACCAACAACAAGCGCTTCCTGAGAAAACGCTATAAAGACCCCGTCACCGGAAAAGACGATTGGAGAATCATCCACGTGGGTGAAGCCCATCTGGATCTGACCCCTAATGGCCAGCCGGTCACCGGCGACCAGAACAACTCTACGCAATCCGGTAACAACTCAGGCAGCGCCAGTTTAAGCGGTGGTAGCTTAGGGGGAAATAGCGCAGGCGGAAGCGGCCTCGGCAGCGGTGGCCTTGGTAATAGCGGCCTAGGCAGCGGAAGCTCCAATTCTTCCGGAACAAACGCCTCTTCTGGAACCAACCCCTCTTCCGGGACAAACCCGCAGGCGGGCAATGCGCAGCCCGGTCAATCGAATTCGGGTTCGTTTGGCAGCGGTCAGACGTTCGGAGGACAGATCATGGGTGTGGCCAGCAGCAGCCACGATGAATCCATCAAGGAATTGAAAGGCAAAAACCACTACAACGATTGGGAGTTCATTTACGACCCGCGTCTGGACCGGCCGGGAGGAAACGGAGTCATCAACACCACGGGCAGGCCGGGCAACCTCAACGGACCGGGGTCCGACTCCTCCGGATCGTCGAAACCGCCGCAACCGCAATAAACAAGCCTCGCCATTCTGGCGAGGCCCTCGAAACTTTTCTCTGCAACCGGCGCTTAGACGTTGAAAGACGAGCCGCAGCCGCAAGTGCTCTTCACGTTCGGGTTCTCGAACTTAAAGCCCGCCGCTTCAATGGTCTCGACGTAATCCACGGTGCATCCATTCAGATACATGGCAGAGGTCGCGTCAACGAAGACTTTCAGGCCGTCAAAATTGAGGACCTTGTCCATCACGCCGGCGCCGTTCTCGAACGACATGGAGTACGA
>Ga0137393_10003665_pt1 | contig 9985 bp, 8 predicted proteins | sample 15con2h34BmetaG_FD_101396 | JGI IMG/M metagenome (GOLD analysis project Ga0137393, IMG submission 101396) | Vadose zone soil microbial communities from Angelo Coast Range Reserve, California, USA - 15con2h3.4B metaG | ecosystem: Environmental > Terrestrial > Soil > Vadose zone > Saprolite...
CACCGCCTTCGCTCGTTCCTCGCTCCAGACGGCGCTGCGCCCCTTCGGCTCGCTCACTCCGTCCCCGCCAGGTCCGTCCCCGCCAGGCCGGCGACGGCGGCCGCGAACGCGTCACCGCGCGCTGGGTAGTCGCGGAAGATGTCGAACGACTGGGCGGCGGGGGCGAGCAGCACCGTGTCGCCCGGCCCGGCCAGCCTGGCCGCCTCGGCCACTACACGATCCATTACCCCAGTGTCGGTGCCCGCCGCCTCGACGACCGGGACATCCGGCGCGTGTCGCGCGAGAGCATGCCGGATCTTGGCCCGGTCGACGCCGAGCAGGACCACGCCGCGCAGCCGCGGGGCCGCGACGCCGACCAGGTCATCGACATCGCTGTCCGCTCCCTTGAAGAGGCCACCGGCGATCCAGACCACCGACGGATACGCCGCCAGCGACGCGGCCGCGGCGTGCGGGTTGGTCGCCTTGGAGTCGTCGACGTAGTCCACGCCACCGACCCGGGCGATCAGGCTGATCCGGTGCGGGTCCGGCCGGAACGCCCGCAGGCCGGCGCGGACCGCGTCCGGCGCGGCGCCGTAGGCCCTCGCCAGGGCGGCGGCGGCCAGGGCGTCGGCGACGTTGTGCGGCGCGGCGGGCCGCACGTCGTCGACGGCGGCCAGCCGGACGCCGTCGCCGAACGCCCGGTCCACCAGGAAACCGCCGGCCACACCGAGTTCGCCGGGCCCCGGGGCATCCCGGCGGAAGGCGACGATGCGTGCCGGGGCGGCCGCCGCCGCCGCGAGCTGGCGCGTCCGGGCATCGTCTGCGTTGCAGACCGCTATCGTGCCGGGCGCGTAGATGCGGCCCTTGTCCGCCGCGTAGGACTCGATGTCACCGTGCCAGTCGAGGTGGTGCCCGGCCAGGTTGAGCACAACCGCCGCGAAGGGTGCCACGGTGGTGCTCCAGTGCAGCTGGAAACTGGACAGCTCCACGGCGAGCACCGGGCTGGGGCTGGCGGCGGTGACGGCGTCCACCACCGACGTGCCCACGTTGCCCACGGCGATCGCCCGGTAGCCGGCCGCGGTGAGCATGCAGGCGAGCATCCGCACCGTCGTGGTCTTGCCGTTGGTCCCGGTGACCGCGAGCCAATCCTGCCTGCCCCCGCCAGGCAACGCCGGCCGCAGCCGCCAGGCGAACTCCACATCGCCGATCACCGGGATGCCTGCCGCGCCCACTGCGGCCAGCAGCGGCGCGTCCGGCCGCCAGCCAGGGGACGTGACAACCAGGTCGATCCCCCCGGGGGCCACTTCAGCGAGCAGCGCGCCGCCCTGAGCCGGCCGATCGCCGAGAGCCACCGCCACGCCCAGGCTTTCCAGTTCCGCCGCGAGCCGCCGCCGCTCGTCGTCGTCGCGGCCATCGACCACGGTCACCCGCGCGCCGAGGCGGGCGAGCGTGCGGGCCACGGGCGGACCGGACACGCCGAGCCCCGCCACGCAGACCCGCTGCCCGGCAAATGCGTTCATGGCCTCCCTCGCGGGCGGTCGGCCCTGGGGGGCCTCCCATGGTCGTGCCGGAGGCGCGCAAATTGGCAGCGCGGGAGGCCCATCGGGGGCTCGGGGGTGTCCCCCGGTCGGCAGAGTCTCGGCGCCGGGACACCGCAACGGCCCCGGAGGTGCACGGTGCCATTAGGCATGCCTCCGGCATGACGCACGGAGGCGCGCAGGCCAGCACTGTGCGGCGTTCGGCCCGGCGCCTGCGGCGTTCCGGTGCCGCGCGACGTCGACTGAGAGGGCTTCACACGTCCCGCAGGCTGCAGTGCTGGGCGGGTCATTTGGGCATCCATTCCACGTAGAAGATGCCGAGGCCGAGCGCCACGAACATGGCGGAGATCAGCCAGAACCGGATCACGATCGTCGTCTCGGCCCAACCCGCCAGCTCGAAGTGGTGCTGCAGCGGCGCCATCCGGAACACCCGTCGCCCGGTCATCTTGAACGAGCCCACCTGGATGATCACCGACAGGGCGATGACCACGAAGATCCCACCGAGGACGGCCAGCAGCAACTGCGTCTTGGTGCACACGGCCAGGCCCGCCAGGACCCCGCCGAGCGCCAGCGACCCGGTGTCCCCCATGAAGATGCGGGCCGGCGGCGCGTTCCACCACAGGAAGCCGAAGCAGGCCCCGAGCACCGCGGCCGCCACGACCGCCAGGTCGAGCGGGTCCCGCACGTCGTAACAGTGCGGGGCGAGGAAGTTGGTGCAGTCGTTGCGCAGCTGCCAGTTGCCGATCAGCACGTACGCGGCCAGCACCAGGCAGGCGCAGCCGGTGGCCAGCCCGTCCAGGCCGTCGGTGAGGTTCACCGCATTGGACGTCCCGGCGATCAGGAAGACGATCCAGAGCAGGAACGCGACCAGCCCGATTGAAGGCCCGAAGTCGCGCAGGAATGACAGGTGCGCGTCCGCGGGCGTGATGTCGTACCCGTCGGCGAACCGCTGCTGCACGATAAGCAGCGCGAACAGCACCCCGACGATCCCCTGGCCGGCCAGTTTGGCGCTGCTGCGCAGGCCGAGGCTGCGCTGCTTGTAGATCTTGATGAAGTCATCGATGAAGCCGACCACGCCCAGCCCGGCCATGAGCATCATCACCAGCAGCCCCGACACTGACGGCGCCTGCCCGGTGAAGATGTTGCCCGCGAAGTACCCGGCCACCGCCGCGATGACGATGACCGTCCCGCCCATAGTGGGCGTACCGCGCTTGGTGGCGTGCCCCGCCGGGCCCTCCTCCCTGATCAGCTGGCCGTACCCGCGCCTGGAGAAGATCCTGATCGCCAGGGGGGTGCCGAAGAGAGCCAGCAGCAGGGAGACACCAGCGGAGATCAGGATGGTCTTCACAGCGTGGCCTCCCCGGTCAGCGCGAGCGCGACGCGTTCGAGGCCGGCCACGCGGGACGCCTTGACCAGCACGACGTCGCCGGGGCGCAGGCGCTCGCCGAGCGCCTGCACGGCCGCCAGCCCGTCGGCCACGTGCAGCAGCTCGCCCGGCCAGGACGGCTCGGCCTTGGCGCCGGCCAGCATCGGGGCTGCCTCGTCGCCGACCACGATGAGCCCGGCCAGGCCGGTCCGGGCGGCCAGGGCACCGGCCTGCTCGTTGAGCTCGTCGGCCTGGGCGCCAAGCTCGCGCATGTGGCCGAGCACCGCAAAGGCGCGCCGCCCCCGGGCCATGACGGCCAGCGCGGCCAGCGCCGCGCTCAGTGCCTCCGGGTTGGTGTTCCAGGCGTCGTTGATGATGGCCACCCCGTCCGGCCGCTCGGTGACCTCCATCCGCCACCGGCTGCGGGCCGCCGCTGCTGACAGCCCGTCGGCGATCGCGTTCACTGCCATGCCGAGCTGACCGGCCAGCGCGGCGGCGGCCAGCGCGTTGGTCACATTATGCGCGCCGTGCAGCCGTAGCTGGACGGCGGCGGATCCGGCCTCGGTCACCAGCGTGAAGCCGGGCCGGCCCAGCTCGTCGAGCGCGATGTCCGCGGCGCGCACGTCCGCGCCGGGCGACCGGCCGAAGGTCACCACCCGGGCAGCGGTGCGCGCCGCCATGGCCAGCACGCGCGGGTCATCCGCATTCAGCACGGCCACCCCGTCGGCGGGCAGGGCCGCCACCAGCTCGCCCTTGGCCTTGGCGACGTCCTCGATGCTGCCGAACTCGCCAGCATGCGCATGCCCCACGCCCAGCACGGCCCCCAGCCGCGGCGGCGCGATCCCGCACAGCATCGTGATGTGACCGGCTCCGCGCGCCGAGAGCTCAGAAATGAGATAGCGGGTGCGCTCGGTGACCCGCAGCACGGTGAGCGGATGGCCGATCTCGTTGTTGTACGAATTCCGCGGCGAGACCGTCGGCCCGAGAGTCTCGATCAGCTGCGCCGCCAGGTCCTTGGTGGTGGTCTTCCCTGCGGACCCGGTGATCCCCACGATGATCAGGCCGGGCAATGAGTCGACAACATGCCGCGCGAGCCGCGCGAGCGCGGCCGGAACGTCGGCCACGATGAGGGCTGGGACCCCGACCGGGCGACTGGCCAGCACCGCCGCCGCCCCCGCCGCGACCGCGGCGGCGGCGAAGTCGTGCCCGTCAGCTCGCGTCCCCTCCAAGGCCGCGAACAGGGCCCCGGGCGCTGACTCCCGCGAGTCGATCACGACCGGCCCGGTCACCAGGGCGGCCGGATCGGGCACCCGGTCCAGTCCGGCGCCGGTGATCTCAGCGATGGCGGCGAGCGGGAGCGGTATCACTCGGTGTCCTCCGTGGTCCATGCCCCGTCCCGGCTCACGTGCCCGGCGGCCAGCACCTCGGCCAGCGCCTCGGCGGCCACCTCGCGGTCGTCGAACGGGATCACCGAACCGCTGGCGTACTGGCCGCGCTCGTGGCCCTTCCCGGCCACCAGCACGATGTCTCCCTTGCCCGCGGCCGCGACGGCCAGCCTGATCGCGGCGGCGCGGTCCGGCTCGATGATCACGTGCCCGCGATCGTCTGGCGGCACCGTGAGGACACCCTCCAGCATGGCCGCCAGGATCGCCAGCGGATCCTCGGAGCGTGGATTGTCACTGGTCAGGACGGCCAGGTCGGCCAGGGCGGCGGCCGCCGCGCCCATCAGCGGGCGCTTGGCCCGGTCCCGGTCCCCGCCACAGCCGAGCACGATGGCCAGCCGCCCCTGGGTGACCTGGCGCAGCGCCCTCAGCACCGCCTCCACCGCCCCTGGCTTGTGCGAGTAGTCCACCAGGACAGTAAAGTCCTGCCCGGCCTCGACCCGTTCCAGCCGGCCGGGCACGCCTGGGCAGGAGGCTACCCCGGCCACCGCCGTGGCCAGGCCGACCCCCGCCTCCACCAGCGCGACCACCGCGCCCAGCGCGTTGGCGACGTTGAACGGCCCGGGCAGTGCCACCGACGCGTCGGCCTCCACCCCGCCCGGGCCGACCACCCGGAACGTGCTGCCGTCCGCGCCGGCGCGGACATCGGCGGCCCGCCAGTCGGCGGCCGGATCCCCGCTCGCCGAGAACGTGGTGATCGGGATCCGCGGCACGGCCGCGAGCCGGCGACCGTAGGCGTCGTCGATGTTCACCACCCCGATCTGCGAGTAGCCGGGCGTGAACAGCATTGCCTTGGCCGCGAAATAGTCGTCGAGGTCGCTGTGGAAGTCCAGGTGCTCCGGGGACAGATTGGTGAAGATCGCCACGTCGTAGGACGTGCCCGCCACCCGGCCGAGGGCGAGCGCGTGGCTGGAGACCTCCATCGCCGCCGCGGTCACGCCGCGCTCCACCATGACCGCCAGCAGCGCCTGGAGGTCGGTGGCCTCCGGGGTGGTGAGCTGGCTCGGCCAGCTGTCCCCCGCGACTCGTGTCTCCACCCCGCCGGCCAGCCCGGTCAGGTGGCCGGCCATCCGCAGCCCGGACTCCAGCAGGTAGCTGGTTGTCGTTTTGCCGCTGGTGCCGGTCACGCCGATCATCGTCAGCCGGCTGGACGGGTTCCCGTACACCCAGGACGCGACGTCGCCCAGCCGCGACCGCGGGTCGGCCACCACGAAGACGGGCACCCCGGAATGGCGCGCCAGGCTCTTCCCGTCCGGATCGGTGAGCACGGCCACGGCCCCGGCCTCGACGGCCTGCTGGCAGAACCGCGCACCGTGGTAACGGCTGCCGGGCAGCGCGGCATACAGATCGCCCGGCCCCGCCTGGCGGGAGTCGTGCGTGACGCCGGTAACCCCGCCGGATGCGCTGGGGCCGTGGAAGGGCTCGGGCCCGGCCCGCCCGGTCATCGTCACGCCGAGTAGCACGGCAAGTCCGGAGAGCGGGCGCGGCGGGATGTTACGTGGACGAAGAGCCGCAGACACGGGCCGAGGGTACCGCTGATCACGGCACCGTGAGCCGGACGTCCGGACGCTTTGCACCATCTGGCGGGATCCTGAGTGTCGCCAGAGCGAACTTCATCACCTTGTAGAACACCGGGCCCGCCACCCCGTTGCCGTAGTAGCCGCCCGTACGCGGGTTCTGCACGTTGACCGCCACCACCAGTTTCGGGTCGCTGGCCGGGGCGATGCCGATGTAGCTCGACCCGTACTGGCACAGGCAGCCGCGGGAATTCGCGATCTGGGCGGTCCCGGTCTTGGACGCGATCGAGTAGCCGGGAATCTCGCCCCACGGCTGGTACGCAATCGTAGCGTCGAGATACGGCACCTGCTGGAGTATGGCCATCAGCTCGCGGGAGGTGCTGACCTTCAGGACCCGGTGGCGGGCGGACTTGGGGGACGGCATGAACCGGCCGCTGGCGTCCGTGGTCCCGGCCACGATGGAAGGCTGGACGCGCACCCCGCCGTTGGCGATGGTCGCGTAGACGCTTGCCATCTGAACGGCAGTGACCGCCACTCCCTGCCCGAAGGCCATGGTGTAGCGCTCGTTGCCCCACCACGCCGACGGCGGGTAGAGGATGCCGTTACTCGTGGCGGGCAGGTTCAGCCCGCTGGGCTCGCCGATGCCGAATGCCTTGAAGTACTGGTACTGCACTTGGGGGCTCACGTGCTGGACCACCTGGACCATGCCCACGTTGCTGGAGTGCGCGACGATCCCGGCCAGGGTGAGCTGCTCCGTCGGATGAGATTCGGCGTCACGGAACGCGAAGCCGTCCACGATGATCTGGTCGGGCACGGTATAGGGGCTCATGAGCGTCTGGCCGCCCTGCTCCAGGGCCGCGGCGGCCGTGATCACCTTGGCGGTGCTCCCGGGGTCGAACACGTTCGTCACCGGCATGTCCGTTGTGGCCGTGAGGCTGGCTGGGCGGGCCGGGTTGAATGATGGCGCCTGGGCCAGCGCGAGGATCTGCCCGGTGCTCGGCTGCATGACGACCACGGTGCAGCTGTCGGCCTGGACCTTACGGACCTGCGCGGCGCAGGCCTGCTCCGCCTCATACTGGATGTCGGCCTGGATGGTGAGGCGCACGCCGCCGCCCGGCACCACCGGCCGCGTCTTGTCCTGCCCCACCGGGATTGGCTGGCCGAGCGTTCCGGTTTCGACCACGCTTTGGCCGTCCCGGCCGGCCAGCACCGAGTTGTACGACTGCTCGACTCCGGACTCGCCGAGCAGGTCTCCCGCATTGTCGGTGTTGGTGAAGCCGACGACGTTCGCAGCGAGATTTCCGTTGGGGTATGCGCGCGTGTATGTGGAGTTCAGGACGATGCCCGGCTCATTGAGCGCGGCGATGCGGGCCGCGATGGTCGATGAGACGCTGCGCTTCAGCACCACGTAGTCCTTCGATGTGGGGTTCTGAAGCAGCGTGAGGATCGCGGACTGGGTCATGCCCAGCGGGCCCGCCAGGGCGGCCGCCACCGTGCCCAGTGACTTTTTCGCCTGGACGATGACGGGTGGGTCCGCGTAGACCAGATCGGTCGGCACGGTCATGGCCAGGGTGGTGCCATCCGCGGTGGTGATGCTGCCGCGCACCGCTGGCTCGGGTATCGAGTGCAGCCGCTGGTGCTCGGCGAGGGCCCGGTACCTCGACCCCTGCATCGCCTGCAACTGGATGAGCCTGCCCGCGACCAGCGACAGCACGAAGCCGATGCACAACAGGGTCACGTGCAGGCGGCGCACGGGATTGCCCCGGCGCAGGGCCGAGCGCGGCGGCGGGCCCGGCCAGCGGGCCCCGGCAGCACCGCCAGGACGCCGGCCAGCACTGTCCGGACGCCTGGTGTCACCACGCAGCCGCGCGGCCGCATCGGGCGGCCGGCCGCGGGCGCCGCCAGCACGCCGGGCGCCGGGGTCATCGCGGGACCGCGGGTCATCACGGGAACGCGGATCATCACGGGGACGGTGAGCGCGCCCCCGCCGGCTGTCGCCGCCTGGGCCCGGGCCACCGTCGCGGGCCCGCCGGGGCTGCCCCGGCCGACGGGACCCGCCCACGGTCCCGGGCGGTCCCGTCCGCCGCGGGCCACTGCGGCTGTCCCCTTCGCCGCCCGTCACGGCGCCCAGCCGGGAACGACAGGGATGCCCGGGTCGGTCGAGGGCTGGCCGGTGATGCGGCCGGTGTTCAAGTCAAGGAACTTGACCAGCGCAGGCTGGACCATGCCCAGCCGAAGCGCCCGCTGCTTGATGACGGCATCCGACCTGTCCGCCGCGACCTGCTGCCTGAGCGTCGCGACCTGCTCGATCTGCGCCGCGTTGGACTTCTGCAGGTCGCTGATCTGGTACGAGCCCGCGGCCAGGATGGTGTTGATGAACAGCAGGCTGAGCAGCCCGCCGCCGAGGAGTCCGACCACGAGGAAGATGAAGGATGTGCGTGAGGAGGTCCGGGCCGCTGCCCCGCGGCTGACCCGCCGCAGGCCATCGGCGGTGCCCGCGCTGACAGGCCGTGCTGGGCCAGGCCGCGCTGGGCCAGTCCGTCCCGGGCCAGGCCGCGCTAGGCCAGTCCGTCCCGGGCCAGGCCGTCCGGTGCCAGGGCCCGCTGGGCCAGGCCGGCCGCTGCCCGGCACCGGGCGTGACGGCCGGGAGCGCACCCGGCCCGGCTCTGTGTCTCCCGCTCGCCTGCGGGGCCCCGCCCGCCTCTCCATTTCCCCTTCACTGCGCCCCGACGGCTCGCTCACTCGCAGGCGAGCGGATTCTCCCGTGCGGCCGGGCTGCGCCGAGCGGCCGGGCGGGATCAGCCCGGCCCGGCGCGGCAGTGGACGAGCGGGCCTGCCTTTGGTGCGTGTGCCTACGACGCCCTGCGTATCGCTGCGTTCGCTCACCTCTGCGGCCCCCTTGCCATCTGGCTGGCTCCCCTGTTCCCGCTGATGCGGATTCCCCGATCCGGCTGTCTCTGGCTGTGGCCGATCCCCTGGTCCGCGTGGCCCCCGCTCACGCGGCGTCCTTGATCCGCTCGGCCGCCCGCAGGCGGGCGGAGGCGGCACGCGGGTTGCGGACCACCTCGTCACCAGACGGCCGCTGGGCACCGCGGGTGAGGAGCCGGAACTGTGGCCGCCCCGATTCCAGCGGCATGGGCAGCCCGGGCGGGGTTGTGTCGGCGGACGCACTCGCCAGGGTGGTCTTGACCGCCCGGTCCTCCAGCGAGTGGTAGGCCAGCACCACGATGCGGCCGCCCACGGCCAGCGCGTCCATGGCCGAGGGCAGGGCCCGCCGTAGCACGTCCAGTTCGCCGTTGACCTCGATCCGCAGGGCCTGGAAAGTCCGCTTGGCCGGGTTGCCGCCGGTCCGCCTGGCGGGCGCGGGAATCGAGTCACGGATGATCTCGACCAGGCGCGCGGTGGAGGTCAGCGGTGCCCTGGACCGCTCCTTGACCACGGCGTCCGCGATCCGCCGGGCGAACCGCTCCTCGCCGTACTCGCGCAGTACCTGTGCTATTCGTTCGGCTGGATATGTGTTGAGCACTTCAGCGGCGGTGAGCGGGCTGCTCTGGTCCATCCGCATGTCCAGGGGGGCGTCGTAGGAGTACGCGAAGCCGCGACCCGGGTCATCCAGCTGCGGGGAGGACACGCCCAGGTCGAACAGGACGCCCTGAACCCGCTGGTCGCCGTGGCTGGACAGCAGCGCGGGGATCTCGTCGTTGCGGCCGCGCACCAGCGTCACCCGGCCGGCGTACGGCGCGAGCAGGCGGCGGGACTCCTCGATCGCCTGCGCGTCGGTGTCCACCCCGATCAGCGCGAGTCCGGGGTGCGCGTCCAGCAGTGCCCGGGCGTGGCCGCCGCGTCCCGGCGTCGCTTCCGCCAGGATCGCGCCGCGCGGCTTGAGAGCCGGCGCGAACAGGCCGAGGACCTCGTCGGCCATGGCCGGCGGGTGGCCTGCCGCCGCCGTGCCCAGGGCTCTCCCTCTCACCGTGCGTGGCTCGGCCCGCTCCGGATCCCGCGGGCAGCGTCCTGTCCGTCGTGTGCTCGGCCAGGTCCCCATCCGCGCGACGCGCGGGCGGCCCGGAAATCGCCTGGCGCCGGGGAAGTGACGCCAGCCGACGTGATCACCCAGGCGCGGGTGGAGACCTCGCCGAGCACGGG
>Ga0137393_10003666_pt1 | contig 9984 bp, 7 predicted proteins | sample 15con2h34BmetaG_FD_101396 | JGI IMG/M metagenome (GOLD analysis project Ga0137393, IMG submission 101396) | Vadose zone soil microbial communities from Angelo Coast Range Reserve, California, USA - 15con2h3.4B metaG | ecosystem: Environmental > Terrestrial > Soil > Vadose zone > Saprolite...
CGTTGGTGGTGAAGGCTTTGCGGTCGATGCGAGCCTGATCCAGGCCGATGCCAACAAGCAGCGCTCGATACCGGGCAAGGACTGGCATAAGGATCGCGATCCGGAGAGCTCCAGCCGCGCGGTGAAGGAGTATATGGCGACCCTCGACGACATGGCGTGGGGGGCGGCCACCGATGTCGTGCCGAAGTTCGTGTCTCCGTCCGATCCTGCGGCTCAATGGACCGGTGCGCACAAAGGACCGGCATTCTTCGCTTACGCTGACAACTATCTGATCGACGTGGAGTTCGGCGTCATCGTTGATGTCGAGGCGTCCCGCGCCATTCGGCAAGCCGAAGTTGGCGCGGCAAGGACAATGATCGAATGAACAGAGAAGCGCTTTGGTCTCAAGCCGGAGCGGCTCGCGGCCGATACAGCTTACGGGTCAGCTCCGATGCTGAACTGGTGGTCGAGGAGAAGGGCATCGCGCCCCATATTCCGGTGATCGACAAGTCGAAGCGAGAAGATGGCACCTTCTCACGCAGCGACTTTCGGTACGATACGACAAACGATGTCTACCATTGCCCGAGCGGAAAGCAACTCAGCACGAGCGGCACGGTGCACGAGGGCAGTACGCTTCTCTATCGCGCAAGCAAGCTCGACTGCGATACGTGCCCGCTCAAGCCCCGGTGCTGTCCGAAGGAACCAGCACGAAAGATCCCCCGCAACATCCACGAGAACGCACGAGACATCACCCGGTCGTTCGCGGGCACCGAATCCTTCGAGCAATCGCGGCGTGAACGCAAGAAGATCGAGATGCGGTTCGCGCACTTGAAGCGCATCCTGAGGCTCGGTCGACTTCGACTGCGCGGCCCGCGTGGCGCTCAAGACGAGTTCACGCTTGCGGCCATAGCCCAGGACCTACGGCGGCTCGCCAGGTTGGTCGCACGGCCGCCACCTGCCGAGGGTTCAGTGTGTCGCGCAGCGTGAAAAGCGTCAGTGCCAGTGCGTCAAAGCCGCCGCTCCAACCGGAGCAAGCGGTACAAAACGGTTCGTTCGGAAAATCAATAGTGATGCTTGTTGGCCAAGTCGGCGACTTCTGCAACAAAATCGGCACTTGTGCGACGAATGAGTTAGGCGAACGTGAGTCCGGTTCCCGCCTCTTAACGGACGTTCATCGGCGTCGGCTTTTTTCAACAGAATCGACCCAAAGCGGACATTCGGAAATGTCCTAGATCCGCGGCGCGGAGCGAAGGCTGCACGGAGCGAGGGCTTTGCCTTCGAGCTGTAGATCTATGGGCGCCTTGTTCCCCATGAATGACGCCGAAGCTCATACGGGCCGGCTCGGATGGGGCAAACGGTGGTAGCCTAATCTGGCGGTGGCAGACAGCTCGGCTTGGTTCGTCCGCGCGACTCCGTGCTAGTCTCCTTAGCTGGCGGAGACGGGTCCATGACCGCAAAAGCGACGAAGGCCGCTGTATTGGGCTCAATACTGCTGCTCGCAATGGGCCGTGGGAGCGTAAGCGCGAGCGCAATGGGTAGTGAACCGGTGGGCGGGAATGAGACCGTCACTCAGTATCTGACCCCGGCGACACTCGAGGCGATATTTCCGGGAGCGGACAAGGTGGGCGAGGTCGGCGGCTCGCCGCCCGCCGCTCCGATCTACAGGGGAGGGCGCCAAGTCGGCTATCTGTTCTCGACCTGGGATGTGACCCAATCGAAAGGGTTCTCAAACCGCCCGTTGATCCTCCTGGTTGGCATCGACCTTGCTGGTCATGTCGCGGCGGCGCGGCTGGTCCATCACACCGAGCCGATCGCCATCCTCGGGCTCAGCGACCAGGAGCTCCATCGCTTCACCGAGAACTACAAGGGGCACGACATCAGCGCGGGGGTCGACGTCGTCAGCGAGGTGTCATCCTCCGTCTTGGGCGTGGGAAGCTACTCCCAACGCACGATCCCTGGAGCAACCGCTTCGGTGAAGGTCGACGCCGTGTCGCGGGCAACGACGAGCTCGGTGCTGATGACCGATGCCATCGTCCGCGGCGCACGCATTGTCGCGCGCAGCCGCGGCATCATTGCGGCGCCCAAGGCGGGAACGGCTCACCTCGATGTGGACAGCTTCGCGCCCGCCGACTGGCCGGCGCTCGAAGCTGCGGGCGCGATCGCCCATCTGCACCTCGCCTATGGCGAGGTTCGCGAAAGGCTCGTCGCGAACGGAGCGGCTAAGTTGGCTCTTGGCGATGCCACGGCGGCGCCGCGCGACACTTTCCTCGACCTCTATGTCGCCCTCGTCACGCCGGCGGGGATCGGCATCAATATCCTCGGCAAGACCTGGTACGACCAGTATACGGCTGGCCGCGCCATCGATGATCAGATGATCCTGATCGCGGCGAACGGCCCATACTCGTTTCTAGGCGAGGATTGGGAGCACGCGGCGGTCATCAGCCGCCTCGAGCTCGTACAACGCGACAAGACAATCCGACTATCCGGAAAACAGATCAAGACATTGCCGTTCCTGCATGCGAAGAAGGCGCCCGACCTTACGGAACGCGCCCTCGTCTTCCTTGCCGGCAACAGCGGTCTCGATCCCAGCCAGCCCTGGCAGGTGCATCTGCTCGTGAGCGCCCAGGCCGCCTTAGGCCACGCGAGCTTCGCTGTTTTTGATCTCACCTACCGCGTGCCGGAGAACTATGTGGTGAGGAGGCCCAGCGATAACCAGGCTTTACCCTGGCAGGCGATTTGGCTGGCTCACAGCGTCAAAATAGCAGTCCTCGGGTTTGCGCTGACAACGCTGACAATCATTCTGTTCCTGCAGAACTACATAAGTCGCCGGCGCCGGCTCCACCGCTGGATCCGGATCGGCTTCCTGAGCTGGACCCTGGTGTGGCTCGGCTGGTATGCAGGCGCCCAACTCACCGTCATCAACCTCATCACCTACATTCATACGTTGGTCACCGATTTCCGCTGGGACTATCTCTTGGCGGATCCTCTGATCACGATCCTGTCGGCGTTCACGATTGCCGCGCTATTTCTGTGGGGTCGAGCCGCGTTCTGCGGCTGGCTCTGTCCCTTCGGTGCGCTGCAAGAGTTGGTGAACAATGCAGCTCACCGGTTTCGAGTCCCGCAGCTCGCGATCCCGATGGCGCTGCACGAGCGGCTTGTCGGGGTTAAATACCTGCTCTTTCTCGGCTTGGTGGCAGCGTCGTTCTGGTCATGGGACCTCGCTCTGGCCGGGGCAGAGATCGAGCCCTTCAAGGCCGCCATCATCCTCCGCTTCATCACGGCATGGCCGATGGTGGCATATGCGCTGGCGCTTGTGGTCGCCAGCCTGTTCGTCGAGCGGTTCTACTGCCGCTTCGCCTGCCCGCTCGGCGGCGGTCTCGCCATTTTCGGCCGGGTGCGCCTGTTCAACTGGCTGAAGAGGCATCCGGAGTGCGGCACCCGCTGCCGCATTTGCGAGAGCGTCTGCCCGGTGGGCGCGATCAAGCGGAGCGGCCAGATCAACATGAACGAATGCTTCTATTGCCTCGATTGCCAGGTGACCTATTACGACGACCATATCTGCCCACCCATGGTCTGGCGCCGCAAGCGACAGCAACAACAGCCCTTCGCCAAGGGTGCGCTGAGGGCGACCGCGGATCGCGCCTTCGACGGAGTGCCGCGATAATGCATACGAGTGGCAATGGCCGGCGTATTTCTGGTCAATCCGGGCTCCAGCGAATGACGAGCGTGCCGGTCGCGCTGTCGCGCCGGCGCGCCATGACCATTCTGGGCGCAGTTGCCGGGATGCCCTTGCTTTGCGCGGTCGACCGGCCGGCCGATGCGGTGGCGCTTCACCAATGGAACGGCACCTCGCTCGGATCGCCGGCCCGCTTGTTGCTCTATCACCCGGACCGTGCCGCCGCCGCGCGAATCGCCAGCATGTGCGCCGCCGAGATCGAGCGGCTGGAGCGGGTGTTCGCCCTCTACCGGGCGGACAGCGAGCTCGCACGCCTCAACCGTGACGGCCGGCTCGACGCTCCGTCCTTGGATTTGTTGGTGGTGCTATCGCAATGCCAGCGCCTGTCCGCCATGAGCGGCGGCGCCTTCGACGTGACGGTTCAGCCGCTATGGGACCTCTATGCCGCGCATTTCTTTGCGGCGCCATCACCACCACCGGAAGGACCAGACCCACAGGCAATCGACCGGGCCCGGCGGCTGGTGGGCTGGCGGGGCATTGATGTCGCGGCGCGGCGGATCTCGCTCTCCCGGCCGGGGATGGGCTTGACGCTCAACGGCATCGCCCAGGGTTATGTCACCGACCGGATCACCGAGATTCTGCGCGACAATGGCTGCGACCGTATCCTCGCGGATATGGGGCGCAGCGAAATACGGGCACTCGGCCGCCATGCCGACGGGCGCCCCTGGCGCATCGGCCTCGCCGATCCGCGCCATCCCGAGAATTTCGCCGTCATCTTGGACCTTTGCGATCGCGCCCTGTGCACGTCCGGCGGTTACGGCACCAAGTTCGAGGCGACAGGGCGGTATCACCATTTGTTCGACCCGGCCACGGGAACGAGCGCCAACCATCACATCGCGGTCTCGGTCTTGGCGGCCAGCGCCATGGTCGCGGACGCGCTGTCGACGACGCTCTACGTCGCGCCGCCTGAGCAGGTGCCAGAGTTGCTGGCGAGCTTTCCCGGCGTCAGCGCCATCCTTACCCTGCCCGACGGCGCGGTCCGACACGTTTCAGGCTGAAGCGACGGTCTGGTGCGACAGGCGACTGCGAGAGCGTGTCGCGTGTGCATTGTCAAGTGCAAACCTCGGGTATAGGCTCTAATTACCAATCAAAACAACACTAGGGAGGAACGACTATGGCTAGTTGGCTCAGTGAGCGAGAACAGCGCCTGGTCGCAGGCGCTGAGACCGCTGCCGCAACTCCGATACCGACCCAGATCGTCTCGAATGGCGAATATCTCCCCCCGCCGCAAAGCGAAACACAAAAGCGCGTCGAGCGGCGGATCTTCGAGCTGGCCGACCTCAACGGCAAGCGGCTGGGCCTGAGCCGGCGGCAGTTCCTGCGCACCGGCTGCGGCATGGCCGCCGCCTTCCTCGCCATGAAAGAGGTCTATGGCGCCAATGTCTTCCAGGTCGATGCGGCCGAGGCGCGCGAGCCCGAGCTGATGCTGGCGCGCGCACAGAGCCTCGCCGGGCAATTCATCTTCGATGACCAGACCCACTTCGTGCGTGACGATTTCGATCACAAGGAGCTGTTGGGTCTCGGCGAGTTTGCGGCCGAGCATTGGAACCCGAAGATGAAGGAAGAGGGTGTCACGCTGGCTCGGTACAAGTTCCAGAACTATATCAAGGAACTCTACTACGACAGCGACACCAGCATGACGCTCCTGAGCGGCGCGCCGTTCGACGATCCGACTTGGTGGCTCCTGTCGAACGAGCAGATCGCCAGGGCCCGCGACGTGATCAACGATTTTGCGGGCTCGCGGCGCATGCTCGCGCACACGGTCATCACGCCCAAGCAACCCGGCTGGACGGAGGAGGTCGACAAAGCGATCGCGGTCTACAAGCCCGATTCGTGGAAGTCCTACACCATAGGCGACCCGCTCGCGCCGTCCAAGTTCCCGTGGCGCTTGGATGACGAGAAGCTGATGTATCCCTTCTACGAAAAGGCCGTGAAGGCAGGCATCACTACCATCTGCATCCACAAGGGCCTGCTGCCGCCGGATTACGAGAAGTCCTTTGCCGGCGTATGGGAATACGCGACGACTTGGGACCTCGGCAAGGCGGCCAAGGATTGGCCGCAGATGAACTTCGTTGTCTACCATGCCGCGCTGCGGCCATTCCTCGAGCTGCCCGACCAGGCATGGGCCGAATTCGAGGCGTCCGGGCGCATCAAGTGGGCGACCGATCTGGCCGAAATCCCCGAGAAGTTCGGGGTAACCAACGTCTACGCCGAGCTCGGCACTTCTTTCGCCAATTCGGCGGTGGCGCATCCCAAGTTCTCGGCAGCATTTGTCGGCACGCTGATCAAGGGCATGGGGGCTGATCACGTGGTCTGGGGCAGCGACACCCTGTGGTACGGCTCGCCGCAATGGCAGATCGAAGCAATGCGCCGGCTGGAGATTCCCGATGACATGCGAAAGAAGTACGGTTTCGCTGCTCTCGGAGGCGCCAACAGCGCGACCAAGCAGATGATCTTCGGCGCCAATTCCGCCCGCATCTACCGCCTCAACCTCAAGGCAGCCGAAAACAAGCCGATGCCGGCCTATTCCGAGGATCGGCTGTCTCAGCTGAAGGCCAACTACGAGCTCGCGGCAAAAGAGCCGTCGAACCTGCGCTACGGCTACGTGCGAGCCGGCTGAGCACCGCGCCCGGTGTCGCCGCTCGTCCGGCGCCGTCATTTACCGCCGAGTGGGACCACGCTTCCGGAGCGTGGTCTCCACGGCAGGACGGCCGAGCGCGCGCTGTGGAGATCTGGATGTGGCTATCGGTCGCTGCAGCCCACAGAAAAATACGGCGATCCTGCCAAGCACTAGGAGGAAGACATGCGCAGGCTAGCGTCGGTGATCGTCACCGTTGCTTGCCTTGCCCTGCCGATGGAGCCGGTCGCTGCCCAGAAGCGCTATGCCCCGGGTGCCAGCGACGGCGAAATCAAGATCGGCCAGACCATGCCGTACAGCGGCGCGGCCTCGGCCTATGGCGCCATCGGCAAGGCGGAGGCCGCCTATTTCGCGATGATAAACGAGCAGGGCGGCGTCAACGGGCGCAAGATCAGGTTTTTCAGCCTTGACGACGGCTACAGCCCGCCCAAGACGGTGGAGCAGGTTCGGAAGCTCGTCGAGCAGGAAGAGGTCCTGCTCCTGTTCCAGACCATGGGCACCGCGACCAACAATGCCGTCCGCAAATACGTCAACGATAAGAAAGTGCCGCACGTGTTCCTGGCCTCCGGCGCCTCGCTCTGGGCCGACCCGGAGCATTTTCCGTGGACCATGGGCTGGCAGCCGGACCTGCAGACGGAGGGCGCGATCTACGCCAAAGACATCCAGAGGGAGAAGCCGGGCGCGAGGATCGCGCTGCTATATCAGAACGACGACTATGGCAAGGACTACCGCAAGGGGTTCCGGGATGCTCTCGGTGACAGAGCTGACAAGATGATCGTCGGCGAGGCGTCCTACGAGTCAACGGATCCGACCGTCGATTCTCAGATCGTCACCTTGCAAGCGTCCGGCGCCGACACCTTCTTCAACGTCAGTTCGCCGAAATTCGCCGCGCAGGCGATCCGCCGGGCCTACGACATCGGATGGAAGCCGCGCCAATACCTCACGAGCGGCTCGAGCTCGGTGGCGGCGGTGTTGCAGCCTGCAGGGCTGGAAAAATCGATCGGGATCATTTCGGCCGGCTATATCAAGGACCCGACCGACAGCCAGTGGCACAACGATCAGAGCTATAAGGACTGGCTGAGCTGGATGAAGCAGTACAATCCCGACGCCGATATCGCCGACCGCTTCAATGTTTATGGTTACAGTGCGGCACAGACCTTGGTGCAAGTGCTGAAGCAATGCCGCGACGAACTGACCCGGGAAAACGTCATGAAGCAAGCCGCCAATCTCAAGGATCTCCAGTTGCCGATGATGCTGCCGGGAATTCTTGTCAAGACCAGTCCCACCAACTTCCATCCGATCCGGCAGATGCAGCTGCAGCGCTTCGATGGCGAACGTTGGGTTCTGTTCGGCAGTATCATCGGTGGCTGAGCTAGGTATACGCCGGGAAGCCGCGGCGGCAGCAGGGGCCAGTGTCGCCGGATCACGACCGCTTGAGAGCATCCGCGTGCTCGACGCGACACATGTCATGGCCGGTCCGTTCTGCACCTATCAGCTGGCGCTCTTGGGGGCGGAGGTCATACGCGTCGAGCCGCTGAACTTCAACGATCCGATTCGCAGCCACGGCCCGGATCCCGAACTCAATAACCGGCGTATGGGCACCTCGTTCCTGGTGCAAAATGCCGGAAAGCGGTCGCTCGGTCTCGACCTCAAGCACCCCGATGGTCAGGCAATCTTTCGACGCCTTGCCGAGCGTGCCGATGTGCTGGTCGAGAATTTCCGGCCGGGCGTGCTGGAACGGCTCGGTCTCGGTGCCGACGCGCTGCGCTCGATCAACCCGCGCCTAGTCTACTGCGCCATTTCTGGTTTTGGTCAAGACGGGCCTCTGAGGAATCGTCCTGCCTACGATCACATCATCCAGGCTGTAACGGGAATGATGGCGGTTACCGGAACGCCTGCGAGCGGCCCGACACGGGTCGGCTTTCCGGTCACTGACTATGTGGCGGGGCTGCTCGCTGCGTTCGCCGTGGCGATCGCCCTTTTCAGGCGAGAGCGGACCGGGGAGGGCGGGACGATCGATGTCGCCATGCTGGACGCCGCCCTCATCATTATGGGACCATTGCTAGGTCAGGTGCTGATTGCTGGCCGCAACCCTTTGCCCGCCGGCAATCTGCCGTTCGGCGGCAGTCCGTTCTCCGGTGTATTCGCGACCGCTGATGGCCTGCTCGCGGTCGTCGGGAGCACGCCACGGCAATGCATCGGAATATGTCGGGTACTCGGGCGGCCGGACCTTCTGGAGGACGCGCGGATCGTGAATTGGCAGAACCATCCCGAGCTCGCCGCGGAACTGGGACCGATGCTCGCAGCGACCTACCGGACGCGGACGGCCGAGGAGTGGGAGATTGCGCTTGCGGCCGCCGACATCGCGGCAGGAAAAGTCCGTGACCTCCGGGAAATCCTGCATCACCCGCACGTTTTGGGCCGCGGCCTCCTGATCGAAATAGATAGAGTACCCGGGATCGAACGCACGGTCACAGTGCCGAGCGTTGGCTTCAAGCTTGACGGTAAGAGCCAATCGCCCATGCGACCGCCACCTCCGCCATCCGCGAACACGCGCGAGGTACTGAAGGAACTCGGATATTGCGAGCCAGAAATCGACGCGTTGGAAGCATCAGGCGCCGTCGGTCGTTCGTCTTGATCGGCTGGCACGCCCGCTGGGCGTAATAAGAAGCGACAGCGGCAAGCGGCGGCGCTCAACGCTCGTACAGGCGGTGCGGACGAAGTTAGTGCAGGGCTGCGAGCCAGGCCGGCGATTTTAGGCCTGCGACCTCCAACGCGAGTTTCTTGCGCATCGCGTCGGAAAAACCACCATGTCCGTTGGCGACCACCATGAAAGCACCACCGCCGCCGATCACATGGTCCCTGTACCACTGGTCAACGTCCGGCTCATCCCCCGAGGTGATGGGCAATCCGTTGATGGTGATGTCCTTGGCGAGCGCTGCGTCACGCGCCCACTTGGCTGTGACCTGGCCATGGTTTTGCCGACCGTCTCCGCTGACGTCGATGACCTTGCGATCGGCGAGCAGGGGAGCGCTGTCGAGCAATGCAATCGCCTTGGCGATACCCCCAGCGACGTTGGTCTTCCAGCCCACCCGAGGCCGCTCTTTGGTGCGCAAGGCCTGCACGACGGCATCGAGATCCGCACGACCGTGAATGATCGTCCAATCCACGAGCACGTCTTGCTCTTCGCTCCACTCGACGATCGCCAGCTCGATCGTCTGGTGCGCCCCCGCGGCAACAGCGTCGAGGACGGCTCGGCTTTGCAATCCTTCGGCAATCCCCTCGCGCTGCAGCTTGAAGCGCGCCTCATTGACCGAACTCGACACATCGACCGCCATCACCAGCGCGACATCCGCCTGCGCGGCGGCAGGGTGGGGTCCCACGAGGATGCCGCACGCGATGATCGCCGCGCCCCAAATACCAAAGTGCATCTCGACCCCCCGAGCGTGTTCCGGGTCTCGCCATTCCGCGCATTCCGCGGGGATTAACCATGCGACATGATTGGTAAAGGAGGTCTAAAGAGGGCGACCATCGTGTCTGACTGCGTTTTTCTGTTCTCGTCCCGGTCGCGCAACCGATGACATCCGACGTCGACGATGGCTGAGCTGTCCCTTCGGCTGCAATCTTGCGA
>Ga0137393_10003668_pt1 | contig 9981 bp, 9 predicted proteins | sample 15con2h34BmetaG_FD_101396 | JGI IMG/M metagenome (GOLD analysis project Ga0137393, IMG submission 101396) | Vadose zone soil microbial communities from Angelo Coast Range Reserve, California, USA - 15con2h3.4B metaG | ecosystem: Environmental > Terrestrial > Soil > Vadose zone > Saprolite...
ACCCTACGCCTCAAGACCATCAACTGATGTCGAAGCATCGCGTTCTCAGCCTCAAGCCGCAACTTCGACTTGAACGGCGAGGCCAGGATGGCCAGAACGAAATGAAACAGTCCAATCATTCCGTTAGTTTAGGCGATTCCATCACATCATCAACTCGGATGAGGGTTTTCGGTACACACACCGACGAGAGCGACGGCGCATCCGGCGAAATAGCATGGACGCAACTGCACTGCGCAATCCTCCATTTCGACATCGCCCGGGTTTCATGGCGGCATCGCATCAGCGCGTGGTGTCCCGGATGTCGCTTCGCTCATCCGGCCTTCTGTAACGGGCCGTGACTGAGACGCCGTCCCGCACACTGCAAAAGGAGAGCAACTTAATCGACCACCACCAATAGGCGCCGCAGGTCACGATCTTTCTTAAAGACCCACTTCATCCAAGCGCAACCACCGGACGAGATCAACGGGGATGCACTGAACCGTTTGGCTCCTCAGTATTAGTCGTATGAGGATGAATAGTCGGCATGCCCCTCGAGGCCATCTGCGCTGCCTGGACGAAAGACTCCTCCGCCTTTAACATAACCCACGTCGAAAACCACGACATGCCTCAACGGTAATGTAGACATCCCGGCCTACTGCCAATGGCTCCATCGCGGCACAGCGGGCGATCAGATGCTGCTCGCCCCAGCCGACATGAACTTGAGTGAAATCTCCCTCGATACGGCCCGCTCATAAAAATAACAGAGTCCCACTAAGAGAGATGACAACCAAGCCGGCAGGAAATCACGACACCCTCCGACGTGGCGAGCGCTGCAATCATCGAGCCGGGGCGGTCTCTGTCAGCGAGCATAGCCGGCAAGCGCATCGAGTTGGCGTTGCGCCTCAGGCGCACCCCATTCCTTGGCTCGCTGATACCAACTCCGCGCTTTGGCCGAATCAGGCTCCGCGGCGTCGAATTGTTTCAATACAATCGGATCGAAGGTCTTCGCCAAGGCAAGGGCGGCGCGGGCATCGTGAGCTTCCGCTGCACGAAGCAGCAACAAGCGGCCTGCCTGCAGATCGCCGATCGCTAGGTGTTCCTGCGCCCGCTTGAGCAACCCCTCGACTTCATTGGGAGTCATTGCCCGGATCGGCTCCGCGGGCGTCGGCGGCGCGGCCGGAGCGGCAGCGGATGGAGGCAAAGATGCTATGGGCCGCTGCCGTTGTGAAGTTGGCGCGACAGGGCCTGAAGGCACCGCTGCGGTATCGGCGGACGGCGCGACGGTGCTGCCAGGCCTAGCGGAGGTCCAGGTCAACCGGACGACGCTGCTGACCAGCGCATCCCCATCCGCGCTGCGAAGCTCAGCGGTCAGCTTCATCACGCCGACAAAATTGGCCGGTGGAATGATCGATGCGCCCCAAATCTCCTGCGCTGGCACGCGCCATTCGCCGGTGCTCATCAATCTGCCGACCGTCAGCCTGGCGGTGGCCGGCATTCCGTCGATTATGACGGTCGCGCCGGGACCGGGAGAGTTGACGCTGACACCCAGCAACAGCGGCTCGTTGACGGGTCCGCTGCTGTCGCCGACGACGAGCGTCGGGGCGGGCTTGCGCTGCGGCGCCGGAGACAAGGATGACTTCAACGATTGCGAGGTCGACTGAGTCGACGATGCCTCGGTTTCAGCCGGACCTTGCGACGACGGAGAGGCAAACGCGAAGATCAGCGCGACGAGAGCGGCCGAGCCCGCGGCAGTCGCAATTTTGGCGGCGAGGCCGAACGATTGGCGATTTCGGAGGAGAGCTGGCGTTTCGAGAAACTCCGGTTCAAGCTGTGATTGCAGGGCCTTGGCGACCGCCTCCGCGAACACGTCCGGCTGCTTCTGGGCTCTCGAGTCCCGGCCGCCGGCGGGACGTAAATGCGCGCTGTTTTCATCAGGCTTGTGCTGCGCGGACCGTTCCTCGTTGTCCTTTTCCGGTTCCAACGGTTCTGGGTCGATGGCAGATGGCCCTTCGACGGGCTCCGGCTCGGCCTGTTCTTGCAGGGCCTTCTCCACCGCTTCTGCAAAGATGTCCGGCTGCTTCTGAACTGGCGAATCCAAGCCGCCGACGGGACGTAAATGCGCGATGTTTTCGTCGGGCTTGCGCTGCGCCGGCCGGTCCTTGGCGGGCGCCGGCGGCGCGGGGTCCGGGTCGTTGCTGCGTTCGCGCAGCCGCCGCGGTACATAATAAAGTGGATCGTTCGGACCTATGTCCTGTCGTTTCGGATCACTCACGCAAACCTCACTCTACCCAGTTGCGCCTGTTAGGCGACATGTGCCGACGACACCTTCGTCATCCTTCGCCACGAAAATTTCGATCAAGCTTGCAGTGTGACGCCATAAAACGGCGCAGCCGCCCGCGGACCTCAACCCCACGAAATGCGTCCGCAGCGGCTCGATCAGCGCTGGGTTGTATGTCGTCGCAATCAAGGGTTGTGATCTCTATTCCAAGTGGTTCCGTCCAAGCAGAGTTCATTGGCGTGCCCCCATCTGCTTCTTTGCTGAACCGACGCTTTCGCCAAGTATGCACGCTATATTGGCATCGGTAAGTTCCATTTGGCCCATGTATGAATGGGGAACAATAGCAACCAGAAATTGACCGAAGTTAGTTAACGGCGCGATGATTTCTATTCACGCCTTCGAGGTGACGGGATCTACCTCAGCGGGAACCGTGAGTGGCGGCCGCCTTTCAGTTCGAAGCACCGCGTGCAGCGGCGAATGCCGCACCGACATCAAGGAGTTACTGGTCTTTCGGCGCAGTGTGTGGGGCGCGGTCCGCTCAGTCACATCGATTTGTTTTGACGGTCCTCGCATGTCCGCCGCAGGCCATTGGGCCGCGATCTGCGTATGGCTGACCTGCGTAGGGCTCAAGCCGATCGGCCGGCTTATCTCCCGGTGAAATGCGGCCTTCGGCCCTCCCGCACGGCGGCGATGCCTTCATCGACGTCATGCGTCCGTTCAAGCGCGGCGCGAAGCGCGTCGGACAATTCGCGGGCCGCGCGAAAGCCCGATTCTTTTCTCGATCGGACGATCCGCTTGCTTCCACGCGTCGCCAAGGGTCCGTTCTCGGCAATTGCGTTGGCGAGACGATCGATCTCGGCGTGGATACCGTCCTTTGGAACCAGGCGCTCGACCAAGCCAATTCGCGCCATCTCAGCGGCGTCGATTTCCCGACCGGTGCACAACAATTCAAGCGTTCGGCCGGCGCCGATGATATTCGGAAGCCGAACCGGAGCGCCGGCGCCAGGAAAGCCGCCCCATTTTGCCTCGGGAGAGGACAGACGGACATGATCGCCTGCGATCCTGATGTCGCAGGCAAGGATGAGTTCGACCGCGCCGGCGCGAACGTAGCCGTTGAGGCCTGCGATCACGATTTGCGGCAAAGCCTCGATCGCGTCGAAGGTCTCGTTGGCGAGCCGGATCAATTCCAGGACGTGATCCTTGGCAAGTCGGCCCCTCAAGGCGGGAGTCAAAATACCCGTCGAAAAGCATTCGGTGCCCTCGCCAATGATGGTGAGAACCTGGATGTCGGGATTTGCCGCCAGATCGCCCGCAACGGTCCGGAGCGACAAAAGCAGATCCTGCGACAGCAGATTCTGGTTTTCAGGGCGATCGAGCACAATCTTCGCAATTCTTCCCTCGATGCGAAAATCAAATCCGGTCATCACGCCACCCTCCTGATTGAAACATCCGTTCCGTTATTGCACGACCAGCTTCCTCGAAACGACTGGCCGCGGATCCCAGGTCGCCTGATCCTCCCAGAACCGCAATTGGGAAGCTGATCCATCCTTGTTTCCTTCCATTTGGGGCGACGCATTCGCGCTTGCGGTTTTCAAGAGCTCCATCGTAGAATTATGCAATGTGAGAAGCGCGCAAGATCATGACGCAGTACATTAAGTTGCCTGAAGGGGTGGTACAAGCGACGCCGTTCCCGATGCTTTGCGATCAATCCGGATGATATCCAGGTGTGGGCGACCGCACTCAGGGATGTTGGTCAGCTCGACACGGAAGTCGACCGGTCCAAGCTGGTTGTGACACCATAAATGATGTCGGCGAAAAGAAAATCTGGTTCGGGCGATGAAGGAGCTGGTCCGGCATTGGAATGTCGATCGGTCACTGTCGAGCTTCCTCACAGATTTGGTCGCAAACGCATCATCGAGGACATTTCCTTTCAGGTCCGATCTGGAGAGTTCTTAACCATCGTCGGTCCTTCGGGAACCGGCAAGACCACCCTTTTGAGGGTTATGGGAGGTCTGACATCCCCGGCGAGCGGTTCAGTCCTGGTGCATGGAAAGGAACTCGACGGTCCTCCCGACAATGTCGTCATCGTATTCCAGGATTATTCCAATGCCCTGTTACAGTGGCGCACCGTCGCGGCAAACGTTGCGTTTGGAATAGAACGGATCCTCGATCGAACGGACATCGAACAACGAGTTCGCGACGCGCTGGCCCTTGTGGGTCTTGAAAAGAACGCGGAAGACCATCCGTGGCAATTGTCAGGTGGCATGCAGCAGCGTGTTCAAATCGCCCGCGCTTTAGCGCTGCGTCCAGACGTAATGCTGATGGACGAACCGTTTGCGGCGCTCGATGCCATGACAAAAGCGTCCATGCAGGACGAACTTTTCCGGGTTCGCGATCGGACCGGGACAAGCTTCGTCTTCATTACTCACGACATAGAGGAGGCGGTCTACCTTGGTGATCGGATCGCCGTATTGAAGGGCTCACCGGGAAGGATTGATCAGGTATTCGAAATTGGTCTGCCGGCGCCGCGTGATCAGCTATCTACACGCCAACTTCCGCAGTTTCTTGAGTTTCGTTACGCCGTGCAACAAGCCATTGGGCGCTGACATGGATGAGAGGCGCTTCTTCGCGGGGATCAATTGGCCCGGAACCGCCGTGTTCGTTCTCGTCGGACTTGCATGGGAAGTGGTCATCCGATCGGGATTGCTCGAATACGAATATCTGCCGGCCCCATCGGCTATCGGTCTGGGTTTGGGCCAACTCGCCCGGGAAGGGACGTTGGCGCCCGATATTGCGCACACGCTGATTGCCGTCGCGATTGGATGGACGGTGGCAATAGCAGTTGGCATTTCGCTCGGCTTCCTGCTTGGCCTATCGCCGACGGCCCGGCGTTACAGCCTTGCAAGCATCGAGGTTTTGCGACCGATGCCCGGGGTTGCGTTTGCGCCGGTCGGGCTCCTGCTGTTCGGCTTCTCTTTGAAAACCGAAATGGTCGTCACCATCCTCCCGGTGCTTTGGCCTGTGCTCGTCAACACCATGGGAGGCGTCAGCGGAGTTCATCCGAGGCTTTATGACGTCAGCCGGACCTTTCGTCTCAGTCGTAAGGATACAATCCTCCACGTCATCTTGCCGGCAGCGATGCCGCCAATTGTCGTTGGTGCGCGTATCAGCCTTAGTCTGGCGCTTGTACTCACCGTCGTCGCCGAAATGGTAGGTAATCCGGAAGGCCTCGGCTACGGCATCGTCCGAGAGCAACAAGCGCTGCGTCCCGACCTCATGTTTGCCTATATTGTGACGGTAGGATTTATCGGCATCGTTCTGAATGCAGGAATGCTGGCCCTTGCGGAGACCGTGTTTCCATCCTCCCGTCAGTTGCGGAGCCCGCAATGACTCACTCTCGTCTTTGGCGACAATATTTTACGGTCGTCGCGGCGGCACTTCCGCCGGCCAGAGGCATGTTGCCGCTCGTGGTCCTTCTCGGCGCATGGCAACTTTTGCAGACCGGCAATTCTCCATATTTTCCGCCGCCTTCGGATTGGTGCAACGGCCTGGTGCTGCTCGAGAAAAGCGGGCGGCTGTATCCAGCGTTGTTGGCCACAACAATGACCATGCTGCTTGGATTGGCCGTGGCGGTCGTCATCGGAGCGGGAGTTGGTCTGCTCATTGGCGTATCACCGCGGTTTAGCCGCGCCGTCGGACCGCTTCTCGAATTTCTGAGGGCCATTCCGCCGCCGGCTATCGTACCCGTTGCGATTCTTTTCATGGGCTACGACGAGCGAATGAAGCTGACCGTGGTTGTAATTGCGGCGATTTGGCCGATTCTCCTGAACACCTCATCCGCAGCGGAGCGAATTCATCCACTGCTTCTCGACGTTGCGCATTCTTTTAGGCTGTCCGCGGTCGATCGCATGAGGTTGATCATTCTGCCGTCGGTCGTTCCTGCTATATTGCTCGGCATTCGTATCGCGCTGCCCCTCGCGATTGTCGTGACGCTTCTCGTTGAGATCCTGACCTCAGTCGAAGGAATCGGTGCGCTCATGATTGGTGCCCAACGCAACTTTCAATCCCCGCAGGTTTACGGACTTCTCGTTCTGATCGGCCTGTTTGGATTGTTCGTGAACAGCGTCTTTGCCGTCTTTGAGGCCATCTTGCTTCGTCGATGGCCCCCGAAAGCTCAAAGCGAAAATTTCTAGGAGTTCAAGATATGGAAGTCGGTTTCTTCTTCTGGCCCTTCAATCCCGGCTTGGTTGAAAGCCTTGCCGATCGCGCAGACCGATATGGCTACGATATGATCGGCATCGCCGATACGCCAGGGAACGCGATGGATCCCTGGGTTTCCGCAGCACTCGCGGCGCGCGTGACCAAAAAGGCGCGCGTGGCGCTCTGCGTGACAAACCTTGTGACTCGAGATGCCGCTGTTAGCGCCGCTGCGATCGCCTCGATCGATCAGATCATCGACGGCCGTGCAGTTCTGGGCATCGGTGCGGGTCACAGTGGAACGAAGAACCTTGGCCGCAACAAATCTACCGCGAAAGAGCTGGGTGAGGGCGTCACCCTCATCAAGACGTTGCTGCGGGGCGAACCCGCCACGCTGAATGAAGCAACGTCCCATTTGCCGTGGGTAAAGAAGCCGTCAAAGGTGTTTCTCGCGGCTTCTCATCCACTCGCTCTGGCGACAGCCGGACGGACTGCGGATGGCGTTTTTCTTAATTTCGGCTTGGGCAAGGATAATATAGCGCAATCCGGGGCCATCGTCGCAAAAGGAATTTCGGAAGCCGGCCGGTCCGTGGACGACGTCGAGATATGGCAAATAGCGGCTCTGGACTGCGCGATGGATGGAGACGTCGCCCGTGACAAGGTCGGGGCAATGCTCGCGTTCCTGGCGGGATATGTCATCGGCGACAAGAATCTTGAAACGCGCGGGGTGCCCGAACAACTTCGCGACCCGCTGCTCGAATTGCGTCGACGCTACAGCACGCGGCCAAGCGACGCGGACATCAGACTGGTGCGCGAGCTCGGTTTGTTTGACTATCTTTCCGGACGGCTGGCGATCTGCGGTACGCCGGGAGAATGCCTGAAGCAGGCGCTAGCGGCCAAGGAAGCAGGCGCCAGGCGGTTGATGCTCACGGTCAGTCTCGCGTCGGACCCCGTCCGGACTGTTGAGCTTTTCGGAGAGCATGTGCTCCCAAAGTTGCGAAACCCGGAATAGATGCACCGGCCGTGCCCGTGCTGGACTTCAAGAATGACCTCGTAGCGACGTTGGCGGCGGTCGGGCCCGCCAGAAGCATCGATTTTTCGGGCGATGGCAAAACTGTTCGCGAACTCAGACGAGCTTCCGAGAAATTCGTTAACTTGATGGGTTAGTGGCTTTCGAGGCTGTTCATGTAAAGGTATGAACCAAATTCGTTCTCCGATTTCGCGTCGTCGGCGCTTCAAGTGCGACGGCCGCATCACCAACCCGACCGGAAACATTCCGTCGCCCCGGGAGTAACTGCATGACCGCGCCATTTGAGGTGATTTCAGCACGCTTCCGATAGCGCATCGCTACAAGCTCCTGGCCGCGCTCGTGGTGCCGGGCCCGATCGCGCTCGTCACCACCGTCGGTGAGGACGGCATTGTAAACGCGGCGCCGTTCTCGTTTTTCAATGTATTCTGCGGGGATCCGGCCCTCGTCGTCCTCGGCATCCAATCGAGGCCGGACGGCACGCCGAAGGATACGCTCAAGCACATCCGTAAGACTGGCGCATTCGTCGTCAACCTCGTCGACGAGGCGATCGCCGAGCGAATGAACACATGTTCCATAGACTTTCCGTCCGACGTCAGCGAAATCGAGGTAGCCGAATTTACGACCCGGCCTGGCGTTGCCGTCCCGGTTCCGCGTATAGCCGAGGCGCCGGTTGCCCTCGAGTGCCGCCACTATCTGACTCTGGAAGTCAGCCACAGGCGCCAGCTCTGCATCGGTAGCGTCGTCCATTTGCATGCGCGGCCGGGCATCATCGATCCCGAGCGACTCCGCGTAAATCTCGACGCCTACAAGCCCGTTGCGCGGTTATTCGGCAATCTTTATGCGCGCCTCGGCGAGAAATTCGCGCTCAAGCGCCAATCCTTTGCCGAATGGCGGGCCGAGAATGGCGTCGACGCGGCGGCCGATCGCGCCGAGCCGAACTCCTGATCCCAGCGAGCCGCAGGCGCGGACGTGGACGCATCACGCACTCAAGCGGCATGTCGTCGAAGCCTTTCGGTGCACCGTAAAGAACACTGCGCCAAGGTAGCCTGCTGATAGATCATTCCAAGTTTTGTTTGCCTCACCCTTTTATATCGTCATGGCTGTGGCGGGCTTGGTCATGAGGAGTCTGAGACGATGCTTCATGGCGTTACTATTCTCGAGCCAAGGACGCCATTATCGAAGTTTGAATAATCCCCATCGAACAATTGCTTGCCTATGTCGATGCGATGTCTATCATCAGAACCGCGCACGAGATGAAGAGAAGCGTGTTGGTTCTGCAGGGAGGCCATGGTGGTGCAAAAGCTAAGAATATCTCGTTCGCTTGCCGTTTTGGTCGCGAGTGTGTTGTGCCTCGGTTCGCATTTCATCGCAGCCGCCACCGCTGCGCAATTGACGCCGGTGCGGGCCGCGTATATTCCGGTAGTCTCGTGGCTTCCGGCATGGGTCGCCAAGGACAAGGGTTTTTTTGAGAAGAACGGCCTCGACGTCACGCTGAGCGTTACGCAGAACCTATCCGTCCTGCCGGGAACGCTCGGGCGCCAGTTCGATTTTGCACCATCGACGCCGCCCGATCTCATCAAGGCCGTACTTGGTGGGATCGACGTCGTGGCCGTGGCCGGGCAGGGGATCGAAACCAAGGATAATCCGAGCACGCACTTGATCGTTCGCAAGGACTCCGCGATCACAAGCATAAAAGATCTCAAAGGCAAGGTGATCGCGACGCCGACGCTCGGCGCCATCATCCATGTCTCGGTGCTCGATAACCTCAAGAAGAACGGCATCGACCCGGCTTCGATCCGAGCCGTCGAAGTGCCGTTTCCCAACATGGCCGATCAGCTCAAGGCCGGAAACGTCGATGCCGTCGAGTCGCTTGAGCCCTTTGCCGGACAGTTGCTTGCCGCCGGCAACAGGTCGCTCGGAGACCCGCTTCTTTCGGTGAGCGATGAGGTCCTGTACACGTTCTGGATCTCGGATCGCACATGGGCGGTAAACAATCCGGCGGTGATTGAGGCCTGGGTCGCTTCGCTCGGTCAGGCCAAGGAATTCATGGACTTGAATCCTCGGGAAGCGCGCGCAATCCTCGCCAAGTATACAAGGCTGCCCGAGGCGGTGGTCGAAAAAATACCATTTGTGACGTATCGATTTCGGCTCGATCCTCAGGACTTCCGTGTCTGGGTGAACGTGCTGAAAGATCTTGGCCAAATCACCCAATCGATCGACGAAAATCGCCTGGCGATAAAGATCAAGTAAGGACGGCCGCGCCTACCGGCCGAGCGCGACACGACGGGCAATTGGCAACGCGATGTGATCCTGGCCGGTGGCTGGCTGGCCGCTCCTGATGTTGAAGCGCTGAGGCTCGACGTCGCTCCGGACTTTTTCAGCTTTCGGTGCCCGATAGCAATGGTGCATCGCCGGCTCCGGTCGTTCCATATTTTTCGGAAGCTATATCGCCGTTCCACTCGCAATAGTGGTGACGTGGCCGGTCGAGAGGCCAAGG